>Ga0316191_10003149_pt1 | contig 12118 bp, 15 predicted proteins | sample Eddworburr2cm_MG_FD_204928 | JGI IMG/M metagenome (GOLD analysis project Ga0316191, IMG submission 204928) | Coastal sediment microbial communities from Maine, United States - Eddy worm burrow 2 cm | ecosystem: Environmental > Aquatic > Marine > Coastal > Sediment | place: USA: Maine...
CAATTTTCTCCCCATATTTATATTGACCCTTTACCGCTACTTCGCCATTTTCATGGAAAAAATAATAATCCCCTTCAACTTCTCCATATACTACCGGAATCACTTCCTTTAGTTTCTTTCGATCATCATCATAAAACTTGACCAATGATTCTTTCGGCCAACCTCTATAATATTTTCTCTTATCAACGAGCACATCATTTTTGTCAAGCTTTATCCATCTTCCATGCTTTGTCCCAACATAATAAATACCTTCCTCTATCAATTGACCTCCACGAATTTTTGTATAAGGGCCATGCAGAATCCTTCCATATTTTTTATCTATGGTTCCGGTATTACGAATTTTCTTTCTGCGAAAATCAAACCAGTAAATATCAGGGACATAGCTGTCCGGCTCTACCCATTCCTTTAAATAATGGAAAATCTCTACGGTTGTATTATCCCCATATCCCACACGGGTATAACCTTTTTTGGTTTTAATGCCGTAGAAGACGTTTTTCTTAGCTTTTTTCTTCTTTCTTGGATCTTCATCCTCCTCTTCATCTTCTAAGTCAATAGTAAGGGGTTGAGATCGCTCAATAATGAACTCTATAGGTTCTGCTTCAGTCTGCCCTTGCTGTGCATAAAGGAAGTTGTTTCCGAACCATAGAAATAACAAAAAACAATATGGCAAATACCTTTTCATATCCATTTACTCAACGAAAGCTAATAAAAAATATTTCAACAATTTAATAAGTTAAGATCGTCTTTTCAATGATATCACAACATTCAAATAATTGCTCTTCAGTCATAACCAGAGGAGGGGCAAACCGTATGATATTACCATGGGTTGGCTTTGCCAGTAAACCATTTTCTTTAAGCTTAAGGCAAATATTCCATGCGGTTTCACTTTCTGGGGCATCATCTATTTCAATTGCATTTAATAGCCCAAGACCCCGAACCAATTTTACAAGGTCACTTTTTTCTACAAGTGCATTCATTTTCTCTCTGAAGAGATCACCAAGTTTTCTGGCATTTTGAGCCAGTTTTTCTTCTCGGAGAATTTCAAGAGCCTCTATGGCCACCATGCTCCCAAGCGGATTACCCCCATAGGTGGAGCCGTGTTGACCAGGTTTGATAACATCCATTATTTCCCTATCAGCAAGTACAGCAGATACAGGGTACATTCCACCGGAAAGGGCCTTACCAAGTATGAGAATATCCGGTTTCAGATAGGTGTCTTGCCTCTCGCAATCTCCCTTACAAGTACAATTTCCACACATAGCCAGCAAACTGCCGGTTCTGGCCAATCCGGTTTGAATTTCATCAGCTATAAATAAAACATTATTCTCCTTGCATAACTTGTATGTCTCCCTAATAAAATCATCAGAGGGAACGATCACCCCTGCCTCTCCCTGAATGGGTTCCACAAGAAATCCCGCTACTGATTCATCCTCAATCACTTCCTTAAGTGATTCTATACTGTTATATGGGATACGCTTAAAACCAGGCGTATATGGACCGAACTGATTATGGGCTTCAGGATCATTTGAAAAAGAAATGATAGTGGTCGTCCTTCCATGAAAGTTATTGTCACAAACTATAATACTCGCATGATCTTCTTTAATCTCTTTCTTTTCATATGCCCATTTTCTACAGATCTTGATGGCTGTCTCAACGGCCTCTGCACCGGTGTTCATGGGCAATACTTTTTCATAACCAAAGTATTCCGTGACATACTTCTCGTATATCCCCAGCACATCATTATAAAATGCACGGGAAGTTAGCGTGAGTTTCCTGGCCTGGCTTATAAGTGTATCGACGATTCTTGGATGACAATGTCCCTGATTTACAGCGCTGTAGGATGACAGAAAATCATAATATCGCTTTCCCTCAACATCCCAGACATATACGCCTTCTCCTCTGGAGATGACTACGGGTATCGGATGATAATTATGGGCACCATATTCATTTTCAAGATGGATCCCTTCAAGGCTTGATGTAATACTTTTTGCCATTGTCAACACTTTTAAGTGATAAATGTAAGCTCTAAATTAAAAATATAGCAAAATTAAGAAAATCATTGCTAGGATTTCAGGTTTTGAAAATAAGAAATGGGCCTAGAATCAAACATTTTCTGTATTTTGAGATATACTATTTATATTTTTAATTGTTTTGATTTTTATAAAAAAAGACTCACCTTTGCAGACCAAATTAAAAGCAATCTATAGAAAGATGTCAAAAGTTTGTCAGGTATCAGGAAAAAGGCCTAGGGTTGGGAACAATGTTTCACACTCTAATATAAAGACAAAGCGTAAATTCTATCCGAATCTGCAAAAGAAACGCTTTTATTTAGCTGAGGAAGACCGATGGATAACTTTAAAAGTATCTGTCTCTACCCTTAGAACAATTAACAAAAATGGCTTATCCGCTGTATTAAAAAAGGCAGCTGAGAAAGGTACTCTTGTATTGAAATAAATTATATTAATAATGGCTAAAAAAGGTAACAGAGTTCAGGTAATTTTAGAATGTACAGAACATAAAAATTCTGGACAACCTGGTACATCTAGATATATAACTACAAAAAACAGGAAAAACACACCTGAGAGGCTGGAGTTAAAAAAATATAATCCGATCCTAAAGAAATATACTATTCACAAAGAAATTAAATAATTATGGCAAAGAAAGTAGTTGCTACCCTTAAAAAGGGTAAAGAATATGCTAAAATTATAAAGACTGTTAGATCTCCAAAAACAGGGGCTTACTCTTTTAAGGAAGAAATGGTACCGGTTGATATGGTACAGGAAGTGCTTTCTTCCAAATAACTTAAAATATTAAATATCATTTGTTTCCAGTCCCGCATTGTGGGACTTTTTTATTATTTTTCAGGTTAAATTCAATTCCATGGCTCTGTTTAATTTTCTATCTAAAGACAAAAAGGAATCCCTTGACAAAGGACTTGAAAAAACAAAAACCAATTTTTTTCAGAAAATTGGCAAAGCCGTAGCTGGAAAATCAAAGGTTGATGATGAGGTACTCGATGAACTTGAAGAGGTTTTAATAACTTCTGATGTAGGAGTAGATACAACCATAAAAATTATTAAGCGGATAGAAGAAAGGGTCGCAAGGGATAAATATTTAAATGTAGATGAGCTGAATAATATATTAAAGGAAGAAATAGCTTCGCTTCTATCCGAAAATAAGACAGAAGATGTGACTGATTTCGAGATCCCGAAGGACAGCAAACCCTATGTAATTCTGGTAGTCGGGGTAAACGGTGTAGGCAAAACCACGACCATCGGAAAATTAGCTGCACAATATAAAAGGGAAGGCAAAAAAGTGATATTAGGGGCGGCTGATACATTTCGGGCTGCTGCTGTCGAGCAATTAATAAGATGGGGAGAAAGGGTAGGTGTTGATGTCGTTTCACATGGAATGAATACTGATCCAGGAGCAGTTGCTTTTGAAGCTGTAAAACAAGGTGTCGAAAAAGATGCTGATGTGGTTATTATCGATACTGCAGGCCGGCTGCATACCAAGGTTAACTTAATGAACGAATTAGCCAAAATAAAACGGGTTGTTCAGAAATTCATAGAAGAAGCACCTCAGGAAGTTCTGCTAATTCTTGATGGTAGTACTGGACAAAATGCATTTATTCAGGCAAGAGAGTTTACAAAAGCAACTGATGTCAATTCAATTGCTATAACGAAATTAGATGGTACTGCTAAGGGTGGCGTTGTAATAGGTATATCTGATGAATTTAAAATCCCTGTAAAATACATTGGAATTGGTGAAAAGGTCGAAGACTTACTGGTTTTCAATAAATATGAATTTGTTGATTCCCTTTTCAGTTCTGACTGATCTTTTTAGGAAGTTTTTAGGATATCAATTAAAATTAAATTCATTCTGTTGATTATTAATGGGTTGAGATTCTGTGTCTCTATCTACTTTCTCTTTAATTTTCTTGGGCTTATAAGGAGGTTTTTCTCTAAAAGGAATTCTATAAAAGATCTGGTAATTGAAGCCCCATTGGCTGTCAGAATTTGCTTTGCCGTATCCTGGAATAAAATAAGTATTGAATAAGGATTCATTTGATGAAACTTTCTTGGCAAATTTTATACGACCAGCCCATCCTAAATATAGATCTTTCCACACCCGGATCTTCATGCCAAAATTTGCTTCATACCAATGGGCACTAATGCCAGGTTTACTTATCTGTTCAGCATAGTCATAATAGAAAGGATCATTTAATGAATAATTAAAATTTTCATCGAAAGAACTATGAGCATATTTGAAGCCAAAGTAGATAACATTTAAATCGGGATCCCTCGCCAAAAGGTTATAGTCAATACCTGCTTTGAAATATGAACCACTGTTATCATAAGCAAAATTTTCCTGGCTAAACTCCCAACTCGTCATGCCATAATCTGCAGTTATAAAAAACTTGTAAAAGTCAATATCTCCATTTATTTCAAATTGTTGTTTGTCAGGATCAAAAAGACTTACACCAATAAATCCAAGATCAGTACCAATCCTTACCGCCGATGGCATAACAGTTCCCTTCTGAGCAAAAGCAGAAACGGAGCTAACCAAAGCAACTAATATACTAATAGAATATATTGATATTTTCTTCATTTAACCTGCTAAGTTCATTTTCCAATGATACAGCACTATCAAAAGTTGTTTGAATTATACCAAGGTTTTTAAATTCAAGATCATATCCGCAATCCTTTGAAATCAGGCTCACCGTTTTGTCATAGCTCACTTCCAGAGTATCTACTGATTGATCCGGATTTAAAAAAAGAAAAAGGGTTCGTTCTTCTTCAGTGTTTACTGGCAATAAATATGTGCTCAAACTTGTATCACTATAAAAGATCACTTGTGATTTTTGTGCCGCAATGAGATCAAATTCCCGACTTTTGCTATCTCCAGTGGCTGAATCAAGAAATTTCAATATTACAAACCTGGTATTGAATGTAATACAGTCAGTTGTTTCACATGCAGCAAGCACATATAAACAAATTAAGGAATAGAAAGTTAATTTATAAATGTATTTCAAATAACCGTCAAGTATAAAATTCAGGATCAAAAATATTTAATAAAAACCTGAATGCATATATAAGTAACTAAATTAAGGCAATCAGATGACCCTTTTGTTTATTTTTACACATTAATTCAGTTTTTAAGTTTGAAGACAAAAGGAAATAGAAAACTTAAGGTCAATGTAATCACCATGGGGTGTGCTAAAAACCTGGTTGATTCAGAAATTCTGATCACTCAGTTAAAAGGTAATAAGATAGATGCACATCATGAAGCCCATGGAATTAAACCAGATGTTGTTGTGATTAACACCTGTGGATTCATTGATAATGCAAAACAGGAGTCAATAGACACCATTTTAAGATTTGCTGATGCCAAAGAAAGTGGAGAAATATCCAAGCTTTATATAACCGGATGTCTCTCAGAAAGATATAAATCAGAATTAGAAAAGGAAATTCCTCAGGTTGATGCATTCTTTGGAACCAGGGAACTTCCTGCCCTGCTGAAACGGTTCAATGCCAACTATAAACAGGAATTGGTAGGAGAAAGATTAACCACCACTGCGCGGCATTATGCCTACATGAAAATCTCAGAAGGTTGTGACAGACCATGTGCTTTTTGCGCCATTCCTCTTATGAGGGGTAAACATATTTCCAGACCTATGGAAGAATTGGTGCATGAAGCCGAAAACCATGCAAAAAATGGAGTGAAAGAACTTTTATTGATTGCCCAGGATTCTACATACTATGGGCTTGACATATATAAATCCAGAAAGCTGGCTGAACTTTTAAGTCACCTGTCCGATGTTAATGGCATAGACTGGATCAGGCTACACTATGCTTTCCCTTCTGGATTCCCGGAGGATGTTCTCAACGTTATCAGGGAAAAGGAGAATATATGTAATTACATTGACATACCACTTCAGCATGCCTCTTCAAACGTATTAAAATTAATGAAACGGGGAATTAACAGGGAGGGCTCCGAAAGGCTAATTAATAAAATTAGAGATAAAGTTCCCGGAATAGCAATCCGAACAACCATGATGGTCGGTCATCCGGGTGAGACACCAAAAGAATTTGACAGACTACTTGATTTTATAGAGAAAATGAAGTTTGAAAGGATGGGTGTTTTTACATATTCACATGAAGAAGATACGGCTTCCTATCAACTCGATGACTCGATCTCAGCCAAAGAAAAAAAGAAACGCGCAGATCTGGTTATGCAACTTCAGGAGGAAATATCCCAGGATTTCAATAATTCATTAATTGGCAACTCATTAAAAGTATTGATTGACCGCAAAGAAAATAACTACTATATCGGTAGAACAGAATTTGATTCACCTGAGGTGGATAATGAAGTAATAATCAATGCATCAAAAAACTACTTACGTTTGGGCGATTTTGCTAACATCAAAATAAATGACGCCCTGCCGTTTGACCTGATCGGAGATCCTGTGAATAATTTAACATTCTAAATCCTTATAAAATGCACTGCGAAAGAATAAATATTAAGGAAACAAATGCTTTTTCAAACATTTTTACAGACTATATAAACCAGGATCCTTCTTTAAAAACTTTTTATGGTCTACCCGCCAATAAGAGATCTTTTAAGGCTATAATTGAAAAGAGGAAGTTCGACAATTCAAATCGTGAGATATTGCATGATACTTTAAATCGACAATATTCGGGTTTCAAAATAAGTCAGGCAACAGCTTCAAATATTTCCAAGTTAAAAGACAATAATACATACACAATTACTACAGGTCACCAGCTGAATATATTTACCGGCCCTTTATATTTTGTTTATAAAATTCTTACGGTTGTAAACGCATGTGAAATTCTTAATAGAGAGTATCCTGACCAATATTTTGTTCCGGTTTACTGGATGGCTTCTGAAGATCATGATATCGATGAAATCAGATCCTTCTCATTATTTGGGAAAAAATACACATGGGAAACAGAACAAACGGGTCCCGTTGGTCGAATGGTGCCTCAAACCCTGAAAAACGTTCTGGATGCCCTCCCGGAAAGATCCGGGATTTTTGAAAAAGCTTATCTTGAACATAAAACGCTTGCTGAATCAGTTAGATATTACGTAAATGAGCTTTTTGGAGATTATGGCCTGGTCGTTATAGATGCAGATGATCCCTCTCTTAAATCACAAATAAAACACGTTCTCAGAGATGACCTGCTGGATCATCATGCAAATGACCTGGTTGAATCTACTTCAGCTAATCTGGCAAAAGAAGGTTATAAAACCCAGGTATACCCCAGAGCAATAAATCTATTTTACCTGTCTGGAAATCTACGAAATAGGATCATTAAAGAAGGGGGTATTTATAAGGTTATTGATACCGATATTGTGTTTAATGAAAACGAAATTTTGAAGGAAGTAGAATCGAATCCTGAAAGATTTAGTCCAAATGTAATATTAAGGCCACTTTACCAGGAAATCATATTACCCAATATTGCTTATGTTGGGGGTCCGGCTGAGATCGCTTATTGGCTGCAACTAAAGGATATGTTTGATCACTTCAATACACAATTTCCTATTTTGATGCCAAGAAATTTCGCCTTGATCATCAACAAAGGATTATTTAAGAAGATGCAGAAACTCATGATCCGGACTGAAGATATTTTTAAGTCGGCCAGTGAATTGAAAAATAAATACATGGAAGACAATGCGGAATATAGCATTGGACTTGAAAGTGAATTCAAGATTATGGAAGAATTATTTGATTCTGTAAGAAATAAATCAAAAGCCGTAGATCAGAGTCTTGAAGGTTTTGTCCAGGCTGAAAAAACCAAGGCCATGAAAAGTCTTGATAACATCGGCAAAAGATTCAAAAAATCAGAAGAGCAAAAACAATCAGTCGCCTTAAATCAAATTCAAAATCTTAAAGACAAATTATTCCCTCAAGGAAGTCTTCAGGAAAGAACTGATAATTTTCTAAACTTCGCCATAAATAATCCTGAATTTTTAAATAACATTAAGAAAATGCTAGATCCATTTGATTTAAGATTCAACGTTATCATAGAAGATTAATCTTTTTCGCCTCTAATCATTTCTTTTTTCCCCGGAGGGCCCTGTAATGTAAGTACTGTAAATCCTGAAGATCTAAGATCTCGCTTTACCTGTCCCTGGGCACAATACGTTACGAAAATCGATTTCCCTCCTAAAAAATCATAGACCTTTTGTAAAATATCTTTGTGCCACATCTCGGGTTGCTTGTTAGGTGCGAAGGCATCATAATATACCAACTGAAAATATTTGTCATCACAAGAATACTCCTGTATTGTAGAATGAATTTTCCGGAATTTGAAAAATGGATGTATATTGTTCAATTTATCCCATGTCAAAGAATGAATACGATCAAAGTAATCTTTTACAGATGGATTGTTTATTAACTTATGATAATTCAGTTGATCAAAAATTTTCTCAGGGATTGGAAATGGTTCAATACTGGTGTATTCTACTGGCACTGCCAGCTTCTCTGATTCCAAAGCCGTAAGAAGGACATTTAATCCTGTTCCAAGGCCCAGTTCAAAAATCCGAATAAGCTCTCCCGGATGCTTTCCTAGGATATGCCGGAACCCATTTTTAATAAATACATGTTTGGATTCCTGTATTGCACCATGGCGAGAATGATAGGTTTCATTCAGTTCTTCAACCATCAATGTATGTGAACCGTCATTGGTCAGCAGAAGTTTCATGTTCGGTTCCTGATCAGTTTTTATAGATTAATACGACAGCATATGCTTCTATTCCTTCTTCTCTTCCGGTAAATCCCATCCTTTCCGTAGTCGTGGCTTTAACTGAAATATTCTCCTCTTCAATTTGCATGGTTTCTGACAGACATTTGATCATATTTGGTATAAGTGATTTAATCTTAGGTTCCTGCAGACAAACCGTTGAATCAATATTCCCTACAGAATAACCTTTTCCCTGAAGTAGATTTATTACCTGGATGAGAAGCTTTTTACTGTCAATATTCTTGTATTTTGGATCTGTATCAGGAAAGTGATAACCAATATCCCTTAAATTGGCCGCGCCTAAAAGGGCATCGCATATCACATGGATTAAAACATCAGCATCCGAGTGTCCTACTGATCCTTTTGTATGAGGGATATTAATGCCTCCAAGGGTAAGGTCATACCCTTCAGATAATTGGTGCACATCGTATCCAAAACCTATTCTGAAATTCATGTAAATTATCTTTTAGTATCAAAAAGAACTCCAATTGTAATTTCCCAACCGGTAAAATCCAGTCGGGCATCTTTATACTCTACATATTGTGTTTCGATCGTATCAGTAGAAGTCCCTCCTGTTATATATCCCCGGTAATTCAGATCCGATCCCCCGGCCAGGTAATTTACTTCAAAATTAATTCCAAATTTGTCAGCAAAATAGAATATTATTTCCCCTCCTACCAAATATCCAAAACCAATTTTATTATCGTACTTCAGATCCGAGTTAACTACATCGAGTTGATAAAAGTCTCTCATGGCCCTGTCCATATTACCATAATTAATTCTTGTATCAAAATTATAATACCCAAATCCTCCTCCTTTTGCTCTTAAGGTTACATTCCCTGCCTGTATCTCAAAAACAGCCTGTAGGGGCACCATGATTGAAAAAAAAGGCCCCATCAATGGCTCTTTTGTTTCAAAGGGCAGATTAATTACATTCATACCTGACATTCTGTAAAGGGAGAATCCGGATTCAATGGATAACCAGTTGGTAGGATGAACACCAATACCTCTAAGAGAAAAAGGGCTTATGGGGTTCGAGAAATATCCGTTCCGGGGGAAAAAAAATGAGAATGACATGCCAAGTTCCTGGGAAATTCCCCTTTGAGGCAAGTTCAAGAAGATCACTAAAAGAATTAAACTGGTTTTAACAATTGTTTTTTTATACTTCATCACCATAAAGATTTAAGGATGTTTTAATAAAGTATAAAAAAACAAAAAATCCCGCCGATAGCGGGATTTCTTCAGGGAAATATATCCCTAATCTTCTTTCTCTGGCTTTATTCTACCCATCAATTTATAATAGGACAACAAGCCCAGTCCACCGAAAATGAATATCATAGCAAAATATGCTACTTCATCATCCATAATGCCATTCACATCCAGTATATTGGCTATTACCAAACCAATCCCTATTCCCAAAGCCAAAAGACCAATTTTCAAAGCACCATATCTCCAATGGGATTGTCCTTCCTGTTTAAAAATACTAGCATCAAGACCTTTTTCAATTAAGGCAAGTCTTTCTTTATTTTTTGCACTAACTGCTATCCAGACTATTCCAAATATAGTGGCAAAGAGGGATATTGGAACTAAAATTTCAACCATTTTTCTATAATTTTAAGTTTGACATTATTCGTTTTGTATAGGTTGGACGCGGACAATTATGACCCGGTTACATTTTTTTGTAAATTGTAACCACACAACTTGTTTGATCGTCAAAATAATTGAATGAAGGCTGAGATTGAAAACATTGTTATTGAGAAAATAAAGAGTGGTGATTATAATGCTTGCAATTTCATTGTAGATAAGTATAAAGCCTTTGTTTTTAATATATCTATCCGGATTGTAAAGAACCGGGAAGATGCTGAAGAAGTAGCTCAAGACAGTTTTATCAAGGCTTTTAAGTCAATAGAAGGATTTAAATACGAAAGCAAATTTTCGACCTGGTTATACAGGATAACATTTAACAATGCGATAAGCAAAACAAGGAATAAGAAAATCTTTAAGAACGATCTGGATGACAACGTGGTTGATTCTGTTAATCATTCACATATTTCTGATGGTCTTGAAAGTCTTAACCGAATAGATCGAAAAAAAATATTAAAAAAAGCAATGGAGAAACTTAGTGAGGAAGAAAATTTACTAATTTCACTTTACTATTTTGAGGAAAACTCTGTTGCGGAAGTTGCAAGCATTGCTGGATTAGAAGCAAATTATATTAAAGTAAAGGTACATAGAGCTAGAAAAAAGCTTTATAATGGTTTATCACAGGTTATGGGAATTAAAATGGAAGACGTATTATGAAGGAAGAAAAAATTGATCGTTTTATCCGGAAAACCGTAAACGATGGGTTTATAGAGAATCCATCTCCGAACTTTACGGAAAATGTAATGGGTAAGCTTGGTGTGACCAATCAGGAAGCCAAACTCAAAACCAAACCGTTTAAATCAAAATGGGGATTAAGATCCATGATCTTCATTTATCTTGTCCTTATGATTGTCATACTACTGATCCCTGCCGGTCTGGAATCTGGTGGATATCAATTGCCAAAATTTGAATTACCTACGATAAGTAAATATTTGGTTCTTGATGGTAATATTTCCAAATTATTAATCACACTTATCCTGGGAGGATGGTTCCTTATATTTATAGATAATTATCTAAAAAAATTCTTTACAAGGTAAGCCGACTATTTTAAATCTGGATATTTTCAACCTTCCAGTTAATCCGGGTTTTCAAATTTAATTATTGGATTTAGAATCTTTTAAAAGAAATTTTTGAATCTATATGTAATCACTTGATAATCAATAGATTATACAGGAGGCCCACTAATATTATTCTGCTTTGCATTTTTCACGTTTTAGGACTATTTTTACCACCCCTAATGGGATGGGGAAGTCCTTCCTGCTCTCCTCATTTTTTTAACTCAAAATGGAAAGATATGAAAGTTTATGATGACAAGCACATTAAGAATGTAGTACTACTTGGGAGTGCCAAATCCGGTAAAACAACTCTGGCCGAAACAATGCTATTTGAATCTGGTTTAGTGAACCGGCGAGGTACAGTAGAAGATAAAAACACGATATCCGATTATCATGAGATAGAGCATGAACGTGGAAATTCGGTTTATGCCACTTCTATGCATAGTGAATGGAGGGATTATAAGATCAATTTGATAGATACTCCGGGCCTGGATGATTTTATGGGTGAAATTGTATCATCTCTTCGTGTGGCAGATACATGTCTTATGGTCATTAATTCACAATATGGGGTAGAGGTAAATACTGAACTCATCTGGAATTATGTAGAGAAATTTCAAAAACCTGTAATTTTTGGTTTAAATCAACTAGACC
>Ga0316191_10003150_pt1 | contig 12115 bp, 11 predicted proteins | sample Eddworburr2cm_MG_FD_204928 | JGI IMG/M metagenome (GOLD analysis project Ga0316191, IMG submission 204928) | Coastal sediment microbial communities from Maine, United States - Eddy worm burrow 2 cm | ecosystem: Environmental > Aquatic > Marine > Coastal > Sediment | place: USA: Maine...
AAACCCTTTTTCTAGGATTTCATCTACCTTTTTTTGGGCCTTTATTGGACTTGCATGCAAATAGTTTTCAGAAAGTCCTTTCTGGGCTACCGGTACAAATATATCCTTTTCCTCATCGGATAGAAAGAGACAAGCGGCCTTTGCATCCATAGTATCGATGGCACTTTGAACGATTAGATTTAAAAGTTCTTCCTTTCCAAGGGTCGTTCCAAATGCCTTGCTTACCTTGCAAAACGTTTTAAAAAAATCCTTGTCCTTTGTCATGGTTTATCTCCTTGCTTCAATTAATTTCTATTCATTCTTTTTAAGCTTTGAAGTAGAAACAGTTCTTGTTTTTGTTTTCTTTGCGACAGGTTTTTTTGCAGAGGATTCCTTTGTTTTTCGCTTCTTTTTTTCTTCCTCCCTGTCTTTGAGAAATCTGGCGATCTTCGGCGCAAATACTTTTTGACACTTGGAACTCACGTAAATACCGATATGGCCGGTATCAAGACAAACATCCTCGGTATCTTTGCTGCCCACCTTACTAGTAAGGAGTTCGCAGGCTTCCGGAGGAACGAGGTGGTCGTACTTGCCATAATAATTCAAGAGCGGCATGGTGATTTTTTTAAGATCCACGCGTTTGCCCCCTACTTCCATTTTACTCTGGATCAGCAGATTCTTCTGGTAACAATCCCGAATAAATTGCCGGAATGTCTCTCCCGGCACATCGGGGCTGTCAAAGATCCATTTTTCCATCCGGATAAAGTTTTCCACAAATGTTTTATTGTCTATGTTTTCTAAGAACCCCACATATTTGTCGATCATCAGCCGGGCCGGGTTAAGGAGCAAAAAACCTAAATTCATTATATCTCCGGGAATATTGCCAAAGGTATCTACAATCCGATCTGCGTCTAAATCTTTCATCCAGATATGTAAGAGCCCTTGATCGGTATCGAAGTTTGTGGGCGTTACCGTGGTGACCAGGTTTTTGATCTTCTCGGGATGAAGCGCCGAGTAAATCACGCTAAAGGTGCCGCCCATGCAGATTCCCATGAGGTTGATCTTGTCGAGATCATGTCTTTCGAGGATAAAATCAACGATGTTGTCCATATATCCATTCACATGATCATCAATGGTGAGATACCTGTCCTTGCGAGTCGGATAACCCCAGTCGATCATATAAAAATCTATTCCTTCCTGTAAAAAATTCTGCACCACGCTCCTTCCGGGCTGTAGATCAAGCATGGTTTCCCGATTGATGAGGGCGTAAACCATCAGAAGCGGCCTTTTGAGCTGAATTTCGGTTGTGGGCTTATAATGTTTCAGTTTTACCCGATCTTCTTCATAAACGACATCATAGGGCGTGGTGGCAATTTCGGTTTCGAGGGGTTCGAGCAAAACATCCGGCGCTTTTTGAACCCGTTCCCGGGTCTTCTCAGCATCCTCTGCCAGCTTTGAAAGAATCAAATCAACGGCTATTTTGGGTTGAGTCATAAAATCACCCCCAGTTTTATTTTCCTTTTTCAAGTTTTCTTATTCTCTTCTTTAACACATAAATCTCTTTGTATAATTCATCCATCTCCTTTTGGGTGGGGACGGGAAGCAGAAACAGAAGAGCATCCTGAAGCGTCTCTTTCTTGGCCGCTGAAAATTCGGTCAGTGAAGCAAGGGTCTTATTCATTGATTGAGTGTATTCGAGCGACTGGAGCAGCGTCATGTAATGCCCTTCCAGTATTTTTACCCACATTTGATAGTACGCTTTTGAATCTTCAGGAAGATTCCCCTCATCCGCCAAATCCGTCAACTTTTCCTGCATAACATGGAAGGACTTTTCCACGGGTTGAAATAAAAGATGCATAAATTCAGCCATTGTGGCCTGAAAAATATTAAACTGGTCCACAGTCCGGATCACTTTCTCTTGATAAGACCGGGTCAACCCCAATTGCGGAATGTTAAAAAATTTTCTAAATTCATTTTCGTAGAGTTCGGTCCACGCCTTGAAGACATCTTCATCGAGATCTTCAAACTTATAGGCATGGGTTGTTTTTCCGATTTTTCCGGCCTTTTCCACCCATTGCTGCTGAAAACGAACAAAATTGTCTAAATTCATTTGCGCCATTTTCAGTAAAATTTCCGGCAGTGCACCGCTTCCTTTAAAGAGGGTCTCCATGGTCTCGGGCTCAATCATAACCGAGGACAATGCCTCCCAGGTTTTTTGGGTGGTTTCAAAAGATTTCTGCACCCGGCTTTTCTTACCTTCTTTTTTTGATGTCAATATTTCACCGGTTGCCTCGCCGATATCGGTCCACATCGAAACAATTGGCCCCCAAATTGCTGTGGCTGTTTTTATCCAGTCCGACAGCAGCGGCTGAGGTCCTGTGGTCTTCTGTTGTTTTTCACTCATATTTTACCTCATATTATCATTTAAGCCTTGGGAAAACAGTCCGAATGCAGTTTCAAGGGTCAATTTTAACTGATCATTATTTTCATTATGATTATAAATTACTCGTTTGCTATCCTCCCAAAAAAGGAGACCTAAAAATAACGCCCAGATGATATTCGACAAATCTTTCGGAGAGCCGGATATAAAATGGGAATTTTTTTCCCCCTCTTCAAATATTTCAGTAAGTTTTCCGAACAATCTATCATACAGGTCCTTGATCTGAGAAAGAATCACCGGAGAAAGTTTCTTCAAAGTATCGTTCGATTGCAAATGGAGAATATTCGAAAGCAAAAACGGTTCAAATCGGTATACGTCGTACATGGCTTCCTTAAATGCCGCCAATCTTTGTTCATAGACCAGTCCTTTATCGTTTGCGACATCTCTCAGCCTGACATCCAAGTACCTCAGGGGTTTTAGAGAAAGTGATGCATACAATTCTTCTTTATTCTTGAAATAAAGATAAATCGTGCCAGGGCTAAGTTCTGCCTCTTCGGCAATATCTTTCATAGTTGTTTTATTTAAACCTTTGATAAAAAGTACTCGTTTGGCGGCAGCAGTGATCTGTTTCCGCCTCATTTCCTTTTCACGTTCCTTTCTTTCCTGAGTTCCCATAATTTTTCGATAGGCTTTGAGAGCATTTTTTATTAAACGAACTTTTATATCCCAATAGCATCCTTTGAATTGTGTAATTTATCCGGAGCCTTTTTAGAACTACCCCTTGGATCCCAGACGCAACCCGCCGTGGATATAAAAGACATCTCCTGCCAGGGCCTCATTGCGATAGATATCCCCAACAAAAGCAGCCACTTCTTCCGGCTCGACGAGACGCCCGATGGGAACCTGCCCCAAAATTTTTTCCAGGGCTTTTTGATTCATGCCTTTTACCATGGGCGTTCCAACATATCCCGGTGCAATCGCTACACATCGGATCTTATCCGCCAAACCGCGCCGGAAAAACTCGGCTGTGATGACTTTGGGCATCACCGACATGGCTGCCTTGCTGGATGCATAATTAATCTGGCCTGCCGTACCCAGTGAACCGGTGGAAGATACCAGACAGATCAAACCCTTGCAGTTATTATTGATCATTCGTTCGGCACATTCTCGCACGGTTAGAAAAACACCGGTCAAGTTGATATCGATGACCATTTGAAATTGCTCCAAAGACATTTTCTTTGTAACTTTTCCCGTTTCTCTGTCGGGCGCAACCATAAGTCCATCCTTGATGATTCCGGCAAAGGGGGCAACCAGGTTGATCTGCCCAAATTTTTCAATGGCGGTATCTGCAAGTCCGGCGCAGTCATCTTCTTTGGTCACATTACAGACCACTGAAACGACTTCACCATTTAGAGCTTTGATTTCAGCCTCGGCCTGCTCCAGAAATTTTTCCGCCACATCCGCAATAACCACCTTTCCTCCGTTTTGTACCCAGTACTTGGCGACTGCCAGGCCGATGCCGCCACCGCCACCGGTAATAACTGCGACTGAATCCTTAATCTCCAACATTTTATTTTCTCCTTTTATAAGTTGTTCTTATATAACTAAATCTTTTCACTATTACCCTAATTGAGCGAAAGTCGAGGATGCCCCAGATTTGAGACATCAAGGGTAAACCGTAGTCGTCTACTGCAAGCCCTTGATAACGAAGAAGGTGGGGTATCATCGGCTTTCCCAACGGGTAAACAAAATGGGATCTTTTAATAAATTTATATCTCATTAAAAGACGAGTAATGAATACGTATCTGAACTTACAAATCTGCTTACAAATTAAACAGATAAAACATTTTTCCCGGTTTGTTTACGCTCATTTAGGGTATTATTATCTTGTTCGATGCCAGCATATATCTCTTAACCTCTAAAAACTCGACTGATCCATTAGGTTCGGCTCATAATTGATTCCCGATTTACGAACTCAAAAAAATTAATTGGTCTACTATTCTTGTTCATCGAACATGCAGGTTAATTCGACCACTTCACCGTCATATAGGGTCGTGGTTTTATAGGGTAAGATTTTAAACAGCTTTATCATCCCCTGGTTTCTCGGCAAAGTGTAAGCAAACAGACCGGCAATTTCGTTCTCCCTGGCAGCCTCGGCCAGTTTTTGCATCAAAACCTTACCCAACCCCTTTCCCTGCCACGCTTTGCTCACGGAAAAGGCGACTTCTGCAATGTTCCTGGCGGGATCAAGCAGATATTCCCCCACAGCCACGACCTTTCCAAAACCAAATTCTCCCACAACAACCAAAAGCGTTAAATTTTTGATATAGTCGATCTGGAACATACTTTCCATATCGTTACGAACAAACCTGCTCCTGGCCTGAAAAAATCTGGAATATATGTCATCTTTATCCTGGTTGTAAAAATGTTCCTGAATCCTTCTCTCGTCTACTAGTTTGGCCGGCCGGATTATTATTATTTCACCGTTAATCTCTATAGTCTCTTCCAGTTCGATCGGATATACGCCGCGTGCCGATTCCGACAGGGTTCGCTCTGCACCGAGCAACCCCATCTTTCTGGCTTCAAAAAAGAGCTCTTCACGAAAATTCGGATGGGCAATGCTGATCATGGCCATGGCCCGTTCCTGCAAACTTTTCCCAAACAGGCTTACAGCCCCATATTCGGTAACAACATATTGAACATCGCCCCTGGGCACGACAATGGCGGTATCAGTGAACATCGGAACGATCCGGCTCTTTTTGCCGTCGGTGGTTGTCGAGGTAAGCATCAGGATCGATTTGCCGCCTTCAGACCTGGACGCACCTCTGATAAAGTCGAGCATGCCGGTCACACCGGAAAAATGGTTGTAAGAAAGTGCATCGGCGGCGACCTGGCCGGTGAGATCCATGGCCATGGGTACGTTCATGGACACCATTTTATTATGACGGGAAATAATACCGGGATCGTTAACATAATCCGAAGGATGAAATTCTATGGCCGGATTATCATCAAGATATTCATAAAGATTTTTTGTGCCGATGGCACTGCTGGCCACCAGTTTTCCGTTGTTGAGTCCTTTTTTGCGGTTTGTGATCACGCCCAATGAAACAAGGCGCATGATATCCGTGGTTAGGTACTGGGTATGAACTCCGATATCATTTTTTTCGGAAAGTGCCAGAAGGGTGGCCTGGGGGGTTGTACCAGGACTAAATTGGATGGTTGAACCGTCATCAACAAGCCTTTCTACGAGCCGGCCGATAAGATTGGCGGTATCGAGTTCCGGAAGTTCACCAACGGTAAGAAGCTCTTCTTCATGTTCAACGATTGCGTCCACATCGTTGACATGAATAAAGCTTCTGCCCAATTATTGGCTTGAATCAGCTGAAAAAAGTCTCTACTTGAAATGTATAGGACATCTCCGTCTGTCAGGGCTTTGACTGTACCCGTATAGTGAAAAGGGGCAACAACACTCGACCAACCAATTATTTCACCTTTTTTGTAAAGGAAAATTGAACGACCATCTTCCAATAATAGCTCATACTTTCCTGATATAATAACGTATATTGTCAGTGCGGGAGTATTCTTTTGGATAATGGCCTCCCCTTCTTTTACGGTTCTGAGATTCAGCAAAGACGCAAATTCATTCAATTCACTGAGGTCCAGGTCCTTAAAAAAATCTAATGGTTCAAGAATAGTAACATCAACAGGCATTTTTTAATCCTTTCTCAATAACTTTATGCTTTTACAGTTGATTTTGTTTTACTGGATATGGAGGATGCTTTCCCTTTCCCTTTAGCGGATAGGAAGATCATTACGCTCATTGTTTAACCAGTAATTAATGGCGGCTGCAGTTTTGCTGATCTTGACATTTTCACTGTCCTGGCTTCTGAACATCATCAAATCTCTATAAAGCGCAGCAAAACCGATTATATTTTTTCCAGTACGGTAGCCATACCCTGGCCACCTCCGATACAGAGTGTGGCGAGTCCGAGGGCGTGATCATTTCTCAGCATTTCTCCCATAAGGGTTAAGATAATACGGGCACCGGTACATCCGATGGGATGGCCCAGGGAGATTCCGCTTCCCATGGGATTTGTTTTTTCCATGTCACAATTCAATTCTCTTATACACGCGATGGCCTGGGCTGCAAAGGCCTCATTGAGTTCTATGGCACCAAAATCATCGATCGACAATTTTTCTTTATGGAGAATTTTTCTAACAGCCGGTATGGGGCCAAGACCCATAAACGCAGGATCGACCCCGGCCGATGCATAAGCCTTTATCCGAACCAAAGGGCTTAAACCGAGCTCCTTTGCTTTTTCGTCCGACATGATGAGTAAGGCCGCGGCAGCATCATTGATTCCGGAGGCATTTCCCGCTGTCACGGTTCCGTCTTTCTTAAAGGCCGGACGTAGCTTTGCCATTTTTTCCATGCTGGTCTCCATGGGGCGTTCATCAATGTTAAAAACCACCGGGTCCCCCTTTCTCTGGGGGATAACCACCGGCACGATTTCTTCCTTGAACAGCCCGTCGGCAATGACCTTTTTGGCCCTTTGATGACTTATTACGCTCAGTTCATCCTGTTCCTTTCTGGAGATCTTGTAAAGCTCGGCGATGTTTTCAGCCGTAACTCCCATGTGGTAACCGTAAAAAATCTCTAAAAGACCGTCAAAAGTTAACAGGTCGACCAGATCAACATTGTTCATCCGGGCTCCCCACCTTGCAGCGGGAAGAGCATATGGGATGAGGCTCATATTCTCCATGCCTCCCGCAAGAATAACATCAGCTTCTCCGGACCGGATTGCCTGCACACCCAGAGCCAAGGCTTTCATGCCTGAAGCACACACCTTGTTAATGGTAATCGCGTTGGTCTCTTTGGGAATACCGGCCTTGATCATCGCCTGCCTGGCCACATTCTGGCCCTGTCCGGCCCCGACCACGTTTCCGATAATCACTTCATCAATTTGTACCGGCTGAAGAGAATCATCGTAGTCATAATGCTCCTTTTCCAGCGCCACCATTCCGACATCCTTTAAGAAATCCGGTTCAAACCGGCTCAACGCCGCTGTTGCCACAGGTCTCAGGCCCGCCTTTTTCAGGGCCTCTTTTAATACCAGGGCGCCAAGATCGACGACCGGTGTTGATTTTAAGGACCCGCCAAAGGATCCAATCGGAGTTCTTATACCGGAAACAATAACGACGTCTCTCATATTTTCCTTCCTTTTTTAAATCATCAATTTCTTTCTAATCTTAAGTTAAGACATGTCTCGTGCCGTTTTATACAGCAAGCGCGGAGTCTGGATCAATCAGAGCTCATAGTCGCCTTCCATATCGAGAATGAATTCTTTTGGAGCTTCTCCCGCAGTAACCTTGAATTCACCCTTACCCTTGATGTCCGCCAGCTTACCTGTCCCTTTATAGGTTTTCCACGTTCCGGTTGTTACCTTGTTATTCCCGTCTCGATAACCTTCAAAACGACTGTAGACTGAACCGTATTGGAAGTTGGTGACGGCATATCCCTCCATACGGCCGCTGCCGGCGATACGGTCATGAAAGTTGACACTGCGTCGAGAGACAAATTCGCCGGCCACACCTACTTCATATTCAACAGGGATACCCTCCATTTCAACCAACATCAAAGAGTGATCGGGTTCATCGTGAACGTGCAAAGACTCTCTCCGAGTAATGCGAAGTTTGTAAGTGGCTTTTCTTTTCATTCTTTTCTCCTTTCATATTTCTTAATCTAAGCAGGTTCATATTTTAATGAAAGTTTTACCTTGGCCCGGTAAGCGACCACTTTCCCGTTTTCAACTTTCATGTCCAACTGGGAGATCTCCGCAACTCTCAAATCCCTGAGAGTCTTACTTGCTCTTTCTATTGCATTTTTTGCTGCATCCTCCCAAGAATTCGTGCTTGATCCTACCAATTCGATGATTTTGTAAACGCTTTCAGTCATTTTTCCCCTCCTTCTTTTAAAATTACGGCGTCATCCTGGTTTATAAAATAAGATTACACCCAATTTAATTTAGATTTTATGTCCTCTGGGTATGTCTTTTTTACTCGATCAACTTTTCAAAAAAGTCGCTCCCTTTGTCGTCCACAATGATAAATGCAGGGAAATCCTTGACGGTGATCATAAAGATGGCTTCCATTCCGAGTTCCGGATATTCTAAAGTTTCAATGTTTGTGATACACTCCTTACCCAGCCGGGCTGCAGGACCGCCGATGGAGCCCAGGTAGAACCCCCCGAATTTTTTGCATGATTGGGTGACTTCTTTTGAACGGTTTCCCTTTGCCAGCATGACCATGGAAGCGCCATGTGCCTGAAAAACAGGCACATAAGGATCCATACGGCCGGCGGTAGTGGGTCCGAATGATCCGGAAGGATATCCATCCGGAGTTTTGGCAGGTCCGGCATAGTATACAATGTGGTCTTTGAAATATCCGGGAAGATTTTCCCCTGTATCGAGACGTTCTTTAAGTTTGGCATGGGCGATGTCTCTGGCCACCACGATTTTTCCGGTTAACAGAAGGCGGGTCGCCACCGGATATTTGCTCAGTTCGGCCCGGACTTCATCCATGGAGCGATTCAGGTCCACGGCAACGGCGGCTGAATCCGAACCGCCAGGTTTCGGCAGGTATATGGCCGGGTCGGTCTCAAGGCGTTCTATGAAAATGCCTTGTTTGGTGATTTTGGCCTTTATGTTCCGGTCTGCGCTGCAGCTGACACCCAGACCGATAGGGCAGGATGCGCCGTGTCTTGGAAGGCGAATGATCCGGACATCATGACAAAAAAATTTTCCGCCGAACTGGGCGCCGATGCCAAGGCGGCGTGATATTTCAACCACTTCGGCTTCAAGCTCTGTATCCCTGAATGCATGTCCCAATCGGTTTCCTGCCGTGGGAAGATGGTCCAGGTATCCTGCGGATGCCAATTTAACGGTTTTAAGGTTTAGTTCGGCGGAGGTTCCTCCGACCACAAAAGCAAGATGATATGGCGGGCAGGCTGCCGTGCCGAGGGTTTTCATCTTGCTTTTCATAAACGTAACCAGTTTTTCCGGGGTCAACGTCGCCTTGGTTTCCTGATAAAGATACGTTTTGTTGGCGGATCCGCCGCCTTTGGCAATGAAAAGAAAGTGATAGGTATCGCCTTCCACTGAATAAATTTCAATCTGGGCAGGAAGGTTGCAACCGGTATTAACTTCTTTATACATGGTTAAGGGAGCGTTTTGGGAATACCGAAGATTTCCGGTGGTAAAGGCGTTGAAAATACCTTTTGAAAGTGCTTCTTCATCGTTAAAGCCGGTCCAGACCTCTTGGCCCTTTTTCCCCATCACAATGGCGGTTCCCGTGTCCTGGCACATGGGAAAAATGCCTCCTGCGGAAATAACCGCATTTTTCAGCATTTCAAGCGCCACGTAGCGGTCGTTGTCGGAGCTCTCCGGATCATCAAGGATCTTTGCCAGAAGCGATAGGTGTGATGGTCTTAGCAGATGGGAGACATCTTTGAAAGCATGTTCCGCCAGAAGAGACAGCCCTTCCGGGGCGACCGTTAATATTTCGGCACCTTTGAAAGAATCTACAGAAATATGCGCATCGGTCAACAGACGATATTCAGTCACATCATCAACTAATGGAAACATTTCCTGATATGCGAATTCCACCATTTCAAAGTTCTCCGTTTACAAAGACGACAAGTTTTTGAAGCTAACCGCAGCCCAGATGAGAAGGGACGGGAAATGCAGAGTATATTTCATTGGAGCTCACTGTTGCAGTGTAAAATAGTTCTTACTAAAAATATTAAAAGAACTGATTTGTTGCTGTATGGAAGTTTAAAATGATGTGATCGATAGTAATAGGGATTTGCGAAACAGGTCAATCTATTAAAGTTTCGGCAGGCGATACATTGAAACTTGATTTTGGTAAAAAATAATTGGAAAGTGGTCCATGCCTGACAGGTGACCGAGAAGTCTATCTGTAAATTTCAAGAAACTGAGCATTCCTAACTTGCAGCCTCCTTTTGGCAATCTTGGCAATTCTTTTCATAAACAGGTAACCCATTTCGTAGTCTTGATAAAAGAGTTTCTGCAAATCTTCACCATTCCATTTTAAGAGTGTTGTATCGGTGAGTGCTTTGGCATGGGAATCGTACTTTTTTTGTTCTGTGTCAACTAAAGCGGAAAACCCTAAAGAATAACCTCGAGTAATTGTATTTATCATAATCAAAGTGTTCGTATCTTTTTCAAGTTCTAGTGCCACTTTTCCTTCAATGACTGAATAAAGAGCGTCGGCATATTCTCCATCTTTGAAAATGTATTCCCCAGAGCTATAATTTGTTTTCTTAGTAACCTTAAACATCTTCTTCAACATGGTGTCATTCAAATCGCTCAACATAATAATTGATTTTAAGTATTCTATCTTGAGCATTCCTACCTCCTTGTTTATCCAAGTGTCTTTATAGCACCATTTAGCAAGCTCGGCGAAAAGATTGGGGGCTTAGTCCTTTTAAGATCGAACTACCATTCTACAATTAGTAGGTCCTAAGAATCTTGTCAAGCCTCGAGACCTTTGGAAAACGCCCCCTTTTACCCAATCCCGGCGTCAGGCTTAAATTTTAATCCACGAAATACTCAATGGAGTATGTGAGCATTTTGAAGAGGCTCGCAACACCGTAATTGGGCGTTAGATGTATTTTTGAGATGGCTTGTAATATTAATAAGATAGTCATTTTAGAAATGCTGGCAAGCAGGAAATGCCTCTTCATAACCAGGATTTATCGTAGTGTTACAAAAAAGGTGAAAATTGATGAGAAAAAAAGATCATCATCCGAAATTTTCATGCAAAATTAAGATAGCACGATTTTATTACAGGTCAATCCACATATCGGCCTCATTGCCGCAGTGGCTGCACACCGCATGTCCTTTGGTTTTGCTTTTCTTTTCCGGAACTGCAGGAGATTCCATCGGTGTTTTCTCGTGTTCCTCCAGAGAACAGGTGATCATCATTTCAGCTTCATTCCCGCAATTTTCGCACTTACAGACCTGTTTGAATTTTTTTTCAGCCATTGTTTCATCCTTATATTTCAAACACAAAAGGGGCTGTCATAAAGACTCCTTTATTATTTTTGAGATAGCTTGTAGTCAGATGATAATACAAACTACTACGTTCTACTTATCTGCTCAGTTTCACTATTTGCTATGAGCGCTTTGGGAATACATAGCTCCGCCTGTTCGATTACATGGCGAGATCACTGCATAACTCTATAATATTAATCGAAATTCTATTCTTTTTATTAACAAAACACATCCATAAAATGGTCCCAAGCGTAAACCCCTTAGAATAGCGTTCAACTTTTAACCGCTTACTTCCAGACCGTTTTTGGACAAGAGTGGTTTTTTGTTTTAAATACGAGTTCTGGTTGAACCGGGCTCCAAGAGTGTGGATCAGAGTGCTTGGACATTTGAGTCGAAACGTGCATATCCTATGCCGTAACCTGAGCCTGTAGTCCGCATATTTCATAAAGGATTATTTGTTTAACCTTAATCATTATAATCGAATGGCAAGCCGGCGAATCAATCCGTTCAGGAATCAAAACCGGTTGAAAATTGATCTTCGGATCACTTTTCCAGAGTCAACTGAATATAATGGCAGGGACATTCTTTGGCACACAGACCGCATCCCTTGCAGAAATCCAAATCGAATTCGTATCCCCCGGTGGACGGCGATATCTTTACGGCAGAGTCCGGGCAGTACATA
>Ga0316191_10003153_pt1 | contig 12110 bp, 9 predicted proteins | sample Eddworburr2cm_MG_FD_204928 | JGI IMG/M metagenome (GOLD analysis project Ga0316191, IMG submission 204928) | Coastal sediment microbial communities from Maine, United States - Eddy worm burrow 2 cm | ecosystem: Environmental > Aquatic > Marine > Coastal > Sediment | place: USA: Maine | collected...
GGAGTGGCCGTCATGGGCCGAACTTGCAGCTCCCTTCGAGGGGAAGATACCGCGGGTCGATGTTGTTGATCGTGATGGCGAGGTTGTCGTCAAGGCCGAACTGCCAGGTGTGGACAAAAAGGACCTCGACATTACCGTCACGGACAACAGCGTCACGATCAAGGGCAGCACCAGCCACGAGGAGAAGGAAGAGAAAGGCGACTACTACCGCTGTGAGATCTCCCGCGGCTCGTTCTCGCGCATGGTGGCACTGCCTGCAGACGTGGATTCCGCAAAGGCCAAATCGAAGTTCAAGGACGGTGTACTCGAACTGACATTACCGAAACTGAAAAAGACGAAACGTCACTCGATCAAGATCGACTAGGACACCCCTGATTTATACCAGGAACCCGGCTATGCCGGGTTCCTGCATATGCCTTCTGCATGCTGCTGATGACACTGCAGGAACGCCATCAAGCGGGGCGCTTGTTCGAATACCGCATCGCGTTCTGGCGACCGCTCCCACCCCCAGCAGACCCACCCGCATGAATAGTTCCCCGTTGGACACAAGCACCGCGCTTCGGCGCGACTGTTCGAGAGCGGCATAGCGGCCAGCATCCAAAGAAGTGCAGAATGGAAGTGCTCCCGCTCTCGCTAGCGGGTCGCCGCCAGCAGCTTGCGCAATTCCGGCAGCTTGCGGGTATTGAGAACATCCCGCTTCTCCAGCCAGCCACGGCGTGCCTGGCCGACACCGTAACGGAGGTTATCGAAGTCCGGGCCACTGTGGGCATCCGAATTGATACTCACCAGCACACCCTCCTCGCGCGCCAGCTGGCAATGGGTATCCAGCAGGTCAAGACGTTCCGGGTTGGCATTCAGCTCCAGGTAGCAGCCGCGCTCGCGGGCATGCCGGATAATCCGTGTCATGTCCACGTCGTAAGGTGCCCGGCGTTCGATCAGGCGCCCGGTGGGATGCGCCAGCAGCGTGAAACTGGGATTGTCCATGGCGCGCAGGATACGCTGTGTCTGCCGGGAGCGGGACAGCTCGAAGCGGCTGTGCACGGCGCCGATGACCAGGTCGAGCTTCTCCAGAACCGCGTCAGGTAGATCGAGGCTGCCGTCCTCGAGGATATCGACCTCGACACCTTTCAGCAGGGTGACACCATGACCGCCGGCATTGAATTCGTCGATAGCCTCGATCTGCGCCAGCAGACGTTTGCTATCCAGGCCATGGGCAACCGTCAACCGTTTCGAATGTTCCGTGATCGCCAGGTATTCCAGCCCGCGTTCCGCGGCGGCATCGGCCATGCCGCGCAATGACTCGTGCCCGTCACTGGCGCGGGTATGTGCATGCAGATCACCACGCAAATCTGCCAGCTCAACCAGCTTGGGCAGGAGGCCGGTATGCGCGGCCTCGATCTCGCCGCGGTTTTCCCGCAGCTCGGGCGGAATGTAAGGCAGGCCGATCGCCGCGAACATTTCCGCTTCGCTGCTCCCTGCAATGCGCTGCCTGCCCCGGAAGATCCCGTACTCGTTGAGCTTGAGGCCGCGCTTCTGTGCAATACGGCGCACCGCGATATTGTGGGCCCGGCTGCCGGTAAAGTAGTACAGGGCCGCGCCATAGCTATCCACCGGCACCACGCGCAGATCGACCTGCAGGCCACTGCGCAATACCACGGTGGCGCGGGTACTGCCCTGGCTCAAAACGGTTTCGACCTCGTCATAGGCCACGAAATGCCTGATCACGCTGCGCCCGTCAGCGGCCGAGACCAGGATGTCCAGGTCACCGACCGTTTCCCTGGCGCGGCGGTAGCTGCCGGCAACCGTCGCCTGCTCGACGCCATGGGCGGACTTGAGGTAGGCGAGCAGTGTTTCTGCATAGCCCGCGGCAACCGCCAGCTTGAAACGCCGCGCGGTATCCGCATGAGCCTGGATAGCTTCCAGGATGCGTGCTTCGGTTTTCTCCCCGAAGCCGGGCAATTGCCGGATCAGGCCGTCACGGGCAGCGCGTTCCAGCTGCTCGTGGGTATGGATATCCAGCTCGTGATACAGGGCATGTACGCGCTTCGGACCCAGACCCGGCAGTTTCAGCAACTGGGTAAGGTCCGCCGGCAGCTGCTTGCGCAGCTTGTTGAGGGTACTGCAATGGCCGGCATCGATAATTTCATGGATCTTGGCCGCAAGATTTTTGCCGACCCCGGCGAGCCGGGTGAGGTCCGCACCCTGATCAACCAGGGTGCGCACATCCTGTCCCAGTTCGCGCAAGGTGCGCGCCCCGTTGTGGTAAGCACGAATGCGAAACGGGTTGTCGCCCTCAATCTCCAGCAGGTCGGCGATCTCGTCGAAGACGACGGCGATTTCTTCATTGTGCAATCGCATGGGCGCAGTATTTCACAGACGCGAACAGCGGGAAACAACGCCGCAAATACCGGGTTATCCTGATCCAGATCATTTCGAAACCAGGGTAATCGTATATAGTCTAACGGTGGCTGCCCGGCAGACTTGCAACCCGGGAGCAGGAACACGCAGCAGTATTGCGACCCCGCATGACAGCAGTGCCGGTAGAGTGGCTTGTTACAGTCGGTGCGAACAAAGGGGGTATAGATTGGAAGACATGTTCTCATTCGCTGACGACCTCGGGCCGGTCAAGATCGTTCATGTCCAGGAACCATCACTGGACCTGAAGGCTGTACTGGTTGTCGACAATGTCGCTAAGGGGCCGGCAATCGGCGGGGTTCGCATGGCCACGGATGTCAGTACGGCCGAGTGTGTCCGGCTGGCCCGGGCAATGACCTACAAGAACGCCGCCGCGGGTCTGCCGCATGGCGGCGGGAAGGTGGTATTGTACGGCGACCCGAAGATGCCCCGGAACGACAAGGAACAGCGCATTCGTGCGCTTGCCAAGCTGTTGCGCGGAGAGCAGGAATACATCTTCGCACCGGACATGGGTACTGACGAGGAATGCATGGCCTGGGTCCGGGACGAAATCAGTCGCGTCGTGGCCCTGCCGCGCGAGATCGGCGGCATACCGCTCGATGAAATCGGTGCCACCGGCTGGGGCCTGAGCCACGCCGTGGATATCGCCCTGCACTATTGCGATTTCAAGCTGGAAGGTGCCCGCCTGGTGGTACAGGGATTCGGCGCGGTGGGCAAACATGTGACGCGTTTCCTCTCCGGGCAGGGCGCGAAACTTGTCGCCGTGGCCGACTCCTGCGGTGCCGTGCACAACCCGCAGGGTCTCGACGTGGAAGCCCTGCTGGAACTGAAGGACGCCGGCAAGAGCGTCTGCGATTATTCTGACGGCACCCGGCTGGATCGCGATGCCGTCATAGACATCGAGTGCGATATCTGGATCCCGGCGGCACGACCCGATGTCATCAACGAGGACAACGTGCACCGGCTCAAAACCCGGCTGGTTGTCGAGGGCGCAAACATTCCGTTTACCCATGGGGCGGAGCACATCTTGCATGAGAAGGGGGTGTTGTGCGTCCCGGACTTCATTGCCAATGCCGGCGGCGTCATCTGTGCCGCGATGGAATACCACGGCTCAACCCAGTCCGCCGCCCTACAGAGCATCGAGGAAAAACTGCGCCGCAATACCGAACAGGTGCTGGAAACCGCGCGACACAAAAAGATCCTGCCACGCCAGGCGGCCATGGCAATGGCCGAGGAACGCGTCCGCAAGGCAATGGGTTTCCGCCGCTGGTCGTTATTTTCGTCGGCACCGGACTACACTTAGGGGGTCTGGTCAATTTATCTATCTCGTCATTGCGAGCGCGGCTACAGGGATGGACAAGTGCACGAGAGGCGGGGAGAAGGTGAGACCGCGAAGCTGTCGAGAGACTGGCCTGGGCCATGCCGGGAGCGGCCAGCGAAGCAATCTTTTGATCCATGGTAACTCGGTTGGAGATTGCTTCGTCACTGCGTTCCTCGCAATGACGAGTTTACAGCTTGGTACCACACCGGGTACCGGACAATAGTGTTAAGGAGTACTGATGTACCGGATTCGCTTTCATGGACGTGGTGGCCAGGGCATGAAAACGGCCAGTCGCATCCTTGGGAGTGCCTTTTTCCAGGAAGGCTATGAAGTCCAGGACGCCCCGCGTTACGGGGCCGAACGGCGCGGCGCCCCGATCTTTGCCTATGTGCGTGCGGCGCGCACCCGTATCAACGAGCGCGGCATCATCGCCCGCCCAGACCTTGTGGTCGTCGCCGACGACACGCTGGTACCGGTCCCGGCGGCCGGCGTGCTGGCGGGTATCAGCGCACGCACCGTGCTGCTGATTAACACTTCGGAAAACGCCACAACCTGGCAACAGCGTCTCAACATCACCTGCCCGATCATCACCCTGCCAGCATCGGCAGATGTCGAGGACCGCGCCGACCTCCCCTACATCGGTGCCACCTGCGCCGGCGCCGCCGCCTGCCTGGTGGGCGTAATAGGCCGGGAGAATCTGGCGGATGCCATCCGCCTGGAACTGGCCGCACTGGGCCAGGCCGTCATCGAGCGCAACCTGGAAAATGCACTCGAGGCCTACGGACTGATGCAGGCACACAGCGGACTGGTCAGCGAAGGCGGCATGAGCGCCGCCGCGGACTACGAGAGCCCCGACTGGACCGAACTGCCCTTTGAGGTGGCGCGCATCGCCGCGCCCACGGTATATGCGGCGGCCAACAGTGTTGAGGTACGCACCGGCCTGTGGCGCACCCTGCGACCGGTCATCGACTACGAACGCTGCAGCGGCTGCTGGTGGGTCTGCAGCACCTTCTGTCCTGACGGTGCCATCGCGGTCGACGCAAACAGCCGGCCGGTCATCGACTACGACCATTGCAAGGGCTGCATGGTGTGCGTCGCCCAGTGCCCGCCACATGCCATCGTGGCGGTGCCCGAAGAGCAGGCACAGCATAACGAGGCCAGGGGAGTAACGCCATGACCCGCTCACTGCTCACTGGCAACGCGGCGGCGGCCTGGGGCGCGCGCCTTGCCGCGGCTGACTATGTGCCTGCATTTCCCATCACGCCGCAGACAGAGATCATCGAGACCCTGGCCAGGTGGATCGACACCGATGAGATGCCGGGGCGCCTGGTGACGCTGGAATCCGAGCATTCCATGATCACCGCAGCCGGAGCCGCCGCTGCCACCGGGGTGCGCGTGTTCAGCGCCACGTCCAGCCAGGGCCTGCTGTACGGCATGGAGATGCTCTATACCGTGGCTGGCTGGCGGGCGCCGTTCGTGCTGGTAAACGTGTCGCGCGGACTGGCCGCACCGCTCACCCTGGAGTCCGACCACAACGACATCATGGCCGCACGCGACTGCGGCTTCCTGCAGATCCACTGTGCAACCTGCCAGGAAGTGCTCGACAGCATCCTGATAGCCTACCGCCTGGCCGAGGACAGCCGCGTGCGCCTGCCCGTGATCGTCAATCTCGACGGCTTCTATCTTTCCTTCACGCGCGAACCGGTCGAGATCCCGGATGCGCAGGCTGCAGCCGGTTTCGTCGGCGGTTTCGACCCGCAAGGCACCCGCTTCCGCGCCAGCACCCCGGAGAGCCAGGCGGTGGCCGTCCTCGGTGGGACGCCCTACTCCTACTTCCGCTATGAAACCCACCTGGCGTCGCTGAACGGCCTGGCCGTGTACGACGAAATCAGCGCAGAGTTTCGCGACATATTCGACCGCGACCATCCCGCCGTAGAGGCGTATCGCAGCAAGAATGCCGACTACCTGTTCGTCATGCTCGGCTCCTTCGCCACCAAGGCCCGTGAGGCGGTGGACCGGTTGCGCGACGCCGGCTGGTCCATCGGTCTGTTGCGACCGCGTCTGCTGCGGCCGTTCCCGGCCGACACCCTGCGCAGCTTGCTGGCAGGCAAGCGCGGCGTGGCCGTGATCGACCAGAACATATCCATGGGCAAGGGTGGCGTACTGCACACCGAGCTGCTGTCTGCCCTGTACGGACAGCCGCAGGCACCGCAGATTGTGGCGAGCTTTATCGGCGGTCTCGGCGGGCGCGATATCAGCGCAGAGGAGTTTTACGAAATAGCACAGACGCTGCGTACTGCTGCGGACACGGGCCACACCCCGCCGCCACGGCTGCTGTATACGAAAAACGAACTCAGGGAGATGCGCAAGTTGCAGGCAATCGCCCATGTCGAGCGCGAGGAACTGGACAATGACAGGCGTTGACAGAATGCGGCACAGCGGAGAACGGACATGACGGAGACAACGGCAACCATCCGGCGCATGAAGGACCTGCCCTCCACCCATCTGCTGGGCACGGGCACACCCATGTGCGCCGGCTGCGGCGGCCTGCAGGCGCTGCACGAAATCTACGATATCCTTGGAGAGAAGACCGTGTTCGTCAACGCGGCCGGCTGCATGACCCTGCTGTCGGTCTACCCATTCACACCGTTTCGCGGCTCCTGGCTGTACACGGCCATGGCCTCGGCACCGGCCGGGGCACAGGGCATCCGCGATGCCCTCGACATACTGATCGCCAAGGACGAACTGCCTGCGAAAGATGACCTGCAGGTGGTGGTACTGACCGGTGACGGTTCCGCCTACGGCATGGGACTGTCCTCGACATCCGGCGCAATGGAACGGGATCTGGATTTCATCTACATCTGCTACGACAACGAGGGCTACGGCAACACCGGCCAGCAGTACTCCGGCGCTACGCCGCACGCCGCGAAGACCGCTACCAGCAAGGGTGCGCACGGCTTCGCCGGCTACAAGAAGGACCTGTTCTCCATCTGGGCCGCGCACAAACCGGCCTACGTCGCCACCGTGATCGGCGCCGAGCCGCTCGACCTGGCGCACAAGATAGAGACCGTAAAAAGCCTTGCGGGCCCGCGCATGCTCATCGCGCTTGCACCCTGCCCGACCGGCTGGGACTACGACCCCCGGGAATCGGTCGAGATCGGCAAGCTGGCGGTAAAGAGCGGCGTCTGGCCGCTGAAGGAGTACCGCGATGGCAAGGTGGTGCACACCAAGGTACCGCGCGAGCGGGTGCCGGTCGAGGAATACCTGCAGACCCAGGGGCGCTTCGCGCACCTGTTCAAACCGCAGTGCGATACCGCCCTGCTGGCCGAGTTGCAGGCCAGGGTGGATACCTACTGGGACGCGGTCGAGGCCTGAGACATTCCCGCAGGGGGCTCAATGATGCTGACACCGGGTAATAGCTACTGCCACCGCGGCGGCACAGAGCCGTTACTGGGCGCCACCATCCCCGAGCACATCGCCGCCATCGCCGCACATTTTCCGGACAGGGAAGCGATCATCTCCGTACCCCAGCAGCGTCGCCTGAGCTATGCCGAACTGGCAGCCGCCGCGGAACAGCTGGCACGCGGCCTGGTCGGGATCGGCTTCGGCAAGGGCGATCGTATCGGTATCTGGTCGACCAACAACATCGAATGGCTGCTGTTACAGCTGGCGACGGCCAGCATTGGCGCGCTGCTGGTGAATATCAACCCTGCCTACCGGCCGCGCGAACTTGCCTACGCCCTGCAGCGTTCCGAGGTGCAGGGTCTGATCGTGATCCCGGCCTTTCGCAGCAGCGACTACGTCGCCATGCTGGTTGAACTGCTGCCCGAACTGCATGAGGCCGATGCCACACCCGAGCTGCACAACGAGGATTTTCCGCAACTGCGGCGCATCGTGATATTCGATCCGGTCAACCCGGAGAATACCCCGCGACCGCATTCCGGATTCCAGACCTGGGCGGAACTGCTGGCCGCGGGAAAAGCAGTCTCCAGAGAGAAACTTCAGGAAATCACTGCCACGCTGGACCGCGATGACCCGATCAATATCCAGTACACCTCCGGAACCACCGGCTTTCCCAAGGCAGTGGTGCTGACCCACCACAACATCCTCAACAACGCCTGGTTCTCCGCACAGGCCATGCATTTCACTGAGCAGGACAGGCTGTGCGTGCCGGTGCCTTTCTATCACTGTTTTGGCATGGTGCTGGCCAACCTGCTGTGCCTGTCGGTAGGTGCCTGCATCGTGGTGCCCTGCGAACATTTCGACCCGCAGGCCGTGCTGGATGCTGTGGGCCGGGAACGCTGCAGCGCCATCCACGGGGTGCCGACGATGTTCATCGCGCTGCTGGAGCACCCGCGTTTTGGCAGCACCGATTTCGACTCCATGCGCACCGGCATCATGGCAGGCGCCCCCTGCCCGCCGGCACTGCTGCAGCGAGTCATGCAGGACATGCACTGCCCGGAGATCCTGATCGGCTACGGTGAGACGGAGGCCTCGCCGCTGACGCACCTGACCACGCGCGATGACGACCTGCAACGGCGGATCGAAACGGTCGGCAGGAACCTGCCGCACCAGGAGGTGAAGATCATCGCTACCGAAAACGACCGCACCGTAGCGCGCGGCACAATTGGCGAGATCTGCTTTCGTGGCTACCACATCATGCAGGGCTATTATGGCGATGCCGGAGCCACCGCCGAAGCGATCGATGCTCACGGCTGGCTGCATTCCGGCGACCTCGGCAGCATGGATGCTGACGGTTACGTGCAGATCACCGGGCGGCTCAAGGACTTGATCATTCGCGGAGGCGAGAACATCTATCCGCGCGAGATCGAGGATGTAATCTATACCCACCCCGGGGTGGTTGCGGTAGCGGTATTTGGCGTGCCGGACGAGTTTTACGGCGAGCAGGTGATGGCCTGGGTACAGCTGCACACCGGCGCACAAGTGAGCGAAGCGGAACTACGTGCCTACTGCAAGGATAGCCTGGCCCATTTCAAGATCCCGGCCTACATCCGCTTCGTTGATGAATTTCCCATGACAGTAACCGGCAAGCTGCAGAAATTCCGCATGCGCGAAATCGCCATCAAGGAAATGCAGCAGGGAGACGGCAAGCCGGCTACGTAAACAACCTCTGCAGGTGCAATCTCATGACCGCAACTGCAGCGTCCAACAATCGCGCCGAAGGCCGGCGCGTTCCTACAGGTGTTTTCTGCAAGTAATGAGTTCTACTAACAGACGCTATAAATCGATTTCCGGCTTCTCGACACCACTGCGCAGGGTTCGTGCAAACGCCGCCATCAGGTCGGCGATATGGCTGCGCTCCTGGGAAAGCAGATGCTGAATCATTTGCTGCAGATCCTCGAACTGGGCGGCGGAGATGTGTTCACGCGCCGCGTCATCGAGTGAATCCATGAAACGCTCGACAGTCTGCCTGGACAGTTCCTGATGATGATCACTCATACCCGCTCTCCTGAAGCCACGCTGAATGCGGCCATGATAGCAGTTCACTTTCTCCGTGTGCATGATATCCCGCAGGACACGTCCACCCTGTCCGGCCGTCGCCAGTTTCAGGCGCCCGGGAGAAGCCTGGTCAGGGCAGCGAGGAAGGCCCTGTTCTCCTCGGCCGTGCCCACGGTGACGCGCAGGCAGTCGGTCAGCGCCGGTGCCGAACCGTCCAGGATCTTGATCAGAATACCGGCATCCCGCAGGCCTGCATGGATGGCGGGGGCCTCCCCGCGCGGTACCCGGAACAGAATGAAGTTGGCCTCGCTGGGGTAAACCGTAAGCTGCGGCAGTATCTGCAGGCCGGCAAACAGGTCGGCGCGGTCATGGCGTATCAGGCCCGCCTGCATGTCGAACACGGTCTTGTGCTGCAGCGCGAAACGGCCAGTGACCTGATTCAGGGTGCCAAGGTTATAGGGCAGCCGCGTCTTGTCGATCTGTGCCAGCCAGTCGGGTACGCCAGCCAGCAGGCCAAGCCGCAGCCCCGCCAGCCCCATCTTCGAGACCGTGCGCAGCACCAGCAGGTTGGCGTATTCCGGCAGCACCGACATGAAGCTCGCATCGGTGAAAGGAGCATAGGCCTCGTCGACCACCACCAGGCCGGGGGCCTCGTCCAGTATCTGCCGGATCACGCCGGCATCGAACAAGTTGCCGGTCGGATTATTGGGAAAGGCCAGGAAGATCACCGCTGGCTGGTGCACCACGATAGCCTCCAGCATGGCGGCGACGTCCAGGGAAAAATCTTCACGCAGCGGCACGCCGGCGAATGTCATGCCGGCCACCAGCGCCAGCTGACGGTACATCACGAAGGTAGGCTCCGGCGCCATTACCACCCGACCGGGCGCAGCGAGCGTCTGGATGATCATCTGGATCAGCTCGTCGGATCCGTTGCCGAGAATGACCGCAGCCGCCTCCGGGACCTCCATGGCACGGCGCATGGCAGCCTGCAGCTCATGCGCACCGGGATCGGGATAACGGTTCAGCGAGATCGACTGTAATGCCGTGCACCATTCAGTGCGTAGGGAATCAGGCCACGACCAGGGGTTTTCCATGGCATCGAGCTTGATCAGATCACCGGGATCCGGCACGTGGTAGGCCGTGAGTGCCTGGATCTCGGGGCGCACCAGTCGTTTGATCTTGTCAGATGAATCCATCTATAAAACCTGTTAAAAGTTAGAAGTGAAATGTGAAAAGTGAATGGCTGTATCCTGCCTGATCAATACCTGAATTTTCCTACTCACTACTCACTTCTCACTTTCAATCCTAACTTCCGCCGAACGTGCGTGCGCGGTCAGGCCCTCGCCGTGCGCCAGTATCGCCGCGGTTCTGCCCAGGGTGCTCGCCCCCTGCGCGGAACACTGGATAAGGCTAGAACGCTTCTGGAAATCGTAGACACCCAGTGGCGAGGAAAAGCGCGCCGTGCGCGAGGTGGGCAGCACGTGGTTGGGGCCGGCGCAGTAGTCGCCAAGCACCTCGGCCGTGTAGCGTCCCATGAAGATCGCACCGGCGTGGCGTATCTGTGCCGCGACTGCCTGCGGATCCTCAACGGACAGCTCCAGATGTTCCGGCGCCACCTTGTTGGCCACCGCGATGGCCTCCTCCAAATCGCGCACCTGTATCAGCGCACCCTGCCCCTGCAACGAGGCGCGGATAATCTCCGCGCGCGACATTTCCGGCAGCAGCCGCTCGATGCTTGCGCTGACACGATCGAGAAACTCCGCGTCGGGCGAGACCAGCAGTGACTGGGCATCCTCATCATGCTCGGCCTGGGAAAACAGGTCGACCGCAATCCAGTCGGGATCGGTATCGCCGTCGCAGATCACCAGGATCTCGGACGGCCCCGCGATCATGTCGATGCCCACCTTGCCGAACACCATGCGCTTGGCGGTCGCCACGTAGACATTACCGGGACCGACGATCTTGTCCACCGCCGGCACCGTTTCCGTACCGTAGGCCAGTGCAGCCACCGCCTGGGCACCGCCGATGGCGAACACCCGATCGACACCGGCGATCGCAGCTGCCGCCAGCACCATGTCGTTGACCTCGCCGTCCGGTGTCGGCACAACCATGATGAGTTCCGCCACGCCGGCCACCTTTGCAGGTATGGCGTTCATCAGCACGGATGAGGGATAGGCCGCCTTGCCACCGGGCACGTACAGACCGGCTCGGTCCATGGGCATCACCTGCTGGCCCAGCAGGGTGCCATCGGCCTCGGTATAGGACCAGGACTCCAGCCGCTGGTGTTCGGCATAGGCACGCACCCGCACTGCCGCTTGTTCCAGCGCCTCGCGCTGGTCCGCCGGGATGCGAGCCAGCGCCAGCCGGCAGGCCGCCAGCGGGATCTCCAGTTCGGCCGCATCGGTCACACTGCGACGGTCGAAACGCTGCGTGTATTCAATGAGGGCCGCATCACCGCGGGCACGCACGTCTGCGATGATGTCGCGCACCACTGTCTCCACGGCCACATCGCTCGTCTGTTCCCAGTCGAGCAGTTTTTCCAGCGCCGCGTCGAAGCCGGCGTCCTGGCTGTTTAATCTGGTCATTTCAGGCATGAGCACACCAAGAACGGTGAAAAGTGAGCAGTGAAAAGTGAATGGCAGTACTCTGCAATCGCAACATCTGAATCATCCTGATCACCTTTCACTTTTCACTTTTCACTTTCTTTAAGATTGCAGCTGTCTTAGTAGAGTCTTCGTGGTTTTCCACGCCGGAATTCTTCAGAAAATCCATGACGATCTGTTCATCCCGCCTGAATTTAAGCCAGCCAAATACGCCAAGAATAACCAACACCACAAGGGTTGCAAGCACAACCAATATCACTTCGTTGTCAAAATAGTCTCTCATCTGGCACGGGGGACACTCCACGGTTAAT
>Ga0316191_10003155_pt1 | contig 12105 bp, 12 predicted proteins | sample Eddworburr2cm_MG_FD_204928 | JGI IMG/M metagenome (GOLD analysis project Ga0316191, IMG submission 204928) | Coastal sediment microbial communities from Maine, United States - Eddy worm burrow 2 cm | ecosystem: Environmental > Aquatic > Marine > Coastal > Sediment | place: USA: Maine...
TATGGTAATGACCTCGTCGCCCGGTTTCGAGTCCAGCGACTGCAGCAATCGTGCAATATTGATAACCGCGGGCGTATCTGCTGCGCCATTTGCCACCAGGTCCAGCGGTGTGATGACCGCCTTCCCCATGACTGGCTGTCCCAGGGCAATATCACCGATGGAAAACCGGACGGTATTGCCGACCTCGTAGCGGAACTCGCCGCTATCGCCGGTGATACCGGCAAGCGCCCCGGATTCATAGCGTACGCCCGCTACCGGGGCATCGACCAGGGCACCATCGCCGACGATGATAACCAGGCCGGCATCTGCCTGTTGCTCGTCCTTGTCATTTCCGCCAGAGCTGTAGAAGAACGAACACTGGCTGCCGCCAAGTAACGGTATGGCCAGGAACACAAGGAGAAGCATTAATCTGCTGGATGGCATAGGTCACCCGACGAGTAGCTGCGCTACCAGAAGTTGATGGCAAGTAAAAACGGCCAAATCCCGGTAATGATTGTAGCTCTTTTTCCGCTTTCTTACTGTCCCCTTCTCGTCTGGTGAAACGCCCCCTGGCGACGGGGATGATTTAGGGAAACCCCGAAAAACACAATGACAAAGAGGGACAGTCCACGGTTCCCCTTCATGGATGCTATATGGCCGTCTTCACCATCCCGCTCTCACCAGATCAATCTCGTGATCCGCCACAAATGCGGGCAGTTCTGCGCGCACACTTTCCCACGCAGCACCTTCACCCAGACGTTCCAGCGTCGCGTCGATCAATTCATATTTGCGCGTGGCAAGTAATTGTTCCGGCTCCACCGGTTGCCCGGCTTGCATCAGTTGCAGCAACTGTTTCGCCGCTTCCTGCAGCGGCAGGCCGCGGCGGGTGGCGATGGCGTCGAGATCCAGGCCCTCGCGGTAAGCAAGCCAGGTGTCGCGCAGCGGCGGGGCCAATTGCGTGTTGGCATCCCCGCTGGCGACACAGTATGCGGTGATGGCATCTAGGAAGTCGTGGCCGTACTTTTCCAGTTTGTGCTGTCCAACGCCGGTTATCGCCAGCAGTTCCTGCTCGTCCATGGGCTTGTCGCGTGCCATCTGCACCAGGGTCGCGTCGCCGAATACAATGTAGGGCGGCACGCCTTGCGTATCAGCGAGCTGCTTGCGCAAATTGCGCAGTTCGTCGAACAGGGTTTCATCATACGGGCCCTGGGCTGCTGCCGCCTTCGGCCGTTTCTTCTGCGCCTGCTCGCGGATGCGTGGCCTGGCCAGTTGCAGGCTGGTCTCGCCGCGCAACAGCGGGCGCGCAGCATCGGTCAGCTTGAGTACCGAATAGTTGGCGATGTCCTGAATCAGCAGGCCATGGTGAATGAGCTGGCGCAGGATCGAGGTCCATTCCTGCTCGCTTCTGTCGCTGCCGATGCCATAGGTCGATAGCCGATCGTGCCCAAGTGCGCGGATGCGTTCGTTGTCCGCGCCGCGCAGCACGGCGACCACATGAACGATGCCGAAACGCTGCCCGACGCGATAGACGCAGGACAGTGCCTTGCGCGCGACCTCAGTGGCATCGAACTGCGCAGGCGGGTCCTGGCAGACATCGCAGTTGCCGCAGTCCTGTTCCAGGCGATCACCGAAGTAGTTGAGCAGCACGCGCCGCCGGCAGGTCACGCTCTCGGCCAGCGCCACCATGGCGTTCAGCTTGTGTACCTCGATGCGCTGCTGTTCGGCATTGGTATTGTTGTCAATCAGCCGCCGCGCTGTGGCGATATCCTGCGCCCCGAACAGCAGCAGTGCATCCGCCGGCAGGCCGTCGCGCCCGGCACGGCCGGTTTCCTGGTAGTAGCCCTCGATGTGCTTGGGCAGGTCGTAGTGCACCACGAAGCGCACGTTGGGCTTGTCGATGCCCATGCCGAAGGCAACGGTGGCGACCACCACCTGCAGTTCATCGCGCAGAAAATCCTCCTGCACGCTTGCGCGCTCCACCGCCGCGAGTCCCGCATGGTAGGGTGCGGCCAGGATACCCTTTGCGCAAAGCCTCGCCGCGACCTCCTCCACCCGCTTGCGGCTCAGGGCATAGACGATGCCCGCCTGCCCGCTGCGCGTCTCCAGGAAGCGCAGCAGCTGGTCAATGGGCTTGTGCTTTTCCAGCACGGTGTAGCGGATATTGGGGCGGTCGAAGCCGGTGACATGGCGCGTGGCCTCCCCCAGATTGAGGACCCGCACGATATCCTCGCGCGTCTGGTCATCGGCCGTGGCAGTCAGCGCCACGATGGGTATTTGCGGAAACTGCAGCCGCAACATGCCGAGCTGCGCGTACTCGGGACGAAAGTCGTGACCCCACTGCGACACGCAGTGCGCCTCGTCGATGGCAAACAGCGCGATCTCGATCTCCTGCAGCCGTTCCAGGAAGCCGCCGCTGACCAGCCGCTCGGGACTTATATAGAGCAGGTCGAGTTCGCGGGCATGCAGCCGGGCCAGCACCTGGCGTGCTACCTCGCTGCCCTGGCTGGAGTTGTAACAGGCCGCGGCGACACCATTCGCCTGCAGAGCATCCACCTGGTCCTTCATCAGGGAGATCAGCGGCGAAACCACAATGGCCACGCCCGGGCGGTGCAGCGCGGGAACTTGGTAGCACAGCGACTTGCCGCCGCCGGTGGGCATGAGCACGAAGGCATCGCGCCCTGCAATCAGGTCCTCGATGATCTCCTGCTGCTGCGGGCGAAAGCTCGAATAGCCGAAGACGCGCTCGAGGGTGGCATGGATATCAGACGGGATGGTGGCGACGGAAAGGTTCATGGACACGATTGTACCCGCATGCCGCCCTGGACGTTGCGGGAAAACCCGCCCTCAGACTGATGAGACCGGCGGCACCGGCAGGAAAAGACTGCCCTACGGGTCGATCTCGAACATCTTGTTGTATTCGCTGGCATCGAAAAAAACTTCCATGTCGATGATCTTCCCGTCGACCACCTTCGACAACTGCACCACCGGCATATCCTTCATATGCTCCATGGTGGTGATGATATGCATAATGACGCAGACCTCGTCGTCTTTCGTGAAAAGCTTGCGGCGTTCGATGCGTTCCAGGATCGGGCCGATGCGCGAAATGATAATGGTGAAATTATCGGCGTTGCTGCTCTCTGTGACAGGACTGCGATAGTGGAAACCGGTATCTGACAGGTATTGGCGGGCCAGGTCGAAATCCCGGGCTTCCAGGGCATCGACATAGGCATTGACCACCTCAACAGGTGTTTCCGGGCTCATGGCATGATTCATTGTTGTATCCGGGAACAGCTTTATTATCCGGCTTCCTCCTGCCCCGCTCCTCACTCGCCCCCGCAAGCGAATAATCGGGCCATTTCAACAGCATTGCACCATAAAACATCGAGAAATTATAGCCGTTGTAACTGATTTTACTCACATTCATGTTATCCGCTCCGGCGCTGTGGACAGCTTGCAGGGATTTTTTCGCTGGAATCTTCTACCATGACGACCCTTTGATTGGCGGAGAATACCGGTGGACGACTACCTGCCCGGCCAGCGCTGGGTCAATCATGCGGAACTGCAACTGGGCCTGGGCACGGTACTGACCGTTGAAGCGCGTACGGTGACCCTGCTGTTCGACGCTGCTGGCGAGACCCGCACCTATGCCAGGCAAGCCGCGCCGCTGGCCAGGGTCGCCTTTACGGCCGGCGACGAGGTCCGCAGCCATGCTGGCGTGGCGTTTAGAGTCACCAGCGTACACGAGGAAGACGGTTTTCTGGTTTACCTCGGCAACGACGCCACCGGACAGGCAGTGGCTCTGCCGGAGAGCCAGCTCGACAGCCACCTGCAGCTGAACCGACCGGCAGAGCGTCTGTTCACCGGCCAGGTGGACCCGGACAGCGCGTTCGAACTGCGTTACCAAACCCTGCTGCATGCCAACCGCCTGGCGCATTCCGACCTGCGCGGCCTCACGGGCTGCCGCACCAGTCTGATTCCGCACCAGCTGTATATCGCCCACGAGGTTGCCGGCCGCCATGCCCCGCGCGTGCTGCTGGCCGACGAGGTCGGACTGGGCAAGACCATCGAGGCCGGCCTGATCCTGCACCAGCAACTGCTGACCGAACGCGCCAGGCGCGTGCTGATCGTGGTACCGGAAAGCCTCTTGCACCAGTGGCTGGTGGAAATGCTGCGCCGTTTCAATCTGTCTTTCAGCCTCTACGACGAGCAGCGCTGCGCCGCGATCGAGGCTGGCAGCGGACAGGACAACCCGTTTCACGCCGGACAGCTGGTGCTTTGCAGCCTGGAATTCCTGCTCTCGCAGCCACAGCGCCACGCGCAGGCAGTGGCCGGCGAATGGGACCTGCTGGTTGTGGATGAGGCGCACCATCTGGAATGGAGTCCGGAACGGATCAGCCACGAATATCAACGGGTTGAAGACCTTGCCCGGGCCACACGCGGCGTACTGCTGCTGACGGCGACGCCGGAGCAACTCGGCAAGGCCAGCCACTTTGCGCGCTTGCGCCTGCTCGACCCGGACCGCTTCCCGGACTATGACGCCTTCATTGCCGAGACCCATGGCTACGAGCCGGTGGCGCATGCCATCGAGGCATTGCTGGAAGCGCGACCGCTGGACGCCGCGGCCACCGACACCCTGCGCGACACCCTTGCCGAGGGCGACAACCAGTCGCTGCTGGATATCGTGCAAAATCGAGCCGCCACGGAGACCGAACGCAGCACGGCCTGCCATTCCCTGGTGGAACACCTGCTGGACCGCCACGGCACCGGGCGCGTGCTGTTCCGCAATACGCGCGCAGCCATCAAGGGGTTCCCGGCACGCGAACTGCACAGCTGGCCTCTGCCCCTGCCTGCAGTGTATGCCGACTGCCTGGCAGCGGCGCAGAGGACACCCGCGGCGGGAGGACCGGTGCAGCAACTCTGCCCGGAACTGCTATACGAAGCACAACGCACACCGGGCACCTCTCACTGGACGGACATCGACCCACGGGTGGACTGGCTCGGCCAGCAATTGAAGGAACTCTATCCGCACAAGGTTCTGGTGATCACCGCCCACGCGACAACGGCGCTGGACCTCGCCGCCACCCTGCAGCGCCGCACCGGCATTCATGCCGCAGTCTTTCATGAGGACGCGAGCCTTATCGAGCGCGACCGTGCGGCAGCCTATTTTGCCGACATGGAATTCGGCAGCCAGGTCCTGATCTGCTCGGAAATCGGCAGTGAAGGGCGCAACTTCCAGTTCGCGCACCATCTGGTGCTGTTCGACCTGCCGCTCAACCCGGACCTGCTGGAACAGCGCATCGGCCGACTCGATCGCATCGGCCAGACAGAGACCATCCACTTGCATGTCCCCTTTCTGGAAGACAGTCCACAGGCAGTCATGCTGCACTGGTACCATGAGGGACTGGCCGCCTTTGAGCATCCCTGCCCCGCCGGGCACACGGTCTATGTCGAGGTCGAGGCCGCCCTGCTTGACGCCATTCGCCAGGATGGCGACCCTGACGCACTGGTTACCACGACCCGGGAACTGCGCAGGCAACTCAATGCGGAACTACAGCGCGGCCGCGACCGGCTGCTGGAATACAATTCCTGCCGCCCGCACCTTGCCGCCACCCTGCGGGACCGGATAGCGACCGCAGATGCCGAGCCCGGCCTGCCGGAATACCTGGAGCGACTGTTCGACACCTACGGCATCGAGACAGAACCCCACAGCCTGCACTCGCACATCATCCGCCCCGGGGACCACATGCAGTCCGGTGATTTCCCGGGGCTACGTGCGGAAGGCATGACCATCACCTACGACCGGCAGACCGCGCTGGCCAACGAGGACCGGCAGTTCCTCACCTGGGAACACCCGCTGGTCAGTGGCGCCATGGAGATGATCCTCAGCAACGAGCCGGGCAACACCGCCATGTGCACGCTCAAGTACGCGGGCGCAGGCCCCGGCACGCTGCTTCTGGAATGCCTCTATACCCTCTCAGTGATCGCAGGCAATCATCTGCAGTCCGGCTGCCACCTGCAGCCGACCACGCTGCGTATCGTCACCGACCTGCAGGGCAAGGACCACGGCGAACAGCTGTCCCATGAACTCATCAGCAGGACGCGCGAAAGCGTTCCTCCCGACACCGCCGCCCGGGTGATACGCGGCTATCAGCAGCAGCTGCGGGACATGCTCGCGGCCAGCGAACAACTGGCGCAGCGCCGCACCCCCGACATCCTGACCGCTGCCCGTACGCACCTGCAGCAAAGCCTGGCAACTGAAATCAACCGCCTGCAGGCGCTGCGCCAGGTGAACCCCAACGTGCGTGACGAGGAAATTACGCACCTGGAAGAACAACTGACGCACAACATGACAGCGCTCGACACCGCCTCCCTGCGCCTGGATGCGCTGCGCGTACTGATCGTCACCTGAGTCCCTGCTGGTACATCCAGATTCCCCCGGATTCCGCTTTGCTGCATCCGGGCTACATTTACCCGAGGTAACCCGGATGAAGGCCGCGAGGCCGGACAAAAGCGCGAAGCGCGTTGAACGCCCGGAGGGCGGCCCGCAGGGTGAGCGCAGCGAATAATCCGGGGAAATCAGTGATTCTAACCATCCCTTTTTATTTGGCGGTCTTCGAGACAGGCGACAACATCGGCAAGGCGGCCATCGTCAACTATCAGCAGGTGCGGCACCCCGCCCAGCGTCTCGTCGGTAATCCGCAGCCAGTGCCGCATGGCCACGCCGTCGCCGTTCTGCGCGACATACAGCGCGCGGTAGCAGCGCACCAGCAGTTGTGCCTGCTCCCAGGCGGGTGTCGCTGGTTCCAGGCACTGCTGCGCGGCGGCCAGCCGCCCGATGTCACCGCATTTCAGCCGCAGCACGCGCGCAAGCTCGGCCTGATACAGACCCAGCATATCCACAATCTGCAGCACCGCCTGTGTCAGCCGGCGCGGCTCGTCGAACTTTTCCGCGATTTGATATACCAATGTTGATCCAGCTCATTCCCGCGCCCGCGAGAGGGAGACTATACTTGTATCAGCAGGTAAACTCATGACCCTGTATCAGCAGCAGGGTCTGAATAATTACACAGGAGGCAGTCATGTTTCTGCAAGAGAAGAGTCGCAAGGAGATGGTCGAGGTACTGACTCTGAAGGATCTTTTTGATCCGTTCTGCAACACCCTGGTCGGTCGCTACCAGCATGGTGAGGAAATGCAGGATCCCGAGAAGTTCAAAAAGACGGATCTCTGCTTTCTTTCCGGCGAGGCTTTGCCTCGCTGTTGGGTTGATGCACATTACCGCGACGAGGAGATGCAGCGCTAGGCGCACTTGCCTGAAGACGGCATCGCGGCCGGGAGGCCGCTCCTGCCCCACTAGCCGCGTAGCCCGGATGCAGGACGTCAGGCCATAATCCGGGAGTGCAACCAGCCTTCCCGGATTCCGCTCGGCAATTGCTCCTGCATTGCGCTACCAGCGACATGGCCGAGGCCAGCCTCTCGACCGGTACCCGGTCTCACCTTCTCCCTGTAGGCGTAGGCTGCATCCGGGCTACACGCTAAATGGTAATTCACCCGTTTATTCCAGCGAATGCAGCAGCACGTGGGTCTGGCTGCGCGTGGAGTCCAGCGCCTGCATGTCACCGGCAACACCTTCGCAAGGTCGTTGATGGTCAGCACGTAAGCCCAGCCGACACGCGGGTTGCCCTTGTCCAGGTCCTTGTCGAAATGCACGTGGAACACTACCTGCTGCAGTTCACCAAGCTTGAGCAGGATTTCAAACGCGGCAAAGCGCAGGTTGCGGTTGTCCTCGGTGGCCTCGTTGCGCCAGGTGTTGTAGCTCAGGCTACTGATGGCGACGACCAGGCTGATCAGTGCCACCGCATTGCGGCGTAATTGCTCAACATATGTGTTTGCCATAATGGATTTCCCCGCTATCCTGCAGAAACATCGCCGCGGTCACCCCGGGAGGAAATCGCACAACGCGTAATGAGTGCACCCAGTCCCGCGGACGCCCCGTGCCGAGGTAAACGTAGCGCCCCACCTCGTTCTCGTACCAGCCGCTGTCATGGCGCAGCGGTTCGGTGCTGTAGCCCCACCAGGCACCATTGCTGTCCTGCGCAATCCAGCGCACCCACGCTGGTATCTGCTGCGCCTCGCAACAGTCACTTCCTGGGCCTGATAAATCGCTGCACATACCAGCAACTCGCCTGGATCTCGTAATCCTGCTGGCGCGCCCAGGCCAGCCCGGTGCGCACCAGTTTCTCTGCAATGCCCCGGCCGCGCAGCGCGGGAGGCACGAATGTATGGCTGAAGTCGATGCCGTTACCGGGCAGCATCCGGTACTCGAGCAGCGCTTCGCTGCCCTCCAGCTGCAGCACGAAACGCTGCCGTTCGCTATCGTGTTGAATTTCCATTTGCTCCCCCGCAGGCAACCTGTGGTACAGCCGGGCAGTAATCATGATGCCATATAACACCTGCTGGCAAGTCACACGCCACTGGCGTTACCATGCAGTCGCCGGTCGCGCGGGTGTGCCCGGAAATACGCAGGCAGCCACCACATGAGAGATTTCGACAGCCTGTTCGCCCCAGGATACCGCCTGGTGTCGGCGCTGTTCCTGCGCCTGCTCGGCTTGATCTACCTGGTCGCCTTCATCTCACTGGGCACCCAGGTCCAGGGTCTTGCCGGAAGCCAGGGCATCATGCCGATCGCAGCTCAGTTGGCCGAATTCGCAGGGCGCACCGGCATTGAGCGCTATTTCCAGGTACCGACCCTGTTCTGGCTGAACGCCGGCGATATAACGCTGAATCTCGCCATTATCGCCGGCTGCACGGCAGCGGTGCTGATCCTGCTGCAACGCTGGACCCGACCCGCGCTCGTCTCCGCCTATGTGCTGTATCTGTCCTTCTACCACGCCTGCCAGCCGTTCCTGCATTTCCAGTGGGACGGCCTGCTGCTGGAGGCGGGCTTCCTTGCCATATTCCTGACGCCGCATTCACGCGTGCTGATCCTGCTGTTCCGCTGGCTGCTGTTCAAGCTGCGTTTCATGTCAGGCCTCGCCAAGCTCACCTACAGCGACCCGACCTGGTCCGGCCTGACAGCGCTGAACACCTATTTCGAGGTGCAGCCGCTACCAAACCCGCTGTCCTGGTACGCGCAGCAGCTACCGGAATGGCTGCTGCGCGCTGGTACCGCTGGCACCCTGGCAGTCGAGTTGCTGGTGCCATTCATGATGTTCATGCCGCGGCGCTGGCGCTTTGCCGCCGCCTGGCTGACGATCCTCTGGCAGGTCCTGATCATCCTCACCAGCAATCACAACTGGTTCAATTTCCTCACCATCGCACTGTGCCTGTTCCTGTTCGACGACCGCGCCCTGCAGCGGGTGCTGCCTGGGGGGCTACTGAACCGGCTGGACTGGCGGACACCAGCATCACCCCGCAGCGGAATTGTCGGGCGTGGCGCGGTAGTCGTGCTGGCCAGCCTGATACTGGTCGTCAGTAGTGTGCAGATCTGGGATCTGGCCACCCACAAGGGCGACCCCGACACGCCGCTGGGAACACTTGTCAGCTACGCGGAAACCTTCCGTATCGCCAACAAGTACCACGTGTTCCCCACCATGACGACACGCCGAATCGAGCTGGAAATCGAGGGTTCGATGGATGGCCGGGAGTGGCGCCCCTATCGCTTTAACTACAAGCCACAGGCTCTGGACGAACGCCCGCAGCTGGTCATACCGCACCAGCCGCGCCTCGACTGGCAGATGTGGTTCGTCACCCTGCACCCGAAATACGTGCCGTGGTTCGAGTCCTTTCTGTACGCCCTGCTGGAGAATTCACCGACGGTAACGGCGCTGCTGCGTGACAACCCGTTCCCTGACGAGGCGCCGCGCTATATCCGCGTACTTGCCTGGGACTATCACTTTACGAATGCCGCAGAACGCGCCGCGACCGGAAACTGGTGGCGGCGTGAATACCTGGGACCGTTCCGGCCCCTGCCCGGGGTATTCCGCAAACCTGCCGGGGAAACCGAACCCTGACGCAGGCGCGGCGGCCGGCGTCAGCTCAGGCGACTTCGATAACGCGGATCAGGTCGGTGCCGCCGGCCTTCTCGCGGTGGCCTGCGGTTGCGATGATGATATCGCCGTGCTTGACATAGCCGAGTTGCATGGCGCGCTCGATGCCGTACTTGATCTTCTCCAGGTCGGTGCGTTCACCGGGATAGAGGATCGGCAGCACACCCCAGTTCAAGCACAGCCAGCGGGCCACGTTGCTGGCAGCGGTGATCGCCAGGATCGGGCAGGCCGGACGATGCTTGGAGGTCAGGCGCGAGGTAAAGCCGGTGGTCGTCAGCGTGAAGATCGCCGCGGCATTCAGCTGGTTTGCCATTGCCACCGAGGCCTGGCTGACCGCCTCGGTGACCACATTGGAGGGATGCGGCAGGATTTTCTGCAGGTAGCCGTATTCGCGCAGATGCGCCTCGGCGCGCACCGCCAGGGTCGCCATCATCCGCACGGCTTCCACCGGGTACTTGCCCACCGCGGTTTCGCCCGAGAGCATCACCGCCGAGGTACCGTCGAGGATGGCATTGGCAACGTCGCTGGCCTCGGCGCGGGTGGGCTTCGGGTTCCACTCCATGGAAGCCAGCATCTGGGTTGCGGTGATTACCGGCTTGCCGTTGGTTACCGTCTTGCGAATCATCATCTTCTGCGTACCCGGCACCTCGGCCAGCGGCAGTTCCACACCCAGGTCGCCGCGGGCCACCATCAGGCCATCGGCGACAGCGATGATTTCGTCGAGGTTGGCGACGCCAGCCTTGTTCTCTATCTTCGCGATAATGGGGATCTCCTTGCCGCGCTCGGCGAGGATCTCCCGCATCTTTATGATGTCATCGGCACTCTGCACGAACGAGGCCGCAATGTAATCGACGTCGTTGTCACTGGCGAAGGTCATTTCCCGGATAACATCCTCGCGTTGCTCGGGTCCGACCGCACTGAGCGACAACTGGATATCCGGCAGGTTGACGCTCTTGCTGTTGCCGAGGATGCCGCCGTGCACCACCTGACACTTGATATCGCCTCCGCTCACCGCGACCACCTTCAGTTCGATGGCGCCATCGTCCAGCAGGATGGCTGTACCCGGCATCACCTCGTCCGCGAGCCCCTTGAAACTCACCGACACACCGTCGGTGTGACCGATGCGCTTCGTGGTCGTCAGGGTAAAGCTGTCACCGACGTTGAGCTCAACGGACTCCGGGCCCAGCAGGCCGGTGCGGATCTCGATACCGCGGGTATCAATCATGATGGCGACATTGGTGTCCAGGGCGGCCGCGGCTTCGCGAATTCGCGTGATGCGCACCTGCTGCTCCTCGAGGGTACCGTGTGAGAGGTTCAGGCGGGTGACGTTCATGCCCGCGGAGATCATTTCCCGGAGGCGCTCGGGTGAGTCACAGGCCGGTCCGATAGTGGCCACGATCTTGGTCTTGCGGATTTCTGTTTTATTCATTGTCTCTGCCTGCTGGGGAGTACCGGGTAACGCCCGGATCAATATCGTATGCGACCGATTATAGCGAGGTGCAACATTTATAGTGAGGGTCATTGCATTACTGGCGCCCTCCTCCCCGGCGAACCCGACTATGGAAGTCTCCTAGCAGGTAATTCCTGTTGTTTTTCAAGCCTTCATCCCGCCCCCCCTCGGCAACTGCCACCAGGACTATATGACAACCCCGCCCCGGACCGGGTTGTCATGCGCGGCGAAAACCTGTCTATAATCGTTCAGAGATAACCAGAAAAGGGGCCAGCATGACAACGCATATCGATCCCGTTATCCTGAATTTCCTGTACGCCGCCCTCGGCGGCGTGCTTACCCTGGTTTTCATGTGGCTGGGATGCCTGCTGTTTAACCGCATTGCCTGCTCGTTCAACATTCCCGAGGAACTCAGCAAGGGCAATATCGCTGTCGGCCTGATGGTGATGGGCCTGTTCATCGGCATTGGAACGGCGCTGGGGCTGGTGATCGGCCTGGGGTTGAACTGAGGTTTGCATGCGGACCGGCCTGCCAGCGATTTTCCTCGCCCTGCTGGCCCTGCCGCAAGTGGCACAGTCCAGGATACCGCTGCAGCAGGTGGATGAATGGAACCGGGATTACGATGTCCA
>Ga0316191_10003156_pt1 | contig 12104 bp, 12 predicted proteins | sample Eddworburr2cm_MG_FD_204928 | JGI IMG/M metagenome (GOLD analysis project Ga0316191, IMG submission 204928) | Coastal sediment microbial communities from Maine, United States - Eddy worm burrow 2 cm | ecosystem: Environmental > Aquatic > Marine > Coastal > Sediment | place: USA: Maine...
GTTTTGGCGATCCGGTGCTCGACCGGCTTGTCGCCCGGGCGGCCGCGGCTAACCTGGAAGTGGCGGCGGCCGAGGCGCGGGTCAGGCAAGCGCGCGCGCAGCGCCGCGCCGCCCGATCCACGTTGTTCCCGAGCATCGGCGGCGGAGCGAGTTATACGAGCTACCAGCTGTCGAAGAACGGACCGGGTATTACCGGCGATGCGGTCGAGCAGGGTCTGACAGAACGCGATGACAGTTTCTACATGGCGGGTTTCGATGCCGCTTACGAGATAGATATTTTTGGCGGTAACCGGCGCCGGCGCGAGTCGGCTGCGGCGGGCGAGGCGCTGGCCCTGGAGCGACGCCGGGCCGTGATGCTCACGGTCGTCGCCGAGGTCGCGCGCGAGTACATGGAGCTGCGCGGCGCGCAGAAACGCCTGGCGATCACCGAGAAAAATGCGGGTCTGCAACGCGACCTGACAGCGCTTGTCGAGCGCAAATACCGGGCCGGATTGTCGCGCGAACTCGATGTAGTTCGCGCCCGTTCCCAGACCCGTGTAGTCGAAGCGCTGGTGCCTGCGCTGCGTTCGCAGATCAGGGGGTCGGCGTATCGGCTCGGCGTGCTGACGGGGCAGCCGCCGGAGGCCCTGCTTGGCGAATTGCTGGCGACCGCCCCGATTCCTGATGCGCCGGAGGTCGTTCCGGTCGGCCTGCGTTCCGAGTTGTTGCGCCGCCGTCCCGACGTCAGGGCGGCGGAGCGTGCGCTGGCGCAGGCTTCCGCCGGGATCGGCGTCGCGACAGCCGAGTTGTTCCCGAAATTCGTGCTGGTCGGCGACATTGCGTGGGAGTCGGTCGACCGCGGCGACTGGTTTGACGAGGACAGCCAGCGCTGGAGCCTGGTGCCGTTCGTGGACTGGCGGATATTCGAGGGCGGGCGGTTACGTGCCCAGGTGGAGTTCGCCGAAGCCGTCGCGGAAGAGCAGGCGGCGCTTTATCGCCAAACTGTCCTCGCCGCATTGGCTGACGCAGAGGCTGCGTTGGTATCCTACGGCGAAGAGCGGCGCACGCGGCAGTCGCTTGACGAGGCCAGCGCGGCCAGCGAGCGTGCGGCCGAACTTGCACGCCGCCTCTACGACATCGGACTCAGCGATTTCCTCGACGTGCTCGATGCCGAGCGGCGGCTGGTCGAGGTTCAGGATCGCCAGGTGCAGAGCGAAACCCGGGTGACAGTGCGGCTGGTCGGTCTTTACAAGGCGTTGGGCGGTGGCTGGCAGAGCTTCGAATGAGCGCGCGCGTGGGCGGCTCGGCGGCGTATCCTGCGGCGCGCATCGTTGCCTCGCTGGGATGTATTATCGCGTTGCTGCTGACTATGGTGCCCGCCGTGTCTGAGTCGCAAGTGCTGGCAGATTTTTCCGACCCGCGCGAAATCGCGGCGTGGCGGGCGCTGCACGATACCGTTATGGGCGGGCGCTCCGACGGCGCGCTGGTGGCGGGAGAGGACGGCGCCGCATTATTCACTGGAACCATCTCGCTCGAGAATAATGGCGGCTTCGCGTCGGTTCGCGGCCCGATTCGGCGTTATCCGCTCCAGGGATGTCACGGCGTAACCATCGAGGTTCGCGGTGATCCGCGTCGTTTCCAGTTGCGATTCAGGACCGATGACCGTTTCGACGGCGTTGCCTGGCGTGCATTCTTCGAGCCGGCAGCGGATGAGTGGCAGCGAATATCGCTGCCATTCCAGGTGTTCGTCCCGGTATTTCGCGGCCGTGTTCTCGGTCCGGAGGGTCAACTGGAACCGTTGCGGATTACCCGGCTTGGCCTGATGCTGGCGGACGGTAAGGCGGGGCCATACCGGCTGGAAATCCGGCGGATCAGCGCAGACTGCAGCTAATCCGCCGGGATCGCTATCAGTCGGTTCGGCTGGTGACTTCCACCAGGTGGTAGCCGAACTGGGTCCGCACCGGGCCGACGACCTCGCCGACATCGGCGCTGAAAACGACATCGTCGAATTCCTTGACCATCTGCCCGGGACCAAATTCCCCGAGGTCACCGCCCTGGCCGCCCGACGGGCATTGACTATGGGCTTTGGCCAGGTCGGCGAAGTCTTCACCGCCGGCAATCTTGGTCTTCAGATCATTACATGCCTGCTCGGTCGGTACGAGAATATGACGAGCGCGCGCCTTGCTCATAGGTGATCTCCCTGGTTGATTTTCCGGACAGGCCGGACTGTCTTTGCACCCGATGTGCGAAAGGGCGCGATTATCGGTCAGATTGATTACGCACAACAACATTCGCGGATACAGAATCTTGTGCTGGCCGCTGATTCAGCCGCTAAACTGTGGTCCGGACAGGAAATGCGGCCCGGATCGGGGCGCGCATGAATGCACGGAGCCGCCCGGGCGGCCGGCTATGGAGAGTGCCGAATGAGTAATGTGGTGGGTATTGTCGGGAGCCTTCGCAAGCAATCATTCAATCGTTCGCTGCTTAATGCGGCAATCGAACTCGCTCCCCCCGGTCTCGCGCTGAGCGAGGGCCGGATCGAGAGTATTCCGCTTTACGATGCGGACCTCGAGGCAGTCGATATCCCGGTCGCCGTGGAGGCGCTGAAAGGCCAGGTGGCGGCGGCCGACGGTATTTTATTGTTCACGCCAGAGTACAACGGGTCTTTCCCGGGCGTGCTGAAGAATGTGCTGGATTGGGTGTCGCGACCACCACAGGACCAGGACAAGGTGTTGCGCGGCAAGCCTGTTGGTTTGCTTGGCGCCACACCAGGCGGAATGGGTACGGCCTACGCCCAGTCGGCATGGCTGCCGGTGTTTCGGGCGCTGGGGCTGTTGCCGTGGTTCGGTGGGGGTTTTTACCTGTCACGGGCGCACAAGGCGTTGGATGAGACCGGCCGTCTCGTCGATCAGGACATGCGCGACCGGCTCGCGGCCTACCTGGCGGACTTCGATGCGTTTGTCACTGCCAGCTGAAAGCGCGGACCGGGGCAGCGTCTGCTGGCAGCCGGAGCCCGGTGCGTGAACGGGCTGGTTTCCCATCTCGAAGGCGCCATCGACGGGCACCGCCTGGAGCCCGGGCAGCTCTACACGATGCACGCGGGGCGACCGATCTGGGTGCGTTACGATATCGCCGCGATGGCGTCGCGTATCGATCGCGACGTTTTTGCCACGCGCGAAACCAGTTTGTGGCGCTATCGCGAATGTCTTCCGCTTGGGCTGACCGATCCGCCGGTCACCCTCGGTGAGGGCATGACGCCATTACTCGATTGCGAACGCCTCGGCCAGCGTCTCGGTCTTGCGGATTTATGGATCAAGGACGAGTCGCAAATGCCGACCGGTTCATTCAAGGATCGTGGTCAGAGCGTTGCGATTTCGATGGCGCGGTCGCTGGGCGTCGGCCGGGTCGCGATTCCAACCGCCGGCAATGCCGGTGGCTCGATGGCCGCATACGCGGCGCGCGCCGGTCTCGAGGCATTTGTGTTCATGCCGGAGGACACGCCACCGATAAACCGGTTCGAGGTGGCACAGGCCGGTGCGCATGGATTCCTGGTGAACGGGCTCATCACCGACTGCGGCAAAATCGTTCGCGACGGCGCGGGCCCGATGGACTGGTTCGACATGTCGACGCTGAAGGAACCCTATCGTCTCGAGGGCAAGAAAACGATGGGGCTGGAACTGGCTGAACAGTTCGGATGGGTGTTGCCCGATGTCATCCTCTATCCCACGGGTGGCGGCACCGGATTGATCGGAATGTGGAAAGCATTTCGTGAGTTGATCGAACTGGGGTGGCTCGAGAAACCGGATCTGCCACGGATGGTGGCGGTGCAGTCGGAGGGTTGCTGTCCGATCGTTCGCGCGTTTGAAAACGGCGAGCGTTTTGCCGAGTCATTCGAGGGCGCCGCGACGATTGCCAGCGGGATTCGTGTACCGGCCGCAGTCGGCGATTTCATGATCCTCGATGCGATTGCCGAAAGCGGTGGCTGCGCGGTCAGCGTGGACGAGATGGCAATTCGCGACTGGATGAAAGAGGCAGCGATGAGCGAGGGTATCGCGCTGGGCCCGGAGTCAGCCTGTTGTCTCGGCGCGGCCCGCAAGCTGCGCGAGAGCGGCTGGCTGGAGGCGGACGCACGCACGGTAATCTTCAATTGCGGCGGTGCGCGCAAGTACCCGGACCTGATGGCCTGCGATCTCCCGGCACTCGATCGTCATGCCAGGATCGACTGGGCCGGTCTCGCGCCGGCGCGTTATTAGCCGAAGCGGCGCGTGGCCGCGCGATCAAAACCCTTCGACGATCTCCTCTCCTTCCGGCGCCGGGGCAATATCCTCGGGCAGAAAGAAATCGGCGACCAACGATTGCGTCGGATCCACGCGATAGCCGCTGAAATCGGTCATCCCGGCCTCGCGCAATACGATATCGTCGATACAGAAGTTGCCGCTGAACTCGCGTGCCGGCCGGGTCAGGATGACGTGTGCCGCGTCCGCCATGATCTCCGGCGTGCGCGAGCGCTGAACAATCGCATCGCCGCCCAGAAGGTTTTTCACCGCCGCCGTCGCGATAGCGGTGCGCGGCCACAATGCGTTGAACGCAATACCGTCGCTGCGGAACTCCGCGGCCATGCCGAGCACGCACATGCTCATGCCGAATTTCGCCATCGTGTAGGCCACGTGCGGGCCGAACCAGCGCGGCCGCATATCGAGCGGCGGTGCGAGATTCAGCACATGCGGGTTGTCAGCATTTTTCAGGTACGGAATCGCCGTCTTCGAACAGAGGAATGTCCCGCGCGTATTGATCGAATGCATCAGGTCGTAGCGCTTCATCGCGGTCTCGAGCGTACCGGTGAGCTGAATCGCGCTGGCATTGTTGACGAGGATATCGATGCCGCCGAATTTCTCCGCGGTCTCGGCCATCGCGGCGGCAACCCGCTCTTCGTCACGCACGTCGACGACCAGCGGCAGTGCCTGACCACCGGCTTGCTCGATTTCCTCCGCGGCAGTAAAAATCGTGCCTTCGAGTTTGGGATGCGGCTCGGCGGTTTTCGCGGCAACCGCGATGTTGGCGCCGTCGGCAGCCGCGCGTTTGGCGATCGCGAGGCCAATACCGCGGCTTGCGCCAGTGATGAACAGTGTCTTGCCCTTGAGGTGACTCATTCTGCTTCCCTTGCTTGGAGTGTGACGCACCAAACGTGCGAGTTCATTGTCGCCGCGGCGGCGTCCGGGCCGCGGCGAATTCGCCTCGATGACGTGCCCGGTGGCGCGCTCAGGATGGCGGCGTGGCGCGGATCCGCGCCGCGATCGCCCGGCTCAGTTCCTCCACCGCAGCACTGTGCGCACGCACCAGCGCATCGTAGGTATTGTCACTGACCGGTTTGTCGGTGCTGAACTGTTCGACCGCGAGCGCTTCATTAGTGTCGCCAATCAACAGCATCCAGCGTGCCTGCAGTGTCACCGAGTCTCCCGGACTGCCGTCAAACCGCTGTACGTAGAGCACCACTCGGAGGTCGACCGGGAACATCGCATCTGCCGGGTAGATTGCAAGCCTCTCTGTTTGCAGCAGTGATCCCAGATTTTCGCCGACTGCGCGGACGAAGCCGTGATGCAACGGTTCGGCCCAGCGGTGGTATTCGTTCAGCTCGAGCTGGTTCGGCCCGCTGCGGGTGACGATCTGGGTCCGGCTCAGGGTACGCGGAAACTCTGTCGGACCGACCGCCAGCGCGATGCCGGGGGTTGCTGCCGGGCTGCTCCCCGGCGGCAGTGTGCTGAGCGTATAGAAAGTCACATCCGGGCTCCGCCCCATGCAGCCGCCGAGGCTGAGAGTCAGCGTTGCCAGCGCCAGAAGTGTCAGTTCACGATGGCTCATCATGTCAGTCTCCCTTGCCGCGGATCAGGGCCTCTGGATGGCGCTCCAGGTAGTCGACGATCATACGGATCGCCTGGGCCGTTTCGGTCAGTTCGATCAACAGGCGCTTGGTTTCGGTGCGCGCTGCCGAGTTGCTATCTACCATTTTGCGTACCGAGCCGAGGGTCCGCTCCGCTTCGTCCATCACGCCGGTCAGCGCCGGAGAGACGTTCGCGTTCAGATTCGCCGCAACCTCGCTGAATTCAGCGAGCGTGGTACTGAGGTCGCGCAACGCATTCTGCAGGTCCGTAGAGTTGACGAGAGTTGCCAGACCCGACGCGGTGCGCCCGAGGTCTTCGCCAATCTGCTGCATCGGTACTGCTTCGAGTTGCTCGGCGATGCTCGCGAACGACTCTGCGATCTCCGCGATCGAACCGGGCATCACCGGAATCACCGGGTATTCGCCGGACAAGTCCACTTGCGCTTCGGGTGCGTCGGGAAAGAACCCCAGACTGATGAACTTCTGTCCGGTCAACAAGTTACCGGTGGCGAGCTTGGCGCGAAAGCCTTCCTTGACCGCATCGATGACGGCTGCGTTTGCATCGTCGGCGGTCGGCGCCATCAGGTCCGGGTAGCGCTCCGGTTCGATCTCCACCAGCACTCTGACCGAAAAACCGCCTGTTTTCAGACTGCCAAAGGGCGCGATATCGACGACTTTGCCGAGCTCGAAACCCAGCATCTCAACCGGGGCGCCGATCGAGAGGCCACGTATCGACTCATCGAATATCACCAGGAAGTAGCGTTTCAGGTCATAGACCGGCTTGTCGCTGGCACGGTGATTCTCATACAGGTGGAACGTGTAACCCGCGCTGGCCTCATCCGCCCCGGCCAGTGCCGCCGGGGTCTCGAACGCAATGCCTCCCACCAGCATCGTTACCAGCGATTCCGAGTCGATCTGGAGTCCTTCGGCGTTCAGCGAGACATCGAAGCCACCAGCATTCCAGAATCGCGTGGTTGTCTTGACCCGTGCATCGTGCGGTGACTGGATAAAAACTTCGGCACGGATTCTCCCGCTGGGCTCCATGCTGAAGTCAACCACTCGGCCAACCCGGATCTGGCGGAAATATACCGGGGCACCGATATCGATCGAACCCAGCTTCTCCGCATTAAGAACATAGCGAGTGCCCTTGGTATCCGGGGTGATCACGGGCGCCTTTTCGAGGCCGACGAACGCGCGTTGCTTTTTCCCTTCGGTAGCGGGTTCCATTCCAAGGTATGCACCTGACAGCAGCGTACCGAGGCCGCTGACCTCGCCTGCGGCGAGGCGCGCGCGGACCACCCAGAAACGGGTTTTATCAGTGAGGTAGTCCTTGGCGCCCGGTGCCATTTCAGCAGTGGCCCTGACCCCGGCCAGGTCCTTGAGAAGTTCGACGCCGGTCACGTGGCCGACTTCGACATCCTTGTATTTGATTTTCGTCTTGCCGGCGACCAGGCCCGCACCGGTCGCGAAATCGATGGTGATCGTCGGGCCGGTCTCGGTGACGGCCTTGTAAACCAGCCAGGCGCCAATCAGTGCGGCGACGACCGGCACCAGCCAGACGATGGAAAATCCGCTTTTCGCGGCCACCACGGCCTGTGGCAGCGCCCCGGCGCCGGTATCAGTGTCTTGCGTCATGGTGTTCCTCTTCCGGATCCCAGATAAGTCGCGGGTCGAAACTCTCCGCCGCGAAAATCGTAATGATCACGACCAAAGCAAAGTAGACGGCGCCCAGTCCGGCGTCGATATTGGCGAGCGCACCGAGTTTCACCAGTGCGACGAGAATCGTAACGACAAAAACGTCGACCATCGACCAGCGTCCGACCGCTTCGGTGAAACGGTATAACTTGGTCCGGTCGCGATTGCGCCAGGCCGATTTTCTGTGGACGCTGATCAGCAGGAATATCAGCACAATCAGCTTTAGCAGAGGGACCGCGATGCTCGCGGTAAAGATCACCAGCGCCAGCGGCCAGTCGCCATGCGAAATAAAGTACAGCACCCCGCTCAAAATCGTATCGGACTGGACATGACCCAGAGACGTCGTGTGCGTGATCGGCAACAGGTTGGCCGGCACATAAAATATGCAAGCGGCGATCACCAGCGCCCAGGTGCGGCGAATGCTGTTCGGCTTGCGCCTATGCAGAGCGGCATTACAGCGTGGACAAAGAAGGTGGTCATGGCCGCCCACAGTGCGGCTGACCAGTCCACAATCGTGGCACCCGAGCAGGTTGGTCTCGCGCGCTGTTGCTGGCAACGGGTTCACCGGCAGCGCTCCACTTCGTTCCAGTAAACCGCCGGCTCGAAATTACTCGAGGCCGATGCGAGCGCGATAATCAGGCCGGCAAAAGACCATACAGCGATACCCGGAATGACCTCGGCCATGCCCGCCAGTTTCACCAGTGCTACCAGAATACCGAGCAGAAATACCTCGATCATGTTCCACGGCGTAATCGCCCGCAACACCCGATACACCGGCTGCACGTAAACCGGCGATCTGCCGCGTTTCAACGGCAGTAACAAATACAGGTAACAGAAAATAACAGCTGCCGGGGCAATGACGCTGGTCGTCAAAACGACGGCCGCGAGCAGATCGAGACCCTGGCGGTGGAGGTCGCGCACGCCGGTCAGCAGCGAAGTCTCGACGACGTTGTTGCCGCTGCCAAAGGCGAGAAACGGAAAGGTTACCGCGACGAGATACAGCGCGAGGGAGGCAAATGCCAGCGCCAGGGTCCGGTCGAGGCAGTCTTTGGGGTTGCGGTACAGGACGCCATTGCAACGAGTGCAGCGCGCCGTGGTATCGGGGCCGAGTGGCGGAACGTGATTGAGCAGATCACATTCGTGACAGGCGATAATCGTCGGCGGCATCGAATCGCCGGATGATTGCCTCACTCGTTCCATGGTCGATTGCCCTGCCAGGTCATTCAAACCGCTTCCCCCAGTACAGGCTTGACCTTGCTATCCGCGCCAGCGCTATCGGTGCACGATAGCAGAGAAGCGCAGGGATTTCCCACCGCGCGGATGCGCAATTAGCGGGACCTCCGCTGCGGCGATGTCACCCCTGCAGCTGCTAAAGACTCAATCGCCGGTCGCGCGAAGTTCCACGTCACGCCACACTCGCATGATGTTGGCGCCGCAGATTTTCCCGATGTCGGGTAGTGAGTATCCGCGTGCCAGCAAGCCGGCTACCAGGCCCGGGTAGTCGGAGACGTCCTTGAGCCCCTCCGGCAGTGAGTCGCCGACCCCGTCGAAATCGGATCCGATTCCGACATGATCGATACCCGCGAGCGCAACAACGTGATCGATATGGTCGAGAACGTCGTCGAGCGTGGCGAGCGGAATCGGGTTTTCCGCTTTGTACTGTTTTTCGAATGTCTCTACTTCAGGGCTGTCGTCGGCGTAACCGTGCTCCTCGATGAATGCTTCCTGCGCATCCCAGTAACGCATGAACGCCTCGTTCGACTCGGCGGTAAGAAAGGCCGAACCGAAATTGATCTGGATGACACCGCCGTTGCGCGCCAGCGCCCGGATCAGGTCGTCGTCCATGTTGCGTTCGAAACCCGGTGTAAATTTTCGTGCCGAGGAGTGCGAGGCGATTACCGGCGCCGCGCTCAGCTCCAGTACCTGCATCGCGGCGGCATCGGTCAGATGAGAGATGTCGATCATGATGCCGAGCGCGTTCATTTTTGCCACGGCTTCGCGCCCAAGGTCGCTAAGACCGCCGAGCGGTCGGTTGTCGTCATACGAGGAATCGCTGAGCCGGTTGCTCTTGGAGTGCGCGAGTGTGATGTATCGAATGCCGCGGGCGTAGAAGTGATCGAGATTGGCGAGGTCGCCGTCGAGGCCGGTGCCGTTCTCCATGCCCAGCGCGAGGCTTATTTTTCCCGCCGCAAAGTTGGCCGCGACGTCGCTGGTCGAGTGCGCCATCGCGAAACGGTCGGATGCGCGCGCGGCGATCGATTCGACTTCGTCGATCATCTCATCGGCCAGTTTGCGTCCGCCGCCGGACTCGAAATACTCGGCTGGGATGTAGATGGACATGAACGCCACGTCCAGCCCACCGGCGCGGGCCCGCGGATAATCGAAATCCCCTTTCACCGTGGCCTCTGTGACGTCTTCGTATTCCTCGGTCAGGCGGTATGGCACATCGATATGGGTATCGACGATCAGGGTTTCCCGGGCCAATTCGCTGGCATCGTTTAGTGGGGCGGGCTTGTCACCGCAAGCAGTGGTCAGGCTGGCGGCAATCACGGCCACCACGGGTGTCATGCTTCTCAAAGTTCTTTCCTTGGCAGCGTTCGGTGGTTCGGGCACTGGCGCAACTCGGCGATTCTACTCGTCCTGGCGCAGTATCGCCGCGAACTCGACGCCGTAGATGTCCCAGACGGTACTGGCGAGGCCGGCAATGAGCGGCCCGATCACTATGCCTACAGCGCCAAACATCGCGAGACCGCCGAGCGTACTGATCAGGATCGTAAGATCCGACATCTTGGTATCGCTGCCGACCAGGCGCGGTCGCAGGAGATTGTCGACCGTGCCGACGACGATCGCACACCACGCGCCCAGTCCGATCGCGGCGGCCGTCTGGTCATTTATCAGCAACCAGATCACTGCGGGAATCCAGACAAGCGCGGCGCCGACGCCGGGGATGATCGACAGCACGCCCATGATGGTGCCCCAGAATGCGGCGCCTTTGATGCCCGCGATGGCGAAAGCGATACCGGCGAGCGCGCCCTGGAGGATGCCGATGATGAATGTACCTTTCAGTGTTGCCCGGGTTACAGACATGCCCTTGTCCACGAGACGGCTTTCCTCGGCATCGCTCAACGGCATCAGGTAGAGCAGGCGAGTCATGATCTCGCGTCCGCCAACGAGGAAAAAAAACAGTGCGTACAACATCACGAAAAGATTCAGAATGAACTGTACTGTGAACTGAGTGGCGCGCGACACGTTTTGCACCAGGAACCCGCCTGTGGCGCTGGCGAGCTCGCCGAGCTTGGAGACAAACTGGCCGCTGTACGGACGCACTGTGTCGGCAAACGGGACCCAGTCCCAGAATTTCTGCATTAACGCTGCAGACTCGTAATCCTGCGAGGCGAACCAGGCGCGGGCGAGTTCGCTCACCTTCAGCGCTTCGGCCGCGACGAGCCCGAGAAATCCCAGAAGCGGCAGCACGATCAGCGTCAGAACCAGGATGACGGTCAGAGTCGCACCGCCGGGCGCGCTCTTCACCCATAGCCGCAGGTGGTCATAAATAGGGTAGACGAGACCGGCGAGCAAAGCCGCCACCAAGAGGGCGACAATAAAAGGCCGTACCATTACGAGGAACAGCGCCGATACCGCGATGACGAGGCCGAGAATGAATCTGCGCCTGAATCGGGCGGTTTGACGTTGGATCGAGTCGGGATCGGTTTGCGTCATGCCGGTGCGCGTCGTTGTTGTCGAGGCGTCGTATTGTAGCCGCTCGGCTGGCGGCTGGCTGGAAAAAAGCAAAGGCGTTGATCAGTATTGGGCGGGGCAGGGCAAGACGGATTGCCGCGCCTGCCGCGAGCAGAGGACAAAATATGGGCAAGCTCTACGACGAAATCGACGAGCGCATTGCGCGCTGGGTCGGTAAACAGCGGATGTATTTCGTGTCCACCGCGCCGGACTCGGTCGACGGACACATCAATTGCTCACCAAAAGGACTCGATTCTTTGCGAATCATCGGGCCGCGCGAGCTTGCACTGCTGGATATCGGAGGCAGCGGCATAGAAACGGTGGCTCATCTGAAACAGAACCGGCGTATCGTCGTGATGCTGTGCGCCTTCGACGGTCCGCCGCGAATTTTCCGCTTTCACGGAATCGGCGCAGTCATCGAGCCCGAGCATGACGAATTCGCCGGTTTGCTCGAGCTGTTCCCGGGATTCGAGTCGGCGCGTTCGATCATTCGCATCGCATTGACCCGGATCTCCGACTCCTGTGGCTTCGGCGTTCCGCGGTACAAGTGGGTGGAGGATCGGGATGCAATGATGAAATGGGTCGCGGGCAAAACCGATTCCGAGATGCTGCAGTATCGCGCTGACAACAACCAATTCAGTATCGACGGTCTGCCGGGGCTCGATATTTGAGCCGCCGCGAATTGAACGCGGGCGAGCTAGCGGTAGCGCGCACCGAAAACGGTGTCGACTCTGAGGGCGAATAGAAAACTCGGGTCATAGTCGTCCTCTTCGCGGAATACCAGCTGCGGCTTCAATTCGACGAACAGCCACTT
>Ga0316191_10003159_pt1 | contig 12102 bp, 8 predicted proteins | sample Eddworburr2cm_MG_FD_204928 | JGI IMG/M metagenome (GOLD analysis project Ga0316191, IMG submission 204928) | Coastal sediment microbial communities from Maine, United States - Eddy worm burrow 2 cm | ecosystem: Environmental > Aquatic > Marine > Coastal > Sediment | place: USA: Maine | collected...
GCAACCACGGCATCCACGGAGGAATCGAAGACGGCGAGCGCACCGTCACCAAGATTCTTGACAAGTCGGCCGCCGGAAGAAGCCAGGGCGTCGCCGATGATTCGATCGTGTTCTGCGCCGATTTCATCGGCAACGTCGTCGCCAAGTCGGTCGCGCAGACGCGTCGAACCAACAAGGTCCGTGAACAACACCGTCGCTAGCCCGCTCGTCGCCATGATTCGGAACCTACCAGGGCCACCTGCGGTACCCCCTCAGAAAGGTGAATTCAAACACCGGCCTCTCCGCCATTGGTGGTCCCAACCGGGAACGCTCAAGTCGAGACCGGTTCGACGGTCATTCCGAGCTCTTCAAATCGTTGTGATGCTTCGGCAAGTTGGGCCACGCCCTCGGACCGACCAGCCGCATCGAGGGCCATCGCGTACGCATGGATGGCCCGAGCCTCGTCCGGACGCGCCTCGATCTCGCCAAGCAGGGCGATCGCACGCTCGAAGTCTGCGAACGCTGCGTCCCAGTCCGGTTGGGGCATGCCAGACACAACGATGGCCCGGTGGAGCCGAACGGCGGCCTCACCCGAGCGGGAACCGGCAGCAATCGCCTCTTCCAGCGAAGTGGAGTAGCCATCGGGATTCACGTCACCGAGTTGAGCCTTGGCGGATGCGATCCAAGCCCTGCCGAGCATCATGAAGCCTGCGGCATTGCAGTACTCACCCAATTCGAAGCTCTTCTCGAGATGCGGGATCGCCTCCTCTGCCTGGCCGAGCCGGAGTTGTTGATCGGCGATCAGGAAATTGCCGACGAGCTCGCAATACAGGTTCTCTGTGTCAGCGGCGAGTTCCATGCCTCGGCGCGTGTGGTTGAGTGCTTCTTCCACGTCGCCCTGAGTGGCAAGGAGGCGTCCCTTGATGAGGTTTGAATCTGCGATCGCTGTGGGATCGCCGCTGCGAGTCGCCAGATCGAAGCCTCTCTCCATCCACGTGTGGGCCGTTTCGAAGTCCCCATGCTGTCCAAGGACGTCAGCCGTGAAGATGGCGTTCATCGCTGCGTCGGTGATGAGTCCGGCCCTTTCGAGTGGGTCGACGGCGTCGCCCATCAGCGAAGCGGCTCTCACGTACTCGTCGCTGCCTCGGAGAATCTGACCCATCAATCCCGTAAGACTCGCAGAGAGTCCCTTGTCGTCGATAGACGGTGCGAGAGCGAAAGCCTTGTCCATGATCTCGCGAAAGCCCTCATCTCCATACCCCTCAGAGCCCATGGTGCGAACGGTCAGAATCAGGCTGTACACCCGGCCGGTGAGGTCGTCATCCCCTAGATCTTCGGCGATTGTTCGTAGCTCTTCGAGCCTCTCGAGGCTCTCATCACCGGGAGTGAACCGGATCCCGGCCCGGGTCGCACCGATGCTGAGCTCAAGCCACGCTTGCTTGGAAGGCGGATTGTCCTCGCGTTCGGCGAGTCGGAGTGCCTGCAGGTAGAACTGGTGGGCTTCCCTCGTCGCGTGACGTTTGAGTGCGGTCTCCGCGGCGGTGATCGTGTACGTGAGCGCCGGATCCGGCTCGCCTGCCTCAACGAAGTGCCGTGCGAGCACTGGAGAGAGCTCGCCGAGACGCTCGGGATACGCGGATTCAATGGCGGTCGCGACGTCGTGATGGAGTTCCCGACGGCGCCGTCGCAGAATCGATGAGTAGACGACGTCGTGGAGGAGTGCATGCCGGAACCGATAAGCGATCCGCGGTCGCGTAGTGACAAGTTTCACGACACCGTGCGCTTCGAGATCGGACAGCGCGCCTCTCACACCCTCGCTGTGATCACCAGGGTGAAGCACGGCGCTCAAGAGCTCGGTCTCGAACTCTCTGCCGATCACGGACGCGACCATAGCGATCGCTCGTGTGGCGGCATCGAGGGAATCGACACGGCTGGCAAGCAGACCCTGGAGGCTGCCGGGAACTTCGAGATCAGCTATCTGGCCCTTCGCGATCCACCGGCCGTCCTCTTCCTCGATGAGCTTTCGATCGACAAGCATCCGCACGACCTCCTCGAGGAAGAACGGATTCCCTTCGGCCTTGTCAAGAATCATGGTTCGCAGGTCAGGAGCGAGCGATTCGATCGCGAGGAGATTCGCGACAAGCTCACGGCTGGCATCGGGTTCGAGCGGAGAAATCGCAATCTCGGTCAAGGCGTCGCCGAACTCGCGCCGCGCCTCTTCAAGTATCGCCCAACCGTGCGACGATCGGTCTGGTCGTGTGACGAGTACGCCCAGCACCGGCAGCACCTCGAGTGTTCGGAGCTGCTTCGACAACAACTCCGCTGACGAGGCATCGCACCAGTGCGCGTCTTCGACAACGAGCACCAACGGCCGATTCTCCTCGGCAACATCCGTCATCGCCACGCCGAACGCCTCGGCATAGACGGCGTGCCGAACCTCGGGGTCGCCGGCCACCCCATCGGCGATCCCGATCATCTGCAGCAGCGCGTCGGCGTCGGCGGCCTGCGAGCCCCTCTCACACAACTCGGTCACGGCCTTGGCAATCACCTCGGGATCGTCCGAGATCGACACGTGAGCCATGGCACACACGAGCGATGCCATGAGGTGGTAGGGGCGGACCTCGTCAAACGACGCACACCGACCAACCGCCATCATCGCCCCATCCATCTCCCCGACCGCAGTCTCGAGTTCAGCAATAAGCCTGCTCTTCCCCACACCGGGTTCACCGATGACGGCAGCCACGCGACCGGCGCCGGCCCGGGCGATGTCCAGTAGTCCGGTCAACTGCGCGAACTCGGCATCTCGTCCAACCATGGGGCTGTGCAGACCGGGGATGCCACGTCGCCGAGTATTGGTGGTGACAACATTCACGACCTCGTAGACCTCGATCGGCTTCGCCTTCCCCTTCACTTCAACAGGAGCGATTTGGACGACTTCAACGTCCGAGGTGATGAGGTCATAGGTATCCCGAGATATCAAGAGTGTGCCGGGCCGTGCCTCTGCCTGAATGCGCGATGCGACGTTGGTTGCGTCGCCAATCGCTGTGTACGTACTCAGTTCACCGGTCGCGACGTCACCGGCGACAACAAGCCCCGTATTCACGCCCACGCGCACACCGATGTCGACGCCGGTTGCTGACCGGATCTCGGCGGCTACTCGGTTGACAGCATCGACGATGTCGAGGCCGGCTCGAACCGCTCGATATGGGTCGTCTTCATGAGCGTGAGGTGCACCGAACAGTGCGAGGACGGAATCACCGCCGAAGTGCGTCACTGTTCCGCTGTACCGCTCGATCGATGAGGCCATCTCGCCGACAACTCGGTTGACGAGGTCGGTCCAGTCCTCCGGATCCATGGTCTCGGCGATCGAGGTTGAATCGACGAGGTCGGCAAACAGCGCAGTGACAACGCGCCGCTCCCCGATCCCGGATCTCCCGTTCGTAGTAATGCCTACCTCCGGCAACCAATGTACCCGCGGCCGGCCCGCCACCCGGCGAAATCTCGGTAGACCCTGCAACAGGCGGGTCGCCGCCCACATTGACTCTCGGTTGTGGTTTGTTGGAGAGTTCCTGCTTAGGGATCTGCGATCGCGGCGGCTTTCGGGATGAACAGGACCTCTACTGCCACCGGTTTGCCGATGTCGGCGGCGATAGCTTGTGCTAGGTCTTCGACATCGGCACCGAGGTCCGAGCCGCTCACCTCGATGTCGAAGAGCACAGGAGACAGAGCAGGATTCACGGTCAACTCTTCGATCTCTAGTTCGGGGTTCCACTCTGAGACCGCCCGAGCGCCCGCTAGTGAATACGCAGACTGTCCCCACTCGACAATCGAATTGGCGCCGAGCGGTATCGCGACGGCAAGGACCAGGACGATCACGAACGCGAGCGCGTAGCGCCGCTGACGGAGGCTCTCTCCCGACGCAACGAACCCAGCAACCATGAACGTGATTCCGCCAGCAAGGACCATCGCCGCGAGATTCGTGACGAACAACACGGCTGCCCCACCCGCAAGCAGCGACTGATCCGCATACAGCGTAATCCCCACCGTCGCCAACGGCGGGATGAGAGCCACCGCGATCCCTACTCCAGGGAGGGCAGACCCGGCCTCGCTTCGTACCGTGATGTACGCGCCTGCCGCGCCCGCCGCGATCGCGATCCCGAGATCCAACAAATTCGGATTGGTGCGCGCAAGAATCTCGCCAGACAAGACCGCGCCCGGCCCCACCCTCGGTGTCAGCGCTGCCGTCAGCCACCCCACACCAATCGCGGCTACGGCCCCGCCAAGAACAACCGCGAGGCTCTCCAGTTGCCGGCGAGGCCACGCCTCCGCGACCGCTGCCGAAAGCGCCATGATCGGTGTCAGGAGCGGAGCCACGAGCATCGCCCCGATGACCACCGCCGCGCTGTCATTGACCAGACCCATCGCCGCAATCGCGGATGAAAAAACAATCAGAGCGAAGAAACGCCACAGATACGGGGCGCGTCGATCTCCCTCGAAGTACAACTCGTCGAGAATCCGGCTGCGCTCGTGGAGCGATAGGTTGCGCCCCTGGAATCCAATACGGCCCGTCGGGATAAGCGACCACTTCACAAACCACACGGTAGACACAGGTCACGCCCGTACCAACCACCCGCTCCGCGCCCAGAACGTGCCTCGACAGCCACCACCGGAGGCCAACCAAACCCGGCCCCAAGGGCACGTAAGAAGTTCGCATCGCCGTCAACAGCAACTGCAACGCATCGGCCACTGCGAATCTCGAAGAGCTGTCTCCAGCACAACCCGAGGACCGCCCCTCCGCTGACCCAACAATGTGGCGAAGTCGGAGGTCGCACCAATGACCCGCCCATATCGGCTGCGGACTCACGGGGTGGACACACGTTCGGCCCTGAAGAGACGCTGCGCCGTGCAGGCCGGCAAGACGTCGCGACCGCGATCGCCCAGAAACCCTTGCAGCCAAGCAATCGAGACTCCCTCGTAGCTCAGGGGATAGAGCACCGGTTTCCTGAACCGTTCTGGGGGGTCTTGCCTACCAAGGAAGAACGGCCGAAAGCCTTGCTGTACTTGCACTTTCGCCTCTCATTGTCTCGCATCATTTCTCACGCTTTCACTCCTGTTGCGGCCCAGGTGCGGCCCAAGAGTGGCCCAGATCTTCAGCGACCAAGACGAGCGGCGACGAGTATGCGTCATGGCAACCTCTACGTCGCGAGAGTCGAGTATCTCGACAGTGGAACCGTCCATCAACGTGGTGCCAACCTCATCCACCGCAAGGGAGATGCCGCCAAGATAAACCCTGCGCCGTACATGCTCACACGGAGCCAGTTCAAGTGGGAGCGCGAGATCCGCTTGCGGTTCGTCCCCGACGATTCGGACGTCGCCATGGACAGGCGCCCGCCGCTCAAGTTGTACTGGTCGAGAGTTGTCAACCAGGTCGTACTCGATCCGCGTTGCGTCACCAGTCGACCCGAGCAGATCGAAAGGGAGGTGACTGTCCCGAGATTCACGTGCACAGTTGAGGAGTCGGTTCTCTGTAGGAGGATCTTGGTGCAACTGCGGCTCCCGGATTCGCTAAAGGAGTCCGACCTGGTTCACGCCACCGAAAGGCACCGCGAACCCGAACGCTTGCACCCCTGAGCCGATTCGCAATCCAACCAGCCCGGGATCGCAGCAAGCTGAGCACCGTTGCAACTGTGTGCGGCAGAAACGCCTTCAAGACGAGATCCACCTGCGCCTCAGATGCCCTCTGGCGTATCGACGGGGGACTCCTGCCGGTGCTGGTCCAAGAACTCGTCGACCGCCCACTGTGCCTCGGCCTTGATCTCCCGATACCAGAACTCCTCACCCCACGGATCCTCCAACGACGCGTCGAACAGATTGTCGTCGTAAGTGGTGTACCGGTGACGGACCAACGCCCGAGCTGCCAACCCGGCGCGTTCATCCAGAGAGAGCGTCCGGGTTCGGCCAACTCGTCCGCTCCCGACTTCGGCAGCCCTGGTGGCGGCCTCAGTGGCGATCTCATCAGCTAGGCCGGCATGTTCGGGTGTGAAGGCGAGGAACTGGCGGATCGCGTCAGCGAACTCAACCTGATAGGTGGCTTCCTGCTTCTCCCGACCCTTCGCACCCTGCTCCCGCCGCTTCGCCCGCGTCTCCTCGGTCGATGCCGCCTCAGCTACGGCGGTGTCAATCGCATCCTTCGGTGCCCACAGGCCGAGCTTGCGGCGATGCGGCCGACTCCGACCACGCGGACGCCACGCCACCCAGAAGACTCCTGCCGCCTTCACCCTCCGTGTCACGAACGCATCACCTGACGGCAAGAACTCCCAACCCCCAGGAATCTCAAGGTCACCGTGATCCGGATTCCACGGACCATCCCGCGTCATATAGACATCGAGATGCAACCCGGTCAGATCAGATTCACCCACACCCCAACTCTCGCACACAGCGGCCCATCCTGTCGAACCCGAACAGCGAACCGCGGCCGTGCATAGTGCCGGATATGGGCGGTCTGTTTGGGTCGATTTTGCCCATCACCCGACGGCTGAGAGGAGTACGGTTTGGTTGACGGCGCTGGACAACATCGAGGAGTCCTCATGCTGCGACCGTACTCTCTCCCGTTGGTAGCCTCGTTCATTCTGGTCGTGTTGCTGTTGGCTGCGTGCAGCGACGGTGCCGACGACAGTGTCGGTACCACGCTTGCTTCGACAACGACGGTCGAGGACCAGGCGGTAGCCATGACCGAGAAGGATCTCGTGTATGCCACTTGGGCGGAGGGGGCGCTGACGCTCGACATGCACGCTCCTGCGAAGCCCGCCGATGCCCCGATCGTGATCTATCTCCCTAGAAGGGGCGGGGACACCGCACCGCCGTGGATAGTTGCGGGCCTCGTCGACGAGGGGGCGTTCGTGTTCGTCGTCCGATACGCAGCTTCCAACAGCAGTCCTGAGCAGCTCCTGGCCGACCACGGCGCCGACGCCGGGGCTCAGGCCGAGAGCATTGCCTGCGGCATCAACTACGCCCGTACACAGGCATCGAAGTCCGGCAACAACGACCCAGTGGTAGTGCTGACCGGCTTCAGCAACGGCGGCGCTCTTGGAGCCCACACGGCGCTGTTCGGGTCCACGCTAGAGGCACAGTGGGATGAGTACGCCGCAGAGGGTGGCCCGCCACGCCAGGTCGAATGTGAAGTCACCGACGGCTCGACGCACGTGGACGCCGTGGTCGACATGGGCGGCGACAACGACATGTGGGTGCCGATCTACGACGGGAAGTACGGGCGTGCCTACCAGCAGGAGCGAGACCCCGAGCTGCAGGAGTTTCTGTCCAGCTCGATCGGAGTGAACCCGGATCTGAAGGTTCGCCTCATCCACGGCACCTCCGACTACATACCCGTCGAGGATGCTGCCGAGTTCGCAGCGCTGCTGTCCGACGCCGGCTACGACGTGGAACTCGTCACCTTCGACGGAGGCCACGAGATAGCCCCGCCTGAGCTCGTCTTCCCGACCGTAATGGAAGTCGTCGACCGATAGGTTCTGTGACTGGGCGATCCCACGGCCGGCTCTCCATCCGCTCGTGAACGCAGCCCTCACCACTCGCCCATAACGGCACCTATGGGCGGGGGTGGGAGACCGGACTCTCACCGCCTGGCCAGGGCGTGCAACACCACCCACATCATCGCAAACCAACACACCCAGCCGGATATGGGTCGCGTGTCTTTGGGGCAAGTGAGGCGGTTGGGATGTTTGGGTCTGGCCGGTGGTGGGTGGTTCGGGCAGGCTGATAGTGAGGGTTCGTGTTGGTTCCCCGTGATGGTGGGCATGTGCTCCAGGCTCGGCCCAGGAACTGGCTGGCAGAATCCGGTCCGGATGCGGTTCAACTCTCTCAGGTGTCGGTTGCTCCAAGTGACTTCAGTCGGGCGGCGCCGCGCTCCGCGGTAGCTCCTCCGGCGAGTGACAGGGTGCGAGCCGCTTGGTAGGGGCATCCGAGGTTGTCGAACTCGGCAGCGACGTTCTCGAGTCCTTCGGTCGTGCCATCTTGGAGCGTTCGTGCCCGTCGAGTGAGCACTGACGCTATCGGGTTGTGTTCTGTGGCGGCGGTTGCGTCGGCGATCTTCTCATCAGCGTTGGAATGGCCGGCGAGGACGGCTGCTTCAGCTGCGAGGGCCGCGTGCCACTGCCAGTACCAGCCTCCCATGAGTGAGACGGGTCGGTCACCGGCGAGCCGGAGCGTAGCGACCTCGTTGCGATGGTGGTGAAGTTCGACGATCGCATCGAATACTTCCCCGTACCCAGTCGCTTGGTCTGTGAGATTGCTGCCGCGTATCTGTCGTAGAGTTTCGAGCCATGCGCTTCGCTGGTCCGTGTCGCTGCGAAGACCGTGAACCATTGCGAGTGCTGCGGGTGCAATTCCACGTCCGGGGGCAACGGGTCGACCGGCCTGCTCCCATCCCGCCAAGAAAGCGTGCCCCGCTTTGATGGTGTCGTTCCAGTTCCCTGCAAGCGCGTTCGGTACGATCCCTTCTTCAAGGGCGAGGTCGGGTTCGTCCCGCAAAAAGGGGAGGCGGGCGAAACGTTCTGCAAGCTCGATTGCTTCCTCCAAGTGTCCTGCGGCCGTGGCGATGAAAGTTGCTGTGTGGAACGCGTCCCTCAATTCGAATGCGAGGCTCGGGCCCGTGGTCACCGAGTCGAAGAGGCCGAGCCGACGCCGACACGCGTCGAGTGCCTGAGCCGGATGCTGGTCTTCGCCGTACCGGACCGCGACTGCTTCGAGAAGGACGCTCGCTTGCACCAGCTCTCCGGATGCCAAGGCTCTGCTTGCGAAGTCTTCGAGCTCGTCGATGTCGCGGCTTGGATCGAGTGTGGCTTCGGTGGCGGCGATCGTGAACTCGGCGATTGGGCTGTACGCACCGTACTTGCTGGCGTGTTCGAGCAGCCTGTTCGCACGATCGAGAGGTGGCGGATCGTCGAACATGCCTTGAAAGCGTGCGATCAGCCCTATCGAGCTGGCGAGGCTGCGAACGGCGAGGTCGATGTCCCCGCCGGCTAGAGCCTTGTCCGTGGCGAGTTGCTCCAAGCGGAGCGCATCGGGTCCCGCAATTCGGCACTTAGCAACGGCGGCAGCGAGGGTCAGGTCGGCTGCTTCGATGGTCTCGCTGTCGGCCAGGCTCGCTGCGTACTCGAACATGTTCTGGGAATCCGTGGTGCGGCCGCGATCGAACAAGAGATCGGCCAATTGACGTGCCAAGTCGTGTGCCGCCGGCACCTCTCGGGTGTTGCCTATCGATGCGAGCGTTGCTCGGACCTCATCGGCGATCGCGTCAACTTCGGCCGCCCAGCTGGATTCGTCTTCATTGCCGTCGAGATCCGCGACCCTGCCGGCGCACCAATCGAGGTGACGTTCCTGGGCGGTGCGGTCGCCTTTGGCGGAGAGTTGCTCGTTTCCAAACTGTCGGACAGTCTCGAGCGTCCGGTATCGCACCCGAGGCATCGTGGCTGCCTCCAGCAGGCTGTGCTGGGCCAGCCGTCCGAGCGCGCCTGCGATGTCACGTTCCGATATCCCGGCGTAGGCAGCCACCATGCCTGCATCTGCGGGCGAGAACGCCGTGCGAAACGTGCTCACTCTTGACAGCACGTTCTGGTCCGAGCCGGTGAGCAGTCGGTAGCTCCACTCGACGGTGTCACTCACCGACCGGTGACGGGTCTGTGTGCGCGTTCCTCCGACGAGGAGCCGGCGATGGTCGTCCAGGCCGGATTCGACGCCGTCCAGGCCGAGCGATGCCACCCGCGCTGCTGCGAGTTCGATAGCTAGCGGCATCCCGTCAAGTGCCTGACAGACGTCTGCGACGCGAGGGCGCTCGCCGTCGGCGATGGTCGCACCTCCAGCCTCGGCCCGTTCCATGAAGAGATCAACGGCAGCGCCTGGAGTGTCGGTGCTGCCCACGGGGAGGCCACCCAACTGGACCACCTGCTCGTGGGGCACCGCAAGACGGACCCGACTCGTCAGCAGAACGGTCACGGTTGCGCACGCTGCCAGTATTCGCTCAACCATGGCGGCTACCTCATCGAGGACGTGTTCGCAGTTATCGAGCACGACGAGTGCGGTGCGTTGACGCAGCAGGTCAATGGCAACCTGCTCATATGTCCGGTGTCCGGGCTCGTGTACGCCCAATGCTGCGACCAGCGCCTGTGGAATTTGCCCCGGAGCGACAACCGTGGCCAGGTCGACCCAGACAGGGTCGATCGCCTTCGCTTCGGATAGATCCTTGGCAGCTCTCATTGCCAGTCGAGTCTTCCCAATTCCCCCAGGGCCAACCACCGAGACCACACGCGAAGAGGCCACAGCAATGGCGACCTCGTCGAGCTCAACCGACCGGCCAAGAAACGAGCTCACCTCATGCGGCACAGCGCTCACCGGCGGCAGCGAACGGAACTTCACAGCCATCCTGACCAACGACCGGTGATCGATCATGCCGAGCTTGCGCCGAAGCGATGCAACATGTGACTCCACCGTACGGGTCGAAATGAAGAGGCGCTCGCCGATCTCAGCGTGGGTGAGATGGTCACCCACAAGATCGAACACCTCCGCCTCGCGGCCCGACACCACGACCCCGCTGCGGCTTGCACTGCTGCTCATAGACCCAGTATCGCACCGCGATTTGGATTCGAAATCCGGGGCTACCCCGGATGTATCCACCCTCGCCATGCCTCAGACTGATCAAGTCCAGCGCCCTGGCCCGTAAGGAGAGGTCCATGTTTGTGAACACACCCGAATACGTCCAAGCCCACATCAGCAATCTGAAGACAGACAACGGATCCGGTGAGGCCATCCGCCATCGGATCGAAGCCGTAGCCCGGCACCGCCGTGAACGACGTGAGCGGCTCAAGCAGCACGCTGCCACCATCCGCCAGGCGCTCCGCTTCCGACATGCGATCGATGAGCCTGCACAGGCGACCGGCGACGGGGCCCTGCGACCGGCTGAGGCACCACCGATCGACGGTGGAGAAGTGCAGTATCTGCGGGTCGGATTCCTAGCTGTGTTCCTGTTGTTGGCGTCGGCATGTGCGGACAGCACGCCCACAGCGGGACCGGTGACTATTGAGGCTCAGGTCGATTTCACCGCCCAACCCATCGTTGGGACGTTCGAGGTCACGGAGGGCGCTGACATCCTTGGGTGTTCCAGCGGCACATTCGTGGACGAGTCCGTGGACGAGTTCGAGAGCTCATTCAAGGTCAACAGGGTCATGACCTGTGACGCCGGGTCAAGTGACGGTACCTTGACCGCCGTCTTGTCCTGCAGCGGCGCCTTCTTCACCTGCGAAGAAGACGGCTCCTGGAGCGGCCCCTGGAGCGTTGTGGAAGCCTCCGGCGACTTCGACGGTCTCCAGGGTGCTGGGGATTGGTCGTTGGTCGTCGACAACGAAGCCCAAGGTGCGGACACATGGACTGGGGACATCGAGTACGCGCTTTGACCCGCCCATATCGGCACACATGGGCGATAGCTCCATCTCGCAGTCGCGGTGTCCGAGTGTCGCCAGAAAGGGATGCACCGCTGGGGTGGACACATCCCCCACTCGTCGTAGACCCCGGGGTGCGCCTACCCCTCGTATCGACACCCGACAGTCCAAGCTGAAGCGCCCAAACGGCCGCCCATATCGGCACCTATGGGCGGCCACCTGGGTGTGGGACAATGCCGCATCTCGATGACGCCACCGAAAGGCTGCGAATGAAGTGCTTGAACTGTGGATCTGACAATCTCACTAGCTCACTCGCCGTGGAAGACGACGGCGCCTACCCGGCTGGCAACCACAAGGTGACGACCCGACAGGGTCGCTCCAGAGCATCGAAAGCCTCCGGCACTCGCCTCGCCGCCCGAGCGTGCTTGGAATGTGGCTTCACCGCTCTGTTCGCTGAGGACCCGTCAGCGCTCTCCGAGTAGCAAGCCCGACCCGCCGATATCGGCACCTATGGGCGGCGCTACCGTCCGCCGTCGGTTGCGTCGGTTTCACTGGAGGCCATCACTCCGCCTAGGCGAAGCGACGTTGATCGATCTCTCGAACCACCGTGGCCGGGTTCCCAACGACGACCGTGTTTGAGGGAACGTCTCGCGTGACCACCGCGCCTGCGCCCACG
>Ga0316191_10003160_pt1 | contig 12101 bp, 10 predicted proteins | sample Eddworburr2cm_MG_FD_204928 | JGI IMG/M metagenome (GOLD analysis project Ga0316191, IMG submission 204928) | Coastal sediment microbial communities from Maine, United States - Eddy worm burrow 2 cm | ecosystem: Environmental > Aquatic > Marine > Coastal > Sediment | place: USA: Maine...
TAGGCCGCGAACATCTGCGGTGCCGTGCCGTATCGGGTTTCGTAGGCTGCGCGGAAATGCTGATTGAGGCTGGCTTCGGATGCTTCGTAGAAGGGCAGCGCGACGAGCGCGCCCTGAAGGTAGCGTTGCGCCCGGGCGACGAGCTTGGGTGACCAGCTCAGGCTCGGGAGAAGGAAGTGCACCTCTCGCTCCGCGTGCTCGGGCAGGGCGCCACCGGTGATGCTCCAAGCGCCCTCCGCGGCGAAGGTCGGTGCGATCAGCGCCACTTGGTCGGCCACATCGGCGAAGAGCACCACGTCGCAAGTCGTTTCGAGGACGGTTCGCACGTACTCGACGAATGACTTGGTGCCGGGCGGATAGGCCACGCCCTCGCAGTAGACGCCGCCGGCTGCAGCCACCTCTTGGTCGAACAGGCGCTCCATCGCGCGCCCGTAGCCGTGATCCGGATAGAGAATCACGAACCTCGACAAGCCCCGCGCTCGGGCCTTACCCACCAAGGCAGTGAGCTCGTCACGCGGACTGTAGAGGAATCGAAAGACTTGCTCTCCCGCGCTCGTCGTCTCCTCCGATGCGGAGAAACTCAGCAGTGGCACCCCGGCGCGCCGGGTCGACTCTGCCGCGGCCTCGGTGGTGCGGCTTGCAACCGGACCGAGCACTGCGACCACGCGCTGGTCCCCGATGAGCGACTCGACGGCCGCCGTCGCCTTGCTTGGATCGCCCGCGGTGTCCTCGACGACGAGCTCTGGACCGCCCTCATCGAGCGCGGCGAGCTGCATGCCCTGCAAGAGCTGACGGCCGACCTCACGTCCGCGCCCAGTCAGCGGTAGCAGCGCCCCGACGACATAGGGGTTGCCGTGCAGGAATTCGTCCGCGCGGGCGACCAAGATGGTCACCTCCGGGTCCTCGATGGAATCGCTGGCGCGCAGCGCATCCGAGGTGCGCACGATCAACTCCGCGTCCTGTGTGTCGAGGGCGTGGTTCAGTAGCCGCATCGAGACAGCGACGTGGGGAAGTGCGCCAGGGCGAAGCTCGTCGAACAGCACCGCGGTCTCTTCGATCGTGAGCTTCTGGACCAGCAGGTCGACCACGGCATCCACGCGCAGAGGGTCCGGTGGTGCGCCTCCTCGCTCCACGAGCGTATCGAACACCCGAAGCGCGATGGCTGCGCTCGTCGTCTGCTCCGAAGCGATCACCGTGGTGTCCCACAGCAGTGCCTGCTCCTCGCTCGAGAACCGTTCGCCTGCGAGGGGCTCGACGGTCCGGAGCGCCCGTTCCGGGTCTCCCAACTGCAGCTGGCAAGCGCCCAAGTGAAGCGATGCGCGGAGCGCAATCGCGCGGTCTACGCTGTCCTGGGCCTGCTCGAAGTGCGGGATGGCGCTCTGGCATCGTCCGATGTCAGACCCCAACACGCCGAGCTCCAAGCGGGCGAGGTCCGCCTCGACGGTTCCAGGGTGGTTGATGATGAAGGTTTCGTACGCGTTCTGGGCGCCGCGGACATCCCCACTCGAGGCGAGCGCCCGTGCCTGCGCGATTTCGGCAGGCGGCGCTTTTTCGAGTGGGCTTTCGACTTTCTTGGGTCCGCAGCTGGCGAGGAGGATCAACGCCGCGCACAACAACGCGCTTCTCAACATGCGGGCGCACGATACCTGCCCGGCCGCCCCCCCGCCATTAGGCGATAGCGTGGTGGAGGCCGGCCGCCTCAGTCCGCGGCCTCCCAGCACTCCGCCAGGTGCGCGAACTCCTCAATCGAGAGGGTTTCGCCCCGTCTCCCGGGGTCGATTCCTGATGCGCTCAATGCGCGGTCGGCGCGGTCGGCGTCGCCCAGCCCACGCAGCGAATTCCTAAGTGTCTTGCGGCGCATTTGAAAAGCCGCGCGAACCACGGCTTGAAAGGACTCGGTCTCTTCGGCCAGCGGTACCGTGCGGGGAAGGAGCCGCACGACTGCGCTTTCGACCTTCGGTGCGGGGTAGAACGAACCCGGCCTCAGCCGGCAGACCGTCGCGACCTCGAAGCCGGCGCGCGTAAACACGGTCAACGCCCCGTACTGTTTGGTGGCTGGCTCGGCGACCAGGCGGTCTCGCACCTCCCGTTGAACCATCAAGACAGCGCCACTCAGTACGGCCCGGTGCGCAACGACCTGTCGCAGGATTGCCCCGGTGGCCTGATAGGGAAGATTCCCCGTGACGACGAGCTTTGAGCCGCAAGCCTTTGAATGTGCGGTGAAATCCACCTCCGCAGCATCCCCCTGTCGAATCTCCAACCGGTCCTGCTCGGGGAATTCCTCGCGCAACACACGAACCATGTCCCGGTCGAGCTCGACAGCGAGGACCTCGCCGCCCCGCTGGAGCAGCGCGTGCGTCAGCGCACCGAGGCCCGCTCCAAGCTCGACGATTTGCTGGCCCAGGGCCATGGTAGCGTCCGCAATCTGGGCTGTGGCGCCGGGCTGAATCAAGAAATTCTGGGAAAACGATCGCTTCGGAAGCAGGTCGTATTTCCTAAGGAGATCCCGTGCATCGGGTGGGGTGCTCCGAGCCCCCGTCATGGGGTCAACCGTTGAAAATCATGAACTTTTCGGTATGCAGGGGGCACGAATGAACTTGTTTTTGCCACAGCCGTTGTCAGCCGGGAAGGCGTTATTATATTGGTCGTGCCCGTAGATTGACCTACGTTAAAGGTAGAGGACCAAATGCTTCCAGGCTTCATCATCGACCAAATTCGGCAACGTGAGGAAGAAGAGCAGGCCAAGCGCTCGATTGCTCAGGTTGAGCTTCACCTTCCGGTTCCGGAAGGTTCGAGGGCGCCTGACGTGGACGAGGAGTCTGACCGGGGCATCGTCATCATCGATCTCCTCCCACACTGACACTTCTCTAGATCTGTACATCTGCTACATTTGGGAGTGTGTCAGATCGTGCCTTACTGAGCCTGGATGAGCTAAGCAGCTCCCTCGGTGCTTTCTTGGCAGGTCCGGCAGAAGATCGCGCGGATCCCTCGGAACGGCAGGCCACCGAGGCCGATTTGGTCTGGTGCCGGGTCGAGCGCGGCGAGCTAGGGGAAGCGTTTCGGCTCATGTGGGAGGCCGACAGCGGGCCCGGTCTCGACTCCGCTCGCCAGTTGACCCGCGCGGAGCTGCAAGCTCACTGCGGCAACGAAGACGCGGCCCTCGCATTGATCGCCGGCCTGGAAGACGGGACCCCCGCCTCCGCGATGGTCCGCGCCCGTGTCGCACGTTCACGTGGAGATTGGGAGCTCGCGTCTCACTATGCGCTCGAGGCCACGAAGGCTCGGAGCGGCGTTGCCCGCGCGTTGCTGCTTGCAGCCCGGGCGAGCATCGAGCTAGGTCGCCGGGACGAGGCGGCGCGGCTTCTCGATCAGGTCGGGCAAGACACCGCAGTCGAAGCGCTAGGCGTTGGCGCCCTTCGGGCGCACATATCCGGTGACGACCCGATCGAGGCGCTGACTCTAATCGCGGAGCGTGCGCGGCAGCGGGGTGCGATCCGCGTGTGCGCAGAAGCCTGGGCCGACCTGAGCACAATGTACCGCGAGCGCAATCAGACCGAGGAGATGCGCAAGGCAGCCGTGCGTGCAGTTGAGCTCTGGGACGACATGGCGACTTCGTTGCCCCCACCGCTTCGCGCTGGCTTTTGGCACGACGCTCGACGACACGCGATCCGCAAGAACTCGAAGCGCGAGAAGACCGCAGCAGGTCTGCCGACGGCAACCGGGGTCGCGCCCTTGCTCGCCAGCCTTCGACGGCTTGCGAGCGAACGGGACCTCACGAAGCTCCTGACTGCGATCACGGACGGCGCCGTCGCCCTCAGCGGTGCGGAGCGTGGCTTCGTGTTGCTCGTGGACGAAAGCGGAGCGCTCGAAGCGCGGACCATTCGTGGCGCGCAGAGCCAGCTCGGAGAGCCGACCGCGGCTTTCAGCCGATCGATCGCGGAGACCGTGCTCATCGACGGCGATCCGGTGGTGACGGTCGATGCGGCGCACGACGCCCGCGTTCAGGACTACATGTCGGTCCACCAGTTGATGCTGAAGTCGGTGGCATGCCTGCCCGTTGCGTCCCATGGGCGCGTCTGGGGCGTTCTCTATCTCGAACACCGAAGCGCCAGCGGGCGCTTTTCCGGGACCGACCTCTCCTTGCTTCGTGCGTACGCGGATCAGGCAGCCATCGCCATCGAGACCTCGCGTCTCTTCGAGCGCATCGAGGCACAGAAGCAAGAGCTGGAGCGCGCCAACCTGGCGCTCCGTGAAGCCAACGAGCACCTCGAGCAACGGCTTCACGGAAACACCGAAGCACTCCAACGAACCCAGCGGGAGATCGAGCGCCTTCGAGCTTCGGGCGCGCGGGGAGACCGTTGGGGCCTCGTCGGCGTGAGCGGCGGGATGCGCAAAGTGTACGAAGTGCTCGATCGGGTGGCCATCAACGAGGTGCCGGTCGTGATCACGGGCGAGAGTGGGACCGGCAAGGAGCTCGTTGCCAGGGCCATCCACGGTGGGAGCGCGCGCGCCGCTGCTCCGTACGTTTCACTCAATTGCGGCGCGATTCCCGACGGCCTCCTCGAAACCGAGCTATTCGGTCACGTGGCCGGGGCGTTCACGGGCGCCAACCACGCGCGGGAGGGCGTCTTCCAGCAGGCTCACGGCGGAACGCTATTCTTGGATGAAATCGCGGACATGCCGGCACGGATGCAGCTCGACTTGCTCCGAGTCTTGCAGGAACGCCGAGTTCGCCCTGTCGGCGGATCGGAGGAGCAGCCGATCGACGTGCGTCTCGTCACAGCATCCAAACGACCGCTCCGCGACCTCATCGAAGAGGGAACGCTTCGCGAGGACCTCTACTACCGATTGTCGGTGGTGGAGCTCGAGCTACCTCCGCTACGCGAACGGCGCTCGGACATCCCGCTGCTCTGCGATCATTTTCTCTCCCGAATCGCCGAAGAACGGGGAGAGCCGAAGAAACGGTTGAGCCGTGCTGCGCTCCAGCGGCTATGCGCGCACGACTTCCCGGGCAACGTCCGCGAGCTCGAACACGTTCTGATCAACGCGACGGTATTCGCTGCCGGGGACGCCATCGAGGCCGAAGAGTTGGCGATCGAAGCCGCCGGAATCGCTGCGCCGACGAGTGCCGGCGCCGGCAACTACCGGGCCTTCAAAGACGCCGAGCGCGATCAGATTCTCGCGACACTCAATGCGAACGGCTGGAATCGAGCACGAGCCGCGCGCGCGCTCGGGATGGCTCGGCGGACCTTCTATCGCCGGCTCAAGGAGCACGGCATCGAGCTCCCGCAAGGGAAGGGCGCAGACCAGTCCCAGGACTAGAGGCCCGGTGGCGACACCGCGCTCGACACGCCTGCGTCGTACTTCTCCGGCGTTTCCCCTGGCGGAAGGTAGAGCGGAGGCTCACCCGGCCGAGACCAGTCGACCCAGTAAACCGCCTTCGAGCGCACATCAACGTGGACGAAGCTGCTGCGCGGGTAGTAGCCGACCCCGACCTTCGAAAGCGTCAGACAATAGTCGCGCAGCACCTCGTTAGGGACGCCTTCGATCCGAATATCGACGGCCTCACCGCTCGTGTGTCGGCTCGACCCGTCGTTGCCGTTCTGCGCCGAGCGGTAGGCGCTAACCACGACAATCGTCCGGCCGTTGAAATGGTCCGCGAGGTACGACAACACGCGCAGGAGCCGCGTGTGCGGGCGCGTCACCTCCTCTTTCTCGCGGTCGCGGAGGAAACGCGCGAGGCGCGTGCGTGCCTTCGGGTCAGGTTTGCCCGCCTTGTCGAAAAGGCGAACTCGAAGGGTCTCTTTGCTCGCAGGCCGTTCGAGCGTCACAAGCCCGTTCAAGATGGTGTTTCTCGCTTTGCTCGCCTGGGCGCTAGCACTGTAGCCAGGCAGCTCCAGGCGCTGACCGACCCGAAGGGTGGCGTCGGGTTTGAGACGATTCGCTGCCGCAAGCTTTCTTACGGATACCTTGTTCAGCTGTGCGATCCCAGTGAGGGTCTGCCCCGGATAGACGTAGACCACGCCCTTGGGTGGGACTCTCAGAACCTGGCCGACTCGGAGATTCGAAGTCTTCTTCAAGCGGTTGGCAGCGGCAAGGTTGGTGACGGACACGCGATAGCGCTTGGCAATGACCCCAAGCGTCTGTCCTTGCTGCACCGTATGCTTGCGCTGCGCATGGGCAGGGGCATGCAAGAGGAAGACTAAGAACACCACGGCGAAGGCACGCCAGACCCCAATCGAGCTCATCACGACCCGGCGAGTATTGATGAGTCGCCGGGCAGGGCAACTAAGCGGCGCACATCCCGGTTTTTTTGCCTTCAGCGCCGAGCGTTGCGACCATGAAATTCGGCACCTTTGCTCGTTGACAATCGGTGGGTTCGCGCGTCGAGCACAAGCAGTGCCTGACGATCGCGGATGTCTGCGTTCCGCATGCTAGGCTCATACAATTTATGCATAATTAGCATATAACTTAGTGCTAAATTGTCCTAAGTTGCTTGACCCTAGGGTGGTTCGGTCATAGCCTTCTTGAAGAGTGACGCGGGTTGCGTTCCTCCTCAGAGAGTCAAATCATGACCTACGACCCAGAGGCAAATGAAGCGATGCAAAAGCCCAACACCATGGGTGCATCGGCCTCTGATGCGAACGATCACGAAGGTGCTAACAAGCCCAATGCGAACAAGAAGAGTGGCAACAGGCCAAACAACGTTCGCAAGATTCGAATCGAACGCATGATGTCCAAGGCTGAGTTGGCTCGTCGCGCGAACCTATCGGTGTTGACGATTGATCGTGTCGAGAAGGGTTTTGGATGTCGGATGGACACAAAACGAAAGATTCTCGAAGCTTTGGGTCTGAGGCTCGCCGACCGGGTACGTGTGTTCGGCGAGGAGGAGTAACGTGCCTACATGCCGTCCGAGGGGAAGAACTTAATCGGCGTCGACATCGGTTCGAGCTCGATTAAAGTCTGTGAAATCAAAGAGGGGCGCCGGGGGGCACGAACCATCACCAGGTTCGGGTTTCATCCGCTTCCTGCCGAAACCATCGTCGATGGGCACATCATCAACTCGGGCGCCGTCGTCGAGGGGCTCGAGAAGCTTTTCGCACGCTCGAAGCGGCGCAATGTCGCGCTTCGTGCCAGCGGCCACAGTGTGATCATCAAGAAGATTGCGATGCCGTTGATGACGGCCGCCGAGCTTCAAGAACAGATCAACTGGGAAGCCGAGCAGCACATCCCATTTGACCTCGACGAGGTCCACGTGGACTACGAGGTGCTACACGAGCGGACCGATCACGGCCAAATGGACGTTCTCCTGGTCGCTGCGAAGAAGGAAGAAATCACCGATCTCACGAACCTGGCGATGGAAGCTCGACTTCGTCCCATGGTTGTGGATCTGGACGCCTTCACCGTGCAGAACGTCTTCGAAGCGGGTTATGGAACCGCCGCACAGGACGAAACCACTGTGTTGGTCCACTGCGGAGCTTCCACGACGACGGTGAACATCCTTGCCGACGGCACCACCGCGTTCACACGCGACATCGCCAACGGAGGAAATGCGATTACCGAGGAAATCCAGCGACAACTCGGAATCGGCCGGGACGAGGCCGAGTCGTACAAGTGTGGCGGCGAAGGGCGGGGAATCGTTCCTCGCGAGGTGCCCGAAATCGTCAATCAGGCCGTCGAGCAACTCGCCGGGGAGATCCAGCGCTCACTCGATTTCTATCTGGCGACCAGCGGGGATCGTGACTTGAGCCGTATTTGCTTGTCGGGCGGAACGGCGAACATCCAAGCGCTTCTCGATATTCTTCAGGACCGGGCTCAGGTGGCCGTCGAGGTGCTCGACGCGACCCGAGTGGCCGATGTGGACGAGAGAGCGCTGGGGGATTTGCAGGGCCGGGCAGCACAGGCAGTGGTGAGCATCGGGCTGGCCCTGCGCAAAGAGCGGGAGCGTAACTGATGATTCGCATCAATCTGCTGCCGACGGACAAGAAGAAGCGTACCCGGCGCCTCGCCGCTTCGCCTCTTCCAACGGGCGACCTCAGCCTCGGAACTTGGGGCGCGGTCTACGGCGCGGCGATCGCCGTATGGCTGGTGGTCTTAGGCGTCATTTATTTCGCTCAGAGCGGCCAGCTCGACGCGGTGGCCCAAGAGAATAAGACCTTCGAGGCGCGCAGGGACGAGCTGCAGGGCAAGACCAAGGGTCTGGCCGAGGTCGAGGGACGTCTCGAGAAGAGCCGGCGCCTCGAAAAGGTCGTCCAGGAACTGGAGCGCGCGCGGCGGGGCCCGACGCGCGCCATCATGGAGCTTTCCAAGGTGCTGAGCAGCCCGGGTGGCCCGACGATCAACCCTACGGAGCTCGAGCGCATGCGCGAAGAGAACCCATTGGCTGGGTTCAACGAATCATGGGACGTCCGCAGGCTCTGGATCTCTCGTTTCGAGGAGGTCGAGCGCGAATGCAAGATGACGGGGTTGGGACGCTCGAACGAAGATGTTGCCGAGTTCTTGCGTCGACTGACGCTTAGCGAGATCTATGACGGTGTGACGTTGCAACGAACCCGCGCGACGAGCGACCCGGACACCGGGCTCCAGATGGTCGGCTTCGATATTACCTGCAAGGTGAGATACTGATGGCCAGTCTCGAAGATAGATTCGTCGGGCTGCCGGGATGGGGCAAAGCGCTCGGGCTCGTCGTGGTGCTAGCGTTGCTCAGCGGTGGTTACTACTCGCTCGTATACGGCAGCATTTCTGCCGACCTCACCTCGGCCAATGACAAGCAGAAGCAGCTTCAGGACCAGATTCGCGACGCTGAGCGCCGCGAGAAGCAGTATCTCGAGCTCACACAGGAGCTAGCGAACCGGGAGGTTGCCGACCGGCAGAACCGTCGAATCCTGCCGGAGAACGCGGAGATCGCTGCTTTCCTTCAGGACCTCAACCGGGTCGCCGAGCTCAGCGGTCTCACGATTCGTTTGGTGGAGCCCCGCCCGGAGGTGCGCCAGGAGCTGTACTCGAAGATTCCGGTCGTGCTCGCGCTTACCGGCCGATTCCACCAGATGGGGAAGTTCTTCTACAACGTGAGCAAGCTGGATCGGGCGATCAGCCTCGAGAACATTCGGATGACCGCACCGAGACAGTTGCCGTCCGGAGAGGTGGTCATCGACGTCGATGTGCGCGCGACGACTTATAGGCGTCCGCTGCCCAAGCAGGCCAAAAGGAAGTAGCCACCGATGAGCTCTAAGATTCGAATTCTCACCCACCTTCTACTGGTCACCGCCATTGGCGTGGCGGGCTGCGGTGGAGATGACGACGAGGAGTACGTTGGCCTGGGTCTCGGCGAAGGCAAGGGCGGTGACGCCGCGAAGTCACAGCCTGCTGAACAGCAGGCCGGGGCTGCGCTGACTGACTTGGGTCCCTCCGTGTACACCGACGACGACTTTTCGGAGCTGGACATCCAGAACCGCGATCCCTTCCGTTCGTTCGCCAGGGCATTCAAGGCGCAGGCTGCGGCTCCCTCGCAGCGTCGCGTGCTATTGCCGAGCACTAGCCTAGACGAGATGAATCTCATCGCTATCGTGACTGGCATCGCCACGCCACGGGCAATGCTCACAGACACCGCAAAGGTCGGACATGTGATCCGCCGCGGTGACTACATCGGTCGTCCCGAGGTGGTACAGACCGGAGGTTCAGAGGGAATGCCAGTCACACTGAACTGGCGTGTGGATAGAATCCGTCCAGGGTCTGTGGTGTTGACACGTGAAGACCCGACCTCGCCGGACAAGCCGCCATTGACCCGCGTGATGCCGTTGCACGAAGGCGGCGAAGCGCCGCAGCTCACGTCACCCTAATTCCTCGGCAGATAGTCGGTCGTTTTCTTGCCCCGGCCATCGCTGGCGTTCGATGATTAAACGTAGCTGGCAGAGGAGTCAGGAATGCGTATTCATTGGGGTCTGGCAATCGCCGTAGTGGCAACGTTCGCATGGGTCGGCATGGCTCAAGCAGCGAGCTCAAAAATCGACAGTGTCCGAATCAACGGCGCGACCGATGGAGCACGAATCTCGATCGAAGGAGCGTTCGATGATCCGCAGTATGCGGTTCGCTCCCGACAAGATGGGCGGCTCATCATCATCGACGTGGAAGACGCGATCCTGCCGACCGGCGGCGTAGAGACGAGCGGCACCAACGCGCTGGTCTCACGCTCGGTCGCGAGCAACACGGCGAGGGGCGCGCGTATCGAGCTGACGCTTACGGACAAGGCGACGTATCACGCGCGCGCAACCGAGAAGGGAATCACGGTCAAGCTCAGTCGTGGTGAAAGCTCCGCCAAAGCCAAGCCGAAGCCATCGACGAATTCGAAGGCTGCGAAGACTGCCAAGATCGAGGGTGTTCGCCTGGAACAAAAGGACGGTCGGGACCGCGTAATCATCGCGCTCTCAGGCGATGCGGAGTTCCGCGTGTCCACCCGTGCGGGGGCGCCGCCTCGGCTCGAGGTTCTCGGAGCGCGCATCGGGTCGGGCGCTAAACGACGTATCGAAGCGCCCCGCGGCTCGCTCATCGGCTCAATCGAGCTCGAGCAGAAGGGCGACCGGGCAGTCGTCGAGGTTCACGGCTCAGCGGGATCCGCCGGCACTGCGATTCGTACGGGGGACCACATCGTGTGGATGTTCTCTCCGACACATGCGGAGACCCGTCCCCACACGCGGACTATCGCTCGGGAAAAGGATTACGCGGCAGAGGTCGATGGTCCGGAGGTCGCGGGCTTCCTCAGTAAGCTCCCTGCGCAGGTGGGCGGAAAGTCCACTCAGCGTTACTCGGGTCGTCGCATTGACCTCGACTTCAAGGACGCCGACATCCACAACATCCTTCGTCTACTCTCAGAGGTGGGTGGAGTGAACGTCGTCACGGCGGACAACGTAGGCGGCACGGTCACGATTCGGATGCGCGACGTCCCCTGGGATCATGCGCTCGACGTTGTGCTTCAAGCGAAGTCGCTCGGCATGGTGCGTCAAGGCAACTTGCTCCGCGTGGCACCGCTGGCTCAGCTCGAACAAGAGCGCGAGGCGGCCATTGCCCGTCAGAAGCAACAGCAGCAACTCGCTCCGCTCGAGACCCGTCTCGTGCCGGTGAGTTACGCTACGGCGCAGAACCTTCAACCGCGCGTTCGGGAGCTACTCACCGAACGGGGAACCGTTTCGGTCGACGATCGTACCAATATGCTGATCGTCCGCGATATTGTAGGGCAGCTCGATGACGTGGAAGACCTGGTGCGGAACTTGGACACCCAGACTCCCCAGGTGTTGATCGAGTCGCGTATCGTCGAGGCGAGCAGCAGCTACTCGCGCGACATTGGCATTCAGTGGGGTGGCGCTGCCGTCATGAGCAGCGCAACGGGTAACCCCACCGGCCTTCGCTTCCCGTCCGACATCGGCGTTGCCGGTGGCGTTCCGGTGGACAGCGCGCCGACGCAGGGCTTGTCGCCGTTCAACGGAAGTGTGAACAATCCGAACTTCGCGGTGAACTTGCCGGCCGTCACCGGTAACGGCGCTGGTGGTGCGCTCGGTTTGACCATGGGCAGCCTCAGTGGCGCAGTGAACCTCAATGTTCGATTGAGCGCGGCAGAAGCGGCGGGCTCTGTACGGATCATCAGCTCTCCGCGAGTTCTGACCTTGGACAACAACGAAGCGTCGATCTCACAGGGTACGTTGATTCCGTTCTCGCAGGTCAGCGCACAGGGTGTGAATACGGCCTTCCAGGAAGCGAAGCTCGAGCTCAACGTCACTCCGCACGTGACGAGCGACGGCGCCGTTGCCATGGATGTGAAAATTACGCGTAACGAGCCTGATTTCGGTCGAGTGGGTGCCAACGGCGACCCGACCATCCTCGAACGTGAGGCCGTCACGCAGCTTCTCGTCGACGATGGCGACACCGCGGTCATCGGCGGCATCTACACCCGAAACACGGGCCGCAACGTCGACCAGGTACCGTTCCTCGGCGACATCCCGGTTCTCGGAGTGTTCTTCAAGCGCCGTCGATTCCGCGAGGACCGGAACGAGCTGCTGATCTTCCTGACACCCAGGATTGTGAACAGGGCGCTGGCGCTGCCGGAGTAG
>Ga0316191_10003163_pt1 | contig 12097 bp, 12 predicted proteins | sample Eddworburr2cm_MG_FD_204928 | JGI IMG/M metagenome (GOLD analysis project Ga0316191, IMG submission 204928) | Coastal sediment microbial communities from Maine, United States - Eddy worm burrow 2 cm | ecosystem: Environmental > Aquatic > Marine > Coastal > Sediment | place: USA: Maine...
AAGCCGGGCACCATGAGGACGCGTTTGTCGGCAAAGATGCCAGGCTGTGCCCGATCAGCCAGTGTGACACCCCAACGCTCCAGCGCGTCGCGGATGCCAAGCCCGTCAACAACCGGAGTGCGCTTCGACGCCGACCGCAACGACTCCGTCAGACGATGAGAAGCTTGAGCGCCAAGTAGCCGCAGGGTGACAGGCATCCGGTTCAGCGCGACTGCCTGCACCGCGCCCTGGTGGCACCGAATCAATTCACGAGCCCGGTCCAGATCGTTGTCGCAAGACACCGTTTCGAGTTCGATTGCCTTGCCTCGAAACCGCAGTGATTCGATTCGATTCTCGCCGTCCCGAGTAATCTCAAGGACCCTGGCGCCACTGTTCTGGCTGTTGCTCATCGCCCCGTATCCAAGATAACAACTATCACTCTAAATAAAGCACAAAAGCAGATGGGCGGGAGCCAGGGTAACCGCATCGGCCCGGATCGTGATTCTGTGGTGGCATCCGTCGGTAATCAGTGCGACTCTGATGGCACGGCCATTTGCCGGGCGGCACCCAATCACAGCGGACATGACCGATGAGCGGAATTCCGGAGCGACCTAAGAGTATCCAGGTCACCGCGGACATTGTTGTCCCGGCCAGCGAGTTAGAGTTCACGGCGGTACGGGCACAAGGCGCCGGCGGTCAGAACGTCAACAAGGTTTCATCCGCCGTCCAGCTTCGCTTCGACATTGGCGCCTCTTCCCTGCCCGAAGAACTGAAACAGCGACTGTTGAAACTCGGTGACCACCGCATTACCGGGAGCGGCGTCGTCATCATCAAGGCCCAGGAACACCGCAGCCAGGCCCGTAATCGGGAGTCGGCGCTCATCCGGCTCCGGGAACTGATCGACAACGCCGCCCGGACCAGGAAACGTCGCCTCGCCACTCGACCGGGTCGAGCCGCGGAGCAGCGGCGATTGGAACAGAAGAGCCGCCGAAGCAAGACCAAGTCCCTGCGACGCCGGATCGACGATTAGGCCACCGGCCGGACGATCTGTCCGCCCCAGCCCAAGTCACCGGCCCCCGGCTGCGGCCGAGAATCCGTGTCTCGTTGCATGATTACAACAAGCATTCCGCAAGAATATGTGGCCATGAGGCAAAAGAAGTTATTGCAAATCAATATTTAAAGATTCAAACTTCTAACGACAGATCACTATTGCGGAGGGCGATGTAGTGAAGAAAAGACATTTTGGGACCTTGCTGACGGCGGTTTTGCTAACCAGCCTGAACGGTCCGGCACTGGCCGATATCAAGCTGGTAGACACCGACGTCAACAAACTCAGCCTGTACGGCTGGATCAAGGGCGACGCCACCTACCAGGACGACGACATGAACAGCAAGGTGGCGCCACGGTTCGCGGTGAGCGACGGCGACAACGGCACCAACCTGACTGCCATGCACAGCCGCTTCGGCCTGAAGTGGGCGGGACCCAAGCTGGACAACGGCTGGAATGCCAACGCCGTGTTCGAGTTCGACCTGTTCGACTCGAGTTCGAACAACCAGATGAAATTCCGCAACCGGCTGGCCGCATTCACTCTCTCCAAGGACCGTCAAAGTGTCCTGGTCGGCCAGCACTGGGACATCTTCTCTTCCGTCAACCCCACGACGCTGATGACCAACGGTTTCCTCTGGCAGACCGGTAATCTCGGCTTCCGACGCGCCCAGGCCCGCTATACCTACAAGGGCGATTTCTTCACCTACTCCGGCAGCATCAACGATCCGAGCATGAGCGGCGAATCGGCCGAGACCGACTCGCCGATATTCGAGGGCAAGGTCGGGTTCAAGCTGGCCGATGTGAACCTCAGCGTCTCCGGCGCCTACGGCCAGGACGACGAGTCCCTGCCCAGTGACGACGCCGACATCTGGGGCCTCAGCGCTGAGGCCATCTGGCCTATCAACTCCAACTACACGCTGAAGGGAGAGATCGCCACCGGTGAAAACCTGTCCGTTTTCCTGAGCCGTTCCAAGGTCAACACGGACACTCAAGACGAGGAAGAAACCGTAGCGGGCTGGGCCGAACTCGTGTACACCGGCAACGACTACGACTGGTGGGCCGGCGGCGCGTTCGAGAGCCTCGACGAGATCGCCTCCGGCACCACGGAAGATACCTGGATGGTATTTGCCGGTGTGCACAGGAAGCTGAAGAGCAAGCTGCTCGGCGGCGCGCCGGTGCGCTTCGGTGTAGAGATCGCCCACTTCGAGAGCGAAGTGAAGAATGGCGAAGAGCCCGACGCCAATCAGATTATCTTCAGCGGCCAGTTCAACTTCTAGCCCTCTGCAGGATGTACGCCGCCGCCCGTCCCGACGGGTGGCGGCATTTTGTCGCGGACGGGCTCTCGTCTCCCCGGTCGCGATCGCGGATCAGTGACTGAGCGCGGCAGGCAGATTCAGGCAACCGAATCCATGGCCGGCGCCCGCGGACAGCCGGGTCGCGCAAGACAGCGATCCACGTAGCTGCCGATCACCGCAGAGTCGGGCAACAGGTCGAACATCCGCATGAACGCCGCCGCCGATCCCAACCATGACATGGGCGACCGAGAAGCGCTGCCCGAGCATCCAGGGCCCCTGAGACAGGCCGGTCCCGCAGCGTTGCCTGCCGCCGCCGATATATAACCACTATCCGGTACCATGGCGGGCGTGATGGAAAGTCGGACCAAGACCAAGCCGCGCTGGTTATTGATCGTCCTTGAGATCGTGCTGGCTGCGGCGATTCTGTACAGCGTCTACTGGTGGCGAACCCGGGACCTACTGCCCACCGGGCAAGCAATCGATGTGCCGCGCTTCGAGCTGCAGACGCTGGACGGCCCGGTCTGGTCACAGGCCGAGCTCGCCGGTAACGCCAACGTCATCTACTTCTTCGCCCCTTGGTGTCACGTCTGCAACGCCAGCGCACATCAGCTCCGCTGGTTTGACTCCTGGTTCGGCAACAGCGTCAAGCTTGTCCTGGTAGCAATGGAGTGGGACACCCTCGATGATCTGCGGGCGTACCGCGATCGACACGATCTCAAGGCCCCTATCCTGCTGGGCGATGCCGTCATGGCCAGGAAGTTTCGCGTTCCCGGATATCCGCTGTACTACATTGTCGACGCCAACGGCAGAATCCGCGGACGAGACTTTGGTTACACGACGGTCCCCGGGCTGCTCGCCAGAACGATCGCGCTTTGAGGAAACGGGCGCGTTCGTTACTCTCAGGGCAGGGTCACCGGGACATAGAATCCTTGCCATGAACATCACGGTAAACGGCGGACGCGTGCATCTGAGCGAGTGCGGACAGGGCCCCGAAGTACTCCTGCTGCACGGCAATCCGGACTCGTCGGCATTGTGGCGACCCGTGATGGAGCGTTTGTCATCGCAATACCGCTGCCTGGCACCCGATCTTCCCGGTTTCGGCCAGTCCGAGGCAGTTGAGACCTTTGATTGCTCTCTCGAGGCAATGGCAGCCTGGACCGGCGAACTGCTGTCGGCGGCCGGTATCGATGGACCCGTTTCGCTTGCCGCCCACGATTTCGGCGCCATCTTCGGGCTGGCGTGGGGGATCCGCAATCCACATCGAGTCCGCCGCATAGCAGCCGGTGGGTTCCCGTTCTTCCCCGACTACCATTGGCACTTCTGGGGCAGGGTCTGGAGGACTCCTGTGCTGGGTGAGTTGAGCATGCGGTGTATGAACAGATGGCTGTTCTCGCGGGAGATGCGGCGGGGTGGTCCGGGACTCTCCCGGTCTCACATCAGTGACAGCTTTGCACGACTCTCCCTCGCCATGAAGAAGACGATTCTCAAGCTTTACCGGGCGACAGATCCCTGCAACTTCGGCGACTGGCAAACCGGCCTGCAGCAACTGGTTCGACAGGTGCCGACGATGATCCTTTGGGGCGGGCGAGATCCTTACGTAGATCCTGCCTACGCCGACCGCTTCGGCGCTCGCAAGACACATACTTTCGCGCAATCCGGCCATTGGTTCCCAATGGAGGAGTCCGAGTCGGTTGCGCGTCTGCTTGCCGAATTCTTCGCAGCCCAACCGGGCATGGCGGACTGAGTGTCGATGAGCCAGATTGCCATGTGTCCGCCACGCTCCCGGATCACCTGCTCGCCGGGTCGCCAGCGCAACGGCCATCCGAGTCAGAGGTCGGCGAAATGAACCGCCATAGCGGACGGCACTCGCATGTCTTCGGGCAGGATCGGGCGCGACCGGGAGAACGGCGCACGCTGGTGGTCATCGCGATCACCGCGGCCATGATGGTGGTCGAAGTCACGGCTGGCATCGTCTACGGATCGATGGCGCTGCTGGCCGACGGCCTCCACATGGCTTCTCACGCCGTCGCGTTGAGCATCAACGCCTTCGCCTATGTCTACGCGCGCCGCCGCGCGCACGACGAGGAGTTCAGCTTCGGAACCGGTAAGGTCAATGCATTGGGAGGCTTCAGCGGCGCGATCCTGCTGGCGCTGTTCTCTGTGATGATGGCCTGGGAGAGCGTCGCCCGGCTCATGTTCCCGGTGCCGATCGTTTTCGACCGCGCAATCCTGGTGGCCATCGTCGGTCTGGCAGTTAACGGCGCCTCCATGTTCATCCTGGGCCATCATGATCATGATCATCACGAGCATGATCACCATCACACTCATGGACATGATCACAATCTCCGTGCGGCATATCTCCACGTGCTCGCCGATGCCCTCACATCGCTGCTGGCCATCTTCGCGCTGCTGGTGGCGCGGTACCTTGGGCAGGTCTGGATGGACCCCCTGATGGGGATCGTCGGCGCGGTACTGGTGGCCCGCTGGTCTGTGGGCCTTTTACGCAGCACTTCCGAGATCCTGCTCGATCGGCAGGGTCCACGAGCCGCGCGCGAAAGGATCAGGGAAAGCCTCGAGGCCGACGGCGTCACCCGTGTCACCGATCTCCACCTGTGGTGCATCGGCCCGGGCATTTACAGCCTCGTGATCGCGGTAGCGACGGACGAGCCGCGCCCTACAGAAGACTACCGTTCGAGGATTCCGGGTGACTTGCAGATCGTTCACGCCAACATCGAGATCTGCGTTACCGGGAGACAGGACACGGGCTGAACCACCCGCCCCGGCGATTACTCCACTAGCACTTCCGCCACCCCGTCGGTCGAGGTTCCGACATAGGGCTGGGCCGCCTCCAGCAGTGTCGGGATGACGCGACTCAGACCGCCGGAGCTGCCGTCCATGTAAGCGTGCGTCCGCCACAGAGCGTTGCGGCGATCGGTGTCGCGCACGGCCTCCCAGTCAAACGCGTTGATCTGGACTGTAGAGGTCCGTTCGGTGTGGGCTCCGACGCGCATCACCTCGACACCATACTCAAGCACGACGATCAGTTCGGCCTGCTCGGGCGAATCGACTTTCTCGAAGCCCTGCGCCTGCAGGATCTGATCCGTCTGGACGACGAATTTCTGGTGTCGCCGGCGGCCATAGGCTGTGTCGTTACCCGAATCGATCACCCCGTAGTAGGGGCGAGGTTCAGCGAGCAGATAGTACTTCTTCAGGTCTGCCGCAGAACCGGAGGCCACGGAGTCGACGTAGACATAGGTGGGCTCAACGACCGCGCAGCCGAAAATCAGGGTCGTCGCTGCCAGCATGATCAGGTTACGCATAGCTGTCTCGTCAGTGGCCCCCGAGCGTTCAGCTAACGACGCCCGCTTATGGACAGCCGGCGCGCCCGGCCCGGTCTCGCGCTCAGCCGGGCCTGCCGACCGGCTCCGGAAGTAGCCGCGGCTTTCTGTATCGGCGCCACAACCGGAACGCCAAAAGCAGAGCAAGGATGGCAGCGTAGACCAGCGGCTCCCGAATGTCCTGTTTGACCTGCCACCAGAAGTGCCAAACCCCGAGAATCGCCACGAGGTAGACGAGTCTGTGCAACTGCTGCCAGCGGCGGCCGAGCCGGCGCATCATGCCGTTGGTCGAGGTGATCGCCAGCGGCACCAGCAGCAGCAGACCCGTGACGCCCAGCGTGATGAACGGGCGCTCCAGGATGTCTTCAAGGATAGTCGGTAGATCAAAACGCTTGTCGACAACGGCATATGACAGGAAATGCAGGACCAGGTAGAAAAAAGCGAACAGTCCCAGCATGCGACGAAATTTCACCAGCCAGTGCCATCCGGTCAGGCGCCGTGCGGGCGTCACCGCAAGTGTGATCAGGAGAAAACGCAGGCCCCATAGGCCGGTCTGATGGATCAGCGCCTCGACTGGATTGGCGCCCAGGCCGAGGCCCGCGATTCCGAATAAGGACAGCAGGATCACTATGAACGGCGACAGGCACGCGCAGAACACAGCTGTTTTCAGGCCGTTGAGGCGCGCCCGACTGATCGTGCCAGGGAAAGTCACGGTTCAGTAGTTCTTGCGCAGGTCCAGGTTCTTGTAGAGACCCGCCACCTGCTCGCCGTAACCGTTGAACATCAAGGTCGGCTGTCTGGCCGCAAACACGTTGGCTCCGATACGCCGTTCGCTCGCCTGACTCCAGCGTGGATGATCAACCTGCGGGTTCACGTTGGCATAAAAACCATACTCCGTGGGCAACGCCCCCTCCCAGCTGCTGACCGGCTGCCGACTTGTGAATTCGATCCGGACGATCGACTTGATGCTCTTGAAGCCATACTTCCAGGGGACGATCAGCCGCAGCGGTGCACCATTCTGATTGGGGAGTTCCCGTCCATACAGCCCGATGGCGAGTAGGGTCAGGGGATGCATCGCTTCGTCGATCCGCAGGCCCTCCACATACGGCCAGTCCAGCACGCGCCAGCGTTGCCCGGGCATCTGCTCCGGATCCAGCAGAGTCGTGAACTTCACATACTTGGCGCTCGAATTGGGCGCAAATCGCTTCAGCACGTCGCCCATGGGGATACCGACCCACGGCACCACCATCGACCAGGCCTCCACGCATCGGAGCCGATAGATGCGCTCCTCGGGGGCATGCGGGCCAACGAAGTCTTCATAGCCATAGGTTCCGGGTTTGTCGCACTCTCCGACGACCTCAACCTCCCAGGGTTTTGGCTGGAAGTCCCGGGCGCGACGATGCGGCTCGTCCTTGCCGGTGCCGAACTCGTAGAAATTGTTATACGTTGTTATGTCTTCCCATGAATTCGGCTCTTCATCGGTACTGAAAGGGCTGTTCTTCAGTTCAGTGAACTCGGCCAGCGATCGCTCCCGTGCAGCCCACGTCCGGCCGGATACGGCCGCCGCCGCGCCCAGGGCGGCGAACCCGGCCGCGCGCAGAAACTGACGGCGATTCAGGTAGATAGACTCCGCCGTGATCTCTGACGGCTTGATGTCATTAGGACGCTTGATAATCATCAACAACTCCGGCTGCCTTCGGGAGCGACTGTCATATTAGTCGACCGCTTTTGTGGGAGTTTTATTACATCTCCCTGCCTCGGGCGCCTGGATTGATCAAGCGCCACCGGTCAATGAGTACGACCCGGCCGCGCGCACGGATTCAGGATCTGGAGTCCGTCACCGCAGCAAACAGAACCATGACAGTACACCGTGTAGCCTGGCTTGCCATGTTGGCGGTGGCTCGCCGGTCGTCTGATAATGGGCCGTAGCAACGGCCGGGCTGTGCCCCGGGGATCTCACGAGCCGTGTCCTGGAGGGGCGAAGAATCTGATGCTCGACCAGCATCCCAAGGAGCTGCCCTGGCTGTCATGGCTGTATGCGCTTCTGTGGTCAGGGCTGATCCTGGTGACCGTCCCGCTCGCCAGACTGATCGCTGACTACATCTCGGAGTCTCTGGGAGTCCAGTCATTCCTTTGGCTGACTGCCGGCCTGATTCTTACGGCGCTCATGTTGGCGCTGCGGAAACTGCTGAACAGAAGCCTGCCTCTAGCGGCCTATCTCTGGCTGGTGTGCTTCGGTGGGGCATTGCTCTGGCTCGCCTGGCGTCTCCGCGGCAATCCGGTAGAGGCCTTTCACGTAGTCCAGTACGGCATCCTTTCGCTGTTGGTCTACCGGGCGTTGGTGCACGGCATCAGCGACTGCAGCGTATACGTCTCTAGCGCACTACTCGCCGGTATTGTCGGCATCCTGGACGAATGGGTCCAGTGGATGGTCCCTGGCCGCTTCTGGGGGATCCGGGACGTGGGCATCAACCTCCTGGCCGCAGCACTGACCCAGTGCGCCCTCGCTGCGGGCCTGCGTCCGCGTATCGTTTCTGGATGGCCGACGGGCCGCAGCCTCTTTCGTGTCTCCTGTCTGCTTGCTGTCGGCCTCGCCATGCTCGGTCTCAGCTATGCCAATACCCCGGACAGAATCGCCCGTTTCGCGGCGCGCGTCCCTGCCATGGTCTTCCTGCTCGATAACCAGAGCATGATGGCCGAGTACGGACATCATTATGAAGACCCGGGAATCGGGACCTTCCAGTCAAGATTCGATCGCGATGCTCTCCTAAGGCTTGACATGGATCGGGGCACTGCTACTGCACAGATTCTGAGTGATATCCATTCAGACGAGGACTGGCAGTCATTCAGAACCGCCTTTACGGTGCCCCGGGACCCGTATGTGCACGAAGTCGGTATCCATCTGTTTCGACGAAACCGGCTCTTAGATATGGCTCGCGACAAGGAGCAGCCAGAACGGAAGCGGCCTGAGTGGTATTTCGTTGCGCAAAAGGAGAATCGCATCCTCGAGCAATTCTTTCCCCAGGCGATCAATGCCTCATCTCATCGTTGGACGGACGAGACTCGTCGCGAAGTCGAAGCCAACGCGGACGCCTGGTACGAGTATCGCAGTCCGGTGAGTCGGAACCTGATCACCCGGTTCACCCGGGCGCAGGTGGCCGGCGGATTTACACTCGCCGTGGTGGTGGTGCTGCTGGCCGGTATGATCGGTAGACGGTTCGATGCCGGGGCCCCTGGAACGAGACAACGGAGAGACCTGGATTGAGTCAGCAAATATCTCGTCGCGAATTCTTGCGCGGCCTGGGCGCCAGTGTAATCGCCGGAACCGGCATCCCACTGGCACGAGCCAGGGGGACGGCCGACCTGGCATCGGCAGACCCACTGCGACTGGTCTTCTATACGGACGTCCACGCGCGCGAAGAGTGGGACACCCCCGAGGCCCTGGCCATGGCGGCCGATGCGATAAACGCTCAGGGTGCGGACATCATCATCGGCGGCGGCGACCTGATCACCGACGGGTTTCAGTCATCTGCAGCCTCAGTGGCGCCCCGGTGGGACACCTACATGAACTTTCACCGGGCGCTGCGTGGCGAGGTCCACACAGCCATTGGCAATCATGATCTGGTGGCGGCCATCCCGGAAGACGGATCGGCAGCCGCCGAGGACCCCAGGTCCGAGTACCGCGAACGCCTCGGATTGGATCGCACTTACTACGCCTTCGACACGCATGGCTACCACTTCATGATCCTGGACTCTGTCCAGGTGCTGGGCGGGAAACACAAGTATCAAGGTTTGATTGCGGCGCAACAGCTGGCCTGGATCAAGCAGGACCTGGCGTCAGTTCCTGCCGAGCGACCCATCATCGTGGCGCTACATATCCCTCTCGTCACGGGCCTCTACCAGATGACCGAGGGTGCTACCAAGGCCGCGCCTGCCGGACGGGTGGTCGTCAACAACCGGGACGTCATGCAGCTGTTCGAGAATCACAACCTTCAGCTCGTCTTGCAGGGACACTTGCATGTTTCAGAGATGATCCATTGGGGCTCTACCCGCTTCATCACCGGCGGAGCATTGAGCGGGAGATGGTGGCGGGGCCCATGGTACGGGACGGCTGAAGGCTTTGCCGTGGTGACGCTGGGATACGGACAGATTGGATGGGAGTACGTGACTTACGGCTGGAAGGCACGCCGGCCGCGCAATGCCTGATGCCGGGTCTCCGCTCGCAGGTGGATCGATCAGGGCATCAAGGCTGTCCACGACATGGCCGGCGGAACGGCCGGCTCAGACAGGCTCCGGCGCCGGCACCAGCACGGTTTCTGATCCCGGTGCAGGCTTGAGCGGTACCAGCATCGCCAGCGCCGCAGACGCGCACGACATGGCCGCGCCCGCCAGGAACACGGCCGCGGGAGACACCAGCCAGAGCAATCCGAAACTGACCGGGATGATCACGGCCGCGATGTGATTGATCGTAAAGCCAACGGCCGCGGTGGCGGCGATGTCGGCCGGGTCAGCGATCTTCTGGAAATAGGTCTTGATGGCGATGGCCAGGGCAAAAAACATGTGATCGACTACGTAAAGAACGGCCGCAACCTCTGCAGAGGAGACGAAAGCATAGGCTGTGAAGACCACGCAAAGCCCCACGTACTCGAAAACCAGCGCCCGCCGCTCACCCCAGCGATGGATCAGTCGACCGATTTTGGGCGCGAGGAATACGCTGATGATCCCGTTGGCCAGGAACAGCAACGCGATCTCATCGACCCCGAAACCAAAACGTTCAACCAGCAGGAAGCCGGCAAATACCATGAAGATCTGCCGCCGCGCGCCGGAAAGAAACGTCAAGCCATAGTAGAGCCAATATCGGCGCCGCAGGATGAGCTTGCGATGCTGCAGAACTTTCTCCGGGTAGCGGGGAAACATCAGCCACGCTATCAGGGCGATCGCCGTCGTCAGCCCGCCCGCAATCAGGTAGGTCGTCCGATATCCCAGGTCGAAGAACTCGAAGGCGAGCCAGACCATGCCGTAGGCCACCAGCCCGGTAAACGATCCGACCGCGATCAGCCTGCCGAAGGTCTCCGGCGCCCGCGCCTTGTCGATCCACTGCAGCGCAAGCGAACTCTGGATGGTCTCGTAATAGTGAAAGCCCACGGACATGATCACTGTCGTGCAGTACAGACCGACGACCGTGGGGAAAAACCCCGTCAGGGCGACGCCGATGCCGAGCAGCGATAGCGAAATCAGGGCGAGAGTCTGCTCGCGCATGATCAACAGGACGAAAACAACCGCGAACGCCAGGAAGCCCGGCACCTCCCGCAGACTCTGCAGTACGCCGATCTCGGCACCGCTGAAGGCGGCCGACTCGATGGCGAAATTGTTCAGCAGCGCCTGCCAGGTGGCGAAGCTGAGCGGAACACCGGCTGCCATGAGCAACAGCAGTATCTCGGGCCGGCGCAACTTGTCGGGGAGAAGCGATCTCATGCGCGGGTCATTCTAACCGAGCGGGGCGCAGACAGCCGTGCTGGGTGCCCGCGATAACGGACTGCAGGGGGTCCGGTGTAAGATCGGCCGATCTCACACCTGAAGATCAATCCATGAATCTCGAAACCAGACTGACGCCACAGGAAGCGCGTGTGATCGGTTCTCTCATCGAGAAACAGATCGCAACCCCCGATCAGTACCCTCTGTCCCTCAATGCACTCAAGAACGCGTGCAACCAGAAGAGCAGCAGGGACCCGGTCATGGACATGTCCGAGTCCGAGGTGCAGTCGATCCTCGATGAACTGGCCAGGAAGCACCTCGTAATGGAACGGTCCGGGTTCGGCAGCCGCGTTCCTAAGTACAAACAACGCTTCTGCAATACGGAATTCTCCGGGCTGCAATTTTCTGCCCAGGAACTGGGCATCGTCTGTGTCCTTCTGCTGCGAGGGCCGCAGACTCCGGGACAACTGCGCAGCCATACCCAGCGGCTGTGCCAGTTCCAGAACGTCGCTGAAGTCGAGTCGGTGCTTGGCGAGCTCGCCGCAAGACCCGACGGGCCTTTCATTATGAAGCTGCCGCGCGAAGCCGGCCGGCGGGAATCACGCTATGAGCAGCTGTTTGGCGTCGAGCGGGAGGACGCGGAGGAGCATCCGCCAACCTCAACCGTATCCGGAGCCGCCGCTACGCCGGCCATTGCCACCGAGCCAGGATCCGACCGGACGGCCGCCCTGGAAGCCCGGATCACCGTACTGGAGCAGGAGATCGCTCGTATCAAGAGCCGTCTGTTTTCGGATCACGGAGACTAGCAGGGGCAGTCATGCATATCTTCTATCCGGTCGTTGCGATGGTTGCCTTGACGGCTGTGGCGGTGTTCAGACTGGGCTACCTGCGCTTCCATGGCGTGCGCAACAGGCAGGTGGATCCTCGCTTCTACCGCACTTACCAGGGAGAAGGGGAGCCGGA
>Ga0316191_10003164_pt1 | contig 12097 bp, 12 predicted proteins | sample Eddworburr2cm_MG_FD_204928 | JGI IMG/M metagenome (GOLD analysis project Ga0316191, IMG submission 204928) | Coastal sediment microbial communities from Maine, United States - Eddy worm burrow 2 cm | ecosystem: Environmental > Aquatic > Marine > Coastal > Sediment | place: USA: Maine...
GCGCTGGACGGCGTGTTCAGTGCGGTCGTCGATGTATCCAGTGGCCTGACCACACTGCATATAACCGGTGACAACGCCGGGGCTTTACTGGCGACCGATTGTCCGCTGGATTTGCATCCGCGCGCATTCAAGGCAGGGCAATGTGCGCAAACTCGCCTCGCAAAGGCGGGAATGACACTGTCGCCGCTGACCAATGAGACCGGTTTCGAAGTGATTATTCGGCGTAGCTTTGCCGACTACCTGCTGCTGTGGTTGCAGGATGCTGCGGTTGCCTTCGAGTAAGTTTCTGATTCAGCCGGCGGCAATGCCGTCGGTTTTAATAATCATCAATCATGTATTACGGCGAAAGACTCAATAGCATCAGCCATCTGGTAGGAGCGGTGCTCGCACTGATTGGTCTGGGTGCCCTGTTAACCGTCGCCATACAGTCGCGCGACCCCTGGATTATTTCCAGCTTTACGGTGTTCGGCCTGTCGCTGGTGTTGTTGTATACGATGTCGACGCTTTACCACAGTTTTCATCCGCCGCAACTCAAGGACCTGTTTCAACTGCTCGATCACGTCGCGATTTACCTGTTGATCGCCGGCACCTATACCCCCTACATGCTGGTCAGCCTGCGTGACGGCAATGGCTTCCTGATTCTGGCTATTATCTGGATGTTTGCGCTGGCGGGAATTCTGAGCGAAGTGTTCCTCTCCGGACGGCTGGTAAAGTTTGGACAGATGATCATTTTTCTGGGCATGGGCTGGGCCTGTGCCTTTGATTTTGCAAGCCTGCGCGCGGTGTTGCCCGAGCCTGGCCTGTGGTGGCTGACCGTGGGCGGACTGGCCTATACTGGTGGAGTTGTGTTTTACGTCCTCGACCTGATGCACCGGCTGAACCATGCGCACGGCATCTGGCACTTCTTCGTATTGACCGGTTCAACCTGTCATTTCGTGTCGGTGATCGGCTACCTGCGCTAGGCGCCAATTATTGGCCCGGGATGGTGTTGCTCCGCCAGGGGAGGATTCCACTAAAACAAAAACTTCTTGCCGGCAACTAACCAGCGTGTATACAGCACCGGATTCGCCTGCCCGCTGCTCGGGCCGGCGCCGTCGAATCGCTCGCGATATGCGATCGAGAACTCCAGCGGCAGCCCGCTCGGTTGCAGCTGCCAGGCGGCGAGCGTCGAGTAGCTGGCTGCGATTATCACAATTTGCTGATCGGAATTGGTGTTGGCTTCGAGGCCTGAGTAATTGAAGTCCCGGTCGCCGTCGATCTTGTCCTTGAATTTGCCACCGCGGGTATAGGTCATAGTGAAGGCCAGTGCATGACTGACGTGATACTTCAACGATGCTTCGACGTTGTACAGATCACCCAGTTCACGATCGACTCTTTCTCGGTTGCTGGTGAGCACCTGGTCCGGTAGTCTGTCCGGGCACAGATGACGATAATTGAGCGGAGGTGAGGTTGCTGATTCGGATTGTATTATGCAACTAATTGGCGCATAGTATCGACACTTGAAACCTACGGTAGTGTTGGTCAATACCATGACGCAGACCAGGCAGATTGTTGATACCCTCAAGCAGGAATTGCGCAAACAGGGAGTTACCTATCGGCAGGTCGCCACAGCTCTGGATCTTTCCGAGGCCAGCATCAAGCGATTGTTCGCCGAGAACACGTTTACGCTAGCGCGCCTGGAGCAGGTCTGTGAATTGCTGCATCTGGAAGTCGCGGACCTGGTTCACCAGATGGAAAAAAATATCGACCTGACCCACCAGTTGACGCTGGAACAGGAAACCGAGCTGGCATCCGACGTGAAGTTGCTGATGATGGCGCATTTCCTGATGAACAAGCTCGAGTTCTCGGAGATTATCGAAATCTACGATATTACCGAAACCGAGGGAATACGCCTGTTAGCAAAGCTCGATCGCATGAAGATCATCGAACTGCAACCGGGCAATCGCGTCAAATTGATGATTTCAAAGAATTTCCAGTTGTTGCCCGGTGGACCCATTCAGCGGTTTTATGAAAAAGTCGTTCAATCCGAGTTTTTCAATTCATCGTTTCGCGGTGACGGTGAATTTCGGATCTTTGTTTCGGGGATGTTTTCGCGCAGCGATAATGCTGAAATCATTCGCAAGATAAAACGTCTTGCCGATGATGCCCATGATCTCAAGGCGGATTCCGAATCGCTGCCGTTGTCCGAGCGCTTCGGTTGCAGCCTGATCATGGCGATCCGTCCCTGGGAAGTGAAGGTCTTCGATGGCATGCGCCGCGTCCCCAACCAGAAGAAATTTTAAGCCTCGCGGTCAGCTCGAGGCGACGTTCTGCGGGTTGCCCGCGTAGAAGGCCACCAGGTTATCGACCACGGTGTCGTACATCTCGAGCAGTGCGCCGGGCGTATTGTAGGCGACGTGTGGCGTCATGACGACATTATCCAGGCCGATGTAAGGGTGGTCGGCCGCAATCGGTTCATCGTCGAATACATCGATACCGGCGGCGCGAATGTGACCCGATTTCAGCAGCTCTATGAGTGCCGCTTCATCGAGCAACTGTGAGCGTGCGGTATTGATCAACAGCGCCCCCGGTTTGATCGCCCTCAAGCGATCAGCATTCAGCAGCCCGTGGGTTTGTGGCGTCGAGCTCAAGTGCAGCGAGACGACATCGCTCATCGCCAGTAATTGATCGAGATCGGTAAATTCGATGCCGTGTCGACGGGCGCGTTGTGGGTCAGGATTGCGTGTCCACGCGATAACCTTCATGCCGAGTGCCTGTGCCATTGGCACCAGTGCCGCGGCGATGCGTCCGAAGCCGACCAGACCCAGGGTGGTATTGCGCAAGTCCATTCCCAGCGTGGAGGTATTCCAGCTGCCCCTGCGAATATCGCGGTCGAGGTGGCTGATATTGCGTGCAGCATCGAGCATCAAACCCAGGCAGTGTTCGGCGACCGTCGATGCGGCGGACAGTGTATGGGTCACGGTGATGTTGCGTCGAGTGGCCTCGGCGATATCGATAAAGGTGGAAGCGCCGAGGCCAGAGAAGGAAATGACTTCAAGGTCGGGTAATGCCGCGAGCACAGGATTGCTCAGGCCCCAGCCTGAAATGGCTGCACTGGCACCGCTCAGGCGTTCGATAAAGGTTTCATCGTCGGCTGGCACGTCAGGGTAGATGACAACTTCGCCCAGGTTTTCGAGCTTTGCGAGTCGCTCACCGCGCAGTATTTCTAGCGACGTGGTATCCGCATCCGGATAAACAATTTTGCGTGTCATAGCTATCTCGTCGACTCAAGCAGCACCATTATAGGGAAACAGCCGGCCTTACACTCGTCGAATAGCGCCTGCGCAGTGCGACCCGTACCTCTCCCAGCGGGTCTCCCGATGAAGCCTGGCGCTGGCATCCATAAACGAGCATGCGTCGTTATAGCGCGACAATCGTGGGCAGGTTCAACTTGTCGCGCAGCAGGCGCGAGATGGTGGCAACCTGGCAGGAACTGCGCGCTGAAAATATTCAGGCGCAGAGGTTGACCGAAATAGTCTGAACGCCGTCCTCCAACCGGGATATGTAGGGTAGACCGGATTTGCGAATGAGCTTCATCATGCGCGTATTGCCGGCCATCACCGAGGCATCCATGTGACGCACTCCGAGCTGGCGCGCACAGTCGATCAGGTGCTTCAGCATGATCTTACCGATTCCCTTGCCCTGCATGGCATCGGCGACGGTAATAGCAATTTCAGCGTTATCGGGTTCGCCCGATTTGCGTACCAGCCGTCCGACTGCTACCGGTTCTCGTTCGCTACCCGACTCGAGCTCAGCCACCAGCGCGACATGGTGGTTGAAATCCACCTCGGTAAAATAGGTCAGTTCATCCGCTGTCAGGTCGAGCTTCAGGCTGAAAAAGCGATCGCGGACGCTGGCCTTGCTCAATTTGAGGAACTGTTCGCGCAGCATTTCACGATCGCTCGGCCGAATCGCACGCAGGTGCACATTGCGCCCATCGGACAAAATTTCACTGGTTTTATAGGACGCGAGAGTGGAATTCATCGGCACATCCTATGCTGATTTATGCTGCGCCGCAACATCGAGTGTGTGTGCATATTTCGCTAACGCGTTCGACAGCGCTCGAAGCGCCGTTGGTTGCACCCCGGGGACGTAGGTTTTTAACGGTATTCCTGATACTGTGTCGATCTTCGGGCCAGCGCAGCACACCGTCAATGCTTATCGATTACTGGCGCTTCGCGCTATCGAATCCCCGCTTCCTTGGGTTTGGATTCCTGCTTGCATTTCTGTCGAGTGCCGGCCAAACCTATTTCATCGGCGTTTTCGGTGCCGACATCCAGGCGGAATTCGCACTGGATGCGGGCAGCTGGGGGCGTACCTACATGATCGGTACCTTGGCCTCGGCCCTGCTGATCAACTGGAGCGGGGCGCTCATCGACCGTATCGATTTGCGCCTGTTCACGACACTTGCAATGCTCGGACTCACCGGCGCTTGCCTGGTGATGGGCTCGGTATCGTCGCCGTTGATGCTGGTGGTCGCGATATTCCTGCTGCGTCATTTCGGTCAGGGCCTGTGCAGCCATGCAGGGATAACCTCGATGGCGCGTTATCACGACGTCGATCGCGGCAAGGCGATTGCCCTGGCGGCGATAGGATTTGCTGTTGGTGAAGCGTTGTTGCCGGTGGCCGGTCTATATGGTGCTACCGTGCTGGGTTGGCGAGGCACGTTTTATATTATGGCTGTGGTTGTGCTGGTGTCGATTGCCGCAGCGTTGTGGCTATTGAAAGGGCATCGTCAGCGTCATAGCTTGCACGTCGACGCACTTGCCCAGCGGGCCGCCGCAGACCAGGGTAACTCCGATTACACGCGTCGCGCAATGTTGGCGGAGGCGCGTTTCTATCTGATATTACCGTCGATGATCGCGCCGTCGATGATCGGCACATCATTGTTCTTTTTTCCAGCTGAAATCGCTGCTGCTAAAAACTGGAGCAGTTTATGGCTAACCGGTAACTACTGGTTGTATTCGCTGGTGTCGGTGGCGACCACGATTTACTCGGGGCTATTGATCGATCGTTTCGGCGCACGGCGCGTGGTACCGTTGTTCCTGCTGCCGTTGGCGTTAGCGCTGGTGGTGATTAACCTGTCTGACCACCACTTCATGGTGTGGCCTTACATGTTGTTGATGGGTATCAGTTCGGGTCTGTATTTTACTGGCTTGAGTGCCTTGTGGGCCGAGCTTTATGGCCCAAAGCACCTCGGAGCGATCAAGTCGCTGACCAATGCCATCATGGTGTTTGCGTCGGCACTTGGCCCGGCACTGGTGGGTGGGCTGCTTCAATGGGGTATTTCGTTTACGGTAATATTGCTGCTGTTGGCTACGTTTTGCCTGCTGGCAACCGCGCTACTGGTCTACGCGCTGCGTACCCCGAGTAGCTGACGCGCCCGCTCGCAAGAGGCGGCTCTGCAATCGCGCTGTGCTAATGTCCCGACCAGGCTCGTTACCAACGCAGCCGTGTTGTCAGCAAGGTCGCCGTTTGCCAGGTAAAGATTGTTTTCAAATCCAATTCGCGCGTGCCCGCCGGCTTCGATAGCGGCCAGCACGCACTGTTGTTCCAGGTGACCGAAGGCGCAGACGAACCAGTCGAGTTGGTCGAGGTTATGTTGCAGGAAGGGATCCAGGTCCGCCACGCGGGACTGGAAATCGACCCGGTAACGACCGAGTACGAACAGCACGCAACGGTGGCTGGCGGGTATCACACCGCTGTCGCGATAGTCCATAAAGCGCTGCAATTCTTCTGCCGAATAGAGGATGTGCTGGATGTGGACATCGTTCTCCAGGCTCCACTGGAAAAACTGTTTAGCGTATTCAGGTTCGCTAAAATCTGAACTGATTTCGCGTAGCGCCATGCTGGCCATTTGCGGTTTAAGCGCCTTGATACAGTCGACCTGCTGCGCCGGGGTGTAAATGCCGACGGCCTCGGAGGTCACCTGCACCAGCATCTGCGGTACCGCTGTCGCCATCTCCCGCAGTAACTCTCGATATAGCCCGATGTCGAGGACGTGTTCATCGCTGGCGCCACGCACATGTGCGTGCAGCGCCGAGGCACCTGCGGCATGGCACGCGGCCGCTTCACTTACCGTATCGACTATTGAAACCGGTAGCGCCGTGTGATCACGTTTGGTCTTGCGGGCACCGTTCGGCGCCGCCATGATGACGACGTCGCGCATCAAATGGCGGCGAGCGTGGTGCTGAGCGCCTGCTCGAGTTTGTCGACGATTTCCGCGATGTGACTATCTTCGATAATAAACGGTGGCGCCAGCAACACGTGATCGCCCTGGCGGCCATCGATGGTGCCACCCATCGGGTAGCAGATCAGGCCAGTGTCAAACGCCACCTGTTTAAATTTCTTGTTCATCCCCTGTTGGGGCGAGAACGGCGTTTTGTCATCGCGATCGCGGACGAATTCGAGGCCGATGAACAGGCCACGGCCGCGAATATCGCCGATATTGGGATGCTCGCCAAAGCGATCTTGCAGCGCCGCGCGCAGTTGTCCACCGCGTTGCTGTACCCGTTCCACCAGGTTTTCTTCGATGATCTCGGATACGACTGCAAGTGCACCGGCGCAGGCCGCGGGATGGCCGATGTAGGTATGCCCGTGCTGGAAGAAGCCGCTCCCCTGCTCGAGCGCCCGGTAAATGGTATCGGTACACAGCATTGCGCCGATGGCCTGGTAACCGGCGCCGAGCCCCTTGGCAATCGTCATGATGTCCGGGGCAATGCCGTCCTGCTCGCAGGCGAACAGGCTACCGGTTCGTCCCATACCGCACATGACTTCATCGAGAATCAACAACACACCGTACTGATCGCAGATTTCACGAATGCGTTTGTAGTAGCCGTCTACCGGGGGCACCGCGCCGAGCGTCGCGCCGACTACCGGTTCGGCGATGAACGCCATCACCTGATCGGCTCCGAGGCGCAGGATCTCGGTTTCGAGTTCGTTGGCAACGCGCTGGCCGTAATCGAATTCGGACTCACCATCCTGTTGGCCGCGATAAGCGTAACAGGGTGAGATGTGGGTAGTATCGATCATCAGGGGCGCGAACGGTTCGCGCCGCCACATGTTGCCGCCGGCGGCCAGTGCACCCAGGGTATTGCCGTGGTAAGACTGCTGTCGCGCAATCACGCGATGGCGCGAGGGCTGACCGATTTCGATGCAGTATTGGCGCGCCAGTTTGATCGCGGCCTCGACGGCTTCCGAGCCACCGGAGACCACATAAACCCGATCGAGTGCGCCGGGTGCCTTATTGATCAGTAATTCGGCGAGGGCCTCCGCCGGCACGCTGCTGAAGAAACCGGTATGCGCGAACGCTAACCTGTCCAGCTGAGACTTGATGGCTTCGATGACGCGGGTATTGCTATGCCCGAGGCAGGACACCGCGGCGCCGCCGGAGGCATCGAGATAGCGTTTGCCGGTGCTGTCGACGATGTAGACGCCATCGCCCTGCACGGCGAGTGGAAGAGTAGCCTTACAGTTACGCGGAAATACATTGCTCATGATTCACCTGAACGCTGCGCTCCGGGATGATCCGTGGGAGTCCCGGGCAACCTTTGTGTGGACTGGTCCAGCATTCTGACTGCCCGCTATATTGCCGTCAACCTTGAGTCCGTCCAAATTGCGCGGTATTTAGCCGGCTGCGGGAAATGGAGATCTGCGCCTGCCGCGACAGTATCGCCAGATTTACGGATCGAAGTTGCCGCTCGTCAGCCAAAAGGCTTGAACTTGCCGGATTCCCAGTCGTAGGCGGAAAGTTCCGGCAAGGCGATGTCGACATACCATCCGTGCAACTGTAAGTCTCCGGACTCGACGCGTTCGCGTACCCAGCTGAAGGTGGTCAGGTTTTCCAGTGAAACCAGAACCGCATTCTGTTCACAGGCCTGGGTACGTTCCTTATCATCGGCCTGGCCCATGGTCGCGAGCACGCGGCGATGAGCGGCAGCCAGCATGGATACCCAGGGTGAAACATACTTGAAGCTGCTGGTGCCGGGTTGCGTGTCCATCATCAGTTTTATTCCGCCACAGTGCGCATGGCCGAGCACCACCAGGTGTTTTACTCCCAGCCCGAGGACCGCGAATTCGAGTGCGGCACTGGTGCCGTGATAGGTGCCTTCCTCTTCCATCGGCGGCACCAGGTTGGCGACGTTACGCACCACGAACAGATCGCCGGGATCCGCCTGGAACAGGATGGCAGGATCGACGCGCGAATCCGAGCAGGCGATGACGGCCACCTCGGGGCGTTGACCGCGCTCGACCAGATCCTCGATCAGGGAACGGCTGTTCTCGAAGGATCCGTCCCGGTAAGTGCGATAACCCTGTACCAGTTTATCGACAGCTGTCGTCATAGGGATTGTTCTCTCAAGTTGGTAATACTCAAAATGGCAATGGTAGTTTACTGGTACGCCCGCCGTCGATCACAATTACCTGTCCGGTGACAAAACGCGACGCCTCGCTCGCCAGAAACACGGCGAGTTGGCCGACGTCTTCGGGCTCACCCACGCGGCCGGCCGGATGCATTCGCTGCAGGCCTTCCCAGGCCAGGGTGGGATTTTGCTGGGCATTGATATAGGCATCGCTCAACGCGGAGCGAATCCAGCCGGGTGCGATCGCGTTGACGCGGATATTGTCCTTGCCGAGATCGACAGCCATGGCTTTGGTGAGCGCATGCACGCCACCCTTGGAGGCGCAATAGGCGGTGTGTTGCGGGTTGGCCGCGAGCCCTTCGATAGAGCCGATATTGATGATGCTGCCACCGCCGGCAGCACGCATTAATGGCAGCAGGGCACGACTCAGAAAGGCGGGCGCGGTGAGGTTGACTGCAAGCATTCGGTTCCAGTCTTCGAGTTGCATCTGCTCGAGGGTCTGCTCGAACATGAAACCGGCGTTGTTCACCAGCGCATGAACGGCGCCGTGCGTCCGACCCACGCTGTCGGCGATCACGGCATAACTTTGCGCCTGTGCCAGATCGGCTTCGATCCAGTGCACACCCGGTTGCCCTGCGAGTGCAGCGGGTAGCGGACTGCGCTGGGCGATGATCACCGAGGCGCCTGCATCGAGCAGGGACTGGGCGATACCCAGGCCGATACCCTGGCCACCGCCCGTGACGATGATGTTCATTTCGCTCAAGCTGTTCATTAGCTAGCCGTAAACCGCCTTGGCGCCGGTCACTTCCACGGTTGCGCCGCAGACATAGCGAGCATCCTGCGACGCCAGAAAAGCGATGACATCGGCTATTTCAGCGGGTTCGGCAATATGACCGAGCGGCACGGTCTTGCCGAGTTCCGCGACCGCGTTGTCGGGATCGATGCCGCGGCGCAAAAAGCCGCTGCGCAGCATCGGGGTATTGACCTCGTTGGGACATACCGCATTGATGCGAATGCCGTCGGCGGCATGATCGCGGGCAAGGTTTTTGGTCAAAGCCGCAACCGCGGCCTTGCTGGTGCAGTAGGCGACATGGCCCGGTCCCGGGTACAGGCCCCAGGTCGATGAAGTGTTGACGATGGCGCCACCTCCGGCCCGCTGCATCTGCGGTATTGCGGCCCGGCACAGGAAGAAAACTGCTGTCAGGTTGACGTCGAGTGCGCTGAACCACATGTCGTCGGTGGTTTCGAGAATAGTGCCACGCGGAATGATGCCGGCGTTATTGACGAGGATGTCGATGCCGCCGAATTTCGCCTCGGCATCGGCAATCAAGGCTTCGCAATAACTTTTCTGGCGCAGGTCTCCCGCCAGGTAGCTGGTTTCCAGGCCCCTGGCGCGCAAGGCATCGCAATAGTCGCTGCAATCCTGCGCGCGGTAATCAGAAAACAGTACCTGCGCACCCTCGCGCGCGAATAATTCGACCACTGCCTGGCCGATACCACCCGTGCCGCCGGTGATAACTACTCTTTTTTTATCGAACCGCATAATCAGGAAAATCGTCGTGGGCCGAGTGGAGCCATATTGTGGCTGGGTTTTTCACCGTTGACCAGTTCGGCAATGAGTTTGCCGGTGATGCCCGCCAATGTGAGGCCGAGGTGGTGGTGGCCGAAAGCCAGTAACACGTTCTCGGAAGCGTTGCTATAGCCAATGATGGGCAATGCGTCGGGCAGGGTGGGTCGGAACCCGAGCCATTCCTGATCGGGATTTGCCGGTAGATCAAACATTTCCCGCGCTTTGCGCGTCAGGAACGCGATATTGCGCGGGTTGTGCGCCTTGCCATAGCCGGCGATTTCGACGGTGCCGGCGAAGCGCAAGCCATGCTCCATGGGTGTTGCGTAAAATCCTGATGCATTCCAGGCCACCGGGCGGGTTAACAGATGTTGATGATTGCTGAACTGCACGTGATAGCCACGCTCGGTATCGAGCGGTAGCAAGCTCATCGGGATGCCTTCGATCGATTTGGAAAAAGCACCGGCCGCGATCACGACGCGACTGACCTGCAGGTTGCCACCGTTATCGAGCCGCAGCTGGACCGAGTCGTCGTCCTGTTCAATCGAGATCGCGCGCTGGGGTATGTATTCGCCCTGGTTACGCAGGAAGCAGGCGAAGTAACGCTGACACAAGGCCTGCGGATTGATCACGTGGCTTGCCGCCTCGAACAACAGGCCACGTTCGAACGGCAGCTTCAAGCCTGGCTCCAGCGCTGCTATATCGGCGCGATCAAGCTCGATGTAATCGACACCCTGGGCGCGCCTGGCGAGATTGGACGGCAGGGCGTTTTGAAATTCCTGTTCGCTGCGATAGACGGACATGCAACCGTTCTGGCGCATCAGGTCGCGCGCGTCGGCCATGTCGAGGAGCGGATCGAGGCCTTCATAAGTCTTTGCCAGCAGCTTGCCGAGTTCGCGGATGATGTGCTTGACCTTCGCCGCGCGGCAATTGCGTAAAAACTGGATCATCCAGGATGGATGCGACAGCGCATAACCCAGGTTTAACGACAGCGGGCTTTCCTTCGAGGTCAACAGCGATGGCAAACGTTTGAAGATATCGGGGCTGTTGACCGGCACGCAACCGTAATCAGCGATGGTGCCCGCGTTGCCAGAGGAGGTCCCTGAACCCGGGATCTCAGGATCGATCAGGGTAACCGCAAAGCCTTTTTTTTGCAGCCACAGCGCACAGCTGCAACCGACGATGCCGGCACCGATGACGGCAATGCGAGTCTGGGTATTCAACCGGGGTCTCGATCAGTCTGTTAATTGGAATGGATAGTGTAGTGAATCTCGTCATCGTTCGATACCGCTATTTATGCGGCTGATCCGTTCACGGTTAGAGGTCGAGGGCCTTGCACAGTCGATTTGCCAGTTCGTCGTGGCTGTTCGGGTCCATCAGATTGAGTGTGGGTAAGCCCGTCAATTTATGTACCAGAGCGATCGCTGCCTCGGTATTGGCGGCGCCACCGGCAACCAGGTCGGGGGTGCGCTGGAACGCCTGTTGTACCCCGACCACGGCATAGGGATCCTGGGCGCAAAGCAGCTTGAACCTGACCTGGTCACGGATCATCTCCTTGGCGATCGCACCATTGTAGGGTTCGAGCGGTGAAGCGCCGGCTTCGGCGACCAGTACGTCCGGCTTGTCGCGTGCGATCAGCGAAAGCAGGTAAGGCAGGGCCTCGCGGTAGAGCGCCGGGTCGACGGCCGAGGATGGCAGGCCAGCATCGACGAAATCATAGACCGCGCTGGCGCCGGCATCTTTAAAGCTGAGCATATCGCGGTAACGTGCGGCCCCGGTCAACTTGGCGCCAACTACCTTGAGCCCCATCTTTGACAACAGGTGCACGATGATCCGCCCGGACGTGGTCTTGCCGGCCGACATCGAGGTACCGACGATCAGGATTACCGGTATATCAAAGTCGATTATCTCGATGGGTGCGCGGCAACCGCGCATCGTCAGCTTCTGCTCGTTGCAGAGCACATGGCCCTGGTATTGCAGGCGCATCGGTGCTTTCAGGAAGGGTGACAGCGAGGTGACCTTGCCGAACAGGCCGGCCGCGGTGAGCGCATTGAGTTCGCCGTCGGCGCCGATCGCTTGCCAGCTGCCGACCGCTTCCAGCGTCGCGGCCCGGGTTCCGAGCGCGCCGACC
>Ga0316191_10003166_pt1 | contig 12096 bp, 12 predicted proteins | sample Eddworburr2cm_MG_FD_204928 | JGI IMG/M metagenome (GOLD analysis project Ga0316191, IMG submission 204928) | Coastal sediment microbial communities from Maine, United States - Eddy worm burrow 2 cm | ecosystem: Environmental > Aquatic > Marine > Coastal > Sediment | place: USA: Maine...
ACGGTCGCGTCGGCGTGCGTAACCACGTCATTATCCTGCCGGTCGATGATCTGTCCAATGCCGCCTGCGAAGCGGTGGCAAACAATATTCACGGCACTATGGCCCTGCCCCATCCCTATGGTCGGCTGCAGTTTGGCGAAGACCTCGAACTGCATTTTCGTACGCTGATCGGTACCGGCGCCAACCCGAACGTTGCCGCCGTGGTGGTGATCGGTATCGAAAATGGCTGGACCCAGAAAATTGTCGAAGGTATCGCCGCAACCGGCAAGCCGGTCATCGGCTTCGGCATCGAACAACACGGCGATCATGAAACCATCATGGAAGCCTCAAAGATGGCCAAGCAGTACGTGCAATGGGCATCTGAATTACAACGCGAGGAAGCGCCGATTAAAGATCTGTGGGTTTCAACCAAGTGTGGCGAGTCCGATACCACCTCGGGCTGCGGTTCAAATCCGACGGTCGGCAACGCTTTTGACAAGCTGTATCCGCACGGCACCACCCTGCTGTTCGGCGAAACTTCGGAAATCACCGGTGGTGAGCACCTCGTGGCAGCGCGCTGTCGCAATGACGAAGTACGCGAGCGCTTCATGTTCATGTTCAACCGTTACCAGGACATGATCAATCGCTTCAAGACTTCAGACCTGTCCGACTCGCAACCCACCAAGGGCAATATCGAAGGCGGTCTGAGCACCATCGAAGAAAAGGCGCTCGGCAACATACAGAAAATCGGCAAGGAATGTCTCGTCGACGGCGTGCTGGACAAGGCCGAGGCACCAACCGGACCTGGACTGTGGTTCATGGATTCGTCATCGGCTGCGGCCGAAATGGTAACGCTTGCCGCCGCGGCTGGTTACGTCGCCCATTTCTTCCCTACCGGACAGGGCAACATCATTGGCAACCCAATCCTGCCAGTGATCAAGATCTGTGCCAATCCACGCACCGTGCGCACCATGAGTGAGCACGTCGACGTTGACGTATCGGGCCTGCTGCGCAGGGAAATGACTCCGAGCGAAGCCGGCGACAAATTGCTGGATATGATGTTTCGTACGGTCAACGGACGGCTCACTTCGGCCGAGGCGCTGGGCCACCGGGAATTCGTGCTGACTCGACTGTACGAAAGCGCCTGATCGGGCGTCAGGCAGGTCCGGATATCCCGGCCCACAGACACATAAACACCCCTAGACGGGAGGGAGCATGACTAACAAAGTAGGCAACATTTGGTTAATCGCCAGCGGGTTATTGTTCGCCCTTTACTGTGTCAACGTGACGTTCGGCAAGCTTGCCAGTGGTAGTGGCGAAGCCCCCTTTTTCTCGTTGGGTGACGTGGGTGAATTTATGGTGCTGTTCGCGGCGGTTCTGTGTTTTGTCGTCACCATGCTGGAACGCGAAGCCTATTCACAAGCAGATACACAAGACTAAACGATTCATGACATTCAAAAAAGAGGAGTAGATAAAGTGAAAGACAATCAAGATACACCAGCCAACCTGGAACGCCGCCGGTTTTTCAGCACCAGTGCAAAATACGGTTTTACGGCCGCCGTGGTCGCCGGCGCCAGCGGTAGCCTGCTGATCAGCGAAGAAGCCGCCGCGGCAACTGCCAAGGAAGAGCGCACCCGCGAAAAGGCCGCCGAGCACAAGATGACGATTGCCACCGCATACGTGCTGGGCGCAACGCGCAGTTACCCCATCATGCAGCTGGACTTCAAGGAAAACATCCAGAACATGAGTAACGGCAAGATCTACGTCAAACTGGCCCCCGGTGGCCAGCTGGGCGCAGGCGGCGCTCTGGTGCAAAAAGTCCAGCAGGGCACGATCCAGGCAGCGCAACACTCGCTGTCCAACTTTGCTCCTTTCGCCTCGGCCATCGACCTGATAAACCTGCCCTATTTTTGCGGCGCCAATCAGAAATTCGTCAACCTGGTCAACTCGGAAACCTGGCGCAGCACCGTCCATCCGCTGGTTGAAGCCAAGGGATTCAAACCCTTATGGTATGTCGTTATCGATCCGCGCGTGGTTGCGCTGCGCCGTGGTGGTAATGGTCCAATCAAGACACCGGATGATCTCACCGGCCTGAAATTCCGCGTGCCCGGCTCGAAGATGCTGCAACAGTACTATCGCGCCATCGGCGCCAACCCCACTCCGGTCGCCTGGGGTGAAACACCTTCTGCGATCAAACAGGGCGTTGCCGATGCACTCGACCCGGCGGTGGGCGCGTTAAACGTGTTCGGTTTCAAGGACATCCTGTCCTGGGTCACCTTCACCCGCGCGGTGCCGGATTCGCAGGTTTACTCCTGTAACCTCGAGTGGTTCAACAGCCTGCCGATGGCATTGCGCGAAAGTATCGAGTTCGCCAGTGAAGTGACTGCGCATCAAAACCTGTCGAAAGTACCGGCAGCGCGCGCCTACGCCATGGCTGAAATGAGTGCTGCCGGTGTCCAGTTCTATACCCCGACGTCCGATGAACTCGCCCAATGGGTGAAGAAAGGCGGCCATCAAAACTCGGAATGGGATTCTTACAAGAAAGATCTCGCCGGCTCCATGGCAAGTTTCGGTAAGTTACTGGATGCTGCAAACACCCAGGGCCGCTACTACGTCAACGACGCGTAATCGGCATATTTCGGTCCTTGGCGGGCCTCCCCAGGGGCCCGCTTCTTTTGATTTATTGAATTTGGTTTCGATGCATTTCGAAACATAGGGGGATAGATCCATGCGAAAGATACTTTCAGCGATCGATCGAAACTGCGAACGTTGGTTGCTACTCGGCTTCTACTCGATGATCGTGGTCACTATCGGTACCGAGGTGGTGCGCCGTTTTGCGCTGTCCTATTCGTCGACCTGGGCCGAGGAAGTTGCACGCTATGCCTTTATCTACCTGGTGTGGATCGGTGTTGCCGCGGCAGTACGCGATCGAGGACACATTCGCATCGACGTCATACTGGGCTTTCTCGGCAATCGTGGTAAGTCGGTGATCTACCTGATCGGCGATTTCGTCATGCTGTTCGTCTCCATACTCGCCCTCTATTACTCCTACGAAACACTGGCGATTTCGATGAAGTTCCAATCGGTGACGCATGGTCTGGGTGTCGCCCAGGCCTGGTTTCTCGCGGCGGTACCGTTTGGTTTCTGCCTGGTTACCTTTCGACTGGTGCAATCGATCCTGCGCGATATAGATAACATTCGTAAAGGCAATGACGTCTATGAAGGTGCGAGGTTATTTGACTAATGGAATTCCTTCAACAAGACGGTTTTGAGCTGGTACTGGGCTGGGAATTTTACGTCCCTTTACTGTTTGCATTGATCATGATCATCTTTGCGGTGCCCGTGTGGGCAGTGCTCGGCGTGACCTCGATCTCGATGCTGTACTTCTCCGAGGTGTTACCACTGGGCCTGGTAGGTGAAGCCCTGTTTGACGGCATCGACGCCTTTGCGCTGATCGCGGTACCGCTGTTCATTCTTACCGGTGACGTGCTGGTGAGAACGGGCTTATCCAACAAGCTGTTGAATATCGCCGAAGCACTGGTCGGCGGTTTCCGCTCCGGGTTTGGTACTGCAACCGTGCTGGTCTGTGGCTTCTTCGCCTGTATCTCCGGTTCCGACGCCGCCGGCGCCGCTGGTGTCGGGCGTATGACGATTGACCGCCTGGTCGAGCAGGGTTATCCCAAACCCTATGCCTGCGCGCTGGTCGCCGCCGGCGCCTGTACCGGCATCCTGATCCCGCCATCGATCGCCTACATCATCATCGGCCTGATTCTGGGTATCTCGGCATCTACCCTGTTCCTGGCAGCGGTTATTCCGGGATTGATGGTGATCATCACCATCATGATTACCAATGTCGTCATGAACCGGATCATGGGTTATGAAAATGCAGGCCAGGGATTCTCACTAAAGCGTGTGTGGGATGCGGTTTACGATGGCCGCTTCGCCCTGCTGGTGCCGTTTATCATCATGGGTGGTATCTACAGCGGTATCTTCACGCCAACCGAGGCCGCAGCGGTCGCGGTAATCACCACCATTATCATCGGGCTGTGGAAAGGCACCATCACCGTCGCCGATTTCCCGAAGATGCTGGCTAGCTCCGCCAAGGTCAATGGCGTCATCGTCCCGATCATCGCCTTCTCACTGCCGCTGGCGCAGACCCTGGCCGCGCTCGAGATACCCCAGGGCTTCGTGTTTGCAATGACCTCGCTGACGGAAAACACGACCGTCATCATCCTGATGATGATCGGCATACTGATCCTCGCGGGCTGTGTCATGGAGACCACTCCCAACATCGTTATCCTGGCGCCGATCATGTTGCCACTGGCACAGGAAATCGGCATGAATGAAATCCACTTCTGCATCATGATGGTGACGTCGCTCGGGGTCGGCTTTATCACCCCGCCACTGGGCCTGAACCTGTTCGTGGTGTCGGGCTTGACGGGAGAACCGATACTCAAGGTCGCCGCCAAGGCCGTGCCCTATGTATTCACCATGGCCGCCGTCGTCCTGCTGCTTGCCTTCATACCGCAATTGTCGCTGTGGGCGCTGTAATGGCATCGCAAAACCTCAATGACTCCCCTTTCAATCCATTAAGTTTAGGTAAACACCAATGACTATCGAATACTTGAAAAAAGCTGAAAAATCGTCCTCTACCGGCGAAGACGACACCCGCAAGATTGTCGCCCAGATGCTGTCAGACATAGAGTCCGGCGGTGAAGAAAAAGCCATCGAATACGCCGCCAAACTCGACAATTACAGCGGTAACATCGTCATCAGCGCGGAAGAAATCGCGGCAGCCGGCGCCAAGGTATCGCAACAGGTCAAGGACGATATCCGCTTTGCCTACGACCGCGTCCGCGGTTTCGCCGAGAAGCAAAGAGCAGCGCTGATCGATTTCGAAGTCGAACTCTCACCCGGATTATTTGCCGGTCAGAAACAGATTCCGGTGGCCACGGCAGGCTGTTATGTTCCCGGTGGACGCTATGCCCACGTCGCCTCCGCAATCATGTCGGTGGCCACAGCCAAGGCCGCGGGTGTCGATCACGTCATCGCCTGCTCTCCGCCGAAACCGGGCGAAGGAGTCAATCCGGCGATCATTTATACCGCCAACCTTTGCGGCGCCGATACCATACTTGCACTCGGCGGTGTACAGGGGATCGCGGCAATGGCCTTTGGTCTGTTCACCGGACATGCCGCGGACATCCTGGTCGGCCCGGGTAACCGCTTCGTCGCCGAGGCGAAACGCATGCTGTTCGGGCGCGTCGGTATCGATTTATTTGCCGGTCCCACCGAAATCGCAATCATTGCCGATCACACGGCCGACCCGATTATCGTCGCCAGCGACCTGGTTGGCCAGGCCGAGCATGGCCTTGATTCACCCTGCTGGTTATTCACCACCGATCGTGATCTCGGCAACAAGGTGATCGAGCTGATGCCGAGCGTTATCGCCGCCCTGCCCGATACCGCGCGCACTGCCGCGGAAGGTTCCTGGCGCGACTACGGCGAGGTGATCCTGTGCTCCGATCGTGAAGCGATGGCACAGGTCAGCGACGAATACGCAGGTGAACATCTCGAAGTGCAGGCCGAGGATCTCGACTGGTGGGTTAATCGCCTGCGTAACTACGGATCGCTGTTCGTCGGGGAAGAGACCACCGTGGCCTTTGGCGACAAGTGCTCGGGCACCAATCATATTTTGCCGACCAAGGGCGCTGGACGTTATACCGGCGGACTGTTCGCGGGTAAGTTCATCAAAACCGTCACCACGCAACGCATGAGCCGTGAAGCCAATCGCGAGGTCGCGGCCGCGGCCGCTCGTATTTCACGCCTGGAGGGCATGGAGGCACACGCACGCACCGGAGATGATCGCCTGCACAAGTATTTTCCAGACGAGGACTTCAGGCTGCAGCCTTGATCGATGTGGCGATGACCGCGGCAAGCATGTCCGCGGCGGCGCTACCCGCGGCTTGTGACCGCGCTGGGCTATCCCGGTGTTACGCAAACTGCATTGAAACACCCAGGAGGTTTAACCATGTATAAAACGATCGTCATACCCCTCTCCCTGGACCAGGGCCTTGCCCCGAGGCTGATGGAGCTCGCGCGACTGTTGAAAGACGACGGCGGCAAGCTGGTAGCCGTGCACGTACTCGACCAGGTGCCGAAGTTCGCCAGCTATTACATGGGTGACGATGCCGGCTCCGACAAACAAAATGAAATCCTTGCCGCGGCCAAACAGGGACTCGTCGAGCGCATCGGTGCACAACAAGACGCTGAAGCCGTGGTGCTGACCGGGCACCCCGGCAGTTCCATTACCGATTACGCGCATAAAATTGGAGCGGATTGCATCATCGTTGGTTCCCACCGGCCGGGGCTTACCGATTTCTTCCTCGGTTCGACGGCGGCCCGCATCGTGCGTTATTCGCGATGCTCGGTACACGTTTTACGTTGACCTGATGGTGGCAAGCACACTGTTAACCGTCACTAATTACCCACGGATTGCGATGAAATATGTCCCTGTTTGATTTAAACGGCAAGGTAGCACTGGTCACCGGCGCCAGTTCCGGCATCGGTCAGCGCCAGGCGCAAGCCCTCGCCACGGCCGGCGCCAGCGTCGTATTGCTCGGCCGGCGCCAACAACAGCTCGATGACACGGTTGCCCAGCTCGCAACACTGGGCGCCAGCACGGCCGCACTCGCCGTTGACCTGGATGATCGTGAGCAGTTAGCGGAGGTCGCCGCTCGCGCGGCGTTGCCTTTCGGCGCTATCGATATCCTGATCAACGCGGCTGGCGTCAACCTGCGCCAGGCGGTGGATGAAATCACCCTCGAGAGCTGGGATCAAACCATCAACCTGAACCTTGCGGTACCTTTTTTTCTGGCACGCGAACTGCTGCCGGCGATGCGCAGCAAGGGCTGGGGGCGAATCATCAATATCGCTTCGCTGCAATCGAGCCGCGCCTTTGCCAATGGCCTCGCCTATGGTGCTTCCAAGGGTGGCATCGCGCAACTTACCCGGGCCATGGCCGAGGCCTGGTCCGCCGATGGCATCAACTGCAACGCAATCGCCCCCGGATTTTTCCCTACCGGGCTTACCGCCCCGGTTTACCAGAATCCGGTAATGCTCGACAAGCTGGCCGGGCAAACCGCCATCGGTCGCAACGGCGAACTCGCCGACCTCGATGGCATCAGCATATTTCTGGCTTCTGCCGCGTCTGATTACATTACCGGCCAGGTCATTCACCTGGACGGTGGATTTACCGCCAAATAGAGGCTGATTATGAAAGCACTTGTTTATACCGACACCCTGGAACTGCAGTATCGCGACGAGCCAGAACCCAGCGTCGGCGATGGTGAAGCCCTGGTAAAAATCGAGGCGATCGGTATTTGTGGTTCCGACATGCATGCCTATCACGGCCATGATGCGCGCCGCGTACCGCCGCTGATTCTCGGACACGAAGCGGTCGGCGTGGTACAGACCGGTAGTCACAGGGACAAGCGGGTTGTTCTCAATCCATTGATCACCTGCGGCCACTGTAACCATTGCCTGGGCGGGCGCTCCAACCTGTGCGCCGAGCGAGAATTGATCGGCATGCGTCGCGCCGGCGCTTTCGCCGACTACATCAGTATTCCTGAGAGCAATTTGCTGGATATTCCGGCGGATATGGACTCGATTACCGCCAGCCTGACCGAGCCCGCGGCGACCTCGTTGCACGCCATTTACCTGGCTGAGCAAGCCCTCTACCGCCCTGTTTCCGAATGTAACGCGCTGATTCTCGGCGCCGGCTCGATCGGGGTTTTTGCGGCTTTGATGTTGAAACACAAAGGCTGTGGATCAATTTTCCTGGGGGATACCAATGCCTTGCGCCGCGCGACGGCGGAAACAGCAAATTGCGGCACGGTCTACGACCCACTGGGTGATGAATTGCCGCCCCAGGGAAGCTTTGACCTGGTCATCGACGCGGTCGGTAGTGGCCGCAGTCGTGCGGCAGCGAGCGCATTGGTAGCGGCCGGCGGTGTAATTTCACATGTCGGCCTGCTGGATAATGAACCCGGGCTTGATACGCGACGCCTGACCCTCGATGAGATTGCATTCCTGGGTAACTATACCTACAGCGTAATCGACCTGCGCGCGGCTATCGGGCTCCTCTACTGCCGCGCGCTGGGTGATCTCGCCTGGGTCGAGTCACGCTCGCTGGCAAATGGCGCCCAGGCCTTTCGTGACATCCACGAAGGCAATGCTGCCGCTGCCAAAATTGTGCTGACGCCCTGATATTCCGGATCATTCCACACACCTCAGAACTGCCGGGCGGTGCACTGGTTCGCCGCTCCCCTGTCGATCGACCGCTGGCGCATGGCGCAACGCATGGAAAAGTAAATCAAGTGCAGGGTGCCAAATGGTGAATTAAATGCCATACTGCGCACTAGTGTCCAAAGACCAGCGGTTCAGACGATATAAATCACTGTGATACGCGACGGGGCATGAGCGGTTGTAAAGCGAGGATTACTCCTACTGGGAGTCTCGGCAACTGTTAACAGCAGTCAATAAACTGCAGGGCTGATCAAAAAGAAGATAAAGGTCTATAACATATCACTCAAGCGAACTGGTTCGACCAGCTGGTTCTGGCATCGACTCCACGAAGGTTTACGCGCTGAATCGACCGAAATCCTCGAACCCTTATTCTTGATGTTTATAAATTTCATTTCACGTTCGAAGCGGTGAATTCGATTGTGAGATTTTCGCTATGATTCACCACCAATCAAGAGAGAAGCACAGGTTATGAGTAAAGGTACAGTCAAGTGGTTCAACGCCGCAAAAGGATACGGTTTCATTACCCCTGAAGATGGCGGCAAAGATCTTTTCGTACATCATTCGGAAATCAAGAGTGGTGATGATTACGCAACATTGGCCGACGGCCAGAAAGTCGAGTTTGAGGTTGGCCAGGGGCAGAAAGGCCCATGCGCGAACAACGTAGTGCCTATCTAAACAGGTACTATTCGAACTCTGTCCGGTAAAATGCGCGCTATGCGCATTTTACCGCTGGCGTGGCTTTTTTGGAGTTGTTCCAGCGAGCTATAGACGACTATTGCGAACTGCCAAATGGAATCTCGATTTCGCAGCGCACTAATCGTTGAAAATAGATGATTTTTGGTTGCGATGACCTGAAAAAAACCGGGTGAAGACAGCAAACACAGACAGTCTAGCCATTCGATACCCTGAGGCCACCGAGCTGGCGCAAGCCGGGACTCTGGCCGAGGATGTCATGGGTCAGGGATATCGTCATCTGCTCGGCGGCATATCGCTCGTGCCGCATTTACTCAGACCCTGGTCCAACAGCTGGATTGCGCAGGTCGGTGGTAGCTTCGTCGACGTTGGAATAACTCGCGACGATCCGGTCAGTGATCTGTGGTTACGTCCGCAGGCACCGGGGGTAAATATCGACACCGCTGCGCTCGCCAGGCTAATGATGGATCCTTATAATCCGTTACCTTGCATCGCTGACTGCGCCAGTCTACCCAGCTGATTAGCAAATCGAAAACATGTCCACGAAACGACCCAGTGCAGTTGCATCCCAGCAGATTGATAACGAGCGCGTGATTGTCACCCGGTGGCGGTTTGCGCCGGGCGCAGAGACGGGCTGGCATCGTCATGGCTATGATTATGTCGTCATTCCAGGCATGGACGGGCAACTGCTGCTGCAAAGTGACGAGGGAGAGAACATTGCCGAGTTGCGTGCCGGTGAGTCCTATTTCCGCAAGGCGGGCGTCGAACACAATGTGATCAATGCCAATGACTACGAGTTTTTCTTTATCGAAGTCGAGTTGCGCTGATCTTAACCCCGAAACCATGAGCACCAGGCAAGCCGATGGCTTTTCCATAGACCACTACCAGGACGGCGACGAGTCCGCAATGATTGAGCTGTGGCGGGAATGTGGACTGGTTGTACCGTGGAATAATCCGGCTACCGACATCGCGCGTAAAATGGCCGATTCGCCCGAACTGTTCTTCACCGGCAGAATCGGCGGCAAGCTGGTGGCAAGTTGTATGGCCGGCTACGACGGCCATCGCGGCTGGATTTACTATCTCGCAGTCACTGGACCACAGCAGCGCAAGGGCCTCGCGGCAAAGCTGGTTGCTCACGTCGAAGCGCAGTTGATCGCACTGGGCTGCCCCAAGCTCGAGTTGATGGTGCGCGACACGAACCGTGAGGTGATCGCGTTCTACGAGGCCATCGGTTTCAATCTCGATCCGGTCAGAGTGTTGAGCAAACGCCTGCAGCAGGACGAAGCGCACGATTTCGCCTGAGCAGCATCCCGCGACACCATCACTTTTTTATACTCATCGGCCACGCCGCACACCAGGGAAAGAAATGCATTCTGCGCCCTGGACTAGCGCTGACTGTTCGCTGGCAGGCTGGCGGCTGAAGCGTATCCGGGGAGCGTTACAGGTCTTCCCCGTCGCCGATGTTTTTTACCTCGGGGAACACTTCGTGCAGGGCTTCGTAAAAAATATCCAGCTCACGCGGATGGACGCCATCGACATCGATCAGTTGCAATAACTTGCGCATGAAAGTCATCCGCATCACCGGGTCGGGTTTCAGGTAAAAATTGATGGTGTGCAGGTCGGCGTGCACATCGGCGGCAGATGCCTTCGCGGCGCGGTAGAGATGCGCTACCTGGTCGTCATCGAGATCGAATTCCTGTCGCAGAATGCGCTGGAATTCATTCTTCTTGCGCGCATCGACGTGATCGGCACTGATGACGTGGTACAACACCGAGGCGAGCGCAGAGTGCAGGAGTTCGTCATCGCTGTGCTCGAACAGTTTGCCCTGCTGCCCCAGCGAATCAAACCAGTGTTTAACTGAATCAAACATATCTACCTGTCGCCCAAAAAAGGTGGTTAACTATAAATCGCCATGATCGATCCCTGCTTGATCTGCATCAATCCGGTCAGAAAATGCCGCTGCGCTTCAATGCCATGTATTCGTTGATCAGCGTGCTATGCATCTGTGCAGGCGGGGTATCGGCGACAATTATATTGTCGCTGCGCAACTGTGTATACATCGCCGATTGTTGCTGCATATGGCGACTAACTTCACAAAATTTCAGGGCATCGTCTATCGACACCACATTGCTCGCCAGCGTGTCGGTCAGCACTTGCTGGCGCATCGAGGCAACCATGACCAGGTGATGCCGTGACAGTAATTTACTGGCTATCGCCAGGTCATCGCTATCCTGTGGTTCCAGCGACGAGATCAGGATGATCAGCGAGCGCCGCGTCTGACGAGCCATCAGTTGCTGGGCGACATCGATGTAGTCACTGGCCACCGGCGCACTATCCAGGTCGTAAATCTGATCCAGCAGGCGACTGATCTGCAGGCGCCCCTTGACCGGCGCCACCCAACGTGAGGTTCCAGCAAAGCTTAGCAGTCCCACGCTGTCACCCTGGCGCAAGGCAACAAAGGCCGAGATCAACAGGGCGTTGAGCGCGTGGTCGAAATGACTGATGGAACCATCGCGGGCGCGCATGCGGCGGCCACAATCCAGCAGGAACACCACCTGTTGATCACGCTCCTCCTGGTACTCGCGCGAAATCGGCTTGTGAAACCGGGCGGTAGCACGCCAGTCAATCTGACGCAGCGAGTCACCGACACGAAAATCACGTAACTGATGAAAATCGGTGCCCTCTCCGCGACGCTGGCGTAATTGCAGGCCGAGATCGGCATACAGCTGGTCGCTGCCAACAAACGAAGCGCGAAACAGGGGCTTGTAATTCGGGTAGACGCGAGTTTGCTGCGGCCTGCCGTAATAGTAGTTTTTTTCCCACAGGCCCCAGTTTGATGTGACACGGCAACCGATACGGCCAAACTCCGCCTGTCCACGCCGCAGCGGGGTAACCGCGTAACGCAGCTCCACGCCTTCATTAATCCCGATCTCGAGGCGTAGCGGTAAACCTTCGAGTTGCAGCTGCGGTCCTGGAAAATCGGTTAGCCACAGTGTATGCCGGCGCGTATCTAGATTATCCAGCTGGATACCTACCGTTTGCTTCACGCCGAGCGCAAGATGGGGTTCCAGATTACGACTCACTTCAAAGCGGGGTCTGCGCAGCGCGGCCGCGTCGAGT
>Ga0316191_10003170_pt1 | contig 12085 bp, 13 predicted proteins | sample Eddworburr2cm_MG_FD_204928 | JGI IMG/M metagenome (GOLD analysis project Ga0316191, IMG submission 204928) | Coastal sediment microbial communities from Maine, United States - Eddy worm burrow 2 cm | ecosystem: Environmental > Aquatic > Marine > Coastal > Sediment | place: USA: Maine...
GTCAAACTGATCACCGGGACCTTCGTCAACGAATCGAGCCAGGTGCAGGCGCAATAAACCGGGGCTCGTTCTGCGAGGTATTGACGCCGCGCAGTCATACCCTACACTTTCCCCATGCGCCGTCAGTCTTCCCGGCCGTCAGCAACCGGTCGCTTCGCACCCTCCCCCACAGGTGATCTGCACTTTGGATCGTTGCTCGCCGCGGTCGCCAGTTTCTTGCAGGCCAGGTCCTGTGGCGGGCACTGGCTGGTGCGCATCGAGGACATCGATCCACCTCGCGAAGTAGCGGGCAGCGCCCGGCGGATCCTGCGGGATCTGCAGCGGTTCGGCATGCGCCCCGACCTCCCGGTGTTGTTCCAGAGTACGCGTTACGCGGCGTACCGGGCAGCCCTGGGGGATCTGATCGATCGGGGACTGGCGTTCCAGTGCGGCTGCAGCCGCGCCGACCTGCCTCGCTCCGGTGTCTATCCAGGCACCTGCCGCCACGGACTGCCTCGCGGCAAACGCGCACGCACGGTGCGCCTTCGCGTACCGGCGCAAGCCGTTTCCTTCACGGACCAGGTCCAGGGTGAAGTCGAGGAAAACCTCGAACAGACAGTAGGCGACTTCGTGCTTTGGCGCGCCGATGACCTCCCGGCCTACCAGCTTGCCGTGGTGGTCGACGACGCCTACCAGCAGGTTACGCAGGTGGTGCGGGGCGCTGACCTGCTGACGTCGACGGCACGCCAGATTTACCTGCATCGGTGCCTCGCCCTGCCGGTGCCGACTTACGCGCACTATCCCGTGGTCCGCGGCACCGACGGCCAGAAACTCAGTAAGCGCCTCGGCTCTGATCCCATCGCGTCCGGGGAGCCGGCCCGGGCCCTGGAAGCCGCCTTGCGTTTTCTCGGCCAGTGCTGCCCAAGCGGCCTCGACCTCGACAGCCTGTGGCGCTGGGCAGAAGACAATTGGCGCCTGTCGGCTGTGCCACGGGAAGCGCGTACCGCGGTTACCCCTGAGCCCTCAGAGTCCAGCAAACCGTTCAGCTGATCAAGCAGGATCTCTTCACGCTATAATGCAGCCTTGCCTGACTGAGTGAAGCAATGAACCCCAACTACCTCGATTTCGAGCAGCCGATCGCCGAGTTGCAGGCGAAGATAGACGAGCTCAGGAACGTGGGCTCGGATAATGCCATCAACCTGGATGAAGAAATCCAGCGGTTGCAGGCCAAGATGCGCCAGGAAATAAAAAGCATCTTCAAGAACCTGACGCCGTGGCAAATTTCACAGCTCAGCCGCCACCCGCTGCGCCCCTATACGCTGGACTACGTCGAGAAACTTTTCGATGAATTCCACGAATTGCATGGCGACCGGGCTTTTGCGGATGATCATGCCATCGTCGGCGGCCTGGCCCGGTTTCGGGGTCGTGCGCTGGTCTTCATCGGCCAGCAAAAAGGCCGGGACACCAAGGCCAAGATCTTTCGCAATTTCGGCATGCCGCGCCCCGAGGGGTACCGCAAGGCGTTGCGCCTGATGAACATGGCGGCGCGGTTTCACCTGCCGCTGATCACGTTTATCGACACGCCCGGCGCCTATCCCGGCGTAGGCGCCGAGGAACGGGGCCAGTCCGAGGCGATCGCCCGCAACCTCATGGTGCTGTCGCAATTGCCGGTACCCATTGTTTGTACCGTCATCGGCGAGGGCGGCTCCGGCGGCGCCCTTGCCATTGGCGTGGGTGATCGCATCAACATGCTGGAGTACAGCACGTACTCCGTCATCTCGCCAGAGGGCTGTGCCTCGATCCTCTGGAAAGACGCAGCGAACGCCGAGGAAGCGGCGACTGCGCTCGGCATCACTTCCGATAGCCTGAAAAGACTCGGCCTGGTGGACGAAGTGATTAGCGAGCCGCTCGGCGGAGCCCACAAGGAACCCGATGAAGTTGCTCTGCGCATTGCCGACTGCATTGAAAAGCAGCTGGACGAACTCAGCGCGCTGACCACGGACCAGCTGCTGGAGCAGCGCTACCAGAGGCTGCTGTCTTACGGCGTGTTCCAGGACTGATTCACGGTTTGCGGTGAGCCCTTCCGTAGCCCATTTCAGCAGCGAGCGGCTGCTCACCAGCCTGGGCCGCCTGCCAACGCCCCGAAAGTACTGGGTCGGATTCAGCGGCGGCGCTGACTCGACTGCCCTCTTGCATGCCATGCACGAATGCCGGGGTCGGCTGCCGGCGCCGATCGAAGTGGTGCACTTTAACCACGGCCTGCAGGCCGAAGCCGATGCCTGGCAGGAGCACTGTCAGTCGTTCTGCTCCGAGCGAGACCTGCCCTACCGGGCTGAGATGCTCGAAATTGACCGTTCCGCGAGATCGAGCACCGAGGAAGCTGCCCGCAATAGCCGTTACCGTGCCGTGGCCGCCGTGCTCGGCCGCGAGGAAATGTACCTCACGGCTCATCATGCCGAGGACCTGGCCGAAACACTGTTTCTGAATCTGATGCGCGGCAGTGGCGTGGAGGGGTTGGCGGGGATCCCGGTACTGCGCAACCTCGAGCATGGCTGGGTGGCACGGCCCCTGTTGGAAATGCACCGCAGCGATCTCGAGGCGTATCTCCTGAAACGCAATATCGGCTGGCTGACCGACCCGTCCAATGTGGACACCAGGATTGACCGCAACTACCTGCGGCAGCAGCTGTTTCCCATGCTTGAGCAGCGCTGGCCCGGCCTGGTGCAGCGGCTTTCACGCACGGCGCGCAACGCCCGCATCACGGCTGGCGCCATGGCCATGTTTATCGAGAGCCAGTCTGGCGAATTGATCCGGGATCGGCTCAAAATGCCTCTGCACAAACTGCTTGAGCTTGACCCGGAGATGCAGACGCTGATCCTTCGCCAGTGGCTGCGGCGGCACGAAGTCCCCGTGCTGCCGGAACAACGCCTCAGGGAGTTTCTCAAGCAACTATCTCAGGCCAGCGCCGAAAGCCGCGCCGAAGTCCAGTGGGAAGGCTGGATGATCAAGCACTACCAGCTGGATTTGTGGCTGCACCGCAGCAGGCCGTTCATGGCCTGTCCTCGGACGCCCTGGCGGCACGGCATGCAAGTCGAACTGGGTCCCGAGTCGGGATTGCTGGTTCTGCGCGGCGAACCGACGGACATTCCCGGGGGCTGGCAGGTCAGGGCTCGACAGCCGGGTGACCGCATCCGGCCTCGCCCTCACGGTTCGAGCCAGAAGCTCAAGCACTTTTTCCAGGTTGCTTCCATCCCCCCATGGCTCAGATCTGGCATTCCAGTGCTGGAATGGGACGGCGAACCCGTCGCGCTGGGCGACTGGATTATTGGTCATCGCCTGCAGGAGTGGCTGCTGGAGAGCGACCTGGAATATCGCTGGGAGCCTGCCGACCCCGTATTGGCGCGCCTGCAATCAGATTGCCAGCGGTAGGCGGTTGACCGCCGCCCGCGGCTGGGTTAGTTTCCTTCGTCCGACTGAGATTCAAGGCCATGAACGAAAAAACCCAGGAATTGCCTGATTTCGAAAAAGCCCTCGCAGAGCTCGAATCGCTCGTCGAACAGCTCGAGTCCGGAGATCTGAGCCTTGATCAGTCGCTGCAACAGTTCAAGCGGGGCGTCGAATTGACGCGACATTGCCAGGGCGTTCTCGAGCAAGCCCAGCAAACCGTCGAGCAATTGCTCGACCCGGCGGATGCTGCATCAGCGGCTCCCTTTGATTCCGGTGACTGATCATGCCGCCGAAATAGAGGCCTGGCAGGTACGATTCGAAGCTGTCCTGGATCGTCAGCTGCCGCCGGAGAACCAGGATCCGGCCATTCTCCACCAGGCCATGCGTTACTCTGCGCTGAGTGGCGGCAAGCGCATTCGCCCGGTACTGGTTTACGCGACCGGCCAAACCCTGGGATTGCTGGGTGAACAGCTCGATCCGATTGCCGCCGCGGTCGAGTGCATTCATGCCTACTCGCTGATTCATGACGATCTGCCGGCGATGGATGACGACAACCTGCGGCGCGGCCGGCCGACCTGCCACCGCGCTTTCGACGAGGCGACCGCCATACTGGCGGGCGACGCCTTGCAAGCGCTGGCCTTCGAGGTTCTCGCCCATGGCGTACCTCCGTCTGGCAACGGCCTGGCCGTCATCAAGGAGATTGCGCGGGCCTGTGGCTCAGCCGGCATGGCCGGCGGCCAGGCGCTCGATCTGAACGCCGTGGGCCGGCAGCTCGACGAATCCGGCCTGAAGGAGATGCATCGCCTTAAAACCGGCGCGCTGATCCGCGCGTCCGTCACGGCGCCCTGTCTGCTGGCCGGGACCGACCGGCAAACGGTGTCTCACCTGGCCCACTTCGGCGACAGCATCGGCCTGGCTTTCCAGATTCACGACGACATCCTGGACGTTGCGGGCAACAGCGAACTGACCGGGAAAAACACCCTGGCAGACGCCGCACTCGCCAAGCCGACCTTCGTATCGGTGCTCGGGCTGGAAGAATCCCGAAGACAGGCCCAGGAATTGCGCGACCAGGCCCTTAGCAGCCTCGATCATGTGCCCGGTGACACCCGCACGCTGGCCTGGTTGGCCGGGTACGTGGTCAGTCGCGACCGATAGCTTCCAGTCTGCTTCACGGCTAGAATGGTACAGATGAATACGGAGCTCTACCCCATACTCGGCTCGATCGCTTCGCCGGCGGACTTGCGCAAACTCGATGAAGAGATGCTGCCCCAGGTTGCCGACGAATTGCGCCGCTACCTGATTGCCTCGGTCGCGACCAGCGGTGGCCATTTCGGCGCCGGACTCGGCTGTGTCGAGTTGACCGTGGCGCTCCACTATCTGTACGACACGCCGCATGACCGCCTGGTCTGGGATGTCGGCCACCAGGCGTATCCACACAAGATCCTTTGCGAGCGCGCCGGCAGCATCACGACGATCAAGCAACGGCAGGGCCTTGCACCCTTCCCCAAGCGCGAGGAAAGCGAGTACGACACCTTTGGCACCGGGCACTCGTCGACCTCGATCAGCGCCGCGCTGGGCATGGCGATTGCCTCGGCCTTCAAAAAGGAAGACCGCAAGTGCGTTGCCGTCATTGGCGACGGCGCCATGACGGCCGGCATGGCCTACGAGGCGCTCAACCACGGCGGCGACCTGGACACCAACCTGCTGGTGGTGCTCAACGAGAACCAGATGTCGATTTCGCCCAATGTCGGCGCCATGACCAAGATGCTCGGGCGCCTGATGAGCGGCCCGACCATGACGGGCATCCGCGAACGCGGCAAGAGCCTGATGCACAAGGACTCTCGCACCTGGCGCTTCATGAGTCGCTGGGAAGAACACATAAAGGGCATGGTGATGCCCAGCACACTGTTCGAAGAGCTCGGTTTCAACTACCTGGGCCCGATCGACGGCCACGACCTGCCGACCCTGGTCCGCACCATTCGCACCGCGCGGGATATCGAGGGCCCAAACCTGCTGCACATCATCACCGAGAAAGGCAAGGGCTACGAACCAGCCGAAAAGGACCCGATCAAGTATCATGCCGTCGGCCCCTTCGACCCCAGCAAGGGTGTTCAGCCGAATACGGCCGTTTCCCGGCCCCCACCAACCTACACGGAAATTTTCGGCCAGTGGCTGTGCGACATGGCGGAACAGGACGACAGCCTGTTGGCCATCACGCCGGCCATGCGCGAGGGTTCCGGCATGGTCGAATTCCACGAGCGGTTCCCCGAGCGCTTCTTCGACGTGGGCATCGCGGAGCAGCATAGTGTCACGTTGGCCGCGGGCATGGCCTGCGAAAGCGTCCATCCGGTGGTGGCCATCTACAGCACTTTCCTTCAGCGAGCCTACGACCAACTGATCCACGACGTTGCGTTGCAGGACCTGCCCGTGCTTTTCGCGATCGACCGGGCGGGCCTGGTCGGACCCGACGGACCCACGCATGCGGGCAGTTTCGACCTCAGTTTCATGCGCTGCGTACCGAACATGGTCATCATGGCGCCAGCGGATGAAAATGAATGCCGACAGATGCTGTATACGGGTTTCCGGCACCCGGGCCCTGCGGCGGTGCGCTACCCGCGTGGCCGTGGGCCGGGCGCTGTCATCGAACAGCAAATGCAGACCCTGGCGATCGGCAAGTCCCGACTTTTGCGGCACGGCAAGGATGTGGCGATCCTCGCCTTCGGCAGCATGGTGGAACCCTGCAGCGGCGTGGCCCAGCGCCTCGACGCGACCCTGATCGACATGCGTTTCGTCAAACCGCTGGACCGTGACGCCATCGTCAACGCGGCGACACGCCATGGCCGGTTGGTGACTGTCGAGGAGAACGCCGTGGCGGGCGGCGCCGGGGCGGGCGTCAACGAATTGCTGGCAGCGGAAGGGTTACAGGTCCCGGTGCTCAATATTGGACTGGCGGACAGCTTCATCCAGCACGGAACGCGCGAGGAGTGCCTGCATCAGGCCGGCCTCGATGCCGAGGGAATCCAGGCACGTATCGTCCGTTTTGCGTCCAGCGGCCGCTCCCCTACCGTGCACGGACATTCAATCCGTCAAACCGGAGCCTGAGCTCCGACCCACCGATAGGTCAGGTTGATCCGCAGCCCAGCCGGGCGCGTGGTGCGCGGTAGCGAGTGCTGGAATCGCTGCTGGGATGCACCCTTCATCAACAACATGCTGCCATGCGCCAGTGACAGTGCGATCGTGCCGCCGCGCTCACCTGCAGCCCGGGTTTTTGGCCGCAGCAGGAAGCGGCGTGGCGCACCGAGACTCAACGAGGCGATCACCGGTTCCGGGCCCAGTTCCTTTTCATCGTCACTGTGCCAGCCCATGCTGTCACGCCCATCCCGATAGGCATTGGCCAGCACCGAGTCGAAGCGACTTCCACTGAATTCCTCGACACGCGCTTTCAGTCTCTGCAACAGCGGGTGCCATGGCAACGGCACAAGCGTCAAGCCACTGTAGCTGTAAACCGCAGCAGGTTCTCCATACCACGCAATCAGTCGCGGCTGCATCAGTCGACGTCCGAACAGCGTGATCTCGCGCTGGGACCAGTCCAGTTCCCGCCACAGGCGCTCGAACACCCGGTCGGCTTCGCGCTCAGGCAGAAAGTGAGGGTGGTATTCGAACAGCGCCGAATCCAGGAGTTGGTAGTCAGACTGCATCTGAAAGAATCGTCCTGACCAGTTCGGCCTAACGCAACGGCAGGCCCTGAAGCTGCCGGTCATGCCATCGGCTGAGGAAGAATACGGCGAGCACAGCTCCGATCAGGGCCAGGAACATATCGGACTGCGTGTCCCAGGCGTAACCCTGCGTGCCCAGGAACGCCTCGGCAGCCTCTTGGCTGAGCAATGCGACCCACCATTCGACCAGCTCGTAAAAAGCGCTGATCGAAAGGCAGATGCACACGACAACGAATCCAAGCCAGCCGCGCCGGCCCACCACCTGGTTGCGTACCAGGATTTCACGCGCAACGATGGCCGGGACGAATCCCTGCACAAAGTGTCCGAGCTTGTCGTAATTATTACGCGACCCGCCCACCAGGTCCCGCAGCCAATCACCGGCCGGAACCTCGGCATAGGTGTAATGGCCGCCAATCATGAGGACGATGGCGTGGCCGAGGATCAGCCAGTAAGCCAGGCGCGTCAGCGGAAAGGTCCGGCGCGTTACCGCCAGCAGGATAAACGCACCCAGCGCCGGCGCCACCTCCAGCCACCAGGTCGGATAGTCATGTGGAGCCCAGGCCGACCAGACCAGCACTCCAAAAAAAACGCTCAGCCAGACAGCCGTCAAAGCGAGCCTTGAATCCTGGCTATTGGCGAACTGCTCGCGGGTCCTATTCAGCTTCGAAGACCCGGACAGCCAGCACGTCGCAAGCGGAACCATGCAGGACCGAATTAGCCGTCGCGCCCAGCAGCAGCTGGACACCTTTCTGGCCATGTGTCCCAAGCACGATCAGGTCCATGCCATTTTCCTCCGCGAAGCGGCGGATTTCACGGGCGGGGGTCCCATTCAGAAAATGACGGGACGCTTCCGGCACCTCGTACTGCTTGCCGATGTCGTCCAGTTTCTGCTGCAGTTCGGACCTGAGATTTTCCTCGACCTCGTCCATTCCCACAAACACCGGGCCATAGGGAACAACGCCCATGTACACCGAATCCATGGGTTCCTGGACGTAAATCAGGTGGATTTCGCTATCCGGAGCCGCCACGTCCCTGGCGCGCTTCATGATGGCCGCCGACTCGCTGCTGAGGTCAATCGCAACGGCGATCTTTGTGTACCCGGACATAACCTTCTCCACGTTGGGTTCATGCCGATGCATCACAAAAAGTGACCCATCCAATATCATTCTAGCCCACGGCACGGCAAAATGGATGACACCGGTCAAAGTGGACGAACATGACGGGCACTATCCTCTGACTGATGACGCAACGTGAACCCGGCCCCACCGTGAGCGTTCCCGCCGAAATGCGGGCCATGCGCATCCACACGCTTGGTCCGCTTGACGGATCCTGGCTGCCGTTGCGCGCCGAATGCCTCGAAACGCCGGCACCGGGCCCATCCGAAATACTGATTCGGGTGCATGCCTGCGGTGTCTGCCATACCGAAATCGATGAAATCGAGGGCCGAACTCCACCCTCCCGCCTGCCCATGACCCCTGGTCACCAGGTCGTGGGTACAGTGGTGAAAGAGGGCACCGCCTGCCGACGACAGCTGCTGCGACAGCGCGTCGGCGTCGCCTGGATCCACAGTTCCTGTGGCGAATGTGCCTGGTGTCTCGAGGGGCGGGAAAACCTCTGTCCGGACTTCCAGGCCTGCGGCCGCGACGCTCCGGGAGGTTATGCCGAATACATGCTGGTTGCAGAAGATTTCGCCCACCCTCTTCCCGACTCTCTCGGCGACCTCGAGGCAACCCCGCTGCTGTGCGCCGGAGCTGTCGGCTTTCGGGCCTTGACACTGTGCGGGCTCGAGAACGGCCAGTCGCTGGGCCTGACGGGCTTCGGCGCCTCGGGCCACCTGGTCCTGCAAATGGCGCGCCACCTGTATCCGGACTCACCCGTCCTGGTGTTTGCCCGAAGCGCCTCCGAGCGCGACTTCGCCAGCCAGCTGGGCGCCAGCTGGACCGGTGACACACGGGATCACCCTCCTGCGAGCCTGGACGCGATCATCGATACGACTCCGGCCTGGTTGCCCGTGCTGGCCGCAATGGAAGCGCTCGCTCCGGGCGGACGGCTCGTGATAAACGCGATCCGCAAGGAAGCGGGCGATCATGGTGTGCTGGCCGATCTCGATTACGATCGTCACCTGTGGCGTGAAAAGTCCTTAAGCACAGTGGCCAACGTCACGCGCGCGGACGTCAGCGAGTGCCTGCGGCTGGCGGCGGAAATACCGCTGCAGACACACGTCACACCCTACGACCTGGGTGACGCCAACGAAGCCCTGCTGGCCCTGAAGCGTGGCGGAATCCGCGGCGCCAAGGTGCTGCGCCTGGTCTAGCTCGCGTGCCGCGGCCTGCGCCGCAGGACGCGGGTGGTCATCGCCCACAACGCCACGCCGCTCAGTGCGATGATCAACCCCAGGGCTGCGGAAATCTGCAGCAGTGGATGATTGAAATCTTCACGCGCGTCGAAGTCCATGATGTGCAGCATCCAGAAGAAATCGAAGATGCGCCAGCGATCGGTGCGTCGCGCCAGAATCTCCCCTGTCCACGGATCAAGATACAGCTTGAGTGACTCCGGTTGTGCGAAACCCACTTTCCACACAGGCGCGTCCCGGCCTCGAATTTCACTACCTTGCTCAATCGTCTCGATCCATTCAATGGACTGCGGCGGCATCGGTGCAACCAGCCAGGCTCGCGCCTGGCTTTCCGCCTCCGCGGCCGAAAGCATGGGCAGTACCTGCGCGGTGTCGGTCTGCACCAGGCGGTTGAACGGTTGCTCCAGATGAACTCCGGAAACCCGCCAATAAACCGTGCCATCCAGGCGGATGAGCGCTGCCGAGGACAGTTCCCACGGTTGACCGAAATGATCGTCAAGCGCCTGTTGGACGGCAGCGGGCTGCGTCAGCGCATCCATACGGCTCAGAGCGAGCGGCTCCTCTGGCCGGGTCAGGTGCTCGCCCCGAATCTCTTCGATCGGAAAAATGCTGAACCAAAGCCCGCTCGCCATCCAGGCGATGATCTGCAGCGCCATCAGAAGGCCCAGCCAGCGATGCACTTTGCGCAAGAATTTCTTCACCTTCATGACAAGGCCCCGAGAATGATCATACGATGCAATGGGGCATCTTACCGATTTTCTGGCAAGATGCGGGCATGAGCCTGCCATTACTCATCCAGTTCATGCTCTGCCCGATGGTGCTGGTCAGCCTGCTATGGATCACGGCGCCCTATGGGCGCCATCACCGGTCCGGCTGGGGGCCGTGCCTGCCAGGCCGCGCAGCCTGGTTCCTGATGGAATTGCCTGCCCTGCTGGTGGTGCCGGGCATGGTGCTGATCAGCCCCGCACGCGATGTTCCAGCCGCGTGGATCCCGGCCACCCTGTGGCTGCTGCATTACGCCTACCGGACCCTGGTATTTCCGGCGCTGATGCGTCCTTCGGCCAATTCGTTTCCCGCTCTTCTCGTCGGAACCGCGATTGGCTTCAATCTGCTCAACGGCTTCAATAACGGCACGGCGCTGATCGCAAACGGCCACGCCGGCTCAGCCGTTGGAGCACCGCATTTTGTCGCCGGCGCAATAATTTTTCTGGCGGGATTCGGTGTGCACTGCCAGTCGGACCGAATCATCCGCGGTTTGAGAAGACCCGGTGAGTCCGGCTACCACGTACCCGAGGGGGGTCTGTTCCGCTGGGTCGGCTCTCCCCACTACCTCGGAGAAATCATCCAGTGGGCCGGCTGGGCGATCATGACCTGGTCACTCGCGGGCCTGGCTTTTGCCCTGTTCACGGCCTGCAACCTTGTCCCGCGCGCCATTTCGAACGACCGTTGGTATCGTCGGACATTCACCGAATATCCAGCCGCACGCAGGATCCTGATCCCGCGCATCTTCTGAACCGAAGCAGATCGCAAAAGAGCCGCAGGCGGCCCATAAGCTGCCATCGTTATCTCAAGGGTCCTTGTGGGTGATGTGCTTCAGGGCCCCAGGCGAAAAAGGCTCGGGCAGATGTTCTGACCGGCGCCAGATCTTCACATCGTCGCCGTCGCAGCAGGAGGCCACCAGGCTGTCCGGCGCCATCAGTTCGTGCATGACCTGCCGGCACGCGCCACAGGGCGGATGGGCCCGCAGCCCGGGTGTGTAGATGACCAGCGCGGGCAATGATCCGGGGATCGCGCCATCGGCGATGGCGGCCGTCAGCGCTGCGCGCTCGGCGCATTGGGTCAAGCCGAAGGAGGCGTTTTCGACATTGCAGCCCGTGTAGATCCGTCCCGTCAGGCTGGCGACCGCGGCGCCGACGGGAAATTGGCTGTAGGGTGAGTAGGAATGCCCGGCCGCCTTGACTGCCTGGGGCTTCAGTTCGTCCACAATTCCGTCATCTTCATGCATCGAGCGCATCTCCCGTGACCGTTGCGTGCACAACGGGATCGGCCGCCTGCCGTTCTGGCCCGACCGTCATGGCGGACCGCACCGCGGCAGCGGCTCTTTCCCAGGCTCCCTGACTCGCCGCGTGGACCACCGCGAGGGGCGTGTCCGGCCCGGTGGCCTGTCCCACCGGACAGAGCGCAGACAAGCCGACCGCATGATCGATGCTGTCCCCGGCACGCTGCCGGCCGCCGCCCAGCTGAACCACGGCCAGGCCAATCGCCCTGGTGTCGATCCCGGTAACGTATCCGCTGCCCTGCGCAAACACCGGCCCGGCGATGCGAGCGGAAGGCAGCAAGCTATCTGCATCTTCAAGCAGGCGGGCGGGCCCGCCCTGCCCGCGCACCATCGCCGCAAATCGTTCGGCCGCGCGCCCGCTATCCAGCGCCTCCCCCGCCATCACCCGACCTTGGTCCCGGTTTTCGGCAAGGCCGCCGAGCCACAAGAGCTCGGCACTCAAGCCCAGCAGCACGCTTTCCAGGCGAGGGTGACGCGCCTCGCCGAGGAGAAAGCCTATCGCCTCCCGCACTTCCAGGGCGTTACCGGCCG
>Ga0316191_10003171_pt1 | contig 12082 bp, 6 predicted proteins | sample Eddworburr2cm_MG_FD_204928 | JGI IMG/M metagenome (GOLD analysis project Ga0316191, IMG submission 204928) | Coastal sediment microbial communities from Maine, United States - Eddy worm burrow 2 cm | ecosystem: Environmental > Aquatic > Marine > Coastal > Sediment | place: USA: Maine | collected...
TATTGATGTAGTTATAAATCAAATTATGGAGAATAGGCAGAAGAATATAGGAAGAAGCCTGGTTGTATATCTGGGAAGTGCCTGGGTGTTTATTGAGGCTTTGAACTTTCTTATTGATAAGTATTACTGGAATTCGGGAGTGCTTGACATCCTTATACTACTGATAATTTTCGGATTGCCCGCCATGTTCATTTATCTGTGGTTCGACAGAAAATTCACTAAAAAGGCTATTATTCTTCATTCAGTGAATATTGTGATCACCCTGGCTGTAATCAGCTTTAGTATTATAAATCCAAACCGCATCAACCCCAGTCAGATCAGGTTAATCAATTTTCAAAACGAACAGAAAAAACTTGCGGGATCTGTCAGATCTCTTGCTATTCTCCCATTTTCCAACATTACGGGAACTGAAGACAATGTCCCTTTGGTTTCAGGATTACATGATGCGCTCATTAGTGAGTTTGGCCAGATTGGAGGCATCAGGGTAATTTCAACAACCTCAACTCTGGCCTATGCAAATTCACAGAAGTCCGTCAAGTCCATTGCCTCTGAATTAAAGGTGGATGCGATCATTGAAACTTCCGTTTTAAGCGTTGATAATGGAATAAGGATACAGGTGAAGTTAATCAATGCGGTGCCTGAACTAGTTCTTTGGACACAGACTTTTGACTCCCGGTTAGATAATATTATGGGATTATATGGTCAGATTATCAGCAACATTGCGAAACAAATTCACCTGGCACTTTCTCCTGATGAACAGAATGTACTAGGGAATTCTGAGCTTGTAAATCCAGAAGCATATAAAGCTTATCTGGAAGGAAATTATCAGTCAAAGAGATTATCAGCTGAAGGATTTCAACTTGCCCTGGAAAATTATCAAAGATCCATTGATTTGGATTCTACGTATGCACCCGCATATGCCGGGATGGCATTTGCCTGGATAGCTGGACTGCAAATGCGGCAGGCTTCCGTTACAGAAGCCATCCCACAGATTTACAACAACAACCTTAAGGCTCTGCTGCTAGATCCCAATCATCCTGAAGCCCATTATAATGAAGCTTTAATGAGTTTCCAGGGGGAGTGGGACTGGAGCAAATCCGAAGCCGCCTTTAGAAAAGCCATTGCGCTGGATCCCAGCCATGTTCTCGCGCATGCCTATTTCGGTCATCTTCTGCTGATAGAAAAAAGATTTGACGAAGCAATCCATGAGCTGGACTTAGCCCTTGATATGGATCCGAAAAATCATTTGGTTCTCTCACTATATGCGGTTGTTCTCTGGCACTATGGAGAAGTGGATCAAGCTGTTGAATTGGCAAAAAAAACACTGGATATCAATCCTGACAATGGGCTGATTTATATCATATTAGAGAGCGTAAATTTTCAGAAGGGAGATTTTGCTGCATCGATGGAAATGCTGAAAATAAAACATGAAAGAGAGCTAGAGAATTTCGACAGCGTGATCAAGGAATATGAAGGAAATGGGTATGAGTCAGCCATTATCAAATTGATCGAAGAGCTTCAGGAACAAACCATGGTTCAATCTCTGAACATTGCTCTATATTACAACAGGGTCGGTAAATATGAAGAAGCCATCTCTTGGCTGGAAAGAGCTTATACAAACCACGATCCCAACATGCCCTATGCATTTTTACCTGCTGAGCTTAATAACTTAAAATCAGATCCCAGGTATGCTGCCATCGCACAAAAAATGAACCTTCCACTTTAAACCGACTCACTAGCCCTTATGAATAATAGAAGTAATGAAACAAGCCTTACTTATTGGCGCTCTAGGAGGATTAGGGTCTGCCACCACCAAGCTTCTCAGCGAGAATGGCTGGCATGTATTTGCTGCAGATAATCAGCAAGATATCCTTGACCATTTCAAGCAGAAGAATAACATTACCCCGGTATTTATGGATGTCACCAAAACTGATACCCTAGAGGAGGCATACCAGCTCATCTCTGCTCAGACTGACTGTCTGGATGCCGTAATACATGTGGCCGGGATACTTAAAATTGGCTCGCTGGCAGAACTTCCCGTTTCAGACTTGGAGGAAGCGCTGGATATCAACCTGCTGGGGGTATATCGTGTAAATCAACTCTTTCTTCCCATGCTGCTGCCACAAAAAGGGAGAATCCTCATATTAAGTTCCGAGGTAGCCAGGCAAAGGGCAGCACCATTTAATGGCATCTATACCATTTCAAAATATGCTCTCGAAGCTTATTCCGATGCCCTAAGGCGCGAGCTTGCTTTCTTAGGTGTGAAGGTGATAAAAATTCAACCCGGGCCATTAAAAACAGACATGACCAAAAAAGCAGAACAGTTGTTTGTAGAGGCCCAAAAGAATTCGGTGTATTTCAAGAATAATCTCTCCAAAGGAATTTCTTACTTACCCGGGGTGTATAAGAGGGCACATGATCCGGTGTATGTGGCCAGGCTCATTAAAAAAGCCCTGGAATCATCCCGTCCCAGAACAGCCTATAAAATTAAAGTTGATACCTCACGTGCGGTTCTCGATTGTCTGCCAGTGCTTTGGGCGGACAAATTACTGAAAAGAGTATTGTCCTGAACTTGTAAGGCCCTGGGATTTTAAGCGTGGGTGAATCAAAATTCATTTAGGTTTTCCCAACGAACATCCCATTCTCCATTTTTCGGAAACTGGTCTTTGGTGCACATCCTGGCTATCGCAGTCAACAAGCCACCATTCCCTGGCAGGTAAAGGCTTAATATTTCATTCTGGTAATTGTGCCCATTAGGAAGGTAGGTGTTTTTCTGAACATCCAGAAGCAGGTAATCTATTGCATCATCATACCTGCCAAGGGCTCCAGCCGCCATAGCCACCATGGGGTAATCCCATCCCCAGGTTTCGGGCCAATTCCAGCTGGAAACAACCCTGTTGAAGGTGTTTTGCATAATCGCCGGATCTACAAAATCCGAGGGGGGAAGCATACCCATGCAGCCAAGAACCATTGGATGGTCCGATAAATACCTCGGGTTAGAATAGGAGTCTGTTCCGTCTTCGGTAAACAGGTAAAGTGAATCTTGTACACTCAGTGTCGACAGGAGATCAAGTACTTTCTTCCATCCTTCGGGAATAGGCGCATTTATACGTTTCTTCCATTCAATGGCGATCCTTAAGGCCCAATTCCAATAGGTGAGTTCAAAAGCAGGATTAAGAGTAGTGTAAACATCAAATCGTTCCTGAGCCGGAATAAGCGGGGGTGCCAGAATATAGCGTTTATGGACGCTATCAAATACCGGCAAGGATGCCATAAACTCTGCCGTTTCGAATACCAGCTTGCCATATTTTTCCAGCGTTGAAATTTCCTCGCCGGATATGTGATAGAGCAATTCGGCAAAATAGATATAATGGGGCTGCTGCCAGATGAGATAATTTCCAATAGTGCTTGGACTGGTTTTTCCGTCAGGACCTGTCATTTTTGGCCAGCGCACTCCTTTATAATCCTGAAATTTAGCCAGATTTTCAGCCTCCGGGTAGATGGATGAATAGTACTCCATTTGCTTTTGGAGAACGTGCTGCTTTTGCCATAAGGCAAAATGCACGCCGTGCCACCAGTGCATTTCCAGATGATGCTTCCCGTGCCAGCTATTAAATGTCAGTCCGGTTTCCTGGGGAGGCAGATATCCGCTGCATTGCACCTGGGTGAGGTATCTTGATAAAACAACACGTCTTTCAAGTTCGAAAGACCTCGGATCCAGGCAATTGGAGAAATCAACTGCTCCTCCCGAGCTCCAGAACCTTTCCCAATATGAATATGCTTTGCTCCTGCTTGATTCAAATGCCGGAATGGGATCAAATCCCTCAACATCTTCCTCAAACTCGCAGGAGAATGAAAGGGTAGCGCTCTCCCTGGTAGGTAGCAGTACAAATCTGTGATGATCTCTTTCAATCACATTCCCGGAGCTGTGCGAAAAACTAATATAATAGTGCGTTGAATCCTGAACGTGCTCAATAACTGAAGCGAATCGACTTGAATCTACAATGCGACTTTTGTGATTTATACTCTCTCCCCAGAGAGAGGTGTTCTTCCATCCAGGATCAGCTTCCGGAAGTCGAAGTTCGACTGTCAGCTGACCTTTTTTGATAAGCTCTGAAGTAATGTTTGCCGAGACCATATCTTTCTCAGGGTGACAAATAGTAGCTACCTCTATCCGAACTCCCTCCACTTCAAAGTAAGATGTAATTTCGCCTCTCCAAAGGTTTAATTCCTGCCTGGGATTATCAATATCCTCCAAATCCAGTAGCTGGCCATCTTCACCATACAATTTTAAACCGATCAATCCCAGGTTCATCCTGTGTGGATTTTCCCTTAACCAGGCAGAAGCCTTTGCCCTTTCTGATGTTTGTTCGTCGCGAAAATCATGATAGTATCCTACTTCCTTACCATTAACATCAAATTTTTGTGTCACCTGTTCGTGCGAATACCCGCCGACATTGGGATAAGAATGCCATCCCCAGTTGGAAAGTGTGCCAAGGGGGATTCCCCTTACATAGTATTCTGGGAATGATTGTAAGCCGGTGATGTCCGTAGTGAATGCGAAATCCCCATTACCCACAGTTAGTGAATTCATACTGTCAATAGAAGAAAGCACCACATTGTGCCTGTTAACCAGATTAAAGCGATCAATTTTCTCTGACTGAGGATTCCGACAGGAAAACAGAATCAACCCGATCAGCAAATAGAGGGGTATTTTATTCATTGAAAGCTAAACTAAAAATTCCCTGATTGAATATGCAATTTACAGTATAAATGTATGGGTGTATTTAAGCATGATGGTCCTGTTGTGGAAAGATGGATGTCCTGCAATCTGCCTCCTGTCAATGAAACAACGATTATCGTTATAAACCAGATAAAAATCGTTGCCTTCCCGCGGATTGAACCTCAACCTGAAGTTCCCGGCGAATTCATCCTCAGTGTTTAAATACTGAACAAATACACTGGCAGAGAACTTGGTGCTAAGCATGACGAGTGCCTTCATGTTGATCGCATGGATGTTGAGCAGATTGTTGGTTTCCCTGTCCGGGAAAGTAATATGATTAAACTCGTAACCAGGGGAGAGGATGAAGCTGGATGAGAAGTTAATATTGAATTCCGTTTCCAATCCCAACCTGTTTCCATCGTAAAACTGTCCGGCGTAAACTTCACCTCTGACTGAGATCCGGTTGGCCTCTGAGGTTCCTAAGCTGAGCTCAATACCTGTGAATGTATACTCTCCTGCTTCTATGACAATGCTATCTGATAGATTGAAATCATATTGCACACCTTCCCAGGCTGTTTCTGTTGCTATTTCGGCATGGATCCCCTTCTTGGTATTGATCTCAAATCCGGGTGATATTTCCATGGATTCAAGTTGCCCGTCTTCAAGCCTGATATACCGGTCGCCCCTGACATTGAAATTGTAGTTAAAAAGCCAGGATTGATCACCAGGAATCCAGCCATATAGTAAACGGGCGCCACCTCCCTGTACACCGTTCCGCTGCACAAATCCGATCCCCGGATTAAATTTGAGACCCGAATAGGAGTAATTAAAGTCATAGGCAAATCCTTCTTCCGATCGGCGCTCCCAGTTAATCATTACAAATGAAGGATCTAAAGAAGTCATTTTACTGTCAATCTCGCTGTCATAACTCTGGGCCCATTTGACATTTAAATAATCATCACCAAAAAGCCTGAATATCCCATCCAAGCCATAGGAGAAGTTCTGCTTCCCGTCCATTCCGATGCGGGAGGTAAAGATTCCTCCCACATAAGAATTGGGATTGATCACCTGTCGCCTCATCCTGATCACTCCGAAATTCTCACCTGCGATTTCCTCATGGGCTGCTGTCTGCATATTCAGCAGTCCCATATCCCATTTCCCTAACCTGCCCGTAAGCCTTGCTCCTCCGTATATTCTGATCTGCTGTCCATCGACCAATCCAATGTTCCTGGAGTAAAAAAGGTTATCGGCGCGCCCTCCCAGGCCGAAATCAAAAAGACTGGATCGCTCCTGGAAGAATTTCCGCTTCTCTGGGAAGAAAAGAGAATACCTGGTGAGATTCACCTGCTGGTCGTCTGCTTCGACCTGTGCAAAGTCTGTATTGGCTGTTAAATCGAGCGTCAGGTTGCTGTTGATGTTATATTTTACATCGAGCCCTGCATTATACTTCGGATAGTTTTCCTGCGTATATTCAGTCTCATCTTCATTCGGAACAAAGTCCTGTGAATATCCGGCAATAACATAAGGAGCAATATAAACGGGCCTGGTGGGTCTGGCTCCTGCAATTTCAACTTGTTGGGCTTGTGATGGCTTATTGGTGGCCATAAAACCATACTTTGGATCGATGGGTGGATAGGTGGCCGTTTCGTTGTTTGCGCTGATATTGCGGCTGATGATAAGCCCCATGGTAGCCACATCATTTTCCGGTTTAAATTTCAGGCTTGAAAAGGGGATCCTCATTTCCACATACCATCCCTTATCATCCCTGGTGGTTTTTACATCCCAGAATGTATCCCAGCTGGTATTAATTCCACCCGGCCCCCCGGGTCCTCCTCCACCTCCTGCGGCATCATTGGAAATGGTGTAATCAGTCCTGAGACCAGTAGGCGCTGTGAAGAATGCCAATCCGTTCTCGTTATCATTATAGGAATCCAGTACAACCCCAAATGCATCAAAGTCGAACAACATCTCATCCCTTTTCTTTGTTGCTGCATAGATTTTTGTTGCATCTTCCATGTACAGGCTTGCCCCAATCCAGAGGAATTCATTGTCATAACCCACTCTGACATCGCTCAATTCTGAAGGCTGATTACCAAAATTTGGGCGGTGCATCGTCAAAGGAAATAAATCAAGGGCTTGCCATGCTGCCTCAGCCGGAATACCGTCAAATTCTATGGCTGCATCCAGCCTTTTGATCTTTACACTTTCCTGACTGATTGCGTAGTTATGCAAGGATAACAGAAAACCCAGCAATAGAAGTCTATTAATGCTCGATTTCAATCTTTTTGACAGCTTTTTCATTTGTTGGGATTATAGCGCATTGAATTCAGGCTTATCCCTTTGATGTTTAAACCTGAAAATGGTTTAATTGAATAGCTTTTCTGAAACCGAAGTGAAATCCATCAAAGCCTCCATCAACATAAAATGCAAAACCCACCGTTCTCAATAATATAGATTTATCTTTGTCTACCATGAAGCCCGCTGCGCACAAAACATATATCGCATCAATGGTTTTGATATTGATCGCGGCAAGCCTGTACCTGGTATACATAGGATACTCCTATTATCAGACCAGCCTTGAAGAGAGATTCTATCACGCCGACCATGAACTCTTAAAACCCAATGGATTGCTGGGTCATGGAATAGGAATTATCGGATCCCTATCCATGGTGGCGGGTGTATCAATTTACATGTTGCGTAAAAGGATGAAATCATTGGTCCGATTAGGAAAATTAAAGCACTGGTTGGAATTCCATATTTTCCTGTGCACGATAGGTCCCATACTGGTGATTTTTCATACTTCCTTTAAAGTTGGGGGATTGGTTGCCATCAGTTTTTGGAGCATGGTTGCAGTTGTCCTCAGTGGCGTCATAGGCAGGTTCATATATATCCAGATACCAAGAACCATAGAAGGCCGGGAGTTGAGCCTGAATGAAGTCCGGGGCCTGAAAACAGATATCAGGGACGTACTTGTCAACAAATATGCCCTTGATAAAGATAGCCTGGATACCATCGTTGAATCAACCCTGGGAAGCAGGAAAAATCGAACAGGTGTACGGCGAATAAAGCGGACCCTGAAAAACAATCAGCTTTCGCGAATCCAGCAATCTCAGGTCATGAAGCTTGTGAAGAATGAAATATCTCTAAACCGCAGGATTGACAGGTTGGAGGCAATGCAAAATCTTTTCAAGTACTGGCATGTGGCCCATCTTCCCTTCGCCCTTGTCATGTTGATCATCATGGTCATTCATGTGGTAGTATCCATTGTATTTGGCTATACGTGGATTTTCTGAGCTGTAATTAAGTTTGAGACCCGAATTCTAAGCTGCAATTTATAATTTTTATAAATAACTCTGGGCAGCAACTTTGGCTAGCCTGAAACGTACAATAATACTTGTGAACCAGGCGTTCTAAGTTCACATTAATTTTGCATGTGTCAAGCAATTCCCTCATTGCATCATGCAATCATACTTCCCCGCAAGCACGTATAATTACTAATCTGATAGGAGATTTTATCTCCCGATAAGCCATGGAAATAGTAATTGAAAAAATTGTTGTGTATGGCTCGGTCTTCCTGCTTTGTCTGATTGTTCTATTAATATATCTAAGAAAGCTGAAGCGGGGATCAAGAAAGGTTGAGGCTAAAATTGCCATTGCAAAGAAAGACGGTCTCCACGAACCAGTATCATTGCATCCCGTGGTAGATTCAAACAGTTGTATCATGACCGGTGCCTGTATCATCGCATGCCCTGAAAAGGATATTCTGGGTATATTGAACGGTAAGGCCACTCCCATAAATACTTCACAATGTATTGGACATGGTGCCTGTTTTCATGCATGTCCCACACAAGCCATATCTCTTTGCATTGGTACCGAAAAAAGAGGGGTGGACTTACCTCATGTAAATCAGAATTTTGAAACAAATGTCCCGGGCATCTCCATTGCAGGAGAGCTGGGAGGTATGGGGTTGATTAAAAATGCCGTTGAACAGGGAAAACAGGCGGTGGAGCATATCGTTAAATCATTGAACAAAACCCACAATGCTACCTATGACCTCATTGTGGTTGGGGCCGGACCTGCAGGTATATCAGCTTCACTTGCCGCCAAGAAACACGGACTGAAGTTTCTGACCCTGGAGCAGGATTCGCTGGGCGGTACGGTTTTTACTTTCCCCCGAAAAAAAGTGGTCATGACCTCCCCCATGGACCTCCCTCTTCATGGGAAGGTTAAACTATTTGAGACAAGTAAAATAGAGCTGCTTAATCTCTGGGAGACAACACTGAAAAAGCATGAAATTGTGGTAAAAGAAAACTCCAAGGTGGAGTCCATATCATTTGTGAATGATGTCCATAAAGTGGTCACTTTAGGAGGAGAGGAATACCTTGCTAAGCATGTCTTGCTGGCCATTGGTCGTCGTGGAACTCCTCGAAAGCTCAATATCCCCGGAGAAACCATGGAAAAAGTGGCCTACAGGCTGCTTGAACCTGAACACATAAGCAATGAAAACATTGTGGTGGTAGGTGGTGGTGATTCGGCAGTGGAAGCAGCCTTGTTGCTTGCAGATCAAAACCGTGTAACCCTGTCTTACCGTAAAGAAGCCTTCCAGAGAATTAAACCAAAGAATGGCGAGCTCATAAAACAGGCCATTAGCCAGGGTAAGGTTGATGTAAGATTTAATACAAATATTGAAATTATCGATTGGGATACGGTGGCCATTTCCAATGGAAATGGGGCAGATAAGACCAGCCTGAAAAACGATCGGATATACATATTTGCCGGCGGAGAACTGCCCACTCAGTTTTTAGATAAAATTGGTATCCAGATCACCAAAAAATTTGGAGAGGCAGTACTAAAACATAATTGATAGTAGGGCTGTGAAACAGAGTTTGCGGAAATATGGGGCTTTTACAGGAATCAGTGCGATTCTACTCCTATTTATGATGCAACTCTCAGCTCAGCTTTCTCCTGGCGCACTTTCCAAAGCACATGCACATCTGAAAGGCCTCTCAAATTGCACTAAATGCCATGTACTCGGGGAAAAAGTGTCAAACGAAAAGTGTTTGGACTGTCACCTGAATATTGGAATCCGGATCAAAGAAAGCAGGGGTTATCATGCCTCGTCCGATGTTAGAGGAAAAGGGTGTGTGGAATGCCACAGCGATCATCACGGGGAAAATTTTCAGATGATTCGCATCGATGCTGAACATTTCGATCACGATCTTACAGCTTATAAACTGAAAGGAGCTCATGCTGATCAAAACTGCAGGGCATGTCACAAGACCGAATTCATCGGAGATTCTAAGATCAGGGCCCTAGCTTCCACCTACCTGGGCCTGGATCAGAAATGCCTCTCATGTCATACGGATTCTCATCAGGGTACCCTCTCCTCCGATTGTTCATCCTGCCACGATTTCAAAGCATTTAAGCCTGCCTCCATGTTTGACCACAACAAAGCCCGGTTCACCTTGCGCGGTAAACATGCCAGAGTTGATTGTTTATTGTGTCATAAGAAATCGACGGTCAATGGGAAGGAGTCGCAAAAATTCAAAGGTCTTTCCTTCGGAAAATGTACAGATTGTCACAGAGATACTCATAACAATAAATTTGGGCAAAATTGTACCCAGTGTCATTCGGAGGCCTCCTTTCACCAGGTTAAGGGAATGGCTAATTTCAATCATTCCCGCACCTCTTATCCCCTGGAAGGAAAGCACCGTTCTGTAGCATGTGCCAGTTGCCATAAAGCAGGGTATTCGAAACCAATCAAACACAAGCTCTGTACCGATTGCCACTCCGACTACCACAATAAACAGTTCAGAGTCCAGGGCAGGTCTCCTGATTGTACGGAGTGCCATTCACTACTTGGTTTTGAGCGATCGAACTATACCCTGGAGAAGCATAATGACAGTCCGTTTCAATTAACAGGAGCCCACCTGGCAACTCCCTGTTTCGCCTGTCATAAAAAGAAGGATAAATGGAGTTTCAGGGAGATTGGTATAAAATGTAATGACTGCCATAAGAACGTCCATGAGTCGACCCTGGATATAAAATATGATCCTGAATCAAGCTGTGTGATTTGTCACAGCAGCAAGAGCTGGAGTGAAATAGAATTTGATCATGCCAGAACAGGATATACACTGGAAGGCGCCCATCTCCGGCAGACCTGCAGATCCTGTCATTTCAAGGCAAGCGAGCAGGGCTTACGAAGCCAACAGTTCTCAAAGCTTTCCTCCCGCTGCACAGAGTGTCATACGGATGTACATCAAAAGCAATTTGAGGAATCGACAGGTACAGGATGTCTGAAATGCCATGACTATTTTGACTGGAAGGCCGGTCTGTTTAATCACAATCAAACTGCATTTCCTCTTGATGGAAAACACCAGGATGTGGCCTGCAATAAATGTCATCTGCCGGTGCAAACTGCACAACTACGATATACCCTGTATAAACTAAAGAGCTTCACATGCGAATCCTGTCATTAGCTGCTTCGTTCCTGGTTGTGGTTGTTGTTTCGGCTGCCGGGATCCAGGATTCACCCCACGGGCCTGATTTTAAAATTAACTGCCGGGTATGCCATAGTCCGAAAGGATGGGAGCTTGACCGGAAGATATATGCTTTCGATCACAATACCACCTTACTTCCCCTCGAGGGACAGCATAACTCAGTAAGCTGCAAACTGTGTCATCCTACCCTTGTTTTTTCAGAGGCAGAAACAGACTGTTTCAGGTGTCATACGGATATGCATAAACAGACTGTGGGAATGGATTGTTTCAGGTGCCATACAAGTAAATCATGGATTGTTGAAAATATTTCAGATGTTCACCGTCAAAGCCGTTTCCCTCTCCAGGGACCTCACCTTATGGCCAGCTGTCAGGATTGCCATCCATCAGCTTCCCTGCTTCAATTTGAACCTCTTGGGGTGGAATGCATTGATTGTCACATGCAGGACTACCAGGCTGCTGCCTCTCCCAACCATGCTTTAGGAAATTTTTCCACCCAATGCATGGACTGTCACTTAATGGCGGCCATTACCTGGGGGGGAGTCGGATTTAACCATACTTACTTTCCTCTTACCCAGGGACATGCTATTTTTGACTGTAATCAATGTCATACCGATAATGACTATACAAATGCCACGGCGGAGTGTTTTTCTTGCCACGAGATAGATTACAATGCCACCACCAATCCCGACCACATCTCAGCTGGAATTGACAACCTTTGCATGGAGTGCCATACCACCATGCCCGGATGGAAACCGGCAATTTTTGATCACACAAGTTTTCCCCTGACCCAGGGTCATGCCATCAATGAATGCAATCAATGTCATGTTTCGGGTAACTATTCCAACGTGTCGACAGAATG
>Ga0316191_10003173_pt1 | contig 12081 bp, 10 predicted proteins | sample Eddworburr2cm_MG_FD_204928 | JGI IMG/M metagenome (GOLD analysis project Ga0316191, IMG submission 204928) | Coastal sediment microbial communities from Maine, United States - Eddy worm burrow 2 cm | ecosystem: Environmental > Aquatic > Marine > Coastal > Sediment | place: USA: Maine...
ACCGAACACGAGATCCACCGGCACGTTCGGGTCGGTCGCATAAATCACGACATCGGGGATAGTCCCGGGATCAGCCGGTACGGATGCTTCCTCGCCAGAGTAAACGCGCACCCAATCGACTTCCATCGTCGCCGGGAACACGCTGCTATCGACTGCGAAGCCGGGGAAGTTTCCGCCAACCGCGAGGTTCAGCAGGATATGAAACGGCTGGTCGAAGGGTGCGGGGTACGGCGCCGCCGTCGAAGACCAGTTGTTCTGCACCGCGTACAGCGAATCGTCGAAGTACCAGCGAATCTCGGTCTCGTCCCACTCGAGGGCATAGGTGTGAAAGTCTTCAGTGACATCCGGTCCCGGTACGTAGGTTACCGAGCTGGACTGGTTTGCCGGGAACTCGCCACCGTAATGGATCGTCGCGAAGATCTCGTTGCCATTGGACCCGTCGAGATTGACCGCCTCGACGATGTCGATCTCGCCCTTGGCCGCCCACTCACCATAGGGGCTGTCCTGCGGAAGCATCCAGAACGCCGGCCAGAGGCCCTGGCCGGAAGGCAGCTTGATGCTGGCCTCGATGCGCCCGTACCTGAAGGCGAAACGATCCTCGGTGTTGATCCGCGCCGAGGTGTAGTTCAGGCCGCCGATAGACTCCCGGCGCGCCGTGATCTTGAGCACACCGTTTTCGATCTGTGCATTGTCGGGCAGGTAGTACTGAAGCTCGGCGTTGCCCCAGCCACCCGGAAGCCCCGCCTCGCTGCCGTCGCCGGTCGCGAAGAACCAGGTCTCGGGATCCAGCGATGCGGCGTCAAATTCATCGCTCCAGACGAGCGTCAATGTGTCGCCTGGCGATACGGATAAATTTTCGGCAATCGTCAGCGTCGGGTTGCTGATGTTCTGATTGCCCTGAGGTCCGGAGGGCGCCGGTGGCACGGTCTCGATCTGGGAGAGCACCGGGTCCCGGCCGTTATCGGTACAGGCGGCTGTGAAAAAGCTTATGGCCGTGATCAGCGCAGCCGACAGGGCCCTTCGCGAGCGAAGTGTCATCTATCCTTCCCCCTCTGGAATTCGGAGCTGGCGGAAACTCGTGTCTCCGCTTTTAGGAAGGATTATTATCAGTTAATGACAGCGCTGTCAATTGTGAGAACGACGGATTGTTACATCTTCTTACAATCAGCCCGGCAAACCGAAAACGGACCGCCATACTCTCGGAGCAGGCGCCGCCGCGCGGTCTGCGGAACCCCCGCATTTGCCCGGCGTTTTCTTCAGTTTTTCGTCCCAGGCCTTGTTGATCGCGTCGTCCGCGACAAGGTATGGAGCACCGCCGAATGCGGTGGTAGTGAGACCGCGAACGCTGAAAGCAAATGCGTCGCGGACAGTATTATGTCGTCTGCTCATGGTCCTATCTCCCAAGCGAAGTCGATAAGGTTCCGCAGCCGGTTCAGGCTGGTTGGGTGTTGAGCGAAGCCGGCCGCGGGATAGCGGCCGGCCGGAATCGCGGTGGCTCAGGCCTGCTGGGCCTGCCCGCACCTCGGCGCAAAATAGCTGCCGAGGAAATCCTCGATTCGACGGATAGCGCGGGATCCGCGACCGGCAGATCCGCTAGAGCGGTCTGCCACCGCCCTGTCAATGCGGTCTTCCGCGATAGCGGGCGCCAGGGTGAACGAGGCAATCGCCGTCAGGCCATGCAGGCTGAACGTGAAAGCGTCTCGTCCTGATCTTGCTTTCTCAAACATGGTCTTTCTCCATGGGGTTTGACTGCCTTTTGCCGGCACACACCGGTGGCCGACGCTGACAAGGTAGGTTCCCGGGAGGGAGATTACAAACGATAAAAAGTCAGCCCTGACATGAAAAAAATTCAGGCCAGGTCCCTGAACTCCCGGAGAATCCAGTCGCACAGGAGGCGAACCTCCTCGTCGTCTGCCCGATCTTCCCTGCAAACGAGGTAGTAGCTTACGTCTGCCTCCAGTTCGTCGTCGAAGAGGCGCACGATCGTGCGTTGCTTGAACCACTGCTCGGCGAGCGGCACCGGAACCATGGCTGCGCCGAGACCTCGCTCGGCGGCTCTCACCACCGCGATCATCGAACCGAGCCGCGTGATCTTGCTGTCCTCCGGAAGCGCGATACCGGTGCGCTTCGACCACTGTTTCCATGCCTTGGGATAGGTTTCGTGAACGACCAGGGGGAAGCTGCTGGTAATCGTTTTACCGTCCAGCTTGATCGTTTTTTTGAACGCTTTCGAGCCGGCGGCCACCATGCGCAGGGGGAACAACAGGTTGGAACGCGCGCCCTCGGGCGGCGACTTGAACAGGCGGATGGATACATCCGCGTCGGCAGGATGTTTCTCGGACGACTCGTCGCTGGTTTCGACCTGGATGTCGACATCAGGATGCTCTGCCGAAAATCCGCTGAGCCGCGGGATGAAATACTCGCTCGCGAAGAACGGCTGCACCGACATCCGTATCGACTTGCGCCTGCCCCCCTCGCGGTAATTGCCGACGATGACGTCCAGCTTCTCGATCAGGGGATTGATTTCGGCAAACATCGCCGCGCCGGTCTCGGTGAGTTTCAATTCCCGGCTGCCACGCTCGAAGAGCTTAACCCCGAGTTCCTCCTCCAGGCCCTTGATCTGGTGGCTGACGGCGGACGAGGTAATGAACAATTCGTCGGCGGCGACGCGAAAACTCTCGTAACGGGCCGCGATGCAAAAAGTACGAAGTCCGCGCAGCGACGCGTTCAACTTGCTGGCCATGCTATCTCTGCATCACCTGTTTGGGCGTCCGGTCCTCGAAGAACAGCCCCCAGTGTTTCTCGGCGCCCTGCGGGTTGTTCGGATCGCCTTTCCACGGTTCGTCGAAGGCCTCGAAAAAGAACACGGTGGTATTCGTGGCCTCAGCCCACTCGCGAAGCTCCTCGTAGTAGCGTGCCTGCTTCGCCTCGCTGGCGCGGTCGCCGAATTCGACCGCCGTGGTTGCCCAGCCCGCCTCGAGAATCGCCATCGGCTTGCCGGGCAACGCCGCCTGCACGCGCACCATGTTCTCGATCGTGTAGGGCAACGCCTCGTCGATCGTCTTCTCTTCCCATGCGGGATAGGTGTGGATGCCGAGAAAATCCACTTCGGCTGCCAGCGGCGCACCGTCCTCGATCCACCACTCGTAATTGTCGGCCACGGTCACCGGCTGGTCGATCCCAGCCTTGACCTGGCGCACGTAGGCGATGACGTTCTCCAGCGACACCATGTGGTCGTTCCACTCCACGAGTGCTTCGTTGCCGACGTTGACGGCAACGACGATGTCGTCGTACTCCCGGGCCAGGGCGATACCGCGCTCTGTCTCGGCGGCGTTTTCGACGGTATTGGCGGCAAGCTGCTCGTCGGGGATCGGTTCATCCAGCCACGCGCAGCCCTCGTGGTTGCTGATCTCCGCCCGCAACCAGATACCGAGCAACACCTTGATCGGCAAATCGTGCTCGCGGATCAGCCTGAGTGTCGTGACCGAGTTCTCGCCGGTGTCGTACAGCCGTATGAGCCTGAAGCCGTGGTCGACGAGTATCTGCAGGTCTTCGAGGATCTCCTCGTCGCTCGGGTTGACCGCCCCGTCGCCGCGGTCCGGGTGCTGACCTTCGCGGAAACCCGAATACGCGACAGCCATCACCTCGCCCGACAGCAGCGCCGACGGCGCCTGCTTGAAGGGCGTCGATTCTTCTTTCGCACCGCAGGCAGCGAGCACCAGCAGTCCGATCACCAGGCATGCACGAGTCGTCACATTCACTTTTTCACCAGGATTTGTTCGAGTTGCTCGAGTGAGCGGCCCTTCGTCTCGGGAAGGATCCGCATAACGAAGATCAGCCCCACTACAGCGATGACGCCGTAGATCAGGAATGTCGTCGAAGTCCCCAGGTTTTCAAGCTGCCATGGAAAGACCAGGGTTACCAGGAAGGCCACCGCGGAGTTGATGAGGCCGACAAATGAGATCGCCAGCCCGCGGATCCTGTTCGGGAACAGCTCCGAAAAGAGCACCCACATGATCGGGCCGATCGATACGGCGAAGCTCGCCACGAAACCCAGGATGGCGAGGAGAATCAGCACGGGATTGACGTCGATCGCAGTGCTGACCAGCACCGCTTCGTGCTGCTGGTAAACGTCCGCGCCGATTGCCGCCGATACAGCCTCTCGGAACGCAACGTCGCTTGTAAACGTGGAACCGTCGAGCGCCGCGGCCAGTTCCGCGCGGTCGATGCCGTCCGGCAGCTGTTCGATCGACTGCCTGTCGAGGGCATAGCTTGCCGAGCCGAACCCCCAGCTGAGTGCCAGCATGCAGACGGCGATGCCGGTCAGGCCGAATCCCAGCAAGGGACGGCGCCCGAGCCGGTCGATCAGTGCCATCGCTACGATCGTGAAGACGAGGTTGGTCAGGCCCACGAGGACGGCCTGCATGAAAGCGGCGTTGGTCCCGATCCCGGACTGCTCGAAGATCATCGGCGCATAGAAGAACACCGAGTTGATACCTGTGATCTGCTGCAGGATGCCGACGGAGACCCCGATGGTGAGCACGAGCTTCATCGACGGGTGGAACAGCGCACGCAGCTCGACCTTTTCCGTCCTGGCGTCCTGCTGCAGGCTCGCATGGATTTCACGGAGGTTGGCCCGTGCCTGCTCGGTCCCGCTGACCTTCTCGAGAACCTGGAGCGCCTCATCCTCCCTGCCGTGCATTGCGAGCCACCGCGGGCTGTCCGGCACCGCGAACAGGGCGAAGTAGTAGACGAGGGCGGGCAAGGTTTCGACGCCCAGCATCCAGCGCCAGTTCCACTCGCCCATGCGCAATGCCTCGGCCCAGGCAAGGTCCGATTGGCCAAGCGTGAGAATCAGGTAGTTGCTGAAAAACGCGGCGGAGATGCCGATAACGATGTTCAACTGGTTGAACGAAACCAGCCGGCCGCGGGATTCGGGAGGTGCGAGCTCGGCGATGTACATGGGGGCGATGATCAGCGCCGCACCCACGCCGAACCCACCGACCATCCGCGCGACGACCAGGGCCACGAAATTGGGCGCCAGGGCCGACGCGACAGCCGACACGGCGAACAACACCGCTGCCACCTTGAGGACACGGCGGCGGCCCAGCCTGTCGCTGATCGGACCCGCCACCATCATCGCGAAGGTGGCCGTCAGCGCGAGTGACGAGACGGACCAGCCGACCTCGATCTTGCTCAGCTGGAACTCGCGCTCGATCGAGCCGACGACACCGGATATGACCGACGCGTCGAAGCCCATGAGGAAGCCGCCGAGCGCAACGATCAGCGCAACGGTGGTCATGAACCGTGATTGCTCAGTCACCGGCGACAATTCGGAAAGCGTTCATCAGATCGGCATCGGAGCTGCCGCCGGCCCAGACGTGGAACTCGCCCGGCTCCGCCCGCAGGGTCATGTCACGACCATGGAAAGCCAGGTCGTCCGTGCCCAGCTGGAATTCGACGGTGACCCGTTCCTCGGGCTCGAGGTAGATGCGGCGAAACCCCTTGAGCTCCCGGACGGGCCGCGTAACGCTGCCGACGAGATCACGAATGTACAGCTGCACGACCTCGTGAGCCGCAACACGGCCCGTGTTCATCACGTCAACGCTGACCGTCAGGGACTCGCCGAGTTTTACGTCGCTGGCACCAAGGCGGAGGTTGTCGTACTCGAACGACGCGTAGGACAACCCGTGACCGAAGGGGAACAAGGGCGTGTAACCGGCGTCCAGGTGAAAAGCGGTCATGCCGAGCGACAGTTGCGGCGCGTGCGGATCGATATCGTCAATGTGTGCGATCGTGTCCGGCGACGGCGGTTTACCGGTGTTCTTCTGGTTGTAGTAGATCGGGATCTGCCCGACCATTCTCGGAAACGTCGCTGGCAGCTTGCCCGAGGGCGATGCGACGCCGAATAGCAGGTCGGCAATGGCCGGCCCGCCCATCGTGCCGGGATGCCATGCGAACAGGATGGCGTCGACTTCGTCGACAATATTGGTCAGCGTCAGCGGCCGGCCGGCCTGTATCACGGCGACGACGGGCTTGCCGGTCGCGCGTATGCGCCGCACCAGTTCCGCCTGCGCGCCCGGCAGGCTGATGTCGGCGCGCGAGTGCGCCTCGCCCGAGAGTATCGACTCCTCGCCCAGGAACAAGACGACCGCGTCGGCGGCTGAAGCCACCTGCACGGCCTCGTCGAAACCTTCCGTATTCCGGCTACGCGACGTTTCCATCGCCCGAACGTGGTGAACGTCAACCGTGTCGCCCAGCAGCTCGCGTATGGCTCGCAGCGGTGTGACACTGAGGGAGGGATCGCCGTCGAAAATCCAGGTTCCCAGCTGTTCGTACGGCGCCTCCGCGAGCGGGCCGATCAGGGCGACCGAGTCCAGCTTTGCCCGGTCGAGCGGCAGGACGTGATGCTCGTTGGTCAGCATGACGACGCTTTGCAGCGCTGCGCGTTTCGCGGTCGCGAGCGCGTGGTCGCTGGCGAAAGGTGGCAGGACCGCCGGATCCGTATACGGGCGTTCGAACAGGCCGAGCCGCAGTTTGATTCTCAGGATCCTCCGAACGGCATCGTCTACCAGGCCGACATCGACCTGCCCCGATTCGATCAATCCTTCGAGGTGGTTGATATAGGAATCACCGTGCATTTCCATGTCGACGCCGGCTCGCACGGCCTCCAGGGCCGAGCCCCGGTCGTCGGCGGTCAGTCCGTGGATCTGCAGCTGGCGGACGGAATCCCAGTCGCTGACCACCAGACCGTCGAAACCCCACCCGTCCTTGAGAACCTGGCGCAGCAGGAACTCGTTGGCTGTCGCGGGCACACCATCGAGATCACTGAACGAGGTCATCAGCGTCGCCACTCCGGCCTCGACGGCCGCGCGGAACGGCCGAAGATAGACGTTGCGCAGCTCGTTCTCGGGAATATTGGTCGTTGCATAATCACGACCACTTTCGGCGGCGCCGTAACCGGCGAAGTGCTTGGCACAGGCTGCGATGGTGCCTGCGGAAGAAAGGTCTTCACCCTGGAATCCCGCGACCATGGCTGCACCCAGCACACTCGTGAGGTACGGGTCTTCGCCGAGGCTCTCGGCAATGCGTCCCCAACGTGCGTCGCGCGAGATGTCGATCATCGGCGCGAATGTCCAGTTGACGCCTGTCCTCGCCGCCTCGAGGGCTGCCACCCGCGCACCCTCGCGCACCAGGTCGGGATTCCACGCGGCCGCCTGGCCCAGCGGAATGGGCATGACCGTCTTGAATCCGTGTATGACATCGCGACCCACGAGCAGCGGAATCCCGAGCCGGCTCTCCTCGACGGCAATTCGTTGCAGCTCGTTGACGACATCGACGTCGACGACGTTGAGCACAGAGCCGACGCGACCGGCCTGGATACCGTCGGCGAGGTAATCGTGGATGTAGCTGTCCCCGACGTTGACCTGGGCCATCTGCCCGATCTTCTCTGCGAGCGTCATCTGCCCCAGCAAGCTCTCTATGCGCTTGTCGGGATCGGCGTCTTTACCGGGAGGGTTCGCGGCGGATTCACTCATATCGAAAGTCAGCAGCAGGCCAAGACACGCCGCAAGCACAATTCTCCGGTCGGTGACGTTCATTGATCTTCTTCTCCCGATCGGCGGGCGACACGACTACGAATCGGCCGGCGATAGCGCGGAGTTTCTTCTTAGCAACATTTGACAGCGCTGTCAATTTGATACAGCATTCCGGGACTGGCTTTTGGCCGTGACGCAAAGGCAAACAATAACAATGAGCGACGCGACCCATTACGCAACTGCGCCTAAAGACCGCATCCCGTTTCCCCTGAAGCTCGTCTACGGCTTTGGCGCGTTCGTCAACAACATTCTTGCGGCCGCTATCGGCGGCATGATCATTGTGCTGAACCTGGGCCTCGGCATGAACCCGGCCCTGGTCGGTCTGCTCGGCGCCCTGCCTCGCCTGACAGACGCAATTACCGACCCCCTGATGGGATACATCTCGGACAATACGAGAACACGCTGGGGACGTCGCCGGCCTTACATACTCTTTGGCGCCATCGCAGTGGGCATCTGCTTCGCGTTGTTGTGGCAATTGCCTGCCGGCAAGAGCGAGGTTTTCTACTTCTGGTACTTCCTCGGCGGCTCACTGATCTTTTACCTGGCCTATACGATCTACGCCACGCCGTGGGTGGCGTTCGGTTACGAGCTGACTCCGGACTACCACGAGCGCACGCGACTGATGGGCGTGCAGAATTTCATCGGCAACATCGCCTACATGATCTCCCCCTATTTCCTCGCAATCATGTACAGCGAGACCATGTTTGACAATGTGGTGGATGGCGCTGCCAGCCTTGCAATCATGATTGGGGTGGTCGTGATCGCAATGGGCGTATTGCCCGCCATATTCCTTCGCGAGCGTTTCAAGGATCTTGCCGCCGCGGAATCGGGTGAGAAAGCAAAAGGCGGCATGGGCCAGGCGATCATGGGCTTCCTGCGAGGTTTTGCGACGACGCTCAAGTTCAAGCCGTTTCTGAAGCTGTGCGCGGCGACGTTCCTGGTTTTCAACGGCTTCATCCTGATCGCATCGTTCCAGTCGTATGTGATCATCTATTACGTATTCCGCGGCGACGCCAGTGCGGGTGCCGAGTTCGTCGGGCACTCGGGGCTTTTGCAGGCGGTCACGGCGCTGGTGGTTATCGCTTTCGTTACGTGGCTGGCGACAAAAATCGGCAAGCGCCGTGCGTTCTTTGTGTCGACGGGTGTTTCGATGGTGGGGTATGCGCTCAAATGGTTTTGTTATACGCCGGACAACCCCTGGCTGGTACTGATCCCTGCACCCCTGATGGCCTTTGGCCTGGCGGGCCTGTTCACGCTCATGCCATCGATGATCTGCGACGTGGTCGACGCCGACGAACTCAACACGCACGAGCGGCGCGAAGGCATGTACGGATCCATCTTCTGGTGGGTGGTGAAGCTCGGCCAGTCCGTAGCAATCTTCGGCGGCGGTCTGCTGCTCAATGCGACCGGCTTCGACGTCAGCCTGGGCGGCGATCAGTCCGCCGAAGCTATCACGATGATGCGGTTGTTCGATGCCATCATTCCTTGCCTTGCATCCGGTATTGCGATCTGGGCCATCGCCTCGTATTCGATCACCGAGGAAAAGGCGCACGACGTTCGCATGGAGCTCGAGGCGCGGCGCGGCACCGCGTGACCGGCAAGTGACCAGGAGAGACTGAGAAAGTGAGCGACTATCCGCAACTTGGGCAGATGGGAATCCTGCATCCCGAAGAAATTCGTGACTACGTGGTCAACAGCATCTACGGGGTCGATGTGCTGCGAATCTTCTACAAGCGTAAGGAAGGTTCGTTGCTTCCCACCAGCCGCAGCTATGAGTATCCCCGTGTCCAGCGGACGATCACCGACGGCAGCGGTGAGCCGAAAACGGTACTGGAGACGGCACCGCAGCTACGCGCAGCGATTACCGAGCTGAAGGAGATTGTTCAGGCGCGCGAAAAGGGATCCGAACTCAACGAGTCCCTGCTCGACGAACTGGAGGCGCTGGAGAACGAGCTGGGCTGCCGCATCCAGCACCTGAAGGATCTCTTGCGCAGCGCCCCATAGGACCTGCAGAGCCGGAAAGAAGCGGTTTGGGTTGGCTCAGGCCGTGCCCGAGTGTCCGAACCCGCCTTCTCCCCGATCGCTGTCGTCGAACTCCTCGACGACCTCGAAGCGCACCTGCTCGACCGGCACGAACACCATCTGTGCGATGCGCTCACCCGGCGTGACCTCGTAGGGCTGCGAGCCGCGGTTCCAGCACGAGATGAACACCTGGCCCTGGTAGTCGGAGTCGATCAGCCCGGTGAGGTTACCCAGCACGAGGCCGTGCTTGTGGCCCAGACCGGAGCGCGGCAGCAGCACCGCCGCCAGTCCCGGGTCGCCGATATGAATCGCCATCCCGGTCGGGATGAGCTCGGTCGCGCCTGGCTCGACGGTAACGGGCTCATCGATGCAGGCCCGCATATCGAGTCCCGCCGAACCGCCGGTCGCGTAGTGCGGCAGGGGAATCGAATCGCCCAGGCGCGGGTCCAGAATCTTGAGTTCGATCAGTCGCAAAGCTTTTCCTACTCCTTGACAGAGACGATCGACAGCGCGGGCTGCGTATCCGCGCCCCGTGTTTCAAAGAACCGCGCAGCGATCACGTCCATAAGCCTTGCTGCAAGTTCGGTCTTGGGCATCGTGTCGAATGCCCTGGTCCCGCCGTCCCACAGGATCTCCGCCGTGTTGTCGTCGCGGTCGAACCCGCGGTCGGCACCGACGCGATTGGCGACGATCATATCGAGCTTCTTGTTGGCGAGCTTGCCGAGCGCGTATTCCCGGACGTTTTCCGTCTCCGCCGCGAAGCCTACAGTGAAGGGCACAACGTCGAGGGCGGTAACGGACGCCAGGATATCGGGCGAACGCACGAGTTCGAGCGCCATCGTGTCCTTCGTCTTCTTAATTTTCTGAGCCGACATCTCGGCCGGCCGGTAATCCGACACCGCCGCCGCGGCGATGAAAATGTCGGCATCCGCAATCCGCTCGTGCGTTGCAGCGTACATCTCCGCAGCCGTCTCGACGCGCACGACCTCGGCACCGCGCGGCTCCGGCAACGACACGGGGCCGCTCACCAGTATCACGCGCGCACCGAGGGCATGTGCAGCTGCCGCGATGGCGTAACCCATCTTGCCGGAACTGCGATTCGTGATGTAGCGCACCGGATCGATGGGCTCGCGCGTCGGCCCGGCGGTCACCAGCACGGTCTTGCCGGCGAGGATGCCGGCAGCGGTGCCTGAAATATCCTTGCCACATACCGCGTCGGCGATCGCATCAGGCTCCAGCATTCGCCCGGCGCCGGTTTCCCCGCAGGCCTGCGAACCGCTGTCGGGCCCCAGTATCCGCACGCCCCGCTCTTCGAGCGTCTTGCGATTCGCCTGCACGCCCGCGTTTGCCCACATCACCCTGTTCATCGCCGGCGCGATCGCAATCGGCGCCTCGGTTGCGAGGCACAGCGTCGTGAGCAGGTCGGGCGCGCCGCCGCCGGCCAGCCGCGCCATGATCTCCGCGGTCGCCGGCGCGATCAGCACGACGTCGGCCCAGCGCGCCAGCTCGATGTGGCTCATCGACGCTTCCGCTTCCTTGTCCCAGAGATTGCTGCGTATCGGCCGCCCGGAGACTGCCTGCAGCGAGGTTCGGGTGACGAACTCCTCCGCCGAGGCCGTCATGACGATCTGCACGTCGGCGCCTCGCTCGCGCAGCCGCCGGACGAGCTCGGGCGTCTTGTAAGCGGCTATCCCGCCACTGATGCCGAGTACGATATTCATATGCTCAGCTTAGCCTTTCACTCGGCGCGATTTCCAGAGAAATGCGCGCTCCCGTCGAGATTGATTGCTTGTATCGACAGGTCGAAACGGGACTAATCGGGACCATCAAAGGGCACTCGAGACAGGGATCGTTCATGGGCCGAAACAGGAGCGTCAATAGCCGCGAACCGGGGGACGCCGAGTTGCTCGGGCTGCTGCTGCGAACCGGCCGCGGGGCTGGCGGCGGGTCGCCATTGGCCGAGCGCCTGATCGCGCGATTCGGATCGCTGCGCCAGCTGCTGCACGCGGACAGCGCCGCGATCCTCGCGGAGGAAGGGCTGGGCGCGAAGAGACTCGCCGTACTCCGGGCGGTGCCTCTGCTCGCACGGCGCTACTTCGAGCAATCGCTACCGGCGGGCGCGTGCATCCGCAGCCCGGCCGACACCGAGGCGTTCCTGCTTTCGAAGCTGCGGCATCTCCCGCACGAACGCTTTTGCTGCCTGTACCTCGACAACCGTCATCGCGTACTGTGCTTCGAAGAACTGTTCCGCGGCACCATCGACGGCACCAGCGTCTACCCGCGAGAAGTCGTCAAGGAGGCGCTTGCCGTCAACGCCGCCGCGGTGATTCTCGCCCACAATCACCCGTCCGGCGTCGCAGAACCCAGCCAGGCGGACGAACGGATCACGCGGCGCCTGAAGTCGGCCCTCGAACTCGTCGATATCCGGCTGCTCGACCACCTGATCATTGGCGACGCCGGC
>Ga0316191_10003176_pt1 | contig 12079 bp, 13 predicted proteins | sample Eddworburr2cm_MG_FD_204928 | JGI IMG/M metagenome (GOLD analysis project Ga0316191, IMG submission 204928) | Coastal sediment microbial communities from Maine, United States - Eddy worm burrow 2 cm | ecosystem: Environmental > Aquatic > Marine > Coastal > Sediment | place: USA: Maine...
CGTCATTTGCAGAGATCGAGCTACTGGCACGGGTTTCGCTTTCGGGTGGCCCGGCCGCCGCCACGGGTGACTGGTTCGGATCGTTGCTCGTGCGGCCTGCTGAAACTCGCTCAGTCTCTCTGACCATCGATCAACAGGTGCCCTGAGCCTTTGGCGGACGAGAAAAACTCGTCTGAGCGCATGTGCTTTGCCTGCGGCAAGGATAATCCGATCGGCCTCCATATCACCTATCATGTTGAAGGAGATACGTGTACGGCTGAGTTCACGCCAGGTGAGAATCACCTGAGCTGGGAAGATACGGTCCATGGGGGGATCATTTATTCGGCTCTGGATGACGTTACCGGTAACATTCCCTACCAGCATGGCCTGGTGGCGCACACGGCACGTTGTGAAATTCGCTATCGTCAGCTATTGCGACGAGGACAGACTGTCCTCCTGAAAGGTTGGGTAGAAAAGCGGAAAGGGCGTTTGATGATTCTAAAGGGCGAAGCGCGCCGGCAATCCGATGATGAACTGATTGCCGAGTGCACGGCTAGTTTCCTGGTGGAGCAGTAGATGGCCTTACCGGCATCACTGGCAGGAAAACTGCGAATCCCATTGATCGGCGCACCGATGTTCATCGTGTCGGGGCCGGAACTTGTGGCGGCCCAGTGCAAAGCTGGCATTGTCGGTTCATTCCCGGCACTCAATGCCCGGCCGCAGGAGGTACTGGTTGACTGGATTCGCCAGATAAAGGCAGACCTCGCGCAACATGCTGAAGCGCATCCTGGGGATCCTGTTGCGCCGTTTGCTGTCAACCAGATCGCGCACCCCAGTAACAAGCGCCTGCTGGCGGACATGGAGGTGTGTGTCCAGGAAGAAGTGCCGCTTATCATCACCAGCCTGAACCCGCCCCGTGAGATTGTGCAGGCCGTGCATTCCTACGACGGCTTGGTTTTTCACGATGTCATCACTTTGCGGCACACCCGCAAGGCCATAGAGCAGGGCGTTGACGGCATCATCGCGGTCTGCGCCGGTGCCGGCGGTCATGCAGGGTCTTTGAGTCCGTTCGCACTGGTCGGCGAGATCCGTAAGGAATTCGATGGTTGCCTGATCGTCTCCGGCTGTATTTCGCGAGGCGACGACGTGCTTGCGGCCCGCGCGATGGGCGCAGACCTCGCATACAGTGGCACGCGTTTCATAGCGACCGAGGAAGCCCGTGCATTGCCGAGCTACAAGGAGATGATCGTCGACAGCACGGCAGGCGACATTGTCTACTCGTCGCTCTTCACAGGAATCCACGGTAACTACCTTGGCGGCAGTATCGCAAAGGCCGGCATGGATCCCGCAAATCTCCCGGATGGCAGCAAGGCTGACATGGACTTCGGCAAGGTCAGCGAACTGGAAACCAAGGTCTGGAAGGATATCTGGGGTGCAGGCCAGGGCGTTGGCAATATCGAGGACATTATGCCTGCGCGCGACGTCGTGCTGCGTATGGAGCAGGAATACCGCGCCGCGCTGGCGCGCGTGAACGAAGCCTAGTATGCATACAGTCTTCTGGTCTTACCTGTTTGTGGCCCTGGGCGGCGCGCTCGGAGCGATGGCCCGGTTTGCACTGAACGTATTCATGCAGCGCGATGTTGCATTCCCCTGGGGTACATTGGGAGCGAACCTGCTCGGCTGCCTGATACTCGGCATGATCGCACACCTGATTGCTCATTCGACCTGGTTCAATGAAGCCGGGATCATCCCCGACCAGTACCGATTGCTCTTTGCGATTGGCTTCTGTGGCAGCTTCACCACGCTTTCGACGATGGTGATGGAGCTGAACACGATGTTGCAACGCAACGAGTTGTTCTACTCATTCACTTACCTCTTCAGCACGCTGGTCGGCGGATTCGCGTGCTTCTACCTGGGCTTCGCTATAGTGCGCTCGCTTCGAGCAGTGCTGTAATTCGTTCCAGCCAGTTTTCGTGCTCGGGTTTCATCAGCACCGAGCGCAGGCACGTCACTGTTGCAGAATCGGCGTCGATCGCAGGCGCGTAACGACTGACAGCGTCGACGGGGAGTTCAATCAGGGCCAGGTGCAATTCTCGTTTCGCAGCCTCGGCAAAGACCTGCCTGGCTTTCACCGAGGATTCGCTCGTGGTCGCCGCGTTCACCGCGTACACAACGATATCCAGCTCTGGCTGCATCAGCGGCGTGAACGTGCTGCTATTGTGCAGGTTGTGCCAGAACATGCGTGCGGCCCGCAGGCAGGCGTCCAGGCTCGCCGCAAACTCGCCGCCGCGCACGAGTGGTAATAATTGCTGGGTAGCCCACAGCGCGACCGCTGAGGCGCCAGGGCGCGAACACTCCAGCGTGATTTCACCGAGATGCAGGTCGCCGGAGCTGAAATACGTGTACGGTGAATCGTGTTTGTATAGCACGCCGACCGATGGGTCGCGAAACATCACGCAGCCGCAGCCGTATGGTTGCAGGCCGTGCTTGTGGGGATCTATTACGATCGAGTCGACATCGCCGAGCACGTCAAACACGGATCGTGATGACTTATCCAGTTCGCTTGCGAGTCCAAAATACCCGCCGTAGGCTGCATCGGCATGAATGCGGAAGTCGTACTTTGTCTGCAAGTCGAGAATCGCGGGCAGGGGATCAAGAGACCCAAGGCCTGTGCTACCGATCGTCACCACGACGGTGCCGACATCACCCCTGGTTAGCTCCGCCTCGATGGCGGCAACGTCCATGCGGCCGAGCTCGTCCACCCCAATTGCCGAAAACGGGATGCCCAGTACCTCGGTGATACGGCTGTGCGTGTAATGGGCCTGCTCTGATGCAATCACGCGTTTCCCGGGGTGCAGGCGTCCGGAGATCCAGAGTGCCTCGAGGTTCGCCATGGTGCCGCCTCCGGCCAGGTGGCCCAGCGGCGCATCCCAGCCAAACATGCGACCCAGTTCGACGATGCATTCCTTTTCCATGGCCGAGCTCGCGCGGCCGCCATCAAGCGCATGATTATTCGGATTGACCCACAGTGACAACGCGTAGGCCATGCGCGCCACCGGATGGGGTGGCTTGAGCATTTGTCCTGCGTATTGCGGATGGTAGTAGGGGTAGTTGTCCTGCATCCGCTCGGCAACCCTGGAGAGTACGTCAGCAGCCGCTTGTTCACCGAACGCGGGCGTGAATTCCGGCAGTCCCGATGCGCCTTCCTCGAGCTTCCCGAGTGCCGCCTTCAGCAGTTCCAGTTCCCGTTTGTTGATCATCACTCTTTCCTGTTCCCGTTGCCGCGCAGCTTACCGTAAACTGCACGTATGGACCTGATTGCGATAGCTGTGCCGTTCTTCCTGCTGGCCATCATCATCGAGCTCTTCGTCAACTGGCGGAGGCAAAAGGGCTACTACCGAAGCAACGATGCGATCAACAGTATCAGCGCCGGAATGCTCGATACCACGCTCGGCTATTTCACCAAGGTTTTACCGATGATTGGCTGGGGTTTTGCGTTGCAAAACCTGTCGTTCTTCGAGATGCCGCTGGCCTGGTTCGATGCCTCGTTACGCGGGCTCGCGTTATGGGCGCTGGCCGCCATTGCGTGGGATTTCCTGTATTACTGGTTCCATCGATTTAGCCACGAGATATCGATCCTGTGGGCCGCGCATGCGGTGCATCACCAGAGTGAGGAATACAACCTGTCGACGGCGCTCCGGCAAACGAGCACGGGGTTCCTGTTCGGCTGGATCTTCTACCTTCCATTATTTGTTATTGGCTTTCCGCTCGAAGTCGTCTTGACGGTCAATGCCGTCAATCTCCTGTACCAGTTCTGGGTGCATACACGCCTGATCGGTCGCCTCGGCCCGCTTGAAGCCGTGATGATGACACCATCACATCATCGTGTTCACCACGCGCAGAATGAGCGCTATATCGACAAGAACTACGGTGGCATGTTCATCGTCTGGGATCGCCTGTTCGGCACCTACGAGCCGGAGAGTGACGAGGATCCCGTCATCTTCGGTGTCCGTAAGCCGCTGGCCAGCTGGAACCCCTTCTGGGCCAACCTGCAGGTCTATGACTACCTGCTGTTCGATGCGCGCAAGGCCAGGCGCTGGCGCGACAAGATCGGTATCTGGTTCCGCCGCACGGGATGGCGACCGCCCGACGTCGAGGCCGCGTTCCCCAAGCGGAGTTCGGACCTTACGCATTTTCAGAAATATGATCCGCCGGTTGCTGCCGGCGTTTCCCGCTACACGGTCGCGCAATTCGTCGTGGCTATAGCCCTTATCCTCTGGATTGGCGCCGTTTATGCCAGTGAGGGCGCCGGTGCCGTGCTGGTGCCATGTGTTGGGCTCTGGCTGCTGCTGCTATCGCTCGGGTTTCTCAATGAGGGCAGGGCAAACGCCAGGCAACTGGAGTATTTGCGACTGTTCGTGGTCGTACCGCTGCTGGTCTGGCTGTTGCATGAGTCCGGGACTTCGCTGGATGTGATCGCCTGGTCAGTTGCCGGGTTGTACGTGCTCGGTTCCGCCTTGTGGCTCACGGTGCCCCCGATAAAGAAAGAAATAAAAACATAATAGTCAATAAGTTATATTAATAACATAAGGTCAATTCTATGCTGGTGAGACGGAATATTTCGAGCGGTGCGCCGTGGGAGTCCATCGTCGGCTATTGCAGGGCGGTGCGCGTTGGTCCGCATATCGCGGTTACCGGGACCGCATCGGTCGGAGAGAACGGAGCGGTGTTTGCTGTCGGTGATGCGTATGGTCAGGCTCGGCGCTGCATCGAAATCATCGAAAGAGCACTGCACGAGGCCGACTCAGGCCTCAAAGACGTGGTCAGGACCCGCATCTTCGTCACCGATATCACGCAGTGGGAAGCGGTTGCCCGGGCGCATGCGGAGGCATTCGGCGATATCCAGCCGGCTACGACCATGGTCCAGGTATCAGCGCTGATCGATCCCGACATGCTCGTGGAAATCGAGGCTGATGCCATCGTGATCGAGCAGGGGGCAAGCTAGTCGGACTTTCGTGTCCAGGTTTCGCTGCGTCCGATCAGCGAAATGCCGATGAAGCCACGCACCTTCAGCGTGTCTGGTCCGACGAGTTTCAGTTTGCAGCGGTAGGTTTTGCCGTTGTTGGGGTCGTAGATGGTTCCACCCGACCACTCCCCATCGCCGTCGTAGCGAAATCCCTCGAAAAGTTCGAGTCCAATCAGTGGCCGGCTGCGCAGCATTGGGTCCGGGTTATTGACGTCGGTTTTTGGCCGGTCCACCGGATCGCCACTCGATCCGAGTATTGTCGCACTGATCCTGGCGCCTTCGACGCGCACCGCAATCAGGCCATCCCCGTCGCCGTTGATCCAGGTTCCGTTGACGGCTGAAACGTCGGCGGACGAAGCGACTGGCCACACCAGGACAAACAAGGCGACAACAGTGGTCAGGGTTCTCATACAATGGCTATTCTGACATTTGCGGGATCATTTGCACGTTGCCAGTTCGCAGAACCAATATTTCCGCCGCGGAAGCTCGCCGCGTGGCGCTTGCCGCACAGGGGTTTGACCGGCCGCGTCCCGACTCCCCGTCGGATGTCCGCCATTTTCGCCGTGCGCTCCATGCAATCGGCGTGCTGCAACTGGATTTCGTCAATGTCTTGATCCCTGCGCACTTTCTCATGATCTGGTCGCGCCTTGGCGGCTACGATCGGTACCGATTTGAACGCTTTCTCTACGATTCTCGCGAATTCACCGAGCAGTGGGCGCATGAAGCTTCGGTGGTGCGGGTCGGCGACTGGCCTTTGCTCGAGTACCGTCGCCGGGCCTGGACGCCCTGGAAACGCAACCCGCTCAAGACGCTCGATGATCCTGATGCGTATCTGCGGTGCATTCTCGAGCAAGTGAGGTCTGACGGTGCATTAACGGCCAACGACTTGCCCGCAGCAGTGAGTCCGGAGCGACAACCCGGGGATTGGCACCGACCGGTCGAACGTTGGGCCCTCGAGCATCATTTCGGGCGCGGAGAGCTGGGCGTACGCAGGCGCCTGGGCAACTTCCAGCGCGTATACGACCTGCCCGAACGCCTGATTGATGACAAGCATCGTCAGCGCTCGGTCTGTGAAGATGACGCGCGGCGGGAATTGCTGCGGCAAGCCGCGGATTCGCTGGGTGTCGCGACGGTTCGCGACCTGGCCGACTACTACCGCATGACGACGCGAAATGCGGCCCCGCGGGTCGCGGAGCTGGTTGAGGAGGGCGACCTGACCCCCGTCCGGGTTGAAGGCTGGAAGGAACAGGGGTATCTGTCAGCAACCGCACGGTTTCCTCGCGAGATTTCCGGCGCATCACTGCTGTCCCCGTTCGACCCGGTTGTGTGGTTCCGGCCGAGGGCCGAGCGCCTGTTCGATTTCGAGTACCGCATTGAAATCTACGTGCCGGAGGCGAAACGAAGGTGGGGCTATTATGTTCTGCCGTTTCGGTTGGGAGACCGCATCGTTGCCAGGGTGGATCTCAAGGCCGATCGATCCGGCAAAAGGCTGCTTGTTCGCAGCCTGCATCATGAGCAAGGCACTGACCAAAAAGAAACCGAGTCCGCACTCAGAGGCGAACTCGGTTCGATGGCCGAATGGCTCGGTCTGGATTCTGTGGTCTACTGCTGACCGCGTGGTTGCTTATCCTGGCCTTCCTGGCCTTCCTGGCCTTGTTGGCCTTTGCCACGTTTCCCTTTTCCCTTTTGCATGCTTCGCTGCTCCTGCATGCGCTGGCGAGCGGCCGCTTTTTCCTCATCAGACATGTTTTTCCAGGTCTCGCGACGTTGCGCTTCACGTGCCTTGTATTGCTCGCGAGCAGCCGCGCGCTCTTCCTCTGACATGTTTTCCCAATTCTGACGCATGGCGGCTCGGTTCTTTTCACGATTCTTCTGCATCTGGAGACGCGCAGCCTGCTGTTCCTCGGCAGACATTGCCTGCCACTCTGCGCGTTTCTGTTCGCGCAACATCTGGCGCTCATCTTCGGACAGGCCCTTAATGTACTCTCGGCGTTCCTCCGGGCTCATCTCATCAACGCCGTCGGCAGGAGCCGCGAGGCTCACAGCGGGCAGCAGCAACGCAAGCCCCGTCGCAACGAGTATCAAGCGCAGTGTGTACATAGTTGTCTCCTTGGCAGGTGTTCGTTCCACCGAAAAGCCGGGGTCCAGTATAGCTAACGCGCACAACGAGGTATTCGTTGACCCTATTCTATGGAAAACTAGGCTCATGAGAAGAATTGCTTTGCTCCCTGCGGCCACGTTGGTGGCCGTTCTTATTTCGTCCTGCTCTTCAATTGAGCCGCTTCCGTCGAGAAACGGTGTCAATGCGAACGCTATCGATCTTTCCGGCAACTGGGTTCTGAGACAAGAGTCTGGTCGCCCAACTGGTCCGCCCGGAGCCGAAGAGCAGACCATCTTGATCCCGCGCCGTACTAACACGCAAATGCAAAGAGCGCCTCGCGGCCCCGAGGACTCGCGCAGGGACGGATCTGTCATCCATGTGTTCCTGGAGTCGGGCGAGTCCGTCAAGATCACGCAGACGCTACATGGCATCTTCATCAGCTTCGACCGCGCGGTCGTGGAAGAATTCACGTTTGGCGAGAATCGAATCGTGTCGGTTGGGCCAATCGAGGCGCAGCGCGTGTCAGGCTGGGATGCGGACGACTTCATTGCCGAAACCATGGACGAGAGCGGGACGGTGCTCACCGAGCGCTGGTCGCTGGCTGAAGAGGGCTCCGTTCTTCGTCGCGAGATTTCCGTGGTCAGGAAAGAGACGGTCATGCTCTCGATCATGCAGGTGTTTGATCGGGAGTGAGACCGGCCGTGTTATCAGAGTGGCAAGTACTCTGTGAGCGTAGCCCGAAAATTCAGCTTGCCCTTACGGTGTTGCTCAATGATGACTGGCAGGTAGCCGAGTTCGCGCGCGCACCACAAGGTCGTTACTCGTGAAGAGCCTTGCTTCTGGTGTTGAATGCCCACAACGTCAAACTGACCCGCCTTGGTCTTGACCTGTTTGGTGCCGACGTTACGTACTTCTGCCACGCGCATCTTGTCGACATCGAACAGCACGTAGGTACTGTCTGGCCCACCATTGAGCAGGTCGTACATTAACGCGTACTGGATGGATACGCTGTCGTGGGCAATGCCATCAAGATGCAGCAGCACATCCTCGTCACCCACTGTGCCGCTGGCTTCGTTCGTATCCCAGTCGAAAGTAATGTGGGTTTCAGGGTCGTCGCCAATCGTATCGATCGCGTGATAGGTCACGGGTTTGACACCATGAGCCTCTGCTCTGAATGTCGAAGACACGCTCATGCGGCCATTTGTAATCATTTTTGACAGGCCGGTCGGCTTGATGACATGCGTTGCGGCATATCCCGTGTCGGTGGCTTTCAACTCGGTGTTCAATTGGCCGGAGACAACCGAGATCTTGACCTTGTATTCGGCACGATGCGGCATGAGCTCGTTCGCCCTTGCCAATGGCAGGGCAAACGTGGCTGCCAGCACCAGCGCAAGTACAATACGCGACAATTGTTTCACACGAGAGTCCTCAATCTGTCTCCAGAGCCTGTTCCGAGTCTCTCATAAGGGACATGACTGCTTCCTGAACATTCAATCTGACTGGCTCCAGGGCGTCGAGCGCGATCTCCCGCGGCACAGGAACCGGTTCACCTATGGCGATGGCAATGCGGGCAAAGGGCTTGGGAATCATGAAGTCATCCCACCTTCGCAGGTACCAGGCACGATCCGCTGCACAGCCGATTGGGATAATTGGCACTCCCGCTACGCGCGCCATGAGGACCGTTCCGGCTTTGAACTCATACTTCGGTCCACGCGGGCCGTCTGCCGTAGTGACGATTGAGTAGCCGCTTTTCATCATTTGTTGCTGATCGCGCAAGGCGAGGGCACCGCTCTTGTTCGCGGAACCGCGAATGACCTCGGCCCCCCAGGCACGTGCAATTCGCTCGGGCACGTCGCCGTCGACGGACCCGGAAATCAGGAAGCAAGCCTTGAATCCGCGCCTGATCCACGAACGTATCAGCGATGAACCGATCACGTGATGCTGGTGCCAGTAAGCCGGAGCACAGACCTGGCCCGAGACAATGAACGGTTCTATATGCTCGGTCCCGATTATCTTTTCGAAGCGATATGTGGACGTCAGGATCTTGATCAGGCCGCGCAGCAGAGGGAGGCCCAGGAAATAATACAATCGTCGCGCAGGTGTCATCCTGCGCTGCGAGGTACTACTGCGCCGGGACTCGATCGAGTCGAAATTCTTGGTGGGTTGGTCGCTCAAGTGCGAGAGTTTGCAGTATCGAATCTGTGCGGGTCAATGTAAGATTGTACGGCGCACCTCACTTCTATCCGCGCTGTTCCTGTTATTTCCATGACTGACGCCCAACTTTCTTTAAGGCGCCCACCGGGCCCCAACCAACCAGTAACGCTTGGATTAGATGCCGAGACGTTGGCCACGTTGCGGTATCTGCAGAGTGAGTACGGCGATGTGGTGAGTCTGAATCAACCGAACGGGCGCCTGGCGTATTTTGTGAACGATGCGGCCGAGGTGCGAAAGATCCTGACGCGCAGGCACAGCAAGTACGAGAAAGGGCCGGGTTTCGAGCGTGTGAAGATGCTGCTCGGAAATGGGCTGATTGTGAGCGACGGCGACGTATGGCGCCGGTCACGAACGATGATCCAACCCGCTTTCAGTCGCCAGAATGTTCATCGGCTGATGACGGTCATGGTTGAGTGCTGTGATCGACGTGCCGCCGCCTGGGCCGACGCCGCTGCAAAAGGCGAAACGCTCAACATTACGGAAGAGACCTGTGATTTTGCACTGGAACTGATTCTGATCAGCACGTTCGGCGACGACTACGATAGCCGCATCATGACGCAGGGCGAAAACCCGTTTGCGTTCCTGAGCCGTGATTCGACCCGTGACCTCAGCGTCGTCATGAAGGTCCGGCACTTGCGCAAGCTGCTGCTAAGCATCATCGAGGACCGCCGGGCGGGTAAGGCAAGCCAGAAATTCGATTTCCTTACCCTGTACCTGGCGGCTACGGACAAGGAGGGCACGCAGTTTTCCGATGGTGAATTGCTGGATGAATTGATGACGCTCATCGTTGCCGGGTTCGAGACGTCTGCAAATACACTCAACTGGGTTTGGTACCTGATCGCGAAGAATCCCGATGTGGAGGCGAAACTCATTGACGAGGCACAGCGCTTCGTGCCCAACGTATCGGCTATCAGTGCCGAGAATCTGAGTACGATGGAGTACACGCAGATGGTGCTTGAAGAGGCGCTTCGATTGTATCCGCCGGTCTGGCTGTTCACTCGTCGCTCGCACCAGGAAGACGACCTGGAGCACTTTGACGTGCCCGCGGGCACGGATATATACCTGTCACCGTTTATTCTGCATCGCACCGGGCACTATTGGCCGGAACCGGACCGCTTTGATCCTGTGCGCTTCGCGCCAACGGACAAGCCCAAGAAAGACCGGCCGTATTTTCCATTCTCACTCGGGCCACGACGATGCCTTGGAGAGTTCTTCTCTTTTCTGGAAATGAAAGTACACCTGGGATTATTGTTGCCACGGTTTCGCATGTCACTTGTTGATGATGCGCATCCGGAGCTGGAGTTGGCTATTAATTTGCGCGCTGCCGAAGATATCCACGTACGCCCCGAAACACGCTAGGACACCATGAAACTCTACGACACCATGATTGATTTACTCGCGGACGCCAAGGACCGCGACCGGGAAATTCGCTTCATCGACGGTGCGGACAAAGAGTCCGTGTTACGTTTTGACGAACTTTGGGATGAGGCGTTGTCGCTGCTCGGGTCGCTGCAGGCGCGCGGCATGAAGGCAGGCGATGAGCTGATAATTTTCAGCACATCCAACAAGAGTTTTGTCATCGCGTTTTGGGCCGCAATTCTGGGGGGCATCGTGCCGGTGCCGGTCGCGGTCGGCATCAGTGATGAGCACAAGCTCAAACTGTTTCGCATCCTGTCGCAGCTTGAACATCCAACATTGTTTACTGAAATGGACCTGTTGCAGCGGTTGCTCGATTTTGCGAAGGAGCGCGAGCTTCCGGCGATTGCCGAGTTGCTCAACACGCATGCCGTGCTGATGAGTGATGTGGAGCCAGGTACCCATGGCTCGATCCATGAAGTCAGGCCGGATGATATCGGCTTTATCCAGTATTCGTCGGGATCCACCAGTGACCCCAAAGGGATTGTGCTGACACACAGAAACCTGTGCGTGAACATTCGTGCGATTGTCGAGGGTTTCGATTGGAAAGACGACGATCAGTCGCTCAGCTGGATGCCGCTCACGCACGACATGGGGCTGATCGGGTTTCATCTGAGTGTTATGGCGGCCGGCATGAATCAGGCTGTCATGGATACCAATCTCTTTGTGCGCCGACCGCTCCTGTGGATGAGCAAAGCCAGCGAACTCCGGGCCACACAGCTCTGCTCGCCGAATTTTGGTTACAAGCACTTCCTTAAATTATTTGAACGCAAGGGGTTGCCGGGCATTGACCTGTCGAACGTAAAACGCGTCATAAATGGGGCCGAACCGATTTCCTGGGATCTGTGTGAAGAGTTCCTGGAGGCTCTGGCGCCATACGGACTGAAACGCAGCACGATGCTTCCTGTATACGGGCTCGCCGAAGCAACGGTGGGTGTTTCGTTTTCGCCGCTTGGCCAGGACTATGAACGCGTCGTAATGGATCGTCACAGCCTGCAAATCGGTGAGACCTACAGGGTCGCTGACCCGGCGGACCGGGATTCCGTGAGCTTTCTGAAAGTTGGCAAGGCAATCCGCGACGTCAACATCCGGATTGCCGGTGACGACGACCAGCCGCTCGATGATGGGCATATCGGCCACATACTGTTGCGCGGTGACAGCGTGACGGAGCGGATCTACGGCGATGCGGAGGCGACCGCCGCACTTTTCACGGCCGATGGCTGGTTGCGTACCGGCGACTGTGGCGTATTTGTCGATGGCGATCTCGTTGTCACGGGGCGCCAGAAAGACGTCATTATCGTTAACGGTCAGAACTACTACCCGCACGATATTGAGGAAATCAT
>Ga0316191_10003177_pt1 | contig 12079 bp, 12 predicted proteins | sample Eddworburr2cm_MG_FD_204928 | JGI IMG/M metagenome (GOLD analysis project Ga0316191, IMG submission 204928) | Coastal sediment microbial communities from Maine, United States - Eddy worm burrow 2 cm | ecosystem: Environmental > Aquatic > Marine > Coastal > Sediment | place: USA: Maine...
ACATAAATTTTTAAGGTAAACGTTCTATTGGTTGATAAATCAAAATTATTAGTTACATTAAAACCAACATTCGCATATTGACCCCCAATATCAGAATATTCCAAGACAGTATTAGAATTGTTTATTCCTTCTTTAAATGGATTTAAAAATGCATTATCCATACCGCAGTCATCTCCGTACCAAGTGACAATGGTTCCATTACCTTCGAAATCATCTTCAACAGTCAGTTCTTGCGAAAAACTGCAAAGTGATGAGATACATAATAAAATAAAATAAAGATTACGCATATATTTTAAGTTTAAATAATTTATGTTTTGTTCTCTTGGCATTGCTAATATTTCCTCGCCACTACATGAAATATTTGCCAATGTTTTGGTTTCCTAAGCTCTGGCGGATCGTCACGTTCTTCTTCCCTCATCATCTCTACCTCAAAGACTTCCAACAACTCTAAAACTTCTTTACGAGAGTGGTGAGACCGATTAGGAAGTGATGCCCAGGTATCTCTACTTCCAAAGAACTGACCTGCAAACCTGCCTCCAGGGCGGATTGATGCAACGATTTTATTCCATAACACTTCAAAATGTTGTGGTTCGCAAAACGGCAAGGCAAAACTAGCGTTCACCAGGTCACAGTCGGGAAACTTCATATCACAGAAGTTCACCTCTGTGGCCGTCAATTGGGGTTTCAATATCTCTGGTACCCTCGCCCATAAATAAGAGAATGCTTCTGGGTGATTATCGGTTGCTAATACCCGCCAGTTTCTACTGAGCAGTTCCAGTGAATCACGTCCTTCCCCAGCGGCTAAATCAACCGCAAACCCTTTATTAAATCCCTCCTGTTCAAAAAAATCCAGGGCTGCAATAAGTGTATCTCGTGCTCCTTTTCCAAGAACAGCATCGAAATACCCCGGCCAGTCTTCTATCTCCGAGAAGTCTTGTGCACCCATGGGTGGTAAGCAGGGCTTCTTTGATTTGTCTTTTTCGCGCATAAGTTTTCTATTTTGTAATAGTCTAATTCTGCCAATTATTAAGAAAATAAATAATACAATTTAAAAATTAATTTTTCAAATATCTGGTTTTAAATGAAGCACAACGGTTTGTATAAAATGCGTTTTAATGCATTTTATATAGTGTTAGCTATTGTTTCATTTTTTAGCTATACTCTCACATATTTTATAAATTATTGTAAGTGTCCCTTTTTCAGAATTAAACTTGTTTGTCTTTCTCGTTCTTTTTCTTTTGATTTAATCTGCTTCCAATTCCAGCGCCCAATGCGACTCCTATAGCAACCCAAGTTCCTATATTATCCAAAGCTACTCCTATTGCACTTCCTATTGCAATTCCCAATGCCATTCCTAATCCTAAATTTTTTTTATCCTTCATAATTTTTCAAATACTTATAATCACAGCTAACGTCTTTGATAAACAGTCGTTTTAATGCTGTTTATTTTTTGTTGGCACAAGTTTATACTCAATATTTAATACTTTTTGAAAAATAGAAATTAGTATTTCGCTGATTTTCCGTTTGGAAGACTTTCTTCAATAAACTCCCTAATGTCATCATTAGCAGTTTTTAGGTCTGCCTTGCGTAAGTACATCATATGTCCACTTCTATATCCTTTAAAACTTAAACGATCTTTCAATTTACCGCTTGGGTCTATTTGCCACATGGTATATTTAGAGTTAAAATAAGTGGTCGCACCGTCATAATAACCGGTCTGAAACATCACATTCAGATATGGGTTTTCGGCCATTGCTTTTCTTAGATTGTCTCTGGTATTATTGTTTTTATCATCCCAAGGATGTACAGATCCAAACATATTATATTTTATATCGGTTTTAAATTTTAAGTGCTCGCGAAGGTAAAAATTGATAGCAGGGGTAAAGGAGTGTAACCATGAAGTAAGTTCAGGACTGTAATCAGGCCCTGTTCCAGCCTCTTTTCTATCCAAACCCAAATAGCGTGAGTCAAGCCTACCTACAGTGTTACCGGTTTTATCACGTAGTAATTCTTTCCAGAAAAAATTGGTAGGTACATCAATATTATGCTGCATTATCGATTTTTCTGATAAACCTGAGTAGTAGGCCATTTTGGCTGCTATTTTTTGTTTTTCTTCTAATGAAAGAGAACCGCCTCTTGCCAATGCGGGCATTAAAGTGTTTAAAGTAAATTCTTCAGCTTCTGGTAATATTTCCAATAAATCCTTTTGCTGAAGTTCAGTTGGAAGTGCTTTATGATACCATGCTGCAGCAGTAAAGTATGGCAAATTGAGAGATGATGAAATCGGGCTATCAGAATCAAATACGTTATAATCCGCAGGAGAAACCAGGATTACACCATTCAGATACATCCATTGCTTTTCTTGTAATTCTAAGGCGAGTCCCGACACTCTTGTACCGCCATAACTTTCTCCTATAAGATATTTAGGCGAAGTCCATCGTTCATTTCGTGTAATAAAGGTGTTTAACCATTCAGCCAAATATTTAATGTCAGCATTTATCCCAAAAAAAAGTTCTCTTTTAATTTCTTTTCCACTCGCAGGTATTGTTCTTGAATACCCAGTATTTACCGGATTTACATAAACTATGTCAGCTACATCCAATATAGAATTGGAGTTTTCATGAACACCGTAGGGTTGAACAGGGTATCCTTCGTCATCGATATTCAAAACTTTTGGACCCGTGTAGGCGACATGCATCCAAACTGAAGCTGAACCAGGTCCTCCATTAAACGAAATCAGTAAAGGGCGATTAGCAGAGTTTTCTTTGGTCGTTTTTTTGTAATAGGTATAAAAAAGAGTAGCAATTGGTTTCCCTAATTCATCCCAAACAGGCTGCGTTCCTGTTGTTGCAGTATAAAATATTTTTGCGCCATTTATAGTTGTTGTTTGAGAGGTTACTACAGTCGTATCAATAGCAATATTTCTATGCTGCGCATTTACAAATATCGTACAATGCAATAATCCCAAAATTAATAAAGTGACATTTTTCATAATAATATATTTTTTTCGATATATGTTGTCAGGTACTTTTTAATTATAAATTAAATTTCAAGAGGTCATTTCCCAAGTTTGTTATATATAATGTTTGACCATCATTAGAAAAGAACATGCCGGTTATTAATCCTGGAAGCGGAAAAGATAAATCCGGTGAAAGTAATTCAAGTCTCTCCAACCCCAAATGACTTCTTCGATTCCATTCGTTCGTATTCTTTAAATTATCTTTTGTGGATCCATCAAAAATTATATATTGAGAATGATTTGTAAAATCCACAGCAACGACCTGATTATATAAAGGAGAAGCAACAATTAACCGACCTTCCTGATCTATTAATATATTATCTGGTGATCCGACGTTGGCGGCCACACCGATATAATTGGCCACACCACTATTAATATCTACTTCAAATGAATGCACTCTATCCATCATAGTTTCAGAAACAAAAAGATGTTTTTCATCCTTATCCATAGTGATACCGTTAGCAAAATAAAGGCTGTCCGCAATTTTAGTAGGAGCGCTTTTTAAGTCTGCCATTCTATAAACAGCTCCATGGGGTACAGGTAAATTGACATCTCGAAACAATTCTCCAATATTAGTACTCTCTGTAGATTGGGAAAACCAAATCGCTCCCGTCTTATCTTGGTAGACCGTATTCACTCCATACGGATGATCATAAATCAATTCTACTTCTTCTGTGGCTATATTTATACGATAAATTTTTCCATCTGCAACGTCAGACATTAGTATATGCTCGCCATCGTGTTCTAATATCATACCATTAGGAGATGCAATCTGTTCGGGAGGAAGGTGTACAAAACCTACAGCTGCGAAATTACCGAAGGGGCGATTAGATCCGTCTTTTTCAATTAATCTGAGACCGTTTGCTTGATCAACCACTAAAATACGTCCATCTTCCAATGAAACTCCGTCTTCAGCTCGAAGTAAGCTGCCGTCACCAGGAAATAAATTTTCCTTTGTAAATGTAAAATAGGGGAGTTGTTTTATTGATTTTTCTGTAGACTTGAGTTTATCACTATTCTTAGTTGAATCACAACCTAAATAAGTAAAAAAAAAAATTAATAAAATGTAGTTATAAAGTCTCATAATGGATGATTTATGATATTGTTAAAGATATAACTTATCAAACTGAATTAATAACAGTTAGGGACGAAACCTATAATTTTTTGTCCGAAGAGTATTGATTATTTATCTAAGCTTTACAATATACCCTTATTTACAAGATGTATTAAAGGATTTTAGACTTTTAGGAGGAATTGATAGGAATGTACCACTATACCAAGAAAGTGGGAATCCAACAAAAAAAAGAATAAAGAGGAGATATACTCTAATGCCTTCCGCATTTAATGAAGTACAAGCTCCTCCAAAATCGCCACTAATTATTAACAATACATACAATATGGCAACAGCCAAAAGTATGAACTGAATTGGTTAAGTAAGTTCATATTCCTTTAATACTGATAATTAATAATTAATCAGTATAAATTCCATTTAAGGGATTAAAAATATAGGCTTATTGAATTAATTATTTTTTCGCCTTCTCCGACATATATTTCATCGCTTCATCAAATTCAACTTTGAAATCCTCAAACGAAATTCCTGAGCCTTGCAGTACCATACTCCATTGCCTTGTTTCTGCTCCTAACGCTACTGCTTCCTTTATTTCTTCATCAGTTGCACCAAACCCTTTAGCGCTAATTCTATGAAAATAAACACAATATACACAAGGAATTTGTGAAGCTACTGCAAGTTGAATCAACTCAGCATTTTTTGATGAAATACTGCTTTTAGGTCCTTTGAGTGTCTTATAGAGCCCCCAAGCTTCCGGAAGGGCATGTTTAGGGTATGCTGCAAACCAAGACGGAAAAGTTCCAAAAGTTTGCTCTATTTCGGTCTTAGCTTTTTCATAGGTATCCGTTTCCTGTGCCGATAAGTTAATTGTAAATAAGAATAATGAAATAATGAGAATTATTCCTGTACCGATTTTTTTGATTAGTTGTTTCATCTTTAAAGTAATTTAAATATTAGAAATGGTTTAGTTAATAAGAATTATAATAGAGTTTAATTGTATAATAAATGAAAAGTTTTTACCTTTCATTTAAGATAAAAGTTCAATTTGGAAGTAAATTTTTTCAATAATCAAACAAAAAAATAGAGCCTTTTCCATTTGTCGTTTTTGTTGATTACAAGAATAAAATAAACGTTATACGTTTATAATGACTGTGATAAGTTACAAATATTTTTTAACATCAATAGCCTATGAGGCTAATATATAGCGGTTTATAACCATTTTAAATTAAAATATACGGCCCAATAATATATCGTATCATCAGTTATAAAGTACAATATGAAGACAAGGTTATCAAAAACCTATTGAATTATTCCCTTTATTACATCACTTATTGAAGTTAGAATTTCCCCACTAAAAAAGCCATAGCAGAGAGATTATCTCTCTGCTATGGCTTTGATTATTTGTAAACATTTTAACTTTAAAAAAAATAATGCTGCCATATTAAAACCCCTTTTAATTTATGACAGCATTTAGATCTTATTTAATTTTAACTAGTAATCTTTTTATGTATAACAACAAACTTTCAAAAACTCCTACTTAAGAAAAAATAATTAGGCTTTTATGGAACACCCAATGGCTCTGGTCTTGGTCACTTCAATTGGTTTTCCTGCTAGTAAGGCGTCAACAGCATCTTCAACAAATTTTGATTTAACAGCTGATTCATTTCGAGAACTATCATCAATTCCACCAATATATTTAACGATTAACCCTTCTTTCTCTTTTTGTAAAATGTACACATGAGGTGTTGCAGAAGCTCCGTATTGAGGATAAATTTTCTGTCCATCATCAAATAAATAGGGGAAAGTAAATCCTTTTTCTTTTGCTCTCACTTTCATTAAGGCAAAACTATCACCGGGCTGTACGGCAGGATTATTTGGATTAATAGCAATTACAGGGTAACCAAATTCCTTGTATTTTTTGTCTAAGGCTAGTATTCTATCTTCATTTCTCTTAGATACCGGGCAGGTATTACAAGTAAATATGATTATAAAACCTTTAGCTTTTGGAAAATCAGATAGTGACACAAAAGTGTCATCAATATTTTTGAGCCTAAAGTCAGTGGCAATATCACCAATTTTATAGCCATTACTAGTTTCAATTTTAAAGGTATTATTAGAGGTAAAAGCATAAATAGTAGCAATTACTATGAGCAATAAAAAAGATTTAAATTTTTTCATGATTTTTAGAGTTTAGTAAATTTATTAATTTCTTTAAGTAATGATTCTTTATTAAAAGATTGCTCATAAAAAGCTCTTTTATCTTTATTATAGATCAATGTAGCTGGTAAAGCACCTGACCATGATTCATCTACCTTTGGGATCCATTTATTTTCATTGGGGTCATCCAATAAAATAACTTGAGGGGTTAAATTATTCTTTTTGACATATGGTTTTAGTTGGCTTTCAAATTTATCTGGAAAGTCTAAACTCACGAGGATAACCTTTAAATTTTGACTACCATACTTATCATGTATTTCTTGAAAATAGGGAAGTTCTTTTATACATGGTGCGCACCAAGTTGCCCAAAAATTAATGACATAAGTATTATCGTCCTTATAATTTAGCACAGGTTCAAGTTCAGAAAAATTATAGATTTCAATGTCATTATTGTTAAAAGATTGAACCACTTCAATGGTTGACTTTTTGCACGCAATAACCAAACCTAAACTAAAAAATAGAAGTATTATTCTCATAAAATGGTAACTGATTCAAACAAAAATAAATAAAGTAGAGACTCAATGACATATATTATCTCAATTTTATAGAAAATTTAACTTTATTATAAATTATTCATTTTCAATTGATAATATCAATACTATTTACTTACTTTTTACGTTATGATATTTATTTACATACCTTGAAAAATCATGAAAAAGCTATTTATTTTATTATTTCTCCCTCTAGGAATAATAGCTCAAACAGAAGGGCCAAAATCTGTATCTGATTCTACTGTAGTTCAAATCGAAAATCCTCAAAAAGATATTGACGTAAAAACTACTGTCTTAGAAATTGAAAAACAGGAAAGTAAAGTTATAAGTCCTGAATGTATTTCTGGCGATTGCAAAGATGGTGAAGGCACCATGAATTACAAAAGTGGTACTTACACAGGCCGATGGAAAGATGGATTGCGTGATGGAATAGGAAAGTTTGTTTGGAATAATGGCGACATGTATAATGGAACTTGGTCTAATGATAAAAGACACGGTCAGGGAGTATATTTATGGCACGATGGGTCGAAATATATAGGTAACTACAGTTTCGGCATAAGAAGTGGTTATGGCATTTATTATTATACTAACGGAACTATTTATGAAGGTACCTGGCAAAATAATTTAAAACACGGTATTGCCAATTTTTATTATAAAGAAAGTGTGAATTTAGGAGGTAAATACTTTAATAACGAATATGTAGGAGGTACGGGTATTACCCAAGGAACCTATAAACACAAACCTGAATAAACTTTGTAAGTTGTTTTTTGATATAACGACTATATATAGGGTGAAACCTTTTCACCTCTTTTTCATAGCATTTCCCGTTTTTAAGAAATTAAGAACGGGAATTTTAGTTAAAACTAACCCCACTTTTTAGCGGGATCTGTAATTCTTAGATATTATTTTTTAAAGCATCAGTTGGTTTAGGTACAAAATGACCTTTTCCTCCAGCTCTGTCATCGTTAAATGTAACAGGAACCTCATCTGCTATGGTTCGCTCATCCCATGTAGAATGTTTTGTCCCATCATCTGTTTGAACCATAATAATACAGTCTTCTACAGGGCAAACCAACGAACAAAGATTGCAACCAACACAATTTTCTTCAATAATACTTGGAATCCTATACGTTGCATCTTTTGATAAAGCTATGGCTTGATGTGCGCCATCATCACAGGCGATATAACATAATTCACAACCAACACATTTGTCAGGATTTATTTTAGCGATCACTTTATGTTCTAAATTCAAATGCTTCCATTCAGTAATATTGGGTAAAGCTTTGCCTGCAAAATCATAAATGGTATTATAACCTTTATCATCCATGAACTGGCGAAGTCCGGTTTCCATTTCTCTAATGATACCGAAACCATAATGCATAACGGCTGTACAGACTTGTACCGAAGTGGCTCCGAGCAAAATAAATTCTACCACATCACGCCAGGTTTCAACACCGCCAATACCCGAAATGGGCACTTTGCTTATTTCGGGATGTTGTGCTAATTCTCGTATCATGTGCATCGCTATCGGCTTCACCGCAGGACCACAATAACCCCCGTTAGTTCCTTTGCCATCAACAACCGGTAGCGGTGCATAAGTATCAAGGTCAATACCAATAATACTTTTGATCGTATTAATAAGTGAGATGGCATCAGTACCACCTTGATATGCTGCTAAACCCGGGTCGAGGATATCAGAGATATTAGGAGATAGTTTTGTAATTACAGGTACTTTAGCAACTTCCTTTACCCACTCAACGATTAATTTTAAAACATCAGGCTCTTGTCCTACTGCTGAACCCATACCACGTTCGCACATACCATGGGGGCAGCCAAAATTTAATTCAATACCATCAGCCCCAGCATTTTCTACATCTTTAATTATTTGATGCCATTCTTTTTTACTTTCAACCATTAAGGAAGCAATCACAGCATGATCAGGAAAATATTTTTTTACCTCTTCAATTTCCTTCAAATTATCCGCTAGGGGTCTGTCAGTTATCAATTCAATATTATTGAAACCCATCATACGGGTATCTCTATAATTTACCGAACCATATCTACTGGAGACATTAACCACAGGAACACCCAATGTTTTCCAAACAGCACCACCCCAACCGGCTTCAAATGCTTTCATAATTTGATATCCTGAATTGGTAGGTGGAGCAGAAGCTAACCAAAACGGATTTGGAGCTTTAATTCCTGCAAAATTTATTGATAGATCAGCCATAAATTTGATTATGAATATTGAATAATTATTTTTTAGTTAACCATTGATTAATGCCTTGGGCTGCCATTTTACCTTCATAAGCTGCATTAACAACTTCAGCACCTCCATTTACAGCATCACCTCCTGCAAAGTACATTGGGTTAGATGTTTGAAATGTTTCTTGATTCACAACAATTTTAGTTTTGGGGTCTAAATCAAGATCATCAATTAATTCATAAAAAGAACCTTGTTTTGCTTGTCCCGTAGCCTTAATAACCATATCACATCTTACAACAAAAACATTATTCTTTTTTATTTGGAGTTTCCCATCAATTATTTCTGTTTTAGCAAATTTTACACCTTCTACTCTCTCTTTCCCTACAATTTCAATAGGCGCCACATTAAATAAACTATCAACACCAGCACTTATGGCTAAATCATATTCAAAACCATAGGCTCCCATTTCTTTTTTTGATCTTCTATAAGCTAATACCGTTTTTCTTGCGCCCATTCTCGCCGCTTCTGAAGCCGCATCCATGGCTGTATTCCCACCACCGATGACAACTACCTTATTTGGCACATTAACTTTGTGGTGATGCATACGCAGATCTTCAATAAATTCAACCGCGCCAATAACACCTTCTATATCTTCTCCATCTAATTGTAAATCCGCAGTTTTCCCTAACCCAATACCTAGAAAAATGGAATCGTATTTATTTTCTAGTATTTTAAGTTGTTCTTTTGTTGTTATTGCTGAATTATATTTGATAGTAAAACCTAGCTGATTCTGCAAGTAGGCAACTTCTTTTAATACTTCTTCATTACTAATTTTATAAGGTGCAATCCCGTAAACAGTTAAACCGGATGGTTTATCTTTTGCTTCGAAAATATCAACGGTATACCCCAAGGTTCTTAATTCGCAAGCACAGGCTAAACCTGCAGGGCCAGCACCAATTACAGCAATTTTTTTGCCGTTACTTTTACCAGGTTTAAATATCTCTTTTTTGGTGTTTATCGTTTTGTTGGTCGCATAATTTTGAAGTCGGCCAATTTGAATTGGGGGCACGTCCTGATGATTAAATACACAAGCGCCTTCACATAAAACCCCTGTAGGGCAAACAATACCACAAGCATTACCCAACCAATTGGCATCAAAAATGGTTTTTGCAGCACCTTCTGTATTTTGAGTTTGTATTTGCTTTATAAAGAGCGGTATATCAATATGGGTAGGGCAGGCTTGAATACAAGGAGCGTCATAACAAAACAAGCAACGGGAACTTTCGTAGTAAGCCTCTGTATTGTTCATTAAAGACTTTTTCTGTTTGAAGTTTTTTTGAAACTCCTTCTCTGATGTAGGTTTTTTATACTCTGCCATTATTGGAATGATGGTTATTACAATTCACAAATTTTTCCATAAGTTTCGGGTCGTCTGTCTCTAAAAAATTGCCAAGTAGAACGAACTTCATCAATAAGATCGAGATCAAACTCAGCTACTAATAATTCATCATTTTCACGTGAAGCTTCGGCAAATATCTGACCCCTTGGATCTACAAAATACGATTGACCATAGAATTTGCCTAAATTCCAAGGTTTTTCTTCTCCTACACGATTGATACATCCCATAAAATAACCGTTAGCTGCTGCATGAGCAGGTTGTTCTAATTTCCATAAATACTCGCTTAAACCCGCTACAGTTGCGGACGGATTATAAACAATTTCAGCACCGTTTAATCCCAGAATACGGGCGCCATCAGGGAAATGTCTATCGTAACAAATATAAACCCCAACTTTCGCGTATTTTGTTTGAAATACAGGATATCCTAAATTACCAGGTTTAAAGAAATACTTTTCCCAAAATCCTGTAGTGTGCGGAATATGGTTTTTACGATATTTTCCTAAATATTTTCCATCGGCATCAATTACAGCAGCAGTATTATAGAGTACCCCTGCCTGTTCTTTTTCATATATTGGCACCACAATTACCATATTGTATTTCTTGGCATAAGCCTGCATTTTTTCTATTGTGGGCCCGGGTACAGCCTCCGCTGAGGCATACCATTTATTATCTTGCCCAGGACAAAAATATGGCGTATTGAAAATTTCCTGTAAACATAAAATTTGAACCCCTTGTTTTCCGGCATCCTCAATATATGGAATATGCTTGTTATACATGGCGTCCATAATTTCTTGGATAGTACCTTCTCCTTCCGTCATGGGAAGACTCATTTGTATCAATCCTGATTTTACTTTTCTTGGCATATATTCTCTATTTATATATTTATTCTTTTCGTTTTATTTTTATAAAATTAGATAACTGTTTTTGAAGTTTTACTTCTAGGAATAAAATGACCGTGACCTGCCTTTAATTTACATTTCTCATTTTCTATGGCAATTTCTCCCCGTAAAATAACAGTCTCTGTTTTTCCGATTACTTTTTTTCCTTCATAAGCAGAATAATCGCAATTCATGTGATGTGTATCAACAGAAATTGTATGCTTCTTTTTGGGGTCAAAAATTACAATATCAGCGTCCGAACCAATTGCAATAGTACCCTTTCTAGGGTACATTCCAAAAATTTTGGCGGCGTTGGTTGAACTTATTTCTACGTACTTTGTCAGCGATATTTTTCCAGCATGTACCCCTTCAGAATATAAAAATTCCATGCGATGTTCAATAGCAGGATGCCCATTTGGAATTTTCGAAAAATCATCTTTTCCCATTTTTTTCTGTTCCCACATAAAAGGACAATGATCAGTGCCAACAACTTGTACCAACCCTTGATTAATACCAGACCATAGCGCTTTTTGATCTTTCTTTTCACGCAAAGGGGGACTCATCACCCATTTGGCACCTTCAAAATCTTTTTCATATAATGATGCATCTAACATGAGATATTGCGTACATGTTTCAACAAAAACTTTTTGATTACGTTGGGTGGCTTTACGAACGGCATTTAAAGCGCCCTCACATGTCATATGGACAATATAACCCGGACAATCTGTATAGTGCAGCATGTCGGCAAATCTACCAGAAGCCTCTGCCTCAGTAACCTCTGGTTGAGACAGATAATGAAA
>Ga0316191_10003178_pt1 | contig 12077 bp, 10 predicted proteins | sample Eddworburr2cm_MG_FD_204928 | JGI IMG/M metagenome (GOLD analysis project Ga0316191, IMG submission 204928) | Coastal sediment microbial communities from Maine, United States - Eddy worm burrow 2 cm | ecosystem: Environmental > Aquatic > Marine > Coastal > Sediment | place: USA: Maine...
TTCTGGAAGTTGTCCCGGTCCTGCAACCTGTCGTACAGGTTCCCCAGGGTGACATGCGCGCCGATATTGTCCGGGTCAATCCTTATGGCCTTGTCGAGTTGTTCGCGGGCCTTGTCTATATTATTGCGTTCCAGTAGAAATGATCCGTAATTGACGAGTGTTTCAGGGTTGTCCGGTTCCAGCTTCAGTGCCTGCAGATAAGACTTCTCGGCTGCTTCGAAGTGCTCCTGACGTTGCAGTACAGCACCCAGGTTGCTGTATGCCGGTGCAAACTCCGGGTGGATCTCCAGAGCGGTACGATAGCGTGATTCGGCTGTTTCCAGATCTCCGAGTAACTGACTGACAGAACCGGCGTTGACATGTACGCGCGGATCGCTGCTGTCGAGTGCCAGTGCCTTTTCGTAATGTTCCAGAGCCTTGTCGAGGTTGTTGCCCGCTTTATAGATATTGCCAAGGTTGTTCCATGCATCTGCCAGTTCCGGGTCAATGAGTATCGCCTGTTGTCCATGCTGGAAGGCGTCTTCGTCACGGTTGACGGCGTGTAATGCCATGCACAGGTTGCTGTGCGCCAGCGCGTTGCCCGGTTGCTGTTCAAGCTGTTTGTTAAAGCGTTCAATAGCGAGTTTCGAATCACCCCGCTGCATGGCGATGACGGCGGTAATTTCGATCAGGGTGGCATCATTCGGACTGCCAAGCAGTTGCTGTTCCGCCAGCTGTCCGGCTGCTTGCAGATTGCCTTGTTGATACAGGGTGATTACCTGCTGGAGCCTGGCGGCTGCAGGAGCGGAGCCCGTAGCTGCCGATTGTTTGCCCCGGGCGCAGCAGCGTTTGTATTTTTTGCCGCTGCCGCAGGGGCAGGGTGCGTTCCTGGAAGGTGCGGTTTGCATATATTAGGGATTCGTGTGTTTGACAGGTCGGTGTTGTTTGATTCTGCAGGCTATCTTGCGCATCGACATTGTACTCAAGATGACTGACGGATTGCGATATGCGTGGTGATATTTGGTTGCTGTGTGGCGGCCTTTAAATGCAGGACGGGTAGGTTTCGCTTTACCCGTTATATGGTCTTCGGGCTGTATTGGTTTTGTGTCTTTTTTGCCAGGGGTGGAGCGGACTATCCGGAAAAGACACCCTGCTGCTGTATGTTTTTCGTTAGAAACAACACAAAAAAACAACAATCTGGCTATTGCCGCGTGGGTGCGCTTGCAAAACAGGGTGCTCTCTCGAATCGGAATAATAAACTAACCAACTGTTTATGAACAATAAATACCCCTATTGAATGGCTATTGTGCGAGGTTTTCTACCCAGTTTGTTGTTATTTTACAACGAATAATTAGCATGTGGTTTTTTTGTAAAAATGTGTTGCGTTTTTGCACGACACTGTTGTAAAGTGCTCGCGTGTGCAATGGCAGTAGACTTTGGTTAATCAACTTTTAAACTGTGTAAGGGGAATATCATGATTAAGAAAATTTTACCGACAATGATCGGAGCCGCCCTCGTCGGTGGCATGGCGCCTGCAGTAGCAGACGTGACCGTGTTTGGTCATCTCGACACCAGTGTCGATTATGTTGACCAGAACAAAAGCACGACTAACCTCAACTGTAATACCTGTTCACTGGGTTTCAAGGGCAGTGAAGACCTGGGTAACGGTCTGAAGGCGATCTTCAAGTTGGACTTCCAGTTCGATATGACCGAGCGCAACAACGGACGGACATCGACTAATAAAGTTGATGTTGTGCTGAACCCGAGCACCACGACTGCTGTGACAACTACCACGACCGTCACCATCGTGACCAAGGTTACTGACAGCCCGGACTCCATCACCGATCGTGACCAGTGGCTGGGTTTGGCCGGCAACTTTGGCCAGATTCGCTTTGGTACGATTTCAACGGTTTACAAGTCTCACGGCTCCATGATTGATCCGATTTACCGGACATCACTCCAGGCGCGTGACCATGGTCTGCAGTCGAGAGCGCATTCTGGTGCCGGTGAGAATGGCCAGGGTCGTGCTGAAGACACCTTCCGCTATGACAGCCCGAGTTGGAATGGCCTGAAGGTCGGCGCAACCTATACCATGCAGACAGATACCGGCGGCAGTACCGACACCCCGTTCGGTGCCGGTGTCGAGTACAAGAATGGCCCCTTCCTGGTCTTTGCTGACTACCTCACCAATGATAACGGCGGCGACGACCAGGCCTACAAGCTCGGTGGTAAGTGGACCTTTGGTAACTATGCCCTGTACGGCCAGTACGAGTTTGATGATGGTCTGCTTAGTTACCTGGATGGTAACCAGTTAGGTGGAAACAAGGGTGACGGTGCTGATGTCTGGGAAATCGGCGGTACCGGCACGTGGGGCAACAACATGCTGGTTGTAGCCTATGGTGAGAAGGACAACACCAGTGGCGGTCCTGGTGAAGCACAAGTTGCAGATCAATTTGGCGAAGATTTTGGTAAGACCGAGACGTTTCAAATCGTCGGTGTTCACAGCCTGAGCAAGCGTACTTCTGCCTATCTCGGCTATGTTAATCGTTCCTTTGACGGGTATTACTTCAATAGTAATGACCAGAAAAAGAACTTCAGTGACAGGGATGAGTGGTCCTTGGGTATGAAGCACTTGTTCTGATACGTAAGTATCCAGAAGAGCCGGGGAGCAGGGCCAGATGGCCCTGCTTTCCCAAGTGTTGTTTGATCGAGGACAGCACTTGGGAAAGCACTGGTTACAAATAATTGTATATATGATAGTTTTATTCAGGAGCGGTCGTTCGGCCATGTTTCTGAAAATGCCGGGGGAAACGCCATGATCAAGAAAATCTTGCCGACCATGATTGGTGCCGCGCTTGCAGGTGGTATGACGGTTGCCTCTGCAGATATCACTGTCTTTGGACATCTTGACAGCAGTGTTGATTTCACCGACCAGGATGGTGGCTATGATGCCCAGAACCTGAACTGTAATACCTGTTCACTGGGTTTCAAGGGCAGTGAAGACCTGGGTAACGGCCTGAAGGCGATCTTCAAGCTGGACTTCCAGTTCGACATGACCGAGCGCAATAACGGACGGACATCGACTAATAAAGTTGATGTTGTGCTGAACCCGAGCACCACGACTGCTGTGACAACTACCACGACCGTCACCATCGTGACCAAGGTTACTGACAGCCCGGACTCCATCACCGATCGTGACCAGTGGCTGGGTCTTGCCGGCAACTTCGGCCAGGTTCGCATTGGTACCATCTCAACCGTGTACAAGTCACACGGCGCGATGCTTGATCCTTACTACCGCACGGCACAGCAGCAACGTGATCGTGGTCTGCAATCCGACCTGCACCGTGGTGCCGGCGAAGCCGGCCAGGGCCGTGCCGAGAATACTTTCCGCTATGACAGTCCAAACTGGAATGGCCTGCAGGCTGCGGCGACCTATACCATGCAGACAGATACCGGTGGCAGCACCGACAGCCCGTTCAGTGTCGGCGCCCAGTACAAGAATGGCCCGTTCCTGGTATTTGCTGACTACATTACCAGTGATGCCGGTGGTGACGACAGTGCCTACAAGCTGGGCGGCAAGTACCAGCTGGGTATGTTTTCATTCCTGGCCCAGTACGAATTTGATGATGGTTTGATCAGTGCCCGCGGCGCTAACCAGACGGGTGGCAAGGGCGATGGTGCGGATACCTGGATGCTGGGTGCGTCCGGTAAAATGGGTAACGCCATGGCGTATTTCGGATACGGACAGGCCGAAAAGGGTAGCGGCAACAGCATCGCTTCTGAGTATAAAGTGTGGCAGCTGATGGCTTCTTATAATTTTAGCAAGCGTACCCAGGTCTATACCGGGTTTAGTGAAATCGATTGTGATCGTGCTGACAACAATGTGTGTTCCGGTGTCAAATCCAATGGTGGCGAGGACGACAAGTTTTCAGTCGGTATGAAGCACAAGTTCTAATCGTATGTAGCACGTAATAACTATTAACGGGGCCTGCGGGCCCCGTTTTTATTGCAGTCGGTTTTTTATGTTCCGTCTGCTCATCAGCATCAGGGTTTAATCGGGAAATGCGGCATTTTATTTTTTACATCACCTTATTGTTGCTGGCCTCGTGTGCCAGTCATCCACATGAGCCGGCCGGTGTCATTCACGAAGATGCGCACCGTGGCGGGACCGTGGTTGCATTCAGCCAGTCTGGCGATTTATTGGCTTCAGGCGGCTGGTCGGGAAACGTGCGGTTGTGGCAATTACCGGATGGCTCCTCGTTCAGGTATTGGCGGGGGCATAGTGATTCTGTCAATGGTATCGCCTTCCTGGCCGTTGACCGGCAGGTTGTCACTGCCGGTTATGATGGTGTGCTGCAGCGACGCGGGATCGATGGAGAACTGCAGCAGGAATTGACCGGGCTAGAGCCGATTATGCACATGGAGGCCGATGCTGCGACGGACCGGCTGTTAACCGGACATCGTGATGGTTCGGTGCGTTTATGGAGGGCCTCGGACTTTACCCTGTTGTCTGAGCAGCAATTACACAGTGATGCAGTAAAGGCGGTCGCTATCGACTCACAACGGGCACGTTATGCCTCCAGCAGTGAAGACAGCAGCGTTGCCGTCTGGATCGAGGGCGGTGAAGTGCGCTACCTGGAAGAACCGGGTACCGATGCCTGGACGCTGGCCTTCTCACCGGATGGTAACTGGTTGTCGGGCGGCACGTGGTTTCGCCTGTATCGCTGGAATCTTGATGATGGTTCACTGGCTGTTCTGCCAACCGAGCATTACGGGCTGATCAGGGCTGTTCAGTACACCGGTGAAGGTGAAGCGCTGGCATCAATCAGTCGGCAGACTGACAGCTCCGTGTATTTTCTGGACCCAATCAGCGGTGAAGTACTGCGCCGCTTCCAGCGGCATGATCTCTGTGGTGCTGATGTGTCTGTTTCGCCGGATGGTCGATACATGGCGACCACCAGTGATGACGCAAGCGTGCGTATCTGGGTGTTGGCTAGGGACAAGCCGTAGGTCGGATTACGCTGCGCTAATCCGACCTGCCTGCATTGCTAGGTCAGTTTCTTCACGCCGTCTTCAGTGCCCAGCAACAGTACATCGGCAGGGCGTTTCGCGAACAGGCCAACGGTGACCACGCCGGGTATATCATTCAGATCCTGTTCCAGCTTGACCGGCTCCATGATCTCCATGTTATGAATATCAAGAATGATGTTGCCGTTATCGGTGGTAAAACCCTCGCGATATACCGGTTGACCACCACGCTTGACCAGTTCACGCGCAACCATGCTACGCGCCATCGGGATGACCTCGATGGGCAGGGGGAATTTGCCCAGCACATCGACCAGCTTGCTGCCATCGGCAATACAGACAAATTTCCGGCTGCAGGCAGCGACAATCTTTTCACGGGTAAGTGCGCCACCGCCACCCTTGATCAGGTGCAGATACTTGTTGGATTCGTCTGCGCCATCAACGTAAACGGAGAGTTCGCTCACCGAGTTCAGCTCCAGTACCGGTATGCCATGTGCGGCTAGACGTTCTGCACTTGCATTTGAACTGGCGACAGTACCCTCAATCTTGTGCTTGATGCCGGCGAGGAAATCGATGAAGTGATTCGCCGTTGAGCCGGTGCCGATACCGATAACCGTGCCGGGTTCCACGTATTCCAGTGCCGCCTCTGCGACCATTTTTTTTAATTCATCCTGTGTCATGCGGGTGCTCCATGATGTTTTCTGATGTTGATAATACCCGTGCTGTTGGCGGATGTCATGATCATGAGTCGTTCCGCTATCCACATCTGGGCAAGGCGTAATTGACCTGTTACTGTATCCGGCATGCTGAAGCGATATATAAAGATGATCAGGAACAGCCGCGTTTATGACGTGGCTCAAAAAACGCCGCTTGAGGAGGCCGGTCGTCTGTCTGTACGGCTTGAGAACCGGGTCTGGATGAAGCGCGAGGATTTGCAGTCTGTATATTCATTCAAACTGCGTGGTGCCTATAACCGCATGTCGAGTCTCTCCGCGGAGCAGCGCACGCATGGTGTGGTCGCTGCCTCCGCCGGTAATCATGCGCAGGGTGTGGCTCTGGCGGCCCAAAAGCTGGGTGTGAAAGCGCTGATCGTCATGCCACGCACGACACCTTCTATCAAGGTGGCAGCGGTGCGTGATTATGGTGTGCGTATCAAGCTGGCGGGTGATGCCTACGATGAGGCTTATACCTGGGCAGCCAAATATGCCGAAGAAAAGGGTATGACTTTTATACACCCCTATGATGATCCGCTGGTGATTGCCGGACAGGGGACCGTGGGGCTGGAGATTTTACAGCAGCATGAAGATGATATTGAAGCGATCTTCGTGCCGGTGGGTGGCGGTGGGTTAATTGCCGGCATAGCGGCCGCGGTGAAATCGTTGCGTCCGGAAATCAAGGTGATTGGTGTGGAGCCCGATGAAGCGTCCTGCATGTATGAGGCGCTGAAGCGTGGTCGTCGGGTTGCTCTCAAGCAGGTTGGTATTTTTGCAGACGGTGTTGCTGTCCGGCAGGCTGGCAAGGAGCCGTTCAGAATCGCACGGCAGTATGTTGATGATATGGTGCTGGTCAGTACCGATGAAATATGTGCTGCGATGAAGGATATCTTTGACGAATGCCGTGCGATAGTGGAACCGGCGGGTGCGCTCGCGATAGCGGGCATAAAGAAATACGTCGAACAAACCGGTATCAAAGGCAAGAGCCTGGTTGCTATAAACAGCGGAGCAAATATCAACTTCGATCGACTGCGGCATGTATCCGAGCGTGCGGAAATCGGCGAGCGGCGTGAAGCACTGCTGGCGGTAACTATTCCTGAAAAACCCGGCAGTTTCAAAAAGTTTTGCAGGGCTATCGGCAAGCGCGGTATTACCGAATTTAATTACCGTTTTTCGGATGCAAGCAACGCGCACGTTTTTGCCGGGGTGCAGTTACAGGGAGGTGATGAGGAACGACTGGAATTGCTCGAGACCCTGCAAGGCCAGGGTTACCCGGTTGAAGATCTCACTGACAGTGAACTTGCCAAGTTGCATATTCGTCACATGGTAGGAGGTCGGGTGCCGGGGTTGAAAGACGAGTTGTTATTCCGTTTCCAGTTCCCGGAGCGTCCGGGTGCCTTGCTGAATTTCCTGTTATCAATGGGTAATCGATGGAATATCAGCCTGTTTCATTACCGAAACCACGGCGCTGACTATGGGCGTGTGCTGGTTGGTATACAGGTGCCGTCGGGTAGTCATGGTGACTTCCGGAAGTCGCTGGACAAACTGGGTTATGCCTATTGGGAAGAAACAGATTGCACTGCCTATAACCTATTTCTGGGGGCGGGTTAGTAACGGCTTCTATTTCGAATCTTTTGTTTGTTGCATAAAAAAAGCCCAGGCTGGAAGCCCGGGCTTTTTAGTTATCAAGGAACGGTTTAATGTTCCTGACAAGCCGCCGATTACCGGCGTTTCTTCGGTGCAGCCTTCTTGCGCTTCGGTGCTGCCTTCTTGCGCTTCGGTGCAGCCTTCTTGCGCTTCGGTGCAGCCTTCTTACGCTTCGGTGCTGCCTTCTTGCGCTTCGGTGCAGCCTTCTTGCGCTTCGGTGCAGCCTTCTTGCGCTTCGGTGCAGCCTTCTTACGCTTCGGTGCTGCCTTCTTACGCTTCGGTGCTGCCTTCTTACGCTTCGGTGCGGCCTTCTTCTTGACCTTCCGCTTTACTACCTTTTTCTTCACTACCCGTTTCTTAACAACCCGCTTCTTCGCGGGTGCTTTCTTCCTCGTTACTTTCTTTCGTGCAGCCATACCAAACCTCCTACATCGTTAGCCCAAAGTGAGTATAAACAAGTAATAACAAATTACCAGTTTTATTTCATGGAAAATTGTACCTGTCATGCAAGTGTGTTAGCGGCATTTGCACAACTTTATTTATGCTTAAACATTGCACCAAACACACAACACCAAACACACAACACCAAACACACAACAGCTGAACGTAAACATTGCGCGTTTCATTTTTTGTTTCGGCGTTTTCTTTATTGAAAGAAAGTTAGCTCTGCGTCGTAAAATTATTGTGTCGAAGCTGTTCTGTTTGACGAAAGATTAACCCGCGTGGTGGTTGCAGTGTGTCCGGGTGATACCAGCTGGCGCGATGATTGTGTTTTGTAACTAATGTTCGGAATAGTTAACGAAAATACGTCTTTCTATTCAGCGTACTGGTGTTGATGTGCTACAGGTGGATCTTGTCTTTATTCATTTTAAACAGAAACTTATAGAATATTATTAGCTGACGGGGTTGTTGCAGGTGAAAAAAATCCCGACAGTTCCTGAAAATAATTTGCGTGCGTTTGAATGTAGCGACAATCACCAGGTTGTTGACAAAAATACATGTTTATTGATGCGTGTATCGTTGTTTGCATTGCTGATGTGGTGTTGTAACACGCGGCTGCTGCATTGCCGGGAAGCTTGCTGTTAGTCAATGTGATGACGTGTTGTATTGCGTGCGCAGGGTTTTCATCTCTGCGCTGTTTGTATGTAAAGACTACGTAGTGAGAACTAAATTATTTTGTTAATTATTTTTCTGTTTATTGAAAAACGCATGGCTTGCCAGGTAAAAAAATTGTTTCATCGAATGAAAAGTGCGCAAAAAATTTCCGGAAATGTTTGAAGTCTGTTGTTAAAAAGATACAAAAAACGCCAATTACAGTCTGCCTCGGGGTATTTTGGTGAATTGATTTCGTTTAGCGTGATTACAACACTGTGTAGATCTGTGTTTCTGTTGCAATAGCATTCAGTGGTACATCCCAGTTGTTTGGCTCAATGCATGTTTGCTTTTGCAGTTCGTAGGCCAGTCCGACCATTCTCGGTTTACGCCAGTGCTGGCGTCGCTGCAGGAAAGCGAAAGTCCGGTCGTAGAAGCCGCCACCCATGCCAATACGATGGCCGGCCGGGTCAAAGGCAACCAGTGGCGTTAATACCAGGTCGAGTGCGCAGGGCTTGATCAGCTCACGCTTTACCGGTTCTGGAATACCGAAGCGGTTGCGTTCCAGCATATCGTTGCGATTAAAACCGGCGAACCAGAGTTTTTGTCGTGAGAACGGTACCAGTACCGGCAGATAAATCTGTTTGCCGGACGACCACAGGTGTTCGAGTAGCGGGAATGGATCTATTTCGCCATCACTGGCGAGATAGGCTGCGACTCGCTGGCTACGTAATATCAACGGGTGTTTGCGCAGCTGCTGTGCCATTTGTTCGGCGCAGGCCACTGCTTCCTGGTGAGGGAGCGTTTTTCTTTGTTGACGAATTGTCTGGCGCAGTGTTTGGCTGGTCATCGTCAGTGCTTATGAGAAAAAGCGGATGTAAATTAGGAGGGCATCCTCCACTTGTAGCGGTGTGACTGTTGCCCCTGAACCAAAGGTTCAAGAGGGGGACCGCAGTGATGCTTCAGGCTTCCCGCACATGGCGGGCATGCACACCAGCACCACAAAAAGTCCCCTGGGTTGGTGATTAGGCTCAAGGAGATCTAGGCCACTGTCGCATACAGCAGGGGATGCCCAAATTTAAACGGTTCCAACGGGTGTTGCTTTAGTTCATCTTCGATTGCCGGAAATCGGCAAGCGCTTCATCAATCCGGGTATTCAGTTCGTGCAGCCGGATGCCGGTTGCATTCGAGTTGTTTCCGGCGGCGCCTGACAGGATTGATTCATGGGCCAGGTTCAAACCGGCCATCACGGCAATTCTGTCAATGCCGACGACTTTTCCGCCGCTGCGAATCTCCGACATTTTCTGGCTCAAATGTTTTACCGAGGCCTCAAGTGCTTCTCTTTCATCATCCGGGCAGGAGACCAGGTATTCCTTGTCAAGGATCTTGATCTTTACAGCATTGTCTGCCTTGCTCATGTGCCTGTCTCCAGTGACTTGAGGCGAGTAACGATGGCATCGACACGGTTGCGGACCTGATCATGCTTTTCAAGCAGGCCGGCGCGTTCATTCGCCATGGATTCCTGCTGGGAACGTAATGAGCGATTTTCCTTCATAAGCCGGTCGAGCAGTTCCAGCAGGGTGCCTACCTGTTGTTCCAGGCGGGTGAGTTCGGATTCGGTCAGTATGGGTGTGGTTATTTTTGTCATGTCGCCAATATAGTGTGGTTACGCGATCCGGTCAATGCCGGCTTCTGCCAGCGCGCCGTGTTCTGCTGCACGAAGTCAGCCGTTTAGTGTGCGATAATCACCACAAGGGTACTGCAAGGTACTGGTAATGCAGCTTTTACAGATATTAACCGGGAGGCATGGTTTTGCCGGATACAACACAGTGTAACTATGATGAACTGGCAGCGTTGCTGCGCTCGGCGGGTGCGGACAGCAGTGCCAGTGAAGCGCATGGCATGTTGAGCGGAACGATTTGTGCAGCTGGAAAAACGTCTCCGCAGCTGTGGCTGGAGTATTTGCTGGGTGAGGATAATGCGCCTGGCGCGGCTGCCAATGATTGTGGCGACATGCTTGTTAGCCTGCAGTCTGAACTATTGCGACAGTTTAATGATGACGCTTTCGGATTTGTACTGTTCCTGCCGCCTGATGATATCTCCCTGTCGTTGCGTACCGAGGCGCTGTGTCAATGGTGTGCCGGTTTTCTTTACGGTCTGGCGCTCGGGGGATTTCGAGAGGATATTGAGGTGCCGGAAAACGTGGATGAAGTCATGAAGGACCTCTACGAGATATCAAATGCGCGCTTTGCATACGACAAGACCGAGGAGGCTGACGAGACGGCCTATATGGAAATCGTGGAATATGTGCGTATGAGTGGCTTGTTGATATACGAGGAACTGCAACCGTTGCCGGCAACGCGTTTACAATAGTATCGAAACGTTGCGTGCAGGCTGTACCTTGATGTTTACCAGGAGTCTATATGATTAGTCAGCGGGAGTTCAGTCGGCGCAGGAATCAGCTGATGCGCATGATGGGCAAGGATTCTATTGCTATTATCCCGACGGCGACTCAACAGATACGCAATCGCGACGTAGAGTATCCATTCCGGCCGGACAGTGATTTCTATTACCTGACCGGCCTGCACGAGCCGGATGCCATCGCTGTCTTGATACCGAAACGCCCGCATGGCGAATACCTGCTGTTTTGTAATGAACGTGACCCGGAAATGGAAACCTGGACCGGACGTCGTGTGGGTACGGAAGGGGCTATCGAGAAATTCAATGCCGACGATGCCTTCCCGATTGGCGATGTCGACGAGATTCTCCCCGGCCTTATGGAAAGCTGTGAACGGGTGTTCTATACCATGGGTTCCCGGCCGGCATTTGACCGGCGGGTGATGGAATGGGTTAACCGCTTGCGCGAGGGTGCTCGCACCGGTATGCGCACACCGGATAAATTCGTGTCACTGGAACACCTGCTGCACGACATGCGCCTGTACAAGAGCCGTTCCGAGATTCGGGTGATGCGTGCCGCCGCCAGGGTTGCCTGCCGCGCACACCGGCGTGCCATGCAGACCTGCCGGCCGGGCCTGCATGAGTACCAGATCGAGGCCGAGCTGCTACATGAATTCCGTAGCGCTGACATGGAGCCGGCTTATCCCAGTATTGTCGGTGGTGGCACCAATGGCTGTGTGCTGCATTACACGGAAAACAGTGCCGAGCTGAATGACGGCGATCTGCTGTTGATCGATGCCGGCTCCGAATATGACTGCTATGCTTCCGATGTGACGCGCACTTTTCCAGTCAATGGGCGTTTCAGCGCGGCGCAGAAGGCGCTCTACGAGGTGGTGCTGGCTGCGCAGACGGCGGCTATTAAAAAGGTATGTCCGGGTAATCACTGGAATGCACCGCACACCGCAGCAGTCAGGGTGCTGACACGCGGCTTGATCAAGCTCGGTATTCTCAAGGGCAAGCAGGCGGACCTTATAAAGAAGGAGGCCTACCGGCGATTTTATATGCACCGCACCGGCCACTGGCTGGGTATGGATGTGCATGATGTCGGTGACTACAAGGTCGGTGGTGCCTGGCGCGAGCTGGAGCCGGGCATGGTGCTGACCGTTGAGCCGGGTATCTATATCCCGGCGGGCAGCCGGGGGGTCGCCAGGAAATGGTGGAATA
>Ga0316191_10003180_pt1 | contig 12073 bp, 11 predicted proteins | sample Eddworburr2cm_MG_FD_204928 | JGI IMG/M metagenome (GOLD analysis project Ga0316191, IMG submission 204928) | Coastal sediment microbial communities from Maine, United States - Eddy worm burrow 2 cm | ecosystem: Environmental > Aquatic > Marine > Coastal > Sediment | place: USA: Maine...
ACAGGAAATCGTATTATCAGGCGTCGACTTAACCGCGAACGGCACGCTTAGCGACCAGCAAATCCTCGACAACCTGCTCAACAACGGTAATCTGATCGTCGATCAATAATCGGTCAACCTGGAATTCAGTGCCACGGATGGCATCTATTTCGACTAATCCTGTGTTTCGATATCTACGCCGAAACATATCTAATTCATGTGAGCGCAGACAGTACCGAACGCAGATTGTCAGGAATATTTACCGGTTTTTCGCTGGCCCGATCCACGTAAACATGGATAAAGTGGCCCTGGGCGATTGCCAGTTCCCGATCACCGACAAACAACCCTACCTCATAGCGTACCGAACTGTGACCGAGATGAGCGACCCGAATGCCGGTTTCGATGTCGACAGGAAATGCAGCACTGCTGAAATAATTACACTGCGTCTCAACTACAAGACCGATAATTTCGCCAGTATGGATATCGAGCGCACCCTGATCGATTAAAAACCGGTTTACCGCCGTATCAAAGTAACTGTAATACTGGACATTATTAATATGACCGTAAACATCGTTATCCATCCAACGTGTGATTATGGTCATGAACTGCCGATAGTCTTCGCGCTTGTCAGGTTCCTGTTTTGCCGACATCTGAACTTCCTGCTTGTTTGACAGATTAATTGATTCTATTGCCTGGTTTCGAAGATAAAAACTATCCGCTACAGACCAGGACTAATTCTTATTAAAGTTGCCCGGTTATGCAACCCAATACATTTTTACTATTGTTTGCAGTTATGTGGGTCGCGTTCAGCCTGACGATTTGAGTTTAATCACCCCTGTGGCTACTAATTTATCCCGCGATTCTCGCAATGCGTCGGAGTAACAGGAAAACGACAATCAACACCGAACAGCAGGCTGTAAGAACCAGAGCTAACAGGTAAAACAAATAAAAAGGCCTCAATACTTTGTAAGAGGCCTTTTTATTTCATGGATTTGGTCGGGACGGCAAGATTCGAACTTGCGACCACCTGCCCCCCAGGCAGGTGCGCTACCAGGCTGCGCTACGCCCCGTCGTAATATCGTATTTGACGATAGATTTAGCGTTTTAGCAAGGCAAGAAGTTCTTCGAGTTCGGTCAGGGTCATGCTTATAAGTCTGAATATTTTTATTTTTGTTTTCCTTGTTTGATTTCAGATTTCTTTAGGAGAGACGGAACGTTCCGCCCTCCTCTGCATTTTTACTTTGCTATTTCACCTTCACAGGTCTGGGCATCTTGTACGAGCCGTCGACGAGAGGCATCCTGGGCCCGTAGAAACGTGCCGCAAAGCGGAAACTGCCGTCCGGCGCCGGCAGCCAGTTTTTCAACTGGTTCGGGTCACTGGGCTTGTCTTTCTGTAAATAAATCACCAGCTTGCCGTCTGCTACGTATAGTTGTTTCTGGTCGATCATGAAGCTGTTGATGGTGTAGCGATCGATCGGGTTTTTGACGAAGTAGCCATCCTTGTTGTAGATCGGGATGGACCAGAACTGGGTGACCGGCGGCAGATCCTTCATGTCGAAGGTCATGGTGTACCTGTTCTTGCCATCGAGCGGCTTGTCGTCGTTGTCGGTAAACAGAAACGCTGCACCATGAGAGACGTTTTTGTCAGGTCCCGCCCATCCGGCATCCGCCATCACCGCCCGGCTCATGTAGTCGGTTTCAAACCCTCCCACATTCTGCACCACCATCCAGCCGTTCATCGACAGCAGGCTGGACTTGAAGGTTTTCTTGACGCTGTCGTAACCCTTTTTAAACCCTTGCTCCATGGCTGTCTGCATGTCCTTGTCCAGATCGGCCCAATTGAAATTCTTGCCGGGGCCGATATTGAGGGTCGCGAGTTGAGCCAGCATGTCAGCCTCTTTTTTCGAGTCCTTCATCAAGGTCATGCTGGGGTCGTTCAGAATCATATTGAGGATCGAGAAAAAGTCCTCCGCGGTCTCCTTGTCCACCTGTCCCTGGGCTATTTCTGGCATGCGCGGATATTTTTTGAAGGTACCGGGAACCACGTCAGCCTTCGACTCGGGAACGCCCTTTTTGCCGTTAGCTATCCACTTACTCAAGGGTGTGATGTTGATCTCATCCTGATACGCGTTGATCTGGCTGATGTCTTTGTCCGAGCCCGTCAGTACCGCAATCCGCGTCAGGGCATAACTTGTCTTGCTCGGCGCATGAATCACTTCAGTGGTGGCGAACTCGGCCGGGATTTTGCCTTTGTAATCGTCAGGAACGATGATGTAAGAACGTGCGTCGGTGCCATTGAACTGATTGCCTGCCATCAGGTAGAAGATGCCGTACTGGTCCATGATCTGCAGACTGAAATAGCGGTCCGTGATCGCGGGCATCTGGATGATCATCGGTTCTTTCTGCATGTCGAGGAAGCCAGTGCCGTACAAGGTTGTGGCATTGGGAGTGACGACCGGAAAATCAGGCGTTATTTTTTTCCTGACGTTGAAAAACCGGTTGGTGCCGACATAGGACTGGTTGTCCTTCTTGCTGTCCTGGGTATAGGTATAGCGCTGTCCGAAGTAGATTACCTGCTGCAAACCATAGGTATAGGCTTTTTCAGCAATCTGTTGGGCCTCGACAGCGCTGACTTGTGCTGAGGCTGTGGAAGCAGTAAAGAACAGTATTCCAGCTCCCAGAAGCATGAGTGTTTTTTTAATCTTGTGTATTTGTTTCATATTCATATTCATTCTCTTTCCTATATTTCAGGGCCAGGGACGGCGGAGAATTCTGCGCCCCCCCGTGCGGTTAATCAAACTCTATTTCACTGGCTCGGGCGCAGGGAACTTCTAGCTGCCATCCATAATTTCCTTGCGCGGCCGATAGAGGCGGACCGGATAGTTCCAGCCCTTCATGATCGGCAGGAAGTTTGGCTGTTTGGGGTCGCCGCCGAAGTGGATGGTCATGCTGCCGTCCTTGTTTTTCTTACCGGTGATATTGTTCACCGAATAGGCCTTTTACTGGTTCTTCTGGAAATAGCCTTCCCCGTTATAAAGACTGATCGACCAGAATCCGTCCACCGGCACATCTTTCACCTTGAGCGTGTAAGCGGTCTTGCCATCATTATGCTCAGGCGTGACGCCCGCATACATGGCATCTTTTTGCGGATTGCCACCCCAGCCGGTGGCGCTGGCAAACAGGAACTTGACCGGGTTGACTTCGTCCTTGCTGCCGGCGCGGAAACAAGAGTCAGCGGGACTTCCAACGAACCGTCATCATGCTCAGCAGGCGCTGCCTGGAGACGAGATCCCGGGTCAGGGGGGGATATAGAGCTTGGTCTGGATGACCAGATTGCTGTCATTCGAAGTCATTAGCGCATTGTAAGGAGTCCAGGTAATTCAAACACTATTGTGATATGTAAAAACCTAAGAATACCGTCGATGCAATCAACAACTGAAATTAGAGACAAAAACTATTCATGGGCAGTTTCCGACACCGGGGTCTCGCCAGTATCGTGTTCAACGAGCACCTGACCGGCGGCGGTCGCATTAACATGACGGTGGTCTGCAATATCGCACAAAGCGTTGTCGGTCAATGATCTGACACTTCTATCACGGGCATTCTAAATTCACTTTACGGAATGCACTTGCCGGTGCTGTCGGCTGACTGCATCGACAGTGAAGGTTGATGGGATGATCAAAGCTGGGGACGCGAATAAGACCTTCTTTATCTTTTGTTGATCTATATCAGCACCTTATTTTTCGAGAAGGTTTAGATATATTTCAACCAACTGCTGCTCGGGCTTATCCGCTCAAAAAATCTTATGTCACGAACACCAACCTTGAAATGATAAAAAGGAGAAAGCAAAGGAAATACGCACAGACTTGCAAATCGAGTCGGCAAGGGGTCCAATCAGCGCATGATAGCTTACGCCAGAAACGGAGATGAGCCTTGAACATGCGTATGCGCCTCGGCCTCGCGCTTGTCGCCATAGTGGTCATCGGACTGGTTGTGGTGTCGGCCGTTATCGTCTACACGGCAGACGACAGCCGTATCAAAGCGCATATTGAGACTGCGGTGAGTGATGTAACCGGTCGCAAACTCACGATCGCGGGTGACCTCACCCTCTCCATCTCCCTGACCCCGCAACTGGTAATGGAGGATGTGACCCTGGCAAATGCATCCTGGGGATCAAAGCCAGGCATGCTGACGGTCGGGAAATTAAAAGTCGGCGTTAAACTTCTTCCCCTCTTCGTTGGGGACGTGGAAATTGATGATATCCAGTTTACCGATACCGTTGTATTACTGGAGACGGATGTCAATGGTCAAGGTAACTGGCATTTCACTACACCGGAAAGTTCTCATGAAGGAATTAGCATTAAACGCCTGGGAGTGAGTCAATTAAACCTGCAACGCTTCGCGGTCACTTATCGCAACGGGCAAACTCAATCGACCGAGCACTATAGCGTAGACAATCTTGAAATGAATCGATTGTCCGGCACCGACTTACTGAGCGTTGCGCTGACGGGCAACTTGAACGAGCAAGCGGCGACATTGTCCGGGCAGATGGGTAGTTCATTTATGGGCGCAAAGTACCCGGTTAATCTAAGCGGAGAGGTTGCGGGGGTAGCCTTTAAGCTCAAAGGTGAAATCAGCAACCTGCTACAGGAAGGAGATCTCGATCTCGCAGTTCAGGCTTCGGGTACCAACCTGGCGACACTGGGTACTGGAATTAACGTGGTGATTCCGAAAACGGATAGCTTTAGCATGTCGGCGCAGCTTGCCGGCAATGGCGATGCCGTGACCATGAGCAACGCAGGCGCAACCATAAAGCATAGTGGAGTGGTGCTGGCGCTCACGGGAGGCATTGGCAATCTCAATACACTCGAAGACATGAATTTGAAATTGACAGGCTCCGGCAACAATCTCAGCGAACTACAAGCCATTGCCGGCAGCACCAAATTACCCGACACCGGGCCGTTCAAGGTCAGTGGCACTCTAAATGGTTCGGCCGATGCCCTTAGCTTAACGAATGCCCAGGGAGATTTGCGTCATCACAGTATCAAGCTGGCGTTGTCGGGAAAGGTAAAGGATGTGATCGCGCTCACCGGCATCGACTTAAACGTCAAGGGTTCCGGCGACAATCTCAGCGAGCTACAAGCCATCGCCGGCAGCACCAAATTACCCGACACCGGTCCGTTTACGGCTTCGGCACGGCTGACCGGAACCGCCAGGGCATTGGCTATGCATGACGCGCTCACGGTCATCAAACAGAAAGGTTCGCAACTGAAGGTCTCCGGAAAGATTGCCAATCTGCAGCAACTTAACGGCATCGATCTCAGTTTCAAGGGCTCAGCTAAGGATTTTACCGAGTTAGGCTCAACGTTTGGGGCACAGCTGCCTGACCTGGGTGCATTTCAAATAAGTGGACAGCTAGTTGGATCCAGCGACGTCCTCGATCTAAAAAGCGTTTCAGCCGTGATCGACCAGAGCGACTTTAGCGCAGCTGGGCGGGTGACATTTGGCCAACGACCCAGGGTTAGTATGAGGTTAGAATCCGCGCTGATTGATTTTACTCGACTGATGGGAGAGGCCGAAAAACTGTCGCAACAAGAGACCGAAGCGCTCATGTTCTCGAAGAAGCCGATTCCCTTTAATCTGCTCAACGCTGTAGATGCAGATATCGAGCTTAACGCAAAGCGCATCAAGGTCCATGATGCGGCACTGGAACTTGGCAAGCTAGCACTACGCCTGGACACAGGTGAGTTACGTATCGACACACTTGAAGCTACCTACAAAAAGACCAGGATTTCCGCCAGCCTGAACATAAAGACGGGGACACCTGCGCATGTGGCGGCTAAACTTCTCGTGCAGGATTTTGATCTCGGCAGTTTTCTCAAGGAAACCAATAAAACCGGCGAAGTCGAGGGACACGCCGATTTTGCAATGGACTTGCGCAGCCAGGGGGATTCCCCCCACAGTCTCATGGCGGCGCTTGATGGCACCACGGGTGCTGTGATTGGCAAGGGGCGTGTGCCGCACATCCTCGACCTTCTTGCTCAGGGTCTTACCAGCCAGGTGCTACCCTTCTGGGATAATCACAAACCCGCCGGGGAACTTGATTGTGGCGTAATAGAGTTTTCGATTGCGCAGGGTATTGCCACGAGCAAAACCTTTTTGCTTGATACCCAACTCGGCCACTACAAAGCACAAGGCCACACCAATTTCGGTACCGAAAAGATAAACTTTTTACTTATACCGAAACCAAAAAAACTCACTCTGGTAAGCCTGTCGACAAAACTTCGTGTCACCGGCAGTATTAATCATCCCGAAGTACGACCCACTGTGAGCGGATTGCTGGAAACAGTCGCTGAAGATGTATCTACATTCACACTTGGGGCAATTGGATTACTGATTCCCTTTGAAAGGATGGGGGCTCAAAAAAAGCACCCCTGTGATATGCAAAAACTAAAGAATACCGTCGACGCAATCTACAACTGAAATCAGAGATAGAAAACTGTTCATGGGCAGGTTCGGACCCCGGGCTCGGGCCGGTATCGTGTTCTCCGTGATCGTGTTCAACGAGCAGCCTTCCGCCGTCCACTTTGTTCATAAAGCACCAGAAGACGACCGAGCTTACCGGCGTCTTTTCAAGTCACCGGTGTATTTTGAGCAGACGTTTAATGGGCTGGTTTTCCCGGAACATTATTTACAGACTCCAATCCCAGGCCACGATCCAGCCCTGTTAAAGAATATTGAGCATCACATCAGGGAGATAGAGCTCAGAAAATACGTTGACAATTTATGCAGCGACACGCGCAATTTTATTCACAGGACACTAGGCACAGAGATATGTAACTTGCGTAGTGCGTCCACGCGTCTGGGCGTACATCCTAAAACACTGCAAAGAGAACTGAAAGCAAATGACCTGACATTCAAAATGCTACTGGCTGAAGCACGGCAGGAGATTGCAGAGTACTACCTCGAGTATTCTGATATGTCCTTGAAACAGCTTTCAGGTTTGCTGGGTTACAGCTGCCCAACAGCATTTTCACGAGCATTTAAAAAGCAGTACAAGACATCGCCAAAGGAATATCGGACCCGATATTATCCGTTAACTCATTGAAAAATTGGTCGGGACGGCAGGATTTGAACCTGCGACCACCTGCCCCCCAGGCAGGTGCGCTACCAGGCTGCGCTACGCCCCGTCGTAAACTGGGATTTTGAGGCTAGATTTAGCGTTTTAGCAAGGCAAGAAGTTCTTCGAGTTCGGTCAGGGTCTGACGGATGATTTGCTGGCTCTGGGTGACATCGCCCTTGTTGCCTTCACCTTCGAGACGCTGGCGTGCACCGCCGATGGTAAAGCCTTCGTCATAGAGCAGGCTGCGTATCTGGCGAATCAACAATACATCGTGACGTTGGTAATATCTGCGGTTACCGCGGCGTTTTACCGGTTTTAACTGGGGAAATTCCTGTTCCCAGTAACGCAGCACATGAGGTTTGACATCGCAGAGCTCGGCAACTTCACCGATAGTGAAGTAACGCTTACCAGGTATTACCGGTAATTCGTTATTGTTGCTCGCTTCCAGCATACGCCTCTACTCTTATTTTTAATTTTTGACCGGGACGAAACGTAACCACTTTCCGGGCAGAAATCGGAATCTCTTCACCGGTCTTGGGATTGCGCCCTGGTCTTTCAGCTTTTGACCGGGTCAAAAAGTTTCCAAAACCAGATAACTTGACCTGGTGGCCGGTTTCAAGAGCTACTTTTACTTCTTCGAAAAATTGTTCGACTATTTCCTTAGCTTCTCTCTTGTTGAGACCAAGTTCTTCAAATAGCATCTCGGCCATATCAGCCTTGGTCAATGACATCAGCTCTCCCTCAAGTCGGCGTTGTAGTGTTCTTTTAATTGTGCGAGGATTTTTGCAACCAGATTTTCCACATCCTCATCAACTAGAGTGCGTGAAAAGTCCTGTAAAATCAAGCCCAAAGCGACACTTTTTCGATCATTTCTCACTTCTTTTCCAGTATAGACGTCAAATACAAATACTTCCTGCAATATTTCATTTTTCATCGAATAAATGCTGTCGACCAGGTCACGAACTGGCAAATTTTTATCCACTGAAATTGAAATGTCACGCCTGATAGAAGGAAATCGTGACATTTCGTGGAATTTTGGCAATTTTGAATCCAATATCGGCGAAGTTTCCATTTCGAAAATAAAAACCGGTTGATTTATATCGAGTTTTTTCAGAACTGCCGGATGCAAAGCACCAATATATCCGACCAATTTTCCTGCGCAAGTAAGGTCGGCGCCCTGTCCCGGGTGTAACACAGGATTGCTCGAGCGCGTGAAACTGAAACTGGATTCATCGGCTAACCGCAAAATCATCTCGAGATCGCCCTTGATATCGAAAAAATCAAGGCTTTCCGCACTCGCATAAAGCCCATCTTCATCCCGGTTTCCGGTGATAATACCTGCGATATGAGGGGTTTGCTCAAGACCGTCGTCAGTTGGCACAAAACACAGGCCGGATTCGAACAATCTCACCCGCGACTGCTGGCGGTTCAAATTGTGCTGCAGAGCCTGCACCAATCCGGGCAACAGGCGGGTGCGCATAACCGACATATCTGCCGAGATAGGGTTAGCCAATGGTAATGTTTGCTGGCCCGGGTCGAGTATCGCCTGCAGTTCCGGGGATACGAACGAGTAGGTAACCGCTTCAAAATAGCCCCGCTCAACAAGGATGTCGCGAATCCGGTTAACGCTGACACGCTGCTCCGAAAAGCTCTCCATCTTGATATGCGAAGACTCCCGACTGCCGGGAATATTGTTATAACCGATCAAACGCCCGATCTCTTCGATCAAGTCCGCCTCGATATTGATATCGAAGCGATAGCTAGGCGGGGTAACCTGCCAGCCGTCAGTTTGCTCGGTAAGTTGCATGTTCAGGCGCTGCAGAATACCGCTGACTTCGTCGCGCTCAACGTTGATACCCAGTAAACGGTTAACACGATCGTAACGCAGTTCTACCTGTGGCGTCTGCGGCATGTTTTCTTCGACCATCGCGTCGATAACCGGCCCGGCCTCGCCGCCGACAATGTCCAGCAACAACCCGGTCGCGCGTTGCATCGCAATGGGAGGCAGCAACGCGTCCACACCCCGTTCAAAACGATGTGACGCATCGGTGTGCATGCCGAATCCGCGCGCCTTACCGGCGAGTTCGAGCGCGGTGAAATGCGCGGCTTCAAGAAATATATTGCACGTATCGGATTGCACCGAACTGCCGAGGCCGCCCATGATGCCAGCCAGCGCCACACCTCCGGCGTGATCGGCGATCAGCAAAGTGTCATCCCGGCATTCAACTTCAGTTTGATCGAGTAATGCCAACTTTTCCCCGGATTTTGCCAGGCGCACCTTGATGCCACCGTTTAGCTTGTCGAAATCAAATCCGTGCATTGGCTGTCCGAGTTCCATCATCACGTAATTGGTGACGTCGACCACCGGGCTTATCGGTCGCAGACCACAACGACGTAGTTTTTCCTGCATCCACATCGGCGTCTGCGCCTGTGGATCGATGCCCTTAATGATGCGCCCCACATAGCGCGGACAATGTCCCGGCGCCTCGAGCTCGACGCTAAAGCTATCGTCAATGCTATTGTCTACGCTGGTCACACCAGTCTGTGCCAGTGGAACCTTGTTGATCGCGGAAACTTCACGCGCGACGCCGGCAATGCTCAGGCAATCACCACGGTTGGGGGTGAGGTCGATCTCGATAATATTATCGTCCAGCAACAGGTATTCGACGATCGACACACCAGGCGGAGCGTCTTCCGGCAACTCCAGGATTCCGTCGGAGGATTCAGTCAGTTGCAACTCGGCGGCCGAACAAATCATGCCCTGGGATTCAACACCACGCAGCTTCGCTTTTTTAATCTTGATTCCGGGAAGCTCTGCGCCGATACGGGCGAAAGCCACTTTCAGATTGGCACGGACGTTACGCGCACCACAAACAACCGTATAGCTTGCTTTACCATCGCTCACATGACAGACATTCAGTTTGTCTGCATCGGGGTGTTTTTCGATGGCGACGACTTCGGCGACCACTACATCAACGAGTTTTGGCGCAGCACTGCGCAAGCCCTCGACTTCCAGCCCGGCCATCGTCAGCTGGCTGATCAGAGTATCGCTATCGATGGCGGGATCAGCCCATTCACGTAACCAGTTTTCGCTTATTTCCATTGCTGCGTCCGGTCAGGTGAATTGTTGCAGAAAACGCAGGTCGTTATCGAAGAACAGGCGCAAGTCATTGACGCCATAGCGCAACATTGCCAGGCGCTCTACGCCCATGCCAAACGCATAGCCGGTGTACTTTTCGCCATCAACGCCGGTATGGCGAAACAGCTCGGGATGCACCATGCCGCAACCAAGCACTTCCAGCCAGCCGGTATGGCTGCAAACCCGACAGCCCTGCCCGGAGCACATAACGCAGCTGATATCGACTTCCATGGAAGGCTCGGTGAAGGGGAAATACGAAGGTCTGAAGCGAGTCTTCAAATCATCCTGTTCAAAGAACATCTGCAGAAACTCTTCCAGCGTGCCTTTCAACACTGAGAAAGATACGTCTACATCGACCAGCAGGCCTTCCACCTGGTGGAACATCGGCGTGTGCGTTAAATCTGAATCGCAACGATAGACCCGCCCCGGCGCAATCACCCGCAATGGTGGCTCCTGGTTTTCCATAACCCGGATCTGTACCGGCGAGGTATGGGTGCGCAGCAACATGCCGTCATCAAAATAAAACGTATCATGCATCGCCCGCGCCGGATGATGTGCAGGAATATTGAGTGCTTCAAAGTTATGAAAGTCATCTTCGACCTCGGGACCTTCAGCAACATCGAAGCCGAGCTTGCCAAACATCTTGTCGATACGGTTCATGGTCAGCGTCACCGGGTGCAAACCACCCGCGCCGCTGCGCCTGCCGGGCAACGAGATATCAACCGTTTCGGTTTGCAGCCGTGAAGCAATCGCCAGATCGCTGAGCGCCGACTTGCGCGTCTCGAGCAACTCCTGGATTTGGACTTTAACCTGGTTAATCGCCTGCCCTGCGGCAGGTCTTTGCTCGGCCGGTAATTGGCCGAGATTTTTCAGTTGCGCAGTCAGCTCACCCTTCTTGCCCAGATAAGCGACACGCACGGCATCGAGCGCCGCCATGTCGCCAGACTGGCTAATCGAATGGGAAGCCTGCTGCAGCAGGTTTTCGAGATCTTGAGACACGTGTCAGGACAATTGAATCGACGGCAGAGAGTTCGTCTCTGCCGTCGATACCTGTATCTTTACGCTGTTTCCAGACCGGCCCTGGCTTTTTCCACCAGAGCGGTAAATGCAGGCTTGTCAAAAATAGCAATATCGGAAAGCACCTTGCGATCAATTTCGATAGCGGCTTTCTTCAAACCATTCATGAAAACGCTATATGACATGCCGTTTTCGCGGGCACCGGCATTGATACGTGCGATCCACAGTGCGCGGAACTGACGTTTACGTTGCCGACGATCGCGGTAAGCATATTGACCTGCCTTGGTGACAGCCTGTTTGGCGACGCGGAATACTTTACTGCGTGCGCCGCGATAACCCTTGGCTTTATCCAGAACCTTCTTGTGACGAGCGTGTGCGGTAACGCCTCTTTTTACTCTTGGCATTGTTCAATCCCCCCTAAGAATACGGCAACATGCGACGTACCAATTGCACGTCGTTAGCATGGACATCAAGCTTTTCGCCAAGCTGGCGTTTACGCTTGCTCGATTTCTTGGTAAGGATATGACGCAAGTGTGATTGCTTACGCTTGTAGCCGCCTGCCGCATTTCGTTTGAAACGCTTGGCAGCGCCACTGACTGATTTCATCTTTGGCATCTTTAACTCCAGTTAAATATATAGCTATTAATAATCCCTGGACGCCGGAGACGCGCCTTCGGGTAGTGGCTAGCTCGAGGCTAGCGTTTTTTCGGCACCAGCAACATTGTCATCTGGCGCCCTTCCGACTGCGGAAACTGATCCACGGTCGCAAATTCTTTGGTGTCCTCTTCTACTCGCTTGAGTAGTTGAGTGCCGAG
>Ga0316191_10003183_pt1 | contig 12070 bp, 10 predicted proteins | sample Eddworburr2cm_MG_FD_204928 | JGI IMG/M metagenome (GOLD analysis project Ga0316191, IMG submission 204928) | Coastal sediment microbial communities from Maine, United States - Eddy worm burrow 2 cm | ecosystem: Environmental > Aquatic > Marine > Coastal > Sediment | place: USA: Maine...
TTTATGCTCCTCAACACTGTCGACATGCTTCACTCTCGCAGTAGCAGCCATCTTTACAAACAAACATAAGCTTATGTTTGTATTAATAAAATAGTCGCATTCACAATAACAATAACCGCGACTGTATTAACGCTACACACGTTCATTATGTTAACCATGCCGAAACATATGAACGATTGTGTTACCGCTAGCGACACATTACTGTCATCACAAAACCCGTCATATCATGCCGTGATTTTGTTGTAACAAAGTTCACATCAAGCAGATGACAAATCACCTTCATCATTTTAAACGTCGTTCGTTTTCCTGATGCATCGCGATGAAGAAACTGCGTTACCTGTTTTTTGAATTTATGTGTTACACATTTTTTTAAATTAAATACGCACTTCGCCGTTAACACAGTCGTTCGAACACGTAAAGATTTCCACTAAAAAAAACTGGTAATTTGTTACTGGTTGTTTATACTCACATTGGGCTAACACTATGTAGAGGTTGTAATTATGGTTGCAAAAAAGAAAGTGAAGAGAAAGGTAGCAGCGAAGAAAAAGGTAGTGAAGAGAAAGGTAGCAGCGAAGAAAAAGGTAGTAAAACGCAAGGTCAAGAAGAAGGCCGTCAAGCGTAAAGTAGCTGTAAAGAAAAAGGCAGTAAAGCGCAAGGTCAAGAAGAAGGTCGTTAAGCGCAAAGTAGCTGCAAAGAAAAAGGTAGTAAAGCGCAAGGTCAAGAAGAAGGCCGTCAAGCGTAAAGTAGCTGTAAAGAAAAAGGCAGTAAAGCGCAAGGTCAAGAAGAAGGTCGTTAAGCGCAAAGTAGCTGCAAAGAAAAAGGTAGTAAAGCGTAAAGTAGCTGCAAAGAAAAAAGCAGTAAAGCGTAAGGTTGCTACCCGGACGTAACGCCGGTAGCCAACAAAATATCCGGGTTACATCATGTACCCGCGATAAGAAAAGCCCGGGCTTAACAGCCCGGGCTTTTTTATTTACGGCATCATTCAAATTTCATCTACATGCCGCTAGCCTCTTCCCAGAAAGAGGTTATAGGCAGGACAGTCGGTTTCTTCCCAATAGACATAACCCAGCTTGTCCAGGGACTGACGGAATTCCTTGCGACTGTTTGCAGGCACCTGTATACCGACCAGCACACGACCATAGTCTGCACCGTGGTTACGGTAGTGGAACAGGCTTATATTCCAGCGTTTACCCATCGACACCAGGAAGTTCAACAGTGCACCCGGTCGCTCCGGAAACTGGAAGCGATACAACAATTCATCCTTGAGCCCTGGAACCCTGCCACCCACCATGTGACGAATATGCAGCTTGGCCAGCTCGCTATCGGTCAAGTCCGCAACAGGATAACCCTTGTCACGCAACATCTGTATCAGCTCAAGCCGTTCACTATCACCACTCTGGAGCTTCACGCCCGCAAACACATGCGCCCGTGCCGGGTCCGAATAGCGATAATTAAATTCAGTAATTCCCCGCTTCCCAATGGCACGACAGAACCTCCTGAAACTTCCCGGCTCTTCAGGGATCGTCACGGCCAGCAACGCCTCGCGCCGTTCACCTATCTCCGCCCGTTCCGACACATGCCGCAGGCGGTCAAAATTCATATTGGCGCCGCTATTGATGGCCACCAGGCTCTCCCCCTGAACGCCGGACTCAGCGACGTATTTTTTCAGCCCGGCTATGGCCAGCGCACCGGCCGGCTCAACAATGGCGCGACAATCATCGTAGATATCTTTCATCGCTGCACAGAGCTCATCTGTCGTGACGGTTATCACATCATCGACGTACTGACGGGCGATTCGAAAGGGTTCCTTACCGGCCTGGCGCACGGCAACACCGTCTGCAAAAATACCAACCTGTTTCAGCGTTACACGGCGGCCGCGTTTCAGGGCCTCGTACATGCAGGGCGCTTCATCCGGTTCAACACCGATCACCTTGACCTCCGGTCGCAATGATTTCACCACCACGGCAATCCCTGCAATCAGACCACCACCCCCTACGGGTACAAAAATGGCATGCAGTCCATCCTCGTGCTGTTTCAAAATTTCGAGCGCAATCGTTCCCTGCCCGGCAATGACATCCGGGTCATCATAGGGATGAATGAAGGTCATGCCCTGCTTCTCAGCCTCGGCGGCCGCATAGACGTAGGCATCATCATAGGTATCACCGGCCAGTTTAATCCGTGCCCCGTAATCCCTGACCGACTCAACCTTGATAGAAGGTGTCGTTCGCGGCATTATGATCAGCGCCTTGACCCCCAGCTTGCGTGCCGCCAGTGCCACGCCCTGTGCATGATTCCCTGCAGATGCCGCAATCACACCACGTGCGCAGTCTTCCTTCGACAGGCCCGCTATCTTGTTATAGGCACCCCGCAACTTGAACGAATGCACCGACTGCAGGTCCTCGCGCTTCATCCATACCCGGTTACCGAGACGGGATGACAGACGTCCGGCCTCCACCAGCGGCGTTTCCTGTGCCACATCATAGACACGCGACTGCAGGACTTTTTTCATATAACGATTCAGCATGTCGGGTACAGTACCAGTTCAGTTATTCCATGACGAGCATCAACTGGTCGCTGATAGCAGGTAGCTGGTATCATCAATACCATTGATTATCAGGGAGTACCCGCATGACACAGGATGAAATGAAAAAAATGGTCGCCGAGGCGGCACTGGAATATGTCGAACCCGGCACGATTATCGGTGTGGGCACCGGCTCAACGGCAAACCACTTTATCGACAGCCTTGCCACCATCAAGCACAAGATCGATGGCACCGTAGCCAGCTCCAATGCCAGCGCGGAACGCCTGGCAGCACACGGTATCCAGGTACTCGACCTGAACTCTGTCAGTGAAATATCCGTCTATATTGATGGTGCCGATGAATCCAACCATTACCTGCACCTCATCAAGGGTGGCGGTGGCGCGCTGACCCGGGAAAAGATCGTCGCGGCCTGCAGCCGCAAGTTCGTATGCATTGCCGATGACAGCAAGCTGGTTGATGTGCTGGGAAAATTCCCGCTGCCCATCGAGGTCATCCCGATGGCACGCAGCATGGTTGCCCGGGAACTGGTCAAACTCGGCGGCCAACCCGTCTACCGCGAGGGATTTACCACGGACAATGGCAATGAGATTCTCGATGTGCACAACATGGAAATCATGGAACCGGTAAAACTGGAACAGGAACTCAATGACCTGCCCGGTATTGTGACCGTCGGCCTGTTTGCCAAACGGCCTGCCGATGTGTTGTTGCTGGGTGGCGAAGATGGGGTGCGGACACTGACGTAGTCAGATCTATCCGCGGATGCAATCCGCTACAGGTGTATCTAGTTCGCTGTCATCCAGAAAGAATAAATCTCGCCAAGACGCAAAGCACGCCAAGGGACAATGATGTTTGCCTGACATTCCATTGTTTCATCATGAAACCAGGTTTTTCTTTGCGTACTTGGCGTCTTTGCGAGGGAAATCACAGCGTTTATGGGTGGAAACCACTTAGCACAGGAGAGCACTTCGCAAGCGCAATAAAATTTATTCGCTCTCTTCACCCTCACTATCGAGCAGCCAGAAGCGCACACTCGAATCATCACTGGTCGTTGCAAGAAAGCGGCCGTCCGGAGAGACCGCAATGTCCCCGCCACACAAATCATGTCGCTGGAAACGGCGTTTCACCTCACCACTCTCCGCATCCAGAAAATACACGGCACTGTCTGTTTGGCGGCTGATGCTTGCCAGTTCATTGCCGTTATCAATATATTGAATGGACTTGATAATGCCGTGATGCTCGGTGGCAATCGTCGTTAAGGTACCGTCATCAAGATCCCATCGATACAGGCGGAACCAGGTACCACCGGACAATGTTTGTCCGTCAGGTGAAAATGCCAGCGTCCAGGCATCGGACGGTGGCGTAGCCAGCGGTTGTACCGAGCCGTCTTCAGTCCACAACACCACGCTGCCGTCGGTACTGCTGGATGCATAGCGTGTTGCCCCGGGCGCAATGGCAACTGCCTTGATCGCGCCCTTGTGCAACTGCTGCTCCTTCAAGAGCGTAAAGTCTGTTGCCCTCCATAAACGCACCGAGCCGTCACTGTGTCCGGTCACCAACCGGTCGGTATGAGCATCTGCGGCCATATGCGTAATGGCTGACGGCGTCCGGACCTGTTGCAGTAACCCCCCGTCGACTGCCCGCCTGGCCAACAGACCGTCGTAACCGGCTGTTATGATCTGGCGATCGTCATCCAGGAAGGCAATGCCATTAACCGAGTCGCTGTGCGCAAGCCAGTGACGAGTCTCACGCCCTTGCGGCAACTGCCACAATCGCACCGTCCCTTCCCAACCACCCGATGCCAGCAGGTTCCCCGACTGGCTAAAAGCCACCACGCTGCCACCACTATGGGCCTTGTCCTTAATGACCAGCGGTGATTCTTCAGGCTGGAGACTGGCACAGGACGTCAGCATCGCCAGTTGAGTTGCAAGGACAACAGACATGCGTTTGCGTCTCTTATAACCAGTTTCTACCCATAAACGCTGTAATTTCTCTCGCCAGGACGCAAAGGCGCCAAGAAAGAATATATGATGCTTTTTATAATAATCAGTTATCACTTTGCGATCTTTGCGCCTTGGCGAGAGTTTTCTTTCTGGATGGGCACTACCTAATAAAAACGGGGCCCGCAGGCCCCGTACGATACTCGTTATGAAGCAATGACTAGAACTTGTGCTGCATACCAAATGAAAACTTTCTGTCTTTGGAATCACCCTTGTTATCACCGATAGCTGAACAGGCATCGTTATCCTGTTGATCACATCGGAGCTCACTGTATCCAGTGTAGACCATGGTACGCCTGCTCATATGGTGGGTGCCAACCAGCTGCCAGGCATTGTAGTAGGAGGCAGTACTGCCACCACTGCCTTCCTCACCACGACCAAAGCCAAAATAGGCCATGGAGTTACCCAGCGTGGCGGTTGCACCCAGCATCCAGGTATTGGCACCGTCACCGGAGCCATCGGTCTGGTTGCCACCACGCGCACTGATCAGGCCATTATCCCCCTCGTACTGCGCGAAAAAGGAGAATATGCTCAAGTCGTATTTACCACCCACCTTCCAGGCGGAGTCATCGCCGCCTTCATCACTGGTAATGTAGTCGGCAAAGACCAGGAAAGGACCGGCCTTCCATTGACCGCCGATACCCCAGGGGCTATCGGCACTCGAGTCAGCATCCGTTTCGGTCTGCACCGTGTAGTGCGCGCCAATACCCAGCCCGTTCCAGGTGGGTGTGTCATAGCGGAGGGTATTGGTGGCACGACCCTGACCTTCCTCACCGGCGCCACGGTGCAGGTCAGACTGCAGACCACGATCACGCTGCTGCAGTGATGTTCGATAGATGGGATCCAGCATGGCACCGTGAGACTTGTAAACGGTAGAGATGGTACCGGCCCGTAGTTGACCAAATACACCACCCAGACCCAGCCACTGGTCACGATCGAGCAGACCTTTATCGACCTCGGTGGTGTCGTACTGGAAATCAAGCTTGAAAATGGCCTTGAGACCGTTACCCAGGTCTTCACTGCCCTTGAAACCCAGGGAACAGGTTGTACAGTTCAGGTTTTGCGTATCTGAACCGCCATCCGTGTCCCGGTAATCCCAACTGGTGTCGATGTGACCGAACACCACCACGTCTGCAGCCGCAACGCTCATGCCGCCCACCAGGGCAGCACTGATCAGGGTCGGTAGAATTTTTTTCATCATGCGTTATGCCCCCGGTGATTTATTAAAATGCGCCCTGTTGGCAAGCCTTCATTATAGAAAGGAATTTACTCAATCACCTGCAAAAATGCAACATTAATTTCAGATGTGTTGCTAGCGTGCAACACAAAAGAAAACGGGGCCAGATGGCCCCGTTTCCCGGTTCTGCACGAGACTGCCGATTAGAACGTGTGCTTCATACCCAGCGCAAAAGCGGAGGACTTGTCGCCAGAGCCCCGACCGAAATCCTGCACACCATAACCCGCATAGGCCTTGGTACGCTTGCTGAGGCTGTGTATACCGACGATTTCCCAGGAATCATACCGGGTATCAACCCCGTCTCCTACTAAGGCAGGATCAACACTCTCGGTCACAATACCACCTTTCTTATCACCACCCTGGCCATAGGCCGCATAGATCAGGTTGTTACCGAAACCGGCGGTACCACCGACAAACCAGACATCGGAGCTATCACCCACGCCTCTAATTGTGCTTGTGTCCCCACCAGTAGCAGCATCATCACCAGTACCTGCGACTCTGGTAAAGCGATTACTGATAGCACCCCCATCTCCTTCATACTGACCGAAGATAGCGAACTTGCTGAAGCCCCAGCGGCCACCGACCTTCCAGGCATCGTCGTTACCAGCGTTTTCATCGGAATCACTGGTGATGTAGTCAGCAAAGACCAGGAAACCACCGGCCTTCCACATAGCACCAATACCCCAGGGGCTATTGGCACTCGAGTTGTTATCGTCCTCACTCTGCACGGTGTAGTGAGCGGTAGCCGTGATACCTGCAAAGGTCGGGCTGTCGTAACGAATGGTGTTGGTGGCACGACCCTGAGCCTCGGTATCACCTGCACCGGTGTGCAGGCCAGACTGGAAACCCCAGTCACGACCCTGAACCACGGTACGGTAGACCGGGTCAATCATGGCGCCGTGAGATTTGTAGGACGTAGAAATGGTACCAATGCGCAGCTTACCCCAGTTGCTGTTCAGGCCCAACCACTGGTCACGATCAAGCAGTCCTTTGTCGCGCTCGGTGGTGTTGTACTGGAAGTCAAGCTTGAAGATCGCAGACAGACCGTTACCCAGGTCTTCACTGCCCTTGAAACCAAAGGAACAAGTCGTACATTCCAGGTTGTTGAGGGTATCGCCACTGCGGTTATCATCCTTGCTGCTGACAAAGGAGGTGTCGATGTGACCCATTGCAGTCACGTCGGCAGTAGCATTGGACATACCCGCCACGAGGGCGGCGCCAATCATTAGCGGTAAAATTTTCTTAGTCATGATTATTCCCCTTACAGAGTTTAAAGTTAAAAAAGTCTAAAAAGTCAATTTGAAGTCAGTTAAACAAAGTCACTTGTCATTGCACGCAAACACTTTACAACAACACTGTGCCCAAATGCAACACTTATTTTCAAAAAAACCACAGATAGTGTTTTGTGTTGCTTTATTACTACAGAACAAGGCGGCAGTCCTCGCACCACAAACCGTTAACCCTCAGGGATCCACACTATAACTCTATATATTACATAGCGTTACCTTTATTATATCGGTATAATAGCCGCCACCCGCTCAAATGATTACACAGGCCGGCCTGCCAATTCCCGGCGACTTTGCCATCATTCCCGGGCGTTGTTTTTCCTCCACAGGTCTCATGTTGTTAAAAAACTGTGGCCTGACACTAATTAATGTAAGTGCAGCGAATAATCCAGGAATATAGCCACATTGGGTAGCTCTGGATCCCGGCCTGCGCCGATGACGGTGTCTTTGACCTTAAGCCAAGTGTCATTCAGGTCAGAACGCTATAATGCGGGTTTGACCTCATGGAAAGCGCATGCTGAGCAGGCAGTTCATTCTTCTGGTAACGGTGATTGTTGCGATTATCTGGTTTTCATTACTGGGGCACCGCGACCTCATCGATCCGGATGAGGGCCGCTATGCCGAGATACCCCGCGAAATGGTCGCCAGTGGTGACTGGCTGACCCCCCGTCTGAATGGTTTCAAGTATTTCGAAAAACCGGTACTGCAATACTGGGCCACGGCCGCAGGCTTTAGCCTGTTTGGTGAGAGTAATCTGACGGCGCGGCTGTGGCCGGCACTGATCGGCTTTCTGGGCGCGCTCTGGGCCGGTTACCTCGGCCTGCGCCTGTACGGACAAACGGCCGGTTTTTATGCCTTCGTGATTACCGTCAGCGGGTTATTGTATGTGGGCATCGGTCACATGCTGTCGCTTGACATGGCACTGTCGGTATTTGTGGCTATCGGGGTCGGCAGCCTGGCAATAGCCCAAAGTCGGCGTGAAGAGCCTGCCAGGTTACGTCGCTGGATGCTGGTGGGCTGGGCGTCGCTGGCCCTGGCGATGCTGACCAAGGGCCTGATTGCCCTGGTGCTGCCGGCGGGAACCGTATTGCTCTACAGTGTCTGGCAACGCGACTGGGCATTGTGGAAGCATCTGCACATACTCAAGGGACTGCTGGTGTTTCTGTTGCTGGCGGCGCCCTGGTTCATTGCCGTCAACCTTGCCAATCCTGAGTTTGCGCAGTTCTTTTTTATCCATGAACATTTCGCGCGTTACACCTCGGAGGTCCATGAGCGGGTCGCACCATGGTGGTATTTTATCCCGGTGTTCATGGCCGGCGTATTACCCTGGACCGCCGTGATTCTGCAAAGCCTGTATCGACCACTGGTGCGGGCAGGCACACGTACCGTGAGAGGTTTCGACGCAGAACGTTTCCTGCTGATTTTCACGGCTTTCGTACTGCTGTTCTTCTCCATTGGGCAATCCAAGCTGGCGTCCTATATACTCCCGGTGATGCCAGTGGTGGCGGTGCTGGCTGGCCGACAAATGGCGGCGAAAGGCTATCGCAAGGCCGATGCATGGAGCCTGTTGCTACTGGCGGTGGTGCTACTGGTAGCTGCCTGGCAGGCAGCTCGTTTTGCCAGTGACGTTACCCCGGCGGCTATGTTTATGGCGTATCGGCCCTGGTTTATCGCGGCGTCACTGCTGCTGGCCTTCGCTGCGCTGACAGGTTTCAGGGCCCAACCGACAAAACCCGCTCATGTCGCAACCATCGGCGTACTGGTGTTACTGGCGTTCCAGCTGCTGACGTGGGGTTTCCAGTCCCTTGCCGGTTCGCGTTCAAGCCGGGAACTGGCCCTGGCAATACAGGCACAGGTGCCGGACGGGACGGCAGTGTATGCCGTTGCGACCTATCCGCAGTCGCTGCCATTTTATTTACAGCACACTATAAAGCTGGTCTCGAAGAAGGATGAAATGGAAATGGGCATCAACCTGGAACCGGAACGCTGGATAGCGACAACAGAAGACTTCCTGGATCAGTGGCACAGCCATGAGCAGGCGGTTGCCGTATTTCGAACAAAAAGTATTGGTCGATACCGGGAGCAACTCGGTCCGGTACGGGTTATTTACAGCGGCCTGCGCCGCACAGCGGTGGTGAAGCAATGACGCTGCCAGCATTCACTCTCATCATGATCGGTGTCTTGCTGAATGCGGTTGCGCAACTGGCATTGAAGGCCAGCGTCAAAGACACCGGGGCAATTGAGTTGAGCGGCGGCAATGTCATGCCGGTTGCGGGTCAGCTGATGGCCGAGCCCTGGTTATGGGTCGGTCTGGGCTGTTATGGCATCAGTGTCATTGTCTGGATACTGGCGCTGTCCCGCGTTGATGTCACCATCGCCTATCCCATGTTGTCAGTGGGTTATGTCGTCAATGCCTTCGCGGCCTATGCCCTGTTTGGCGAGGCCTTGACGCCGGGCCGGCTGCTTGGTATCGGCATTATCATTCTTGGCGTGACGGTACTGGCACGCTCATGAGCGTGTTACCGTTTACACGCCCCACTATCGGGGAGGAAGAACTGCAGGCCGTTCGCGAGGTGCTCGAATCCGGCTGGATTACCACCGGACCGAAGGCACAGTCGCTGGAACAGGCGCTGGCTGACTATATTGGCGGTGGTGTGCAGGTACGCCTGTTCAACTCGGCTACCAGTGCGCTGGAAGCCTCGTTGCTGGTAGCCGGTATCGGCCCCGGTGACGAGGTGATTGTCCCGGCGATCAGCTTTGTCGCCACGGCCAATGTGGTATTGCGCGTCGGCGCACGCCCCGTATTTGTCGAGGTCGATCTGCATAGCCGTAATCTCGATGTCCGTGGTGTCGCTGCAGCACTGACACCAAACACGCGTGCGATTATCCCGGTGCACTTTGCCGGTCTTGCGGTTGACATGGCGCCACTGTATGCACTGGCCAGCGAACATAAGCTGCTGGTGCTTGAGGATGCGGCACAGGCCATAGGCAGCGAATACCAGGGTAGAAAAATCGGTGCCAGCGGTAACCCGGTGTGTTTCAGTTTTCACCCCAACAAGAATATGACCAGCATCGAGGGTGGGGCCGTTGCCAGCAATGACCCCGACTTTATCAGGCGACTGGAGCAGGTGCGGTTTCACGGCATTGAGAAAGACAGCGACGGCAATATCGATGTGAGCGGCTGGGGTGGAAAAATGAACCTGCCCGATGTCAATGCGGCGATCGGACTGATCCAGCTGACCCGGCTCGACGAGTTTAACCAGCAGCGTCGCGAGCGGGTACAGCAGTATTATCAACAACTGTCAGCCAGTGAGGTACTGGTGTTGCCGGCCGATGCCGCAGGACACAGCTGGCACATGTTCTGCGTCTGCATCGACCATGCGGCGCTCGGAAAATCCCGCGCCGAATTGCAGACCCTGTTCAGTGAGCGCGACATTGCGGTGGGTGTTCACTATCCGGCCATGCATCTGTTTTCCCTGTACCGCCGCTTTGGCTACGGCGAAGGCGATTTTCCTGTGGCTGAAAGAATTGGCGCGCAGACTCTGACGCTGCCATTGTTCCCGACCATGACCGCTGCAGATGTTGAGCATGTTTGTACAACAGTGTCGGCCATTGTATCGGGCCAGATATAAAACCGGATTTATAGCTAAGCACACGTCGATCAAATCAATGCAGCCGCCCGAACTCTCCATCATTATCCCGGTGTACAACGAGCAGGAGGTGTTGCCGTTGCTGTTCACACGCCTGTACCCGGTACTCGATAAACTCGGCCGCCGTTATGAAGTCGTGCTGGTTGATGACGGCAGTCGTGACCGTTCACCCGGGCTGTTGCGCAAGCAATACCATGCGCGGCCGGACGTCACCCGTATTGTACTGTTGCGCGCCAACGCCGGACAGCATGCAGCACTGACGGCAGGCTTTGAGTATTCACAGGGGGAAGTTGTTATCACTCTGGACGCGGATTTGCAGAATCCGCCAGAAGAAATCCCCAAACTGCTGGTGGAAATCGACAAGGGACACGACTATGTCGGCTCCATTCGCAACATACGTCGTGACAGCCGCTGGCGGCACTGGGCCTCGCGTGCCATGAACTGGCTACGCGAGAAAATCACCAGCATCCAGATGACGGACCAGGGCTGCATGTTCAGGGCTTATGACCGGGAAATCATCCAGGCCATCCTGGACTCGCGTGAGACGCAGACGTTTATTCCCGCACTGGCCTACACCTTTGCGGGCAACCCGGTCGAGGTGGTCGTGGAGCACGAAGAACGCGCCGCCGGTGAATCCAAATATTCCCTGTTCAAGTTGATTCATCTGAACTTTGATTTAATGACCAGTTTCTCGGTTATGCCCCTGCAGCTGTTCTCACTGATTGGCATGAGTATCGCGATCATCTCCTTTGTGTTCGTTGTTTACCTGGCCATTCGGCGGCTCATGATCGGACCGGAAGTGGAAGGCCTGTTCACCCTGTTTGCCATTGCCTTTTTTCTGATCGGGATACTGTTGTTTGGTATCGGAATGCTGGGTGAATATGTTGGCAGAATTTATGTGCAGGTACGCCAGCGTCCACGGTTTCTGGTTGGCACAGTGCTGGAACCGGGTGAACAGGACAGCGGTGACACATGAGTGGTTCGCCAAGACGTGCCGTGGTATTTGCCTATCATGACGTCGGTGTACGCGGCATGTCGGTATTGCTGGCGCTGGGCCTTGATATTCAACTGCTTGTTACGCATGTCGACGACCCTGACGAGAACATCTGGTTTTCCAGTGTTGCCGAACTGGCCGCGCTGAATGATATTCCGGTGATTACACCCTCCGATCCCAATGCAGCGGAGGTGCTGGAACAGGTGCGCGCCTGCCAGCCGGATGTGCTGTTCTCATTTTATTACCGGCAACTGCTCGGAGCAGATCTGCTGGCGATGCCGGCGAACGGTGCCTACAACCTGCACGGCTCCCTGTTACCGAAGTACCGTGGCCGGGTACCCGTAAACTGGGCCGTGCTGCACGG
>Ga0316191_10003185_pt1 | contig 12070 bp, 12 predicted proteins | sample Eddworburr2cm_MG_FD_204928 | JGI IMG/M metagenome (GOLD analysis project Ga0316191, IMG submission 204928) | Coastal sediment microbial communities from Maine, United States - Eddy worm burrow 2 cm | ecosystem: Environmental > Aquatic > Marine > Coastal > Sediment | place: USA: Maine...
CTTCTCACGGGCGGGACCGTGCTGGCCGATGACCTGGCCGGCAGCGAATGGCATCCCGTGCAGTTGGGCGAGCAGGCAGTGGCGGATACCGCCAGCCTGTTTGTCCGCTTCGAGGCGGAAGGCCAGGTGGCCGGGCACGGCGGCTGCAACCGCTTTTTCGGTTCCTATCAAATCACCGACGGGCGAATTTCCATTGGTCCGCTGGGAGCGACGCGCATGGCCTGCCCCGAGCCCGACATGAACCTGGAAATGGCATTCTTCCAGGCAATGGAGCAGGCGCGCGGCTTTTCCCGCGATGGTGCCAGTCTGGTATTTACCGATGAGCAGGGCAATACCGGCGCCATCTTTCGGCAGACAGACTGGGACTGAAGAGAAAAATTAGTTTTTCTCACGGCCCCCTGCACAGCGTTCACCACGCAAGCAGGTACGCGAGCAGATAGGCGCCCAGCAGCACCGCGACCCACAGCACCATGCTGCCGGTTGGCCAGGTGCGTGCCAGCAGCCCCCGCGGACCGTGCTGCCGGAAGAGTGTGGCAATCGTTTCCCTGGCCATTCCTGCCATTCCCTGCCGGATGGCGTGATCCAGTGGCGCAAGCGTGGCAAGCAGGCGCCGGTACATACCCGGCAGCAGGCGCCGGTAGGTCCAGTCGAAATCGAGGTTCACCGCGCGCAGTTCCGGCGGGTAGATGCCCTGCAGCTTGAGCCAGGTAAAGGCCAGCGCGGCAAAGCACAGCAGCTGCAGCTGGCTGATGACATGCGTCGCATCGTACGGGTCATAGTGCATTGCGTAGGGCAGCAGTCGGTAGAGCGCTTCGGGGTAGACACCGATGCCCACACACAGCACTGCTGCCAGAGACATGGCAAGCAGCATGTTGCGTGGTGGCTCGGTGGCCTGGATGCCCGCATCATGAGCGAAGAAGGCGAAGTAGGGGATCTTGATGCCAGCGTGGTGGAATACACCGGCCGAGGCAAACAGCAGCGCCAGCCAGATCCAGTCATGGCCGGCGGCCAGTACGGCGCTCATGATGACGGCCTTGCTGACGAAACCGCTGAACAGCGGGAAGGCGGAGATCGACAGCGCCCCTACGATGCATAATGCCGCGGTCTTCGGCATGGTCTTGTAGAGCCCGCCCAGGTCCGAACCGTTGCTGCGCCCGGTGACGTGCAACACGGCGCCCATCGACATCAACAGCAGTCCCTTGAAGATGACTTCGTTGAAGGCATGCGCCACCGCACCGTTCAGTGCCAGTGTGGTGCCGATGCCGATCGCGCAGATCATGAAGCCGATCTGGTTGATCATGCTGTAGGCCAGTACGCGCCTGAGATCGTTCTCGATCACGGCATAGAAGATCGGGAAACAGGTCATGGCCGCGCCGATCCAGATCAGCAGTTCGGTGCCGGGAAAGCCGCGTGCCAGTGCATACACCGCAACCTTGGTCGTCATCGCGCTGAGAAACACGGTGCCGGTGGGAGTGGCCTCGGGGTAGGCATCGGTGAGCCAGTTGTGCAGGAACGGGAAGGCGCACTTGATGCCGAACGCGGTGAAGATCAGCCAGCCGGACAGGCCGTCGAGCCCGATGTGGCTGAATGCAGGAGAGCCGGTCTGTTGCAGGTGCAGTAGCGTACCCGCCAGCAGCAGCACGCCGGAGGTGATCTGGATTACCAGGTAGCGCAGACCGGCGGCCAGGGCGCGTTCAGTGCGCCGGGCCCACACCAGGAACACCGAGGAAACGGCGAGCAGTTCCCAGAACACGAACAGCGTGAGCAGGTCGCCGGCGAACGCGGCGCCCAGGGCGCTGCCGGTGTAAACCATCGCCGCGACATGCTGCAGCGTATCTTTTACATGCAGTGAGAAGATGACCGCGATGAACCCGGCGGTCAGAAACAGGTAGCCGAACACCCGGCTGAGGCTGTCGACACGCAGTGGCACCAGGGTGTAGCCGAGGAACTCGAACTGCAGCAGTTCTCCGCTAGCCAGGCCGAACAGGCACAGACCGCCCAGCAGTGGCGCAGCGAGCAGGACCAGGCTGCGCGGGGTTCCGCGCGTGAAGCCGGCCAGCACTGCCGCGGTGTAGAAGATGAGGAACGGCGGCAGCTGTGCGAACCCGCTCATGGTTCGTCGTCCCCGTCATCGTAGTAGTTCGCAGGGCGTTGCAGGAAACGCCGCAGCAGTTTGGCAACCAGCACCAGCAGTACGCAACCAACGAAGCCGTAGCCGGCATAGAAGCCCGGCCAGCTATCCCAGGCATGCTGGCTATGGCGCTGATAGAGGAATTCGATGGCCAGCAGGAGTGCGCAGATACTGTACAGCACATACAGCAGGCGGCGCACATTGCGCGGCTTGTCGAAAAGGTGTTTGCGCTTAGCCTGCATTTCTCACCGGGATAGGCATTGCCTGGAAACATGCTGCTTTCTGCTTGTGCGCCACTAAATCAATTCCCTCATCGAGTTGTAAGCCTTTAGTACCGCCCGGTGAGAAATGCAGGCTAGCCACCATGCGTGCCTCCGGGGAGCAGCAGGCGGGCGAGCCGGTACAGGGTATCGGCCTGGAAAAACAGTACCAGGCACCCCAGGCACGCCAGCCCGATGGCCACCTCACAGGCCAGCGGTACCTTGTGATCAGCGATATTCAGCGGCGTGTCGGGGCGGCTGAAAAACCCGCGCACCGGGATCGGCAACAGGTACAGCGCGCTCAGCAGGGAGCCGGCCAGCAGTACGGCCAGCAGCAGCAGTTGATCCGCCTCGAGGGTGCCCGCGACCAGGAACCACTTGCTCCAGGTGCCACCGCCGGGCGGCAGTCCGATGATGCTCAGCGTGGCGACGAGGAAGGCAGCCATGGTGAATGGCATGCTGCGGCCGAGGCCGCGCATCTGGCTGATGTCGGCCTTGTTTGCAGCGACCAGGATAGCGCCGGCGCAGAAGAACAATGTGATCTTGCCGAAGGCGTGCGTCACCATGTGCATGGCGCTACCGACGATGCCAGCCGATGTGGCCAGCAGTGCGCCAACCACGATATAGCCGAGCTGGCTGATAGTGGAGTAGGCAAGCCGCAACTTGAGGTTGTCCTGGCGCAGCGCCACCAGGGAGGCCAGCAGGATGGTGAGGCCGGCGGCATACAGCAGCCACTGCGTGCTCCACAGCTGCCCCAGTGTGTCGATTCCAAACACGTACAGTACGACCTTAAGAATGAAGAACACGCCACCCTTGACCACCGCCACGGCATGCAGCAGCGCGCTCACCGGCGTGGGCGCGACCATGGCGGCCGGCAGCCAGCGGTGGAAGGGCATGAGCGCGGCCTTGCCGATGCCGAAGACATACAGCGCCAATAGCACACCCAGCAGGGCCGGCGACGCGCTGCCCTGCAGGAAGCCGCCCGCGACGAAGGTCAGGGTACCGGTCAGCTGCCAGGTCCAGATGATTGCGAGCAGCAGCAGGCTGATCGAGGTGCCCAGCAGCAAACCGAGGTAGAGGCGCCCGCTGCGGTGTGCCTCGGGGGTGCCGGCATGGGTGACCAGCGGCCAGGTCGCGAGGGTGAGGATTTCGTAGCACACGAACAGGGTGAGCAGGTTGCCGGCGAGCGCCATGCCAACCGCCGCCCACAGCGAGAGGGCGAAGCAGGCGTAAAAACGCGTCAGGCCATGCGCCTCGTGCGCGCCCATGTAGCCGAAGGCATACAGGGTGGTGATGATCCACAACGAACTCGACAGCAGTGCGAACAGCATGCCCAGTGGTTCCAGCGTCAATTGCAGCGGCAGGCCGGGCAGCGGTTCCAGCAGTGTCAGGGTGGGGCGTGCACCGTCGAAGACCGCCGGTGCCAGCGCCAGCAGCGAGCCGAACAGCGTGATCGCGGTGGCGAGGGTGATGCCGTTGCGCACGGCCGCATGCCGGCCAGTCGCCACGATCAGCAGGGCGCCGGCCAGCGGCGTACAGAAGGCAAGCTGCAGGGCGAGGTGTGTGTTCATCCGCCCCCGCCGAGCAGCCACTCCGCAGCCCGCATGGCAACACCGACCGACAGGCTGGTGTCGATGCCGAAGTAGAGGTTGGCAAGGATCAGTGCCCACAGCGGCAGCAGCATGCCGGGTGGGGCTTCTGTAACAACGGGTTGCCGCCGCACAGCAGGACACTGCAACCAGGCTACATCCACCACTCGCCAGATGTACACCAGTGTCAGCAGCGATGCCAGCAACACGGCGGCGGCAATCGGCCACCAGCCCTGCTCGAGCGCGCCCAGCACCAGGTACCACTTGCTGATGAAGCCGACGCTGAGTGGTACGCCGACGAGGCTGAGCCCGCCGATCACGAAGGCCGTCATGGTCCATGGCATCTCGCGACCCAGCCCGCACATATCCTTGATATTTACGCTGCCCAGGCGGTAGAACACGCAGCCGAGCGCCAGGAACAGCGCCGCTTTCATGATGGCGTGGTTAAACAGGTGCAGGATGGCAGCGCCGACGCCGGTGGTCGTGGCGAAGCTCACGCCGAGGATCATGAAGCCGATCTGGGCGACGCTGGAATAGGCCAGCATGCGTTTCACGTTGTCCTGGAAGATGGCAGCTGTCGAGCCGGCGAAGATTGCCAGCAGTCCCAGTACCAGGAAGATACCGCCGAGCAGCATGTTGCTGAAAGCGAAGCCGACACCGAATATCGTGAACAGGAAACGCAGCAGCACGTAAAAGGCAACCTTGGTCGCGGTCGAGGCGATGAATGCCGTGACTGCAGAGGGTGCATACGCGTAGGCGTTCGGCAGCCACAGGTGCAGTGGCACCAGCGCGAGCTTGATGCTGATACCCACCACGATGAAGGCAAACGCGGTCTCTATGGTGCGGGTGCCGCTGACCGCGGGCAGGGCATCCGCCAGGTCGCGCATGTTCAGGGTACCCGTCATGATATACATCAGGCCGATACCGATCAGCAGAAAGGTGGCGCCGATGGTTCCCATGATGAGGTACTGGTACGCTGAGGTCAGCGCGCGGCGTTCCTGGCTGAGCGCGATCAGGGTATAGGAGGACAACGCGGAGATTTCCATGAACACGAACAGGTTGAACACATCGCCGGTGATGGTGACCCCGAGCAGGCCGCCGAGGCACAGCATGTACATCGCGTAGAACAGCGGAATGCGTCCCGTGTAGAGTTCCCCGAGGATACTCTGGCGGGCATACAGCAGCACCACGCTGGCGATCGTCGTCACCACCAGCAGCACGAAGGCGTTGACAATATCCACGCGGTACTCGATGCCCCAGTGCGCGGACCAGCCGCCGAGTTCGTAGGAGATGACGCCGTCCGCAAGGGTGTGCTGCAGCAGCAGTGCGGCGATTGCCAGGGCAGTCAGGCTCAGGCCAGTGCTGATGCCCCAGGCGAAGCGCCGTTCGTAGACCAGCAGGCATAACGGCGCTGCCAGCAAGGGCACCAGGACCTGCAGGATTGGAAGGTGTTCGCTGATCAAAAGGACTGGTCTTGCTCGTGGATTTCATCTTCCTCGACGCTGCTGTAGGCGCTGTTGATACGCACCACCAGCGCCAGCGCCAGCGCCGTGGTGGCGACGCCGACCACGATGGCGGTAAGGATCAGCACGTGCGGCAGCGGGTTGGAATACAGCGTGGTGCCGTCGACGAGAATCGGTGCGGTGCCGCCCTCGATCTTGGCCATGCTGATGAACAGGATGTACACCGCGGCCTGGAAGATATTGAGGCCGACGATTTTCTTCACCAGGTTGCCCTGCGCGATCACCACGTAGAGTCCAGCCATCATCAGAAATATCACGATCCAGTAGTTGTAGTGGCCGATCAGGTGGCTCATCGCGTCACCCCGCGTTCGGCAAAAGCAAAGAAGATGATTACCATGATCGTGGCGACCGTAATGCCGATGCCGAGCTCGATGAGAAAGATTCCGAGGTGCTGGCCGCTGATGCCGTCCTCGGCCAGTACGTCGTAGTCGAGAAAATTGCCACCGGCGAACAGCGAGGCAAGGCCGACACCGTAGTACAGCAGCACGCCCAGTGCCGCCAGCATCCGCAATACCCGTTCCGAGACCACCGCGCGGGCCGCATCCATGCCGAATACGAGGGCATACAGGATAAAGGCCGCGGCGAAGATCACCCCGGACTGAAAGCCGCCGCCCGGCCCGGATTCGCCGTGGAACTGCACGTATAGCGCGAATACCAGGATCAGCGGGATCAGCATCTTCGCGCCGATACGCAGTACCAGGTTGTCGGGCTGGATCTGTGCGTGCATTCAGTCTTCCTCGCGGCGCTTGCGGTACCAGAGCAGGGAGAGGACCCCGATGCCCGCGGTGAAGATTACGGTCAGCTCTCCCAGGGTGTCATAGCCGCGGTAGCTGGCAAGCACCGCGGTAACGATGTTGGGAACGCCGATCTCGGCTGTGGTGGACTCGATGTAGTGGGGGGCAGCCCGGGTATGCGCCGGTGCAGCCGGGTCGCTGAAGTGCGGCATGTCCAGCGTGCCGTAGACCAGCGCGGCGGCCACGATGCCGATGACCAGCAGCGGTACCAGCGGTCGGTCCGGCAGGGTCTTCTCGCGACGGGCGGTCAGGGCCAGTGTGGCAAGCATCAGGAACGTGGAAATCCCGGCGCCGACCGCGGCCTCGGTAAAGGCGACGTCGACCGCATCCAGGGTGACGAACAGGGCCGCCGCCAGGAAGCTGTAAATACCGAACAGCATGACGATCGCAAACAGGTCACGCAGCAGGATGACCGACAACACGGTGACGGTCAGAAATCCCAGCAGCACCATGTCGATCAGGATGTCGATGGCGGATCCTCCTCCTCGACGTCGAGCAGCGGCCTGAGGTTGCCGTGCATCGCTGCCCTGGCCAGTGCATGGGTTGCGGTGGGCGCGGTGAGCAGCAGCAGGGCGAGCGTCAGGAACAGCTTGGCCAGCACTAGTCCGGAGTCGGCCTGCAGCATCAGCCCGGCGAGAATCAGCGCCGCGCACAGGGTATCGGTTACCCCGGTGGCATGCATGCGGGTGTAGAAGTCGGGAAAGCGGTGCAGCCCGATCGCGCCGCTGATGCCGAAGAAACTACCACTCAGAAGACAGATCCACGCCGCGATATCCAGCCACTCATTCATCTTCCTTAGCCTCCCCGGATACGCCGGGCGGGACGGTGATGAAGCGGATGCGGCCGTATTCGAAGAATCGCAGTACGGCGACCAGGCCGATGAAGTTGATCATCGCGTAGACCAGCGCGATGTCGAGGAAGTCCGGTCGGCCGCGTAGAAAGCCGAGCACCGCGATGAATAGCACGGTCTTGGTTCCGAACATGTTGACGGCCAGGATGCGGTCGTACACCGTCGGCCCGGCGACCGCCCGCAACAGGGCGAGCGCCATGACGATCAGGATCGAGATGCTGGCGGCGATAAACATCCGCACTCCAGTTCCCGCACCTGGCGGTCCATTTCTCCGGTTTCCAGTGCAGCCGCGTCCGCGCGTGTCAGTGCATGCACCAGGATTTCATCGTCCTCGATGGCAAGGGTCACCGTCCCCGGGGTCAGGGTAATGGAATTTGCATAGATGACCTTGCCCAGTGCGGTCTGCTGGCTGAGCTTGAGGCGTACCACTGTAGGGCTGATGGACTTTCCCGGCGTCCATATACGGCGGGTGACATCCAGGTTGGACTTGACGACTTTGAGAGCGAGCCAGGCCCAATACACCGGCAGCCGGGTAGACATTTCAACGGGCTGGGATTCCTGGTCGACAACATCCATGCGGTTGCAGATGCTCACTGTCAGCAGGACGGAGACGAAACCCAGCGCCAGGTTCAGCAGTCCGAAGTCGCCGGAAAGCATCATCCAGAACAACAACAGGCTGGCTGCCAGGCTCAGTGCGTGCACTTCCTCACTCCCAATGAAAGACGGCTTTATCCGGCGCTGTCCGGGACTGATCCAGACAGTCCGCGTCACCCTGGATACGTGTAATCGTACTCGGGATTGCTTTGCTATCTCTCTGAAAAACTGTCGAAAGGTTATGGTTCCCACAGACTAAAAGCAAGGGATGCTCTGATAAATCATCTTTCGTCATTACGGCATATGCCGGAATCCAGTAACAGGTTGAATATAAAAACTGGATTCCGGGTCTACGCTGGGCTTCGCCCGGGATGACGAATTCATCAGACCATTCCAAGCATTTACGCTGACTGCCGCAAGCCTGCTGATGCATGTTTGCCGTTGCCGCCAGGGCTGTACACCTGTTGCTCGCAGGGTGGTCGATTGTGGTAATGTTGACAGCCAGCCAGGGCAGCGTGCAACTGCAGCAACCATTGCGCCGGGAGCCGTAACCTTCATGTACAGCCAGCGGGAAATCGCAACCAGCCGGACCGGAAAGGCCGGCGGATGCTGTGCACTCCTGATGCTGCTGGCCGCGTCCGGCCCGGCTGCCGCAAACCCGTTTTCCGCCATGCACAACGACCCGATCGCACCGGTCATTCTCGGCGTGACCGGGATCCTGTTCTTCGCCATCCTGGGACGCTTCACCGCCCGCCGCCTCGGCCAGCCCTCGGTGCTGGGCGAACTCCTTATGGGCGTACTGCTCGGTAACCTGGCCTACTTCCTCAATTTCGACCTGATTATGGTGCTGCGCGAGGGGCCCTCGATCTTCGAGCTGGAGAAGCTGGCCATAGCCGGCGAATCCCTTGATCTTGCTGCCTTTACCACCCTGAGCCCGGAGACTGCCGCGCAGGTGCTGTGGGTGCTGCAGGGGCCGGATGGCGGCCAGATCCTGCAGGTGGCACACACCGTGGATGTGTTCTCGCGCTACGGTGTCATCTTCATGCTGTTCCTGGTCGGGCTGGATACCAGCATCGTCGAGATGCGCCGCGTCGGTGCGGCCTCCAGCCGGGTCGCCATTATCGGCGTAATGATGCCGTTCATCCTTGGCTTCACGGCCACACGCATCTTCATGCCGGAGCTGTCCCTGAATACCGACCTGTTCATCGCCGCGACCCTGGGTGCGACTAGCGTGGGCATCACGGCGCGGGTGCTCAAGGATCTGAACCGGCAACATACCAGCGAGGCGCACGTTATCCTCGGTGCAGCGATAATCGACGATGTGCTGGGTCTGCTGATGCTGGCCATTGTTTCCGGCATCATCGTCTCGGGCGGCGTGTACGTGGCCAACATCCTCGGCGTACTGGTGCTGGCGGTGCTGTTTATCGCCGGCGTGATGTTCCTCGGGCCCTACCTGCTGCGCTTCACCATCCGCCTGTTGTGCCGGCTGGATCTGGTGGAGGCGAAGATGTTTACCTCCTACCTGTTCGTGATGGTACTTGCCTGGCTTGCCAACCTGGTGGGCCTGGCGACAATCATCGGTGCCTTCGCAGCTGGCCTGATTCTGAACGACACCTTTTTCAAGCACTGCCGCATTCCGAAGGATGAGTACAAGGTCAGTATCAAGGAGCTGATCATGCCGCTGGAGGTGATCCTGGTGCCGATCTTCTTTATCCTCATGGGCATCCAGGTCAAGCTGGAGGCCTTTATGGATTGCCAGGTTCTGTACATGGCTGGCGGCCTGCTGGTTGCGGCCATCGCCGGCAAGCTGATATCCGGTTTTGGTGCAAGCCGCGGCACCAACCGGCTTGCTGTTGGCCTGGGCATGATGCCGCGCGGAGAGGTGGGCCTGGTATTCGCTGCCATCGGCAAAAGCCTGGGCGTGATTACCGACGAGCTGTTTTCCGCCATCGTCCTGATGGTGATCGTCACTACCCTGATTTCACCGCCGCTGCTGAAACTGGCGTTGCGTGGTGATGCGAAAGCAGACGCAGCACCCGGTGCTCCCTGATCGCGGCGAGGTGACTAGAAGCATTTGTAGGAGCACCCTGAAGGGAATAAATACCCCGCTGGGCACAAGCGCCGTCCTCCGGCGCGATTGTTTGAGAACTGCAGTTGCTGTTACAGCGGTTTCGCCAGGCCCAGTTCGTAGTAGGACTGGGCCATCTTGGTGATAGCGATGGCGAAGGCCGCTGTGCGGTAGTCCTTGATGTTCGGATTTTTCCGCATGATTTCCAGGATGTCATGAAAGGCCATGCGCATGGTGTCGTCCAGACCGGAGCGAATCAGGTCCAGTTCGTTTGCACCGCGCCGTATCTCGCGGCACAGCTTCTCCGGGACCTGCTTGCCGGTCAGGGACTCCAGTGCGGCTATATAGTTCGAGCCACGCATCTCGTCGAGACGGCGCTGCAGCCGGCCGAAGCGCATGTGCGACAGGTTGCGGGTCCATTCGAAGTAAGAGACCGTCACGCCGCCGGCGTTGACGAAGATGTCGGGCAGGATGGTGATGCCGCGTTCGCGCAGAATCTCGTCAGCCTGGTAGGTTACCGGCCCGTTGGCGGCCTCGACAACCAGCTTCGCTTTTATGCGCATTGCATTGTCCGCGTGGATCTGCGATTCCAGCGCGGCCGGTATCAGGATGTCGCAGTCCATTTCCAGCGCCTGCTCCCCCTGCGGGCTGTAGCTGCCGCCGGGAAAACCCTTCACGCCACCGGTCTCCGCCAGGTGCTGGCGCACGTCATGCACATTGAGTCCGTCCTCATTGACCACCACGCCATCGCGCTGGATTATGGCGATGATCCTCGCCTCGTCTTCCTCGGAGAGATACTTCGCGGCATGGTAACCGACGTTGCCGAGGCCCTGGATAACGATCCGTTGCGAACCAAGTCCGTTGCCGAGGCCGCTGGCAGCGACCAGTTCGGTGTGGCGAAAGAACTCCTGCAGGGCATACTGCACACCCTTGCCGGTTGCCTCGGTGCGCCCCGGAACGCCGCCGCGGTTCAGCGGCTTGCCGGTCACGCAGGCATCGCGGTTGACGTCGTCCGGGTACAGGGACTTGTAGGTGTCAGCGATCCATGCCATCTCCCGCGCAGAGGTTCCCATGTCGGGAGCAGGCACGTTGGTGGCAGGGTTGATGAAGTCCCGGCGCGCGAGTTCCATGGTGAATTGCCGCACAATTTCGCGCAGTTCGTCTTCAGAGTAGTTGTGGGGGTTAATCAGCAAACCGCCTTTCGCGCCGCCGAAGGGGATATCGGCGATCGCGCATTTGTAACTCATCAGTGCAGCCAGTGCCTCGGTCTCGTTCTGGTGGACCATCGGGGCAAAACGCAGGCCACCCTTGGCTGGCAGGCGGTGCGCGCTGTGGATTGCCCACCAGCCGGTGAAGACTTCAACCACACCCTGGATGCAGACCGGGAACTTGATCTGGATGACGGCGTTGCAGGCCTGGATGATCTTCGTGGTATTGGGATTCAGACCGATTGCAAGCGCAGCCCGGTCGACCATGCGGTCAACGCCCTCACGGAACGACATGCTTTCATGACTGCTTGCATCCATGACGGTGGCTCCTGCTGCGGGTTCGCGGAGATTTCCAGTGTGCAGCGATGGTACCCGATTTTCCAGTTCCCGGCATATTGACGGCAATACCCAGGGTGGTCCGGGAGCAGGGCGGCTGTCCTTGCCGACGGATGATTAATAATTGATATGCACCCGAAAATACAGTAAATGTCTTTACACCATAAAACAGCAAGGCAGAGGAGGGCAGGACTGCAGCCTTCACACAGAGGATCAACGGAATGCCCACGACCATCAAGTTCGGCAAGCTGTTTGCCAAGTCACCTTTAAAGCCGATCAGGAAGCACATGCGTATCGCGTCCGAGAGCGTTGCGTTCCTGCCGGATGTGACGCAGGCCTTTTTCAGGAATGACAGGGAATCCCTGGAGGAAAGCAGGCAAACAGTCTGCGAACTGGCAGCCGATGCCGACAAGTTGCTCGAGGAACTGCGGCGGCGTCTGCCTGACGCAAGGTCCTTGACGCTCGAGTGGCGCGACCTGTTCGATATGCTGGATATGCAGGAGGCTATTGCCAACCGGATGCAGGAAGTTTCCGGTTTAATGCTGGACTTGCCGATGGATGTGCCCAAAGACATGCACAAGCCGCTCTTGTACCTGGTTGATCGCTGTGTCGCGTCCACCGAGGTGGCATATGAAATTGTCAAATTGATTGAGAAGGCGGTCGAGGCCGGTTTCAAGGGGGCGCAGGTGGAGGCGGCCCGGCAGCTGGTTCAGGACG
>Ga0316191_10003186_pt1 | contig 12068 bp, 10 predicted proteins | sample Eddworburr2cm_MG_FD_204928 | JGI IMG/M metagenome (GOLD analysis project Ga0316191, IMG submission 204928) | Coastal sediment microbial communities from Maine, United States - Eddy worm burrow 2 cm | ecosystem: Environmental > Aquatic > Marine > Coastal > Sediment | place: USA: Maine...
GCCGGACGTTAGTTCATTGCCAGCTGAATATGCGGGCCTCGTCTTTTGCTTTCCTGTACCGCGTGATCAGCGACAACGTAGCGCCTGAAGTGGCGCTTGAGGCGGTCAATGCAGTCTGGGTTCCGGACGAAACGTGGACGAAATTCATCGAAGATACGTTGGCGGCGAACGGCATCGAATTCAGACTTTGACGTTTACATCAGTGAACCGAACAAGGATCTGCAATACATGAGCAAAGTTTCTCCGATCTTCGCGCTGGCTCTGTGCGTCGCTACCATCACCGTTGCATTGGCAGAAACGGCGGCCGGCAACCGACTGGGCGCGCTGTATGAACGGGGTGTCGACTTCGACTCCTATCTGGGCGGGATGACAGAAAAAGGCGACCTGTGGCAACGCGCCCGCACCGCGGCGGAACTCCCGGCCGATGTCGAATATACCGCGCAGCGGATTCCCGGCCAGTGGCGCCTGCTGGTTGTCAGCGAGGAGCTTTGCCATGACTCGCAAAACACCGTGCCCTACCTCGCCGCGCTGGCCGCCAGCATGCCGGGAGTGGAACTGCGTATCGTCGATTCGAAGCTGGGCAAGCCGGTGATGGAGGCGCGCCGGACGCCGGATGATCGCGGCGCCACACCTACGGTCGTGATCCTCGACGAACACGGCGCCGATGCGGGTTGCTGGATTGAGCGTCCCGCAGCCCTGCAGACGTTTTACCTTGAGAATAAACAGGCGTTTCGCAATGCCGGCAAACATGAACGCGAACGCCTGGAGAGCGAATTCAAAAACTGGTATCAGCGCGATGCCGGTGCTACAACCCTGCGCGAATTCATCGTTCTTCTCGATGCGGCCGCGCGCGGCGCACGCGGCTGCTCGGCACCGACAACCCAAACCACCAGTGGAGGCGCCGGACCGAATTAGCGATGTAACGCCTCGCACCTGCCGCGACTCGGGCCGGTTTTCCCTGGTCTCGGAGCGCGGCTGCAACAGGTTAGGGGCGAATTGATGGCAGTACCTGTGCCGTGCCTGCTCGGCTTTGCTGCGTGTACGTTGCTTACGTTGCCGGGGACGATGGGAGTCTATCGCTGGAGCCGGATTCTCATCGGGCGCGGCGGGTCTGGCGAAAAAACCTCGTTCGGATCGGCGCAGCCGGCACCGGTCTATGGCAATACGCGGGCGGCAAACGGCATCGAATTCGAATTTTGACGATCACGCCACTGGCGGAAAGAAAAAGGAACTGCAATACATGCACAAGGTTCTATCTATCATCGCGCCGGCTCTGTTTACCTGCGCTATAGCCCCTGCATCCGCAGGACCCGCAGACGGCGACGATCTGGAGACGCTGTATGATAGCGGCGAGGACTTCGACACTCATGTGGAGTGGATGATCGAAGCAGACGACATCTGGAAACACAACCGGACAAAAGCAACAATTCCCGCGGACGTCGAATATACCGCGCAGCGGATTCCCGGCCAGTGGCGCCTCCTGATTGTCAGCGAAGAGCTTTGCCTCGATGCACAGAACACGGTGCCGTATCTCGCAGCGCTCGCCGACAGCATGCCGGGACTGGAATTGCGCGTCGTCGATGCAAAAAAAGGCAGGGAAGTAACGGAATCACGCCGGACCCCCGACGATCGCGGTGCGACACCGACGGTTGTGATCCTCGACGAAAACGGCGCTGACGCCGGTTGCTGGATCGAACGCCCGGCAGCACTCGGAACTCTTCACATGGAGAACAAGCTGGCGCTTGGCGATGCCACTGAAGCTGAACGCGAACGTCTCAAAACCGATTACATAAACTGGTATAAACGCGATGCCGGGGCGACGACGTTGCGCGAAGTCGTCGCACTCCTCGATGCGGCTGCGCGCGGCGCGCGTGGCTGCTCGGCGCCGAAAACGAAGGCCGTGGGTGGGGACGGCGGCGAAGACTAGCGCTGCAGCACTATGCACCCGGTGCGATTCGCCGCAGATTTTCTGCATTTAGGTGCACCGCCGAAACCGGCCAGGGAGGAAAGATGACCGTGCCCGTACTATGTCTGCTCGGCTTTGCCGTGTGGACGTTACTGACGTTGCTCGGAACCATTGGAGTTTATCGCTGGAGCCGGATTCTTACCGGGCGCGGCGAACTGACCAGCTTCACACCTTATGCCGACCATGGCAGCGACTGGTACCGCCGCGCAATGCGCGCACATGCGAACTGTATTGAAAACCTGCCAGTCTTCGCTGCAATCGTGTTCGCGGCTTACGCCAGTGGCGCGAACAGTCAAACTCTGGATGCACTGGCTATTGCGGTACTGGCGGGGCGCATTGCCCAGACGGTGGTCCATATCGCACTGCCGGCGACCAACGCTGCCGCCGCAATACGCTTCTCATTTTTTATCGTTCAGGTTTTTGCGATGCTGGCCATGACGGTGCTGGTATTCCGCCACTTCGCCGGCTAGCTCATGCCCTTCTGCAACTCCGCCAGCGCATCGGCGCCGGGGCAAAGACGGTCATACCCGAGATCAGCCAGGGGTGTGGCCGTGGTCTGGTTACGTTCATGCATATCCCCGCTCGCGCCGGAGAAATACAGTAGACCCGTTACCACCTCACCGCGATCCTGGTGCTCGATCAGATAACTGAATGCGCGGGCCCGGTCAGTAGGATCGTATTCCGGGTCGGCCTTGCGCAGCACGAGGGTACTGCCGTCGTGCAGTTCGACCGGCATTGCCTCGCCCTCTTCATATGAAGCTCGTATCTCCTCGCTGGGCGGGATGAAATCAGCATGCACAGCGGGATGAAAAAACTGGCGCGTATGCGCATAGCTCTTGGTCGAGGCTTCGTGGTCATTGAAAGTGACGCATGGCGACAGCACGTCAAGCAGCGCAAATCCACGATGTCTCACACCCGCCTTGATCAACGGCACCAGTTGCGACTTGTCGCCGGAAAAGCCGCGGGCGACAAAACTCGCACCCATCGCGATACCGGTTTTGACCGGGTCGATCGGCGGGTTGAGATTCGTCTCGCCCTTCTTGGCCCTCGAGCCGACATCGGCCGAAGCAGAGAACTGGCCTTTCGTCAGACCATACACACCGTTGTTTTCGACGATGTAAAGCATGTCGAGATTGCGCCGGATTGCATGGGCAAACTGACCAAGGCCTATCGACAATGAATCTCCGTCACCGGAGACCCCGACATAAGTGAGGTCACGGTTTGCGGCGTTGGCGCCGCTCGCCACAGAAGGCATGCGGCCGTGCACCGCGTTGATGCCATGCGCACCGGCGAGAAAATACGCGGTCGTCTTGGATGAGCAACCGATGCCGCTCATCTTCGCAACCTTGTGCGGCGGCATATTGAGTTCGAAAAACGCCTGCACGATCGCGGCGGTAATCGAGTCGTGGCCGCAACCGGCGCACAGCGTGGATGCCACACCTTCGTAATCATGTAACGAAAGCCCCAGATCGTTGCGCTTGAGTCCGCGATGAACGATCCTGGGTTTCGCAGTGAAACTCACGCCACTTCTCCCCGCGCCACCTGGCGCTCGATGTGCTCGACAATACAACGGTAGTCCATCGGCAGCCCGTGGTAGTGCAGGATCGACTCGAGTTTTTCCTTGGCCGCGGCGGTCTCGTTTATCAGCAGGCTGCGCAGTTGGGCATCGCGATTCTGCTCAATCACATAGATGTGCTCGTGCGCTGCGATGAATCGCTCCACCTTGCGCCCGAACGGGAATGCGCGCACACGCATGTAGTTGAGATAAATCCCCTTTGCCGCCAGCCGGTCCATGGCCTCGCGCACCGCGCCATCACAACTGCCTACAGATATGATCGCCGTTGAAGTCGGCTTGCGGGTGCGCCGGACAACCGGGTCCGGCATCAGCTTCTTGGCGGTATCCCATTTCTTCAGCAACCGGTCGAGAACCTCCTGATATTCCGCTGAGTCCTCGGTATAAGCGCCGAACTTGTTGTGACCGGAACCACGGACGAAATACGCTCCTTTCCCGAGATCGCCGGGCCGGGTCCGATACGGAATACCGTCACCGTCAACGTCCAGATAGCGGTAGAACTTCTCGACTTTCTCCAGCGCCTCGCCCTCGAGAATCTTGCCCCGATCCGGGCGATACGAGTCGTCCCATTGGAGTTGCGGAATCATCCAGTCGTTCATGCCAATATCGAGATCGCTGAGCACGAAAACCGGCGTCTGCAACTGGTCGGCAAGATCGAATGCCTGAACCGCCAACTCGAAACACTCGTGCGGATCGGCAGGGAAAAGCAAAACATGCCGGGTATCGCCATGTGACGCATACGCGCACAGCGTAATGTCGGATTGCTGCGTCCGTGTTGGCATGCCGGTGGACGGCCCGACTCGTTGCACGTCGAAGATCACGGCCGGAATTTCCGCGTAATAGGCAAAACCGATAAACTCGCTCATCAACGAGATACCGGGGCCGCTGGTCGGTGTAAATGATCGCGCACCCATCCAGCTGGCGCCGATGACCATACCGATCGCGGCGAGTTCGTCCTCGGCCTGGATGATGCAGAAATCGCGCTCCCCGGTTGCGGCGTTCACCCTGAACCGTTCACTGAATGCCTTGAATCCGTCCATCAGCGTGGTTGACGGCGTAATCGGGTACCACGCACCTACCGTCGCGCCGGCGTAGACGCAGCCAAGCGCGGCGGCGCTGTTGCCATCGATCATGATGTGACCAGCGGTCTTGTCGAGGGCCTGCACCCGGGTTCGCAGCGGGCACTGGAAATGCTCCTGGGCGTAATCAAAACCGAGCTCGATGGCTTCCATGTTGGCACCGATGAGCTTCTTCTTGACCGCAAACTGCTCCTCTATCAGGCCGCGCAGTACATCCATATCGAGATCGAGCAAAGCCGCAAGCGCCCCGACGTAGGCCATATTCTTCATCAGGATCCGGGCCCGCGCGTTTTCGAAGCGCTGGTTACACATCTGCGCCAGCGGTATGCCCAGAATAGTGATATCGGGACGCGACAGGTCGCGGTGACGCGGCCAGGTCGAATCGTAGACAAGCACCCCACCCGGACTAACCTCAGCGAGATCGGCTGCATAGGTCCGCGCATTCATCGCGACCATGACATCGGTGTCGCCGGACCGGGCCATGTAACCCTGGCGCGAAACCCGGATCTCATACCAGGTCGGAAGGCCCTGGATATTTGATGGAAAGAGATTCTTGCCGACTACCGGAACACCCATCCTGAAGATCGTCTTCATGATGATGGCATTGGCACTGGCGGACCCGGTCCCATTGACGGTCGCGAGTTTAATGACGAAATCGTTTAGCTTGCTTTTCGCTCGGCCCGACACGTTGATTCTCCGGCTTCGTCTTCGGCATACGGTATGAGGACATCAGATTTCTGCATGTCCCATGCAGCGGTGGGACATCGCTCGGCGCACAGTCCGCAATGCACGCACAGGTTTTCGTCCTTCACCATGACTCTGCCGGTCTGCTTGAGGGGCTCCGACACGAACAGCAACTGGCCCTGGTCAAGACGTGGCGCCTTGAGCCGCGTCTCGATCTCTTCCTGCGTGCCGTTCGTCACCATGGTCAGGCAATTCACAGGGCAGATATCGATACAGGCGTCACACTCGATGCACTGACCGGCCATGAAAACAGTCTGGATGTCACAATTCAGACAGCGCTCGACTTCAACGACGATCTGTTCCGCGCTGAACCCGAGTTCAACCTCGATATCGATATTCTCGAAGCGACTGCGAAGATCGACATTAGGCATCAGGCGTCGCTCGTCCGGATCATAGGCATTCGAGTAACTCCACTCGTGCATACCCATCTTGGTCGAATTGAGGTTGATACCGCGGGGCAGGCGGTTGGTGATGTCCTCACCCTGGCAGTGCTTGTGAATTGAAATTGCGGCCTGGTGGCCATGCTCGACCGCCCAGATGATGTTCTTCGGGCCGAATGCGGCGTCACCGCCGAAAAAGATACCGGCGCGGGTCGACTCAAAGGTGTCAGCGTCGACGACCGGCACGTCCCATTCGTCGAATTCGATGCCCAGATCACGCTCGATCCATGGAAACGCGTTTTCCTGCCCGATGGCGAGCACCACGTCGTCACACGGAATTTCCACTTCACCTACGATACGAGAGCCGGTAATTCGCCCGGCTGCATCGAGATCGTATTCCATCTGTTCGAACAACATGCCTGTCAGCTTCCCGTCTTCAGTCAGGAAGGCCTTGGGCGAGTGGTTGACGACGATCTCGACATTCTCTTCCTCGGCGTCCTCGAGTTCCCAGTGGCTGGCTTTAAAAAAGTCGCGGGGCTTGCGCGCCATGACTTTTACTTCTTTCGCACCGAGCCGCAACGAACTTCGGCAACAGTCCATCGCGGTGTTGCCAACACCGATTATCAGCACTCTCTCGCCGATCGAGTCGACATGATCGAACGCGACAGACTCGAGCCAGTTGATGCCGATATGAATGCGATCGCTGGCATCGCGCCCGGGAATATCCAGGTCCTTGCCTTTCGGCGCCCCGCTGCCAACGAATACTGCGTCGTAACCCTCCTCGAGCAACGCGCTCATACTGCCGACTCTGGCGCCGAGACGCAGCTCGACATTCATGTCGAGAATGTAGCCGATCTCCTCGTCGATGATTTCGGCCGGCAACCGAAACGCCGGGATATTGGTGCGCATCAGGCCGCCGGCCTTATTGAGGGCCTCGTAGATGACACACTGGTAACCGAGTGGAGCGAGATCGTTGACCACGGTCAGTGAGGCCGGTCCGGCGCCGATCAAAGCGACCTTTTTGCCGTTGAATTGCGGTGGCGCCTTTGGCAACCGGTCGGATATCTCGCCGCGGTGATCGGCTGCGACTCGCTTGAGACGGCAGATCGCGACAGGCTTCTCCTCAACGCGACCGCGCCGGCACGCCGGCTCACACGGACGATCGCAGACGCGACCGAGAATCCCGGGGAATACGTTGGAGTCGCGATTCACCATGTATGCGTCGGTGAATCGTCCCTGAGCTATCAGGCGGATGTAGCCGGGCACGTCCGTGTGAGCCGGGCAAGCCCACTGGCAATCCACCACCTGATGGAAATAGTCCGGCCTGGACGTATCGGTGGGCTTCATTGCGTATGGCTTCGTCAACGATTCGCGCCAGCATAACCGCTAATCCATGCGCAGAAAATAGCGCCCGGCCACTATTTTTTTGCCGCAGCGCAGTAGTTTTTAACTCGCGCCGCTCGCGCCTTTTGCAAAATGCAGATATTCGGCGCCGTTCATCAGACGCTCGAACGACGGCTCGGCAACGTGCACCAGCTCGGTCGAATCGCCACCGACGAAAAAGATATCGGGCTGGCGCCGGAGCGATTCATCCACGACGGTCGGCAACCGGTACCAGGGACCAAGCGGCGGTATGGCTCCCACTTCGCAATCGAAAAAATTGCGATCGAGATCCTCGTCCGAGGCCGGTCGCAATCTGCGATGCAGCTGCTCAGACAACGCGTCCATGTCGAGGCTGTGACTCGCGGGGAGAACTGCCAGCAGGAAGCCCGATGAGTCTTTCAACAGGACTGCCTGAGCGAGCTTCTCCCGGGCAATTCGGGCGCGGCGGCGCTGCTGACTGCCTGCAGCGTTTTGCGAGAGAACCCTGTATTCGACCTTTTCTTCGCTGAGCGCGCTGCGCACGGTTGAAGCAATGGACATATCGATTCTCCTACGTGAACGTGCATTTTCGGCGGCGCCAGGACCATCGGGCCGCTGGATGCCCCGGCAAGGGTCGATCACTCTACACTGCACAAATGGAGCCGCCAATCTTGACAAAAACCCGCCAAGACGCATGCCGCGAGGCGCTGCGAGAGCCCGCTCGCATCGGTTAAACTGGAGCGCCGCAACCCGAATGAGTGTCGACCCGGCATGAGTGCAGGTCTTTCCTCCGTCTTGCAGCAGTTTGCTCCGACTACCGTGCTGTGCGTCAGCGCCGGCGGGGTGCCGGCCGTAACCCGGTTCCGTCAGTTGAACCCGGAGCTCGCCGTCACGTCGGTACATTACGCGACCCCGCTTTCGCGCACGCTCGGCCGCTTCGACCTGGCACTGGTTGTCGACGTCCTGGGGTGGATGAGTAAAATCGACGGTACACGGTTGATCGCAAATCTGCGCAATTTTCACAGCAACGCCGTCGCGGTAACGGTGGCGGCCGGGCAAGACAAGACGCAAACCATCTGGTCCGACACCGAATTCGTTGCGCTCGGACTCGCGCCAGCGCAGGCTGAGGACGGCTCCCGCCTTTACGTCTATGACATCACTTCCTACAATGATGCCCGAGTTTGGAACAGTCCTCGCCACTGGGCGAATCCGGAGAATTTCCGGAAATTCCGTTGGTGAGGCTGTAGGGGGCGGTCGAGAGACTGAAATAGTGCTGTCACAGGAAAGGATTAACCTGTGAGCGTGTGGACCAGGGAAGGGCCCTTCCCCCAATGAGGGCTGAAGCGACACTCCCCATAAATCTTTCCTGACCACTTGACGGACCCCGATCCCCCGCCGGGGTCCGTCTTTTTATTGGGCGAGTGGTTATCTGGTTCTGCGGCGATACTTGTTTGCGGATTTATCCGCGCACACCGGGGCCGCCATTCAGATTGGCATTGCGCGTCACCAGGCGAGTGGGTTTTAAATAAAAAAATAAGGAGTTAGATATGAATACCTTCAGGCTGACAATGGTGATCGCAGTGCTCGGACTTGGCGCCTGTGCGACGCAGGACAACGCCATGGCACCGGCTGCGCCGGCGCAAACCACGACGCAGTCCAGCGACGCTCAGGCGACGGAAGCGAGTACGACCGCCGAAGAGAAATCCGAGGTCATCTGCCGGCGCGAGCGCCAGACCGGCAGCAATCGTGCGCGCCGGGTTTGTTACCCCGCTTCGACAATGACCAGCGGCGACGGAGCGCGCTGAGGCCCCGTTTGCCGCCGTACCTTAGCCGGGCTCCCTGTCCCCGAGCGCCGCCGCCAGCGGCGCAAGGAATTCCGCGTAATGCCGCGACCGGCCAACGGATCTCGAGTAAATGGGGCGCCGCACCTGCCACAGACTCATGGTCTGAACGGAACGGGCACTGCGGTGGAAGTCGAGACACGCCGGGTCCCAGTCAAGCCCGAGAAAACCGACGATACGGCGGGCAACGGATTCGACATCCTCGACCGCATCCTCGTAGCGCACGCGCAAGACCCGATCGGGCAGAACCCGATCCCAGTGCCGCATGATTCGTTCGTAGAGCCGGTAGCTTCTGCCGAGTTGCGCAAGGTCGTAACTTAGCGGGAGGGGCTGAAAATACATCGACAGACAATTATCGAGGGCATCGCGCCGGCAATCGATAATCCGGGCATTGGGAAACAGCAAAGCGATGAAACCGACCAGGTAGCAGTTGCTCGGCGCCTTGTCGGTAATACGCAGAGCGTCTTCCGGCGCTCCCGCGCCGAGAATCTCGAGGTAACTGCGCGCGATCCGCGCGGCGCTCTGCTGATCCAGCTGATTGGCAAAAGCGGCATCCACATGTTCGCCGAACGCCAGCCCGGCCTCGCTGGACAGGAGCCGCTGCAGCGCATCGAGCTCTCCGGCCCCATGAGCCCGTGAATGACTGGAAATGATCTGCTCGACCAGCGTCGTACCCGATCGCGGCATACCGACAATGAAAACCGGGCGCTCGCTGTCCGCACCCGCATACGGTGGTGATGCAAACAAGTCCGTGGAAAACAGTTGCTCACACTGTTCGACATACTCGCTGAGCGCGACCCAGTCGCGGCGCGTCTGGTCGCGGCGCAGCTCATTGGCCTCGCGGAAATGGGCGAATGCCCTCGCGTATTCGCAGCAATCGTCAAGCGCTTTACCAAGCGCAAAATGCAGCGCCGCGCGCTCGGGAACGCTCAGGCCGGATCGTTGCGCTGCCGCGGTCATCGCGACGATATCGTCATCCTCTGCGGCTTCGAAACGCCTGGCAATGGCCAGCTTGTACCACGTCGAGCCGCGCTCAGGATCAGCGGACAGCGCCGCGCGGAAATGCTCCTCCGCGCGTTCGCGCTGACCGTCCATCGCCGCAAAATCCCCGAGTTCTGTCTGCAGCAGCGCGGCCAGCTTCGCGGCGCGAGGGTCAGCAGCGTATTCCGGCGCCCCCAAAGTCTGCAGCGAACGCTCGATCAGTGTTCGCGCGTCGCCGTAACGGCGTTGCAGCTTGCGGACCAGCGCGAGGTGCCAGTAGAAAGTGGGCTCTCGCGGGCTCGCGGCGATCGCCGCCTCGAACAGACCCGCCGCATCGTCAACCGCACCGGCCTGCTGCGCCAGCATGCCCAACAGGTCCAGCGCCGGCGCATTGCGCGGTTGTTGCTGCAACACCTGCCTGACCGCGAGCTCCGCCTCACGCAGCTGCCCGTCGCGGTGTAGCTGCCGGGCCGCGGCCAGACTCTCTTTGATATCAGTCATTTATGTGATGCTTTTCCCAATCGGGCTCTGCAACCGCCGTTCCAGCCCCATGGCACACGCCCGTAATCGCCACGGGCAGTATCGAATGGGAACGAAACCGCGAAACCGAGTGTCAAAAATACGGCTGAGCGAAAGCGCTTGCAGCACGACAGCAGCAATAATAGCCTCTGCAGGGTTGCCAGACACGTCATGACCATACAACGCACCGACCGGGGGGGCATGGTGAGCGACATCGGCTCTAACTTCAGAGCTTCCATGCAGGATCTGAAGCGGCGCAAGGTATTCCGAGTGGGCGCATCCTACGCGCTTGTCGCATGGATTCTCTTGCAGGTCGCGGAAGTTACTTTCCCGGCTTTTGATATCCCCGATTCGGCGATGCGATTCCTCGTTATCCTGGTGATCGTCGGGTTTCCGCTGACGCTCGTGCTTGCGTGGTTATTCGATATCACACCAGACGGGGTCACACGAACCCGGGAGACGCCATCGCCCGCGGCCGGTGCCACTCAGGGCCGGCGGCGCTGGATCGACTTCGTGATTATCGGCGTGCTCGCGGCAGTGGTTGCAGTGCTGGTCTATCGCGGCGAGTGGGGCGACCATCGCGGCAGCGTCGCCGCGGGCGATCGATCGATCGCGGTACTGCCATTCGTCAACATGAGCAATGAGCCGAGCAACGAGTACTTCAGCGACGGAATCTCGGAGGAACTGCTGAACATGCTGGCGCGTATCGACACATTGCGGGTCGCCGCGCGTACTTCGTCATTCGCCTACAAGGGACAGAATGAGAACGTGCAGGAAATTGGCAAAGCGCTCAACGTCAATACCATTCTGGAGGGCAGCGTGCGCAAGAGCGGCGACCGCCTGCGAGTCACCGCACAGCTAATCGACGTCGAATCCGGTTATCACCTCTGGTCCGACACCTATGAGGCCACGCTCGACGACGTTTTCGCGATCCAGGATCAGATCGCCATGAACATCGTCGATCAATTGCAGCTGGAACTCTTCGGAACCGATGCGCAAGTCCTGACCCAGGCACCGACCGCGAGTGTCGAAGCGTACGAGTTGTATCTGCTCGGACGCGACCGCTGGCACAAACGCACCGAAGAGTCGTTGCGCGAGGCGATCGGCTTTTTTGAACGCGCGCTCGCCATCGACCCGGAATATGTCCGCGCCTATACCGGTCTCGCCGATAGTTACATCCTGCTGGTGGAGTATGGCAACCTGACCAACCGGGACGCGCTGCCGAAGGCAGCCGCGGCCATCGACGAGGCGCTCAAACGCGTTGCGCAATTGCCTCCCGATCAGCAATCGGAAGTCTATGCGTCCCAGGGCCTGCTTTTGCAAGTGCGAGGAGAACGCACTGCCGCCACGGCAGCGTACGAGAAATCCATCGCGCTGGCGTCCGGTAATGCCATGGCGCACATGTGGTACGGCAACTTGCTGAATGAAATGCAGCGGCCCAGGGAAGCGATGAAACAGTACCAGCTCGCGGTTCAGCTGGAACCGATGTCGTCCCCGGCAAACATCAACATCTCTTACGCACTGATGCGCGCCGGCCGCTACGATGAGGCGCGCCAGCATTTCGAGGTGCTCGTCTCGCTCGGGTCGGACATGAACGGCCATTACCGCGAGCGCGCAGCGACC
>Ga0316191_10003188_pt1 | contig 12065 bp, 8 predicted proteins | sample Eddworburr2cm_MG_FD_204928 | JGI IMG/M metagenome (GOLD analysis project Ga0316191, IMG submission 204928) | Coastal sediment microbial communities from Maine, United States - Eddy worm burrow 2 cm | ecosystem: Environmental > Aquatic > Marine > Coastal > Sediment | place: USA: Maine | collected...
CGCATCGAGCCTATCTTTTTGCCGAGATGGCAGCAGTACAACTTCTTACCGATGCTGACAGTGCTAAGACCGCAGCCAAGCGGGCGTTGGAACTCGATAGTAGCTGTGCCCATGCATATGTCGTATTGCTTAAGGTCTATCTGCAGCAAGGCGATCATGTAACTGCAAAGAGGGCATTGAAGGCGATGTGCAAAAAGGCTTCAGAACATCTACACCTGTTGATTCCGGTTATTCTGGAGAATAGTAAATTCTATCGTGCGAGTGGTGCGGAGATCTTGATGAGCCAGTGGCAGCAGTCGAAGGATGAAGAACTGGCACTTTCGTGGCTGGAAGGTGTTGCGCTGAACGAGAGCGCAGACAGTGTTGAGAAGCTGAAACAGGAACTCGGGTTTTCAGCATCAACACTTCGCGCATCGCTGCGCTTGGCCAGTGTTGACCAGAGTTCCGATTCAACATTAACACGTCAGGCCCGACAGTGGCGTCGCCACATGAAGCACTTCCTCTGCACGCAGTGTGGCGTCAAGGTGGTAGAGCTTCGCTGGCAGTGTCCGCAGTGCCATGAGTGGGGCAGCATGCATGCGATTAGAGAGGATAATTTATAGTGGAAAATAGATTGATGCGAGACCGCCTCATGGTGGCACTCGACCTGCCGGATGCAGGTTCCGCTCTTCAGATGCGGGATCGTGTCGGTTGTGAGGTCGGTTGGCTGAAGGTGGGGCTTCGCCTGTTTGTGGCTGAAGGGCCCGAATTCATTCGAAAGCTGTCTGATCAGCACAAGATATTTCTGGATCTTAAATTTCATGATATTCCCAACACTGTAGCGCAAGCCGTTGAGAGCGCTGGTGCACTGGGTGTGCAGATGCTGAATGTGCATGCTGGCGGTGGTCCTGAGATGTTAACTGCTGCTGCCAGATCGGCAGAGAAGTTTCCTGATATGACACTCATTGCCGTCACTGTTCTGACCAGTGATCCGATGCCTGCAGAGGCCGCACGGAAGCTGGCTCTGGAGCGAGCGGCTATGGCTAGAGATGCAGGATTGGCTGGCGTGGTCTGTAGTGTCCATGAGGCCGCAGCGATCAAGGATCTATGTGGTCCTGATTTTATCACCGTGACTCCCGGCATTCGCTGGGGTGCTCAGGATGTGCAGGATCAGAAACGCATTGCCGACCCGGGCATGGCTGTCACATCCGGTTCAGACTACCTGGTTGTCGGGCGTCCGATTCTGATGGCAGATGATCCGGCAGCAGCTGCTAGTGAGGCCGTTGCTATGATGGAGAAGTCCGTGGTTGATGCGGGTGTCTGATCGTTACGAATCAACGTTGATGGATTACGCCTGCCGCTCTGAAGAATCGCGCGGTAGGCGTTATGATGAGCCTGAGTCAGCAACGAGAAATCCCTTTCAGCGGGATCGTGACCGTATTATTCACTCCACGGCTTTTCGCAGGCTGGAGTATAAAACACAGGTTTTTGTCAATCATGAGGGTGACCACTATCGAACCCGTTTGACCCACTCCATTGAGGTGGCTCAGATTGCCCGTTCGATTTGTCGTGCCATGCATCTGCATGAGGATCTGGCAGAGGCAGTGGCTCTGGCACATGACCTTGGTCATACCCCCTTCGGCCACTCAGGTCAGGATGCGCTCGACGCGGTGATGAATCCCTATGGTGGTTTTGAGCATAATCGGCAGTCACTACGGGTGGTCGAGTCACTTGAGCATCGCTATGTCAGTTTCCCGGGCCTTAATTTGAGCTATGAAACACGTGAAGGGATCGTCAAACATAACTCGCCTCATGATATCCCTAAAAACAGTGATCTAAGTGAATTTAACCTCAATGAGCAGGCGACGCTGGAGGCACAGATCGGCAACCTGGCCGATGAGATTGCCTACAATAATCACGACATTGATGATGGCGTGCGTGCTGGGATGTTGACCGTCTCCGGACTAAAGGAGATTGAACTTTTCCGGATGCATTACGATCCGGTTGAGTTTGAATATCCCGGTATTGATGAGCGTGTGGCTGTTACAGAGACGGTTCGACGGATGATCAATTTTCTTATTCTTGATGTCATTGATGAGACAGGTCGACGGATTCAAAGTGTCGGTGTGCAGAGTCTTGATGATGTCCGTGCTGCAGCTGATGCCTTGGTCGGCTTCTCCAAGCCTGTGCGGCAGATGAACGGTGTGCTTAAACGTTACCTCTACCAGCATATGTATAAACACTACCGCGTGGTGCGTATGGCTTCGAAAGCAGAGCGGGTGATTCAGGAGATCTTCTCAGCCTATATGGAGAAGCCGGAGATGTTGCCGGTTGATCATTGTCGGAAGGTCGAGAGGGATGAGGCGATTGAGCGCAGAGCCAGAGTCATTGCCGACTATATTGCTGGTATGACTGATCGTTATGCGCTTGAGGAGTATGACCGATTGTTCGATGTGCATGCCCGAAGCTGATCGGGCATGCCACACCTAGTGTCTACTTCGTCTTAATAAAGAATTCCATCTTGGTATCACCCAACTCAATGATGTCACCATCATTGAGCGTGCGAGGTTGATCACCCACGGTTTCACCATTCACCTTCGGTTTTGACATTCCCTCAAGATGGGCAATGTGATAACCGGTCGGTCTACGTGTGATAACTGCAGCCTGTTTACCTACCGTCAGCCCTTTAATTCTGATGCGGCAGTTGTCGCCCTTTCCAAGGCTCGTCAGTGAGGCGGTGAGATCGAGGCTCTTACCGGCATTAGGACCGGAGATGATCTGTAGTCCTGCCAGAGGCATAGCCGGAGCAGCCGATGCTTTTGCGCCACCGTTGTTGCCTTCCTTTGCAGCCATAGCCGAGCGTGCCTGCGGACTGATGATCATGGTCTTATCCATATCATCTTCCTCTTCTTGCACAGGTGGTTCTGGTTGTTCCGGTTTGTCATCGAGATTTACAAAGGTCAGTACATGTTTTCCGATCAGGATAGAGTCACCATGCTGGAGGATGTGCTTGGTGATCTGCTTATCGTTAACAAAGGAGCCATTCGTACTTCCCATATCTTCAAGGATCGCTTTACTTCCGATCTTAAGTACCCGTGCATGACGGCCACTGACAGCAAGATTGTCAATGTGAATGGTGTTTTCAGGTTTCCGTCCGATGGTTGTCTCTTCACGATCCAACGGAATTTCAGAAATCACTGAATCCTTAAATTTAAGTATAAGTTTACAGGCCATTGCTTGCCTCCGCGTTTGCATCCATCGTTATTTCTCAGCGTCCAAAAATCTTTGAAAGCAATCCCTGCTTTCTGTGAAAATATTTCTGCGTTCTGATCAGAATCACTGAAATATTGTCAGGGCCACCAGCATCGTTGGCTAGTTGAACCAGTTGAGCCGCCGCTTTACGCAGATCCTTGCTGTTTTGAGTCAGCGTTAAGCGGATCGCTTCATCCGGCACCACGTCAGTCAGTCCGTCCGAGCACATCAGATAGATATCCCCCGCCTGTACGATGTCCTCAACAATATCGGGTTCAACGTCAGGTTCAACGCCTAATGCGCGGGTGACGAGATTCTTGATGGCTGAATTGCGGGCATCATCAGCAGTCAGTAGGCCTCTGCGCACCTGCTCCTGAATCAGAGAATGATCTTCGGTCACATGGCTGAGTAGATCGCCACGCATGCGATACATGCGGGAGTCGCCGACATGCGCCGCTGTCAGGCGATCACCATAAAAGATGGCAGCAACAACTGTGGTGCCCATGCCTGCGCACTCAGGGCGCTGTGTTGAGGCTTCAAAAATGGCGTTGTTGGCCATGGTGATGCCTTCACGGGCTAGAATTGATTCACTGGTGAAGCCAGTGTCTTCATCCAACTGGGCCTCGGCTGTTTTGGGTAAACGAACATCCAGATAACGACTGGTGACTTCCACCGCCATGGCGCTGGCAACTTCACCGGCATTGTGACCACCCATGCCATCGGCAAGGACTGCAAAGCCGAGTTCAGGCGTAATGCCAACGCAATCTTCATTGTGATTGCGTTTTACACCAACGTCAGTGGTCGCGTGCATCTCTATGGTGCTCATGCATTGCCTCCCATATTCTTCATGTCTTTCAGGCAGCCAATGATGCCACGCACCACCTGATTGCCATTGGCAATTCGAGTTGCCGGATCTTTGGTCAGCATCTTGTCGACCAAGGCGGCAACACTAGCAGGAAGCTCTTTACGATGCTCGCGGATATCTGGATGTGGCTCATTGGCAATCTGGAACATCAGCGTGGCCATGGAGTCTCCCCGGAACGGACGCGTGCCTGAAAGCATCTCATAGAGCATAACGCCAAGGGAGAAGATGTCGGAGCGGCCATCCACATGTTTGCCAGAGAGCTGTTCAGGGGACATATAAGATGGGGTGCCGAGCACCACGCCTGTCTTGGTCTTGCTTGAAGCGGTAATGCGGGCAATACCGAAGTCGGTCACCTTCACGCTCTTATCTCTAAGTAGCATGATGTTGGCCGGTTTAATGTCCCGATGTACCACATTCTGTGCATGTGCATAGTGGAGTGCCTCGGCCACCTTTCCACAGATCTTCATGGTGGCGGGTACCGGAAAGAGTTTTTCCTTCTTGGTGTAGGGCGCAAGATCACTGCCGTTGAGGAACTCCATGGCGATGTAGGCGAGATCATGTTCTTCACCAGCATCAAAGATGGTCACAATGTTGGGGTGGTTGAGCATGCCTGCGGTCTCGGCTTCACGGAAGAAGCGATCCTTCACCTCTTGCAGCTCATCGGCTTCGAACTCCTGTGAAAGAGCCATGGTCTTGATCGCTACTTCACGATTGATCTTCGGATCCTTACCGAGATAAACGGTACCCATAGCACCTTTACCCAGCTCTTTGATGATCTCATAGCGGCCCAGTGTCGGTTTGGCACCACCGGTAATGAGCAGGGTCGACATAGCGTTGCCTGCGGTGCCACCAAAAATGGCTGTCTCTCCAGCATTTTTTACACGCTCAATACGAGCGGAGATATCTTTAAAGTTAGGATTGTGCTCCGACATATATTCGTAGACGGCGGTTGCTTTGTTGAACTGGCGTTTGCGCTCGAAATCAAGTGCTAGATTGTAGAGTACAGAGAGGATGTCCTCATTCACTGGGCACTTTCTGAATTTATCAAAGGCCATGTCGAGCATGCCCTGGCTCTGGAATGAGAGACCGAGCATTTTGTTGGTCTCGGCAGAGTCAGCAGAGATTTTTCCGCGCTCCTCTTCACTGGCAAAATACTTCTTACTTGTCAGTAGCAGGTGTCCGAAGAGCAATAGTAGTGCGGCTGTGACGGTCTGAATCCAGAGAGCGGATGAGATCAGCATCAGGAAGTTGGTGCCCAGCAGTGTCAGTAGAAGGATCAGAGATATGGCGGCACCAGCGCCTGCACTCAGGCGTGGTAGACCAAGAACCAAGTATGCGCCAATACCGATCAGTAACATTAGCTCTACAAGAACGGCCCATCCCGGACGGGTGAAGAAAGCCTCATTCAGAATGCTCTGCATAACGTGTGCATGATACTCAATGTCAGGCATGTAGTTGTTGACAGGCGTGACATAGGTCTTGCCGATACCGGTGGCGGTAACACCAATCAGCACGATCTTATCTTTGAACAGTTTGGCCGGAATGCGGCCGGAGCTGAAGTCATGAAAGGAGTAGTGCTTGAAGCTGTTGCCGCTGCCATCGCCATAAAAGGCGGGGTGGAGGCGCATGTTCGCGTCTGTGCCGATATCGAGTGAGCCCAGTTCAATGTTGCTGCCGAGATTGATGCGGATATCACTCATGGTTAGATTGAGATCCTTCGCGGCCATGGCTAGAGACATGGATGGAATAAGCTGGCCGAAGTAATCTGCAACCAGCGGTTCGGTACGAAGTACGCCATCATTGTCGATGGTGACGTTCAAGTAACCCAGCCCTGCTGCAACCTTGGCCAGTTCAGGGAAGGGATAGTGGAGTTTGACAGCGCTCAGTGGTGCAGAGCCTGCATCGTTGGAGCTAGCATTGCGAATGACCATGCGGTTGATGTAGTCGGGAAGTTTAGCGTCAGGACGTCCTAGTGCCTTGCCTGTATCGAAGAACATCGGCATAAAGACATTACCGCTCTGCTGAGTGGCGGTGATCAGGTGAAGGTCTTCATCCATTGCTTTCGCTTCGGCGATCACCTTATTGGCCTCTTCGATTTTCCCCTGTTGTTCAAGGATTCTAGCTAACTGCAGGTGGGTTTGAGCGCCTCTAGGAACCGGTTGTTTTTCGCTATAAAAGATGTCGACACCAATGAGACGGGCTCCGGCACCGGAGAGTTTCTGGATGACATTGGCAACCGTAGAGCGAGGCCATGGCCAGCGACCAATGCGTTCGATGGAGTCGTCATCGATATCAAGAATGACAATGCGATCATTGGCTGGCATGACGCTGGCGCTGACACCGGCGTCGTAGGCGGTGTTCTCAAGTGACTGCGTAGGGCCGAAGCCAATCAGGTAGGCGATGCAGAACAACAGTGTTATCGCGAGTCCAACGAACCAGTCTGATTTCCAAAAAGCACTGTTATTCAACTAGATTGCCCTCCTGTGTTCATGCACTATAGCATTAAAAACACGTAACTATCAAATATCACGTATATTGCGGCTATCTCGCCCTGAATGGCAAGTAAAATTTACCACGCAGCGAAAAAGAGGGCACTCCTGTGTTGACAGGGGATAGCTTGGTTCGTACCGTTCGCCGCCTCCAATTCCCCGATAGTTCAGTTGGTAGAACGGTGGACTGTTAATCCATATGTCGCAGGTTCGAGTCCTGCTCGGGGAGCCAGATGATTAAAACCAAAGGGCTGACAGCAATGTCGGCCCTTTTTTTTATTTTCTCGCCATTCCCACTTAAAGCCGCACAAGGTGAATTGCGCTTGCGCAAGAGAAGGTGCCCTAGGGTACATCCATGCGGGAGGGTGGTTTAAGAAGCTGCCCGATCTCCACAGGAAGCGGGGCGAGCGAATGAACATCCGCTCGAAAGCGAAGCAAGACCAAGCTCTTGCGAAGCGAAACAGGTGAAGGGCAAGGAGCCCTTAGCCGACCTTACTTATCCCGCTAATTGTCACGGGTGGTCTTGAGTCGTACAGTATCCGCACTGATTTTAATTCAGGGAGTGACTATGGCTGCAATGCGTACAGAACGGGACTCGATGGGTGAGATGAAGGTGCCTGATGATGCCATGTATGGTGCTCAGACAGCCCGTGCAGTGGAGAATTTTCCGGTTTCAAACCTCCGTTTCTCGCGCGCCTTCATTAAAGCTCTGGGGAATATCAAGGCCTCCGCCGCACGTTGTAATGAAGCTCTTGGCAAGCTGGATGCCAAGCGTGCAAAGCTGATTATTCTGGCTGCCGAAGAGGTGGCAGAGGGTAGATGGGACTCGCAGTTTGTTCTTGATATCTTTCAGACCGGATCCGGCACCTCAACCAACATGAATGCCAATGAGGTGATTGCGCATCGCTGTGCACAGCTTGATGCTGATACGCCGGTTCACCCCAATGACCACGTCAACATGGGGCAATCTTCCAATGATGTCATTCCGACTGCGATTCATGTTGCCGCCAGTGATCTTTTGGTTCACGAACTGATTCCTGCGCTGACCCATCTGGATGCTGTGATTGAGCGCAAGGCCGAGAAGTATGAGCATGTATTGAAGATCGGTCGTACCCATTTGATGGATGCTACACCAATCACACTGGGGCAGGAGATCTCCGGCTGGGCTCGACAGATTGAGCTGGGTATGGAGCGGCTGAATAGTTGCATGAATCACATCACCGAACTGGCACAGGGTGGCACGGCTGTTGGCACAGGGCTGAATACCCATCCAGAATTCGGTGCGAAAATGGCCGATGAACTCTCTGATGTCTACGGTATCACCTTTTCAGAGGCGGTGAATCACTTTGAAGCACAGGCGGCACAGGATGCGGCTGTTGAGCTCTCTGGGCATCTACGCACGCTGGCCGTCTCATTGGTCAAGATTGCCAATGATGTTCGTATTCTGAATATGGGCCCGCGTTGCGGCATCGGCGAAATTACCGTGCCTGCTGTGCAGCCGGGCTCCTCCATTATGCCGGGCAAGGTCAATCCGGTGATTGCTGAATCAATGGCACAGGTTTGTGCTCAGGTGATTGGCAATGATACCGCTATCGCCTTTGGCGGTGCTTCCGGTCTGCTTGATCTTAATGTGATGCTGCCGGTGATTGCCCACAATCTTCTCGAGTCGGAAGTGATTCTGGCCAACGCCTCACGCATGTTCGCCGATAAGTGTATTGCCGGCCTTGAGGCCAATGAGGAGAAGTGCGAGCAGCAGATTGAGTGGAGCATGAGCATGGTGACTTCGCTGGCTCCGGTGATCGGCTATGATCGCGCTTCCGAGATCGCCAAACAGGCTGTTAAAGAGGGTAAAACGGTGCGTCAGGTATGCCTCGATGAGGGCGTGTTGCCTGCCGATGAGCTCGATCGCCTGCTTGATTCCACTACGATGCTGCATCCGCACGAGGATTAAGGTTCAAAAGGCTACTCATCACTCGACTTTACCGCTCATTTTTCGTACTCTGCGCCTCGTTTCAATTAGCGATTAAGCTGACGAGGTGAACCATGGCACGTAGCTCAGAAAAGAGTGCAATACTGGCATTGGCAGATGGACGAATCTTCCGTGGTCAGGCTTTTGGTGCCATTGGAAACACAGTCGGAGAAGTCTGCTTTAACACCTCATTGACCGGTTATCAGGAGATTCTCACCGATCCCTCCTATACCGATCAGATTATCACCTTCACCTACCCTCACATCGGTAACGTCGGCACCAATGCCGATGATTACGAATCTGAATCAGCGTCTGTACGTGGCTGTATCGTCCGTGCGCCGGCTCGCATCACTTCAAACTACCGTTCAGAGGTTGGTTTTGATGATTGGTTAAAGGCTCAGAATGTTGTCGGTATCGCCGATATTGATACCCGCGCACTGGTTCGTCATCTGCGTGACAATGGTGCTCAGAATGGTGTCATTGCCTCTGATGGCATGTCCGAGGAAGAGGCCGTTGCCAAGGCCCGTGCATGGACAGGATTGGAAGGCCGAGATCTCGTTGGCCAAGTTAGCTGCGATAAACCGCACGCTTGGGAGCAGGGCACCTACGATCTTGATAGCACGGCCTATCTGGATGTTGAAAAACATGCCCACGTGGTCGCCTTCGATTTCGGCTGCAAACGCAACATCTATCGTAAGTTGGCAGGTCGCGGCATGAAGGTTTCGATTGTTCCTGCCCAGACATCAGCTGCCGATATTCTGGCCATGAAGCCCGATGGTATTTTCCTCTCTAATGGCCCCGGTGATCCGGCTGCAGTGGGTTATGCCGTGGAAGAGATTCGTAAACTGCTTGATGCTGACACTCCGATTTTCGGTATCTGCATGGGTCACCAGTTGCTCTCTCAGGCGTTAGGTCTTGAGACCTTTAAACTCAAGTTCGGTCATCGCGGCGGTAATCATCCGGTGAAGGATGAGACCACTGGTAAGATCGAAATTACCAGCCAGAATCATGGCTTTGCTGTGCGCGATGACAATGTCCCAGCCAATGTCGAGATCACCCATCGCTCGCTCTTCGACGGCACCGTCGAAGGTCTTCGCGTTAAAGATAAACCGATCTTCTCGGTTCAATATCACCCCGAAGCTAGCCCCGGTCCACAGGATGCCGATTACCTCTTCGACCGCTTCGCCGATCTAATTAAACACTGATTTTTTTGGCTCTCTGAATGACTGCTTTCGGCCAAAAGCGGACATTTCCAAATTATGAATATTTTATTTATTGTTCCCCCTAATGAATCAACCATCTTTCCTAAACGAAGTCAGAGAAAAAATTGCTGATCGAGCTCTTATTGTTCTCAGTCTTGCGACGCCCGTAATACTCAGCCTGTCTCTGTACCGAATTAATTTTACTGGTTGGGATATTGTTTATCTCATTCATATAGTGTTTTTAACCTCTGTAATTTTCATGACTTTTTTTAGAAAAAAAATATCACTTTCAACTAAAGCCATATTTCTTATATCTATTTTCTTTATTTCAGCAGTGTTCGGTTTGTTTAAGTTCGGTTCGGCAGGACAAGGACCTATTTTACTAATTGTCGTCACAATGTTTTCAGTTACCTTTTATAGTCATCACTTAAGATCAAGTGTGATAGTTATTCCAGTAATCGTTATTTTATTTACCTGGGCTGGGCAGGCATATGACTTCATGCCTTTCATCTCAAACGTCAATGCTCTTGTAAAATCACCATCTACGTATGCGATCAACGCTGTGTTTTATGCTCTTTTTCTTTATCTCCTTCTATTTACTGCAGGAAGTTTTATTCATGCCATTATCATTCAAACAAACCTCCTTAATGAGGAAATTGCCGAGCGTAAACAGATCGAGGAAGCTCTTCGGTTAACTGCCACTGCTTTTGAAACAAGCGAGGCCATTCTCATTACCGATGCAAAAGGGGTTATTCTCAGTGTAAATCACGCATGTGAAGTACTTACCGGCTACAGTGCTGGTGAACTCATTGGTAAACGGCCGAACATCCTTGCTTCCGGGAAACTTGATCTTCAATTTTATGAAGCAATGTGGAAAACATTGATTAATGAAGGGGTCTGGAGTGGCGAATTAATCAACAAGCGCAAAAGTGGCGAAGAGTATTTGGAAAAGCTGAGCATCACAGCCTCAAAAAGCCCAGCTGGCAAGACCGTTAACTACATCGGGGTTTTCTCTGATATAAGTGAGAAGGTGGAACTAGAGAGGCAGTTACGCCATTCTCAAAAGATGGAGTCGATTGGCGTATTGGTTGGCGGTATTGCCCATGAGTTTAACAATATGCTGGCCGCAATTACAGGCAACCTGTATCTGGCGAAGATGAAGGTAGAAAAAGAATGTGCTATCAGAGAGAAACTTGATACTGCAGAGAAGACCTGTTTCAAGGCCGCCGGACTGATCAAGCAACTACTTGTTTTTGCCCGCAAGGATATCGCAGGGAATGAGTTAACTATGGTTGATATGGCTGAGTGGTTACCGGAAGGCGTGAACCTTGCTCGCTCTGCTTTGTCTTCGGACGTAGAGCTGAAGTGCACCATCGAAAAGAATGACCTTATCATCAAGGCTGACACAACAGAGCTACAACAAATTGTTATGAACCTGATCAACAATGCCCGTGATGCTAGCAGCCATCGTGATCGTCCTCTCATCGAAATCGAGTTAAGCAGCGGTATTGCATCACCTGAATTTCGGCAGAGGCATAAGACTTTTCAAGGTTATGAGTTTGTGTGCCTGATGCTCCGCGACAATGGAGAAGGCATTCCCCAGGACAAACTGGTAAGGATATTTGAGCCCTTCTATACCACCAAAGAGGCAGGAAAAGGAACAGGGCTTGGGATGGCTGTCATTGAGGGGATAATAAACTCGATGCATGGCTGTATAGAGGTGGCCAGTGAGGTGGGTGTGGGAACCACTTTCAATGTCTATATCCCAAGGCAGCACAGCGAAACCATAGCTGATGAAGCGAAAACCCAGAAAGCAGTGCCCGAAGAACTACTGCAAGGGCATGGTGAGACGATTCTAATTGCAGATGATGAGGCAGAAGTGCTTAGCATGATTTCAGAAGTCCTTCACGGACTGGGCTATAAGGTAATCACCGCATGTAATGGCCGGGATGCTGTTGAGCAATTCAAGCGCAACAGCCAAAGCATTGATATGGCGCTTCTTGATGTGGTGATGCCAGAATTGAGTGGTTCCTCGGCAGCAATATTAATGCGGGAAATCAATCCTGATCTACCTCTACTGTTCTTAACTGGTTATAATCCTGATGATAGGCGTTCTGACATGGATGAACTGGAGAACTATGACGTTGTTGCCAAGCCGATTCGCGTTACTGCGTTGAGTTTGATGATTCGTAAATTGCTTGATTGATAAAGATTCGCCATAACCTTTCCAGCTGAAAAAAGAACTGTTTAACACTTCGATGAATGTCCGCTTTTGGCCGAAAGCAGACGTTCGGTACGATCAAGAGTTG
>Ga0316191_10003189_pt1 | contig 12060 bp, 10 predicted proteins | sample Eddworburr2cm_MG_FD_204928 | JGI IMG/M metagenome (GOLD analysis project Ga0316191, IMG submission 204928) | Coastal sediment microbial communities from Maine, United States - Eddy worm burrow 2 cm | ecosystem: Environmental > Aquatic > Marine > Coastal > Sediment | place: USA: Maine...
GCCAAAGGCAGGTTTACGAACATGCCCAGATTCTCTGGGCTCGATGACCCTTGATAGTAAATGTTTTGGGCAGGCAGCAAGGCGCCCATTTTTTCGCCATCGGCTACAAGAAGAAGCAGAGGCACTCCAAAAGGGCTGAGAGTCTCTGCCCGCAGTCGATCCGGCCCCTCGACCAGGAGAACCTGGTTTGCACTGATGTTGTTCAAAGGTGCTTCCAGCTTTAATTTTGCCAGACCCTGAATGGAGTTTATGCTGAGAGCCTTATCGCGCCATTTCTGCATGAGCGCATCAGCAAAGTCAGAACTGACAGGCGGGCCGAGCTCAGGGCGCAAGGGGGCGCAGGACGCCAGAAAGATGACAAGAAGAGTTAAGGCAGGCAGCAAAACACGCCGTGGCATGATCAACCTGTCACAGCGAGTCAGCAAGCGTTTCAAGTTTTTCACGAAGCTTATCGTTATCCGGCGCCAATTGCAGAGATCTCTCAAAGGCAGTGCGCGCCTGTTCGAGGTTACCTAAAGACAGATGAATTTCTCCGAGATGTTCGAAAATAACAGCATCCTCCGAAAGTTCGCGGCTGGCCTCCTCAATGATCTTGAGCGCCTCTATCAAGCGGCCCATGCGGTAATAGACCCAGCCAAGGGTATCCATGATATGTGGTGCGGGGTTCAGAGCAATAGCCCGCTCAGCATAGTGCAGAGCTTCATCGAGATCTCTATTCTTAACAGCCAGATCATAAGCGAGAAAGTTCAGGGCCTCTGCATGCTTGTCATCAAAGCTGAGGAGAGTCTTCATCTCCTGGGCCGCCTCCTGGTGACGGCCAACCCGCTCCAGAATCAAGGCTTTCTGATAAAGAAGGTCGGTATTTTCCGGATACAATTCGAGGCCATTGCCTACTGTCGACAACGCGAGGTCGCCCTGTCCCTGAGCCATATAAAGAGAAGCAAGGTAATTAAAGAGTTGCGGGCGAGGTCTTCCCGAAGTCATTCTCATCTCTAGCGTTGAGATAGCTTCTTCGACACGATCGGTTTCAAGATAGATGTAGCCGATGTGAGAAATTGCATCATCGTAAAATGAAGAACCACTCTCAATGCCAAGAAAAGCCTCTAAGGCCAGCTCCCATTTGGAGTCTCGTTCATAAGCTGTCCCCAGGTAGTAACGAGCGGTTTCAAGCTCCGGCTTCAGTTCAAGCATCTCCCTGAATACGGCGACCGCATCAGACCAACGCTTCTGCTCCAGGTAGATCAGACCAATCTTGCGACGGGCATCAAAATCATCCGGCTTGAGTTCGACAATGATGGCGAGCTCTTCAAGGGCGTCGTCATAGCGATTCATTCCCACGTAAACTCTTGAGAGATGATGACGTAAGGTAAAATCGAGAGGCCTTTGTTGCTGGACCTCGGAGAATACATCCAGTGCCTTCTGCCATTCTTTAAGCTCTTCGTAAAGAAGTCCCAACTCGAGGTAGGCCTGGTCGACGTCGGGGCTGCGACGAATTAACTCAAGATACTCTTCGACAGCCAACTGGTTTAAATCTATCTCACGGTAGAGACGAGCCATAGCCAAGCGAGCAGGCAGGGAATCAGGATCTTGTTTGAGGATCTCTTTCAGCTCGGTAGAGGCGAGATCGACAGAGCCGGTACGGACCAGTGCTATCGCCAGATGCAGACGGACCTGTTCTTTTTCAGGATCAAGCTCAAGGACACGACGAAAGTAGGGAATCGCTTCAGCAGGCTGCCGATTACTGAAGTAAGCATTTGCCAGTGTCATGTTGGCCCTGACTGAATCGGGGTTTCGCAGGAGAATATCCTCCACCGTGCGCACCGTTTTCTCGGGTTGATTCATCGCGAGATAAAGCTCAGCGAGTTCAAAACGCAGATCTTCATCATCAGGGTCGAAATCGACAGCTTTCAGAAAATCAGCGGCGGCACCTTCGAAGTCATCCTCGGCCAACAGCATCCGCCCCCGAGAATAGTAAAAATAGGCATTTGACTGAGGTTCATTGAGGAGGGAGACGTAAGGAGCCTGATCCTTAGACGTTTGATTTTCACCGTGAACATCTGCAGCCACGCATCCACAAATCAAAAACAGGATCAGGAAAGTATATTTATGGAGGCAGGCCGGGGACATATGCATTTCCGTTAGGGGTAATCAGCTTACATGAAAGTAGCACAGTGACAGGACATGGTCAATCTATAGGCGGACCTGCGAAGAACCCTTTACATGCTTATATCTTCTGATAATCTTTAAGGAAATTAGTACAATAGGAGCTTGGAATTTACTTGTAAAAAGGGTTAAAATAAGACGATTGGTACAATCGAAACTATTCTGAATCGGCATGCTGAAGAGGTGCTGGCTTCATCTTTAAGCAACAGTTATTAAATATGATCGCTATCGACATCATCGTTAACGACTGTAACCCAAAGGCAAATTTTTACAGGCCGGCGACAAACCGGGAGCAGACATCATGAAAATGGAGAGAAAACTGCCATTAACAGATGCCTGGGTGATCTGGTTTCTGCTTGGCGTAGTCATGATCAACTACCCCTTCCTGCACATATTCAACAAGAATGTGCTGGTGTTCGGGATTCCTTTGACCATCCTGTATTTTTTCATCGGCTGGCCTGTTTCAATTTTTGTCATCTATCTTTTCTCTATCTACCTTGGCCACGATTCAGCTCGGGACAGTTCTAATAACGACCAGCAAAGCGGCTCTGACGAGGAGACTCCATGATCCCTGTCTCTCTGGTCGTCTTGACCTCCCTGCTCTATTTTGGAGTGCTTTTTGGTGTCGCCTTTTACGCAGACCACCAGCGCAAACGTGGCCGAAGCGTCATTGACAACGCAGCAGTCTACTCTCTTTCCCTGGCGGTTTATTGCACATCCTGGACATTTTACGGCAGCGTTGGACGTGCAGCAACGACCGGGATCGACTTCCTTACCATCTATCTCGGCCCGACCCTGATTGCCTTCTCCTGGTGGTTCCTGCTTCGCAAAATAGTCCGGATCAGCAAAGAGCAGAACATCGTAAGTATCGCGGACTTTATCTCCAGCCGTTACGGCAAGTCTTCTGCCCTTGGCGCAATCGTCACGATCTTCGCTGTGCTTGGCATCATGCCCTACATCGCTCTTCAACTCAAAGCTGTTGCCCGTACCTTTGACCTGCTTGTCTATCCTTTCGCCACCACCGGCACGACCCATATTCTGCCAAAATTCGACCTGCACTTTGACTCCGCGCTAGTCGTCGCCATGATCCTCGGACTATTCGGGGTGCTGTTCGGTGCTCGACATCTCGATGCATCTGAGCGGCATGAGGGACTGGTTGCCGCCATAGCGCTGGAATCGGTGGTTAAAATAGTCGCGTTTGTGGCTGCGGGTATCTTTGTCACCTACGGCTTGTTTGATGGCTTTGGGAATATTTTTACAGAATTCCTGACCCGCTTCCCTGAACGCGAACATCTGTTACGCCTTGGAAGCGCCGAGAATTCATATGCCCACTGGCTGTCCATGACGATCATTTCGATGATGGCCGTTATGTTCCTGCCTCGTCAGTTTCATATCATGGTCATTGAGAATTGCCGCGAGGAGCATATCCGTAGCGCAATGTGGCGCTTTCCTGCTTACATGCTGATCATCAACCTGTTTGTCATCCCGATTGCCCTGGGCGGTCTTTTACTGAATCATGGCAGTACCCTCAATGCCGACTTTTTCGTTATCACCCTGCCCTTGCAGTACGGCCAACCCTGGCTGGCACTGCTGGTTTTCATCGGTGGGTTCTCTGCTTCGGCCGGCATGGTGATGGTCTCTTCTGTGGCGCTCTCGACGATGATTCTCAATCATCTCCTCATGCCAATCATCCTCAAAGTACACACCAAATCACAGAACCTTTCGAGGCTCCTCATCAACCTGAAGCGTCTCGGCATCATTGCCGTCATCTTTCTCGGTTACCTGTATTACCGGCTACTCGGTGAATCAGCAGCGCTGGTCAATATTGGCCTGATCTCCTTTGTCGCGGCGACCCAGTTTGCCCCCGCCGTCATCGGCGGCCTCTATTGGCGGCAGGCAACACGGCGTGGCGCGACCATCGGCCTCACCCTTGGCTTCATCGTCTGGTTCTACACCTTACTGATTCCCACCTTTGTGCAATCCGGTTGGATGAGTGCTTCGATCGTTGAGCAGGGGTTATGGGGCTTAACCATTCTCAAACCGACTGAACTATTCGGCTTGAGCGGTTTTGATTTATGGACACATTCCCTGTTCTGGACGATGTTCGTCAACCTCGGCAGTTACCTTGCGATCTCACTGCTCACCAAACCATGTGAAGCCGAGTTGGATCAAATTCGTAAGTTCGTCGACGTTTATAACCCACTGCCCATCACGACGGAGAGGACGCGAATCACCAGGGCTCCGACTGTCATCGAGTTCGTAGACCTGATGGCTAAATTTATAGGCAAAAAACAAGCCCATGCTTCAATCAGCACCTACCTTGGTGATAGTGAAATAGACGAGAAAGGGAGTCTGTCAGAGGTTGAACTCCCCAAACTCAAACGCTTCACAGAGTTGACTCTGGCCGGCTCCGTCGGAGCCGCACCAGCGCGCATTATCATCGACAAATACCTCTCGGCACGGGGCAGTCACATGGAAGATGTGTTCGACCTGTTCGGCTCGGTCAACATCAGCAGAACGGCCAGTCGCGAGCAACTGGGCGTGCTTTACGAGGCGGCCCACACCGTTGCCAGCGGCAATGACCTGCAGTCCATACTCGACGAAATTCTCAAAATCTTTACAGATCAGTTTAAATTCGACCTCTGCGTCATCCGCATCCTCGATGAAGAGCGTCAGACTCTGACTGTCCGCAGTCAACGCGGCATGACTTCGGAACATTTCGGTGAGTCAGAACGTGATCTGACTGCAGACACATTTATCGGCGAAACCTATCTGACCAACAATGTCAGTGTCGTCAATGACTCTGACTTCATCAGCAAGCCCAAAACTGCCGCAATAATACATCGCGAAAAGATTCTCTCCTTTGCTCATGCTCCGATTGCCGTTGAAGGTCAACCGATCGGTGTGCTGTCTGCATTCTCACGCACAGCAAAAGGAATCTTTACCAGCGAGTTTGTAGAACTCTTTACCAGTCTCGCCAGTCAGGTCGGAGTCGCCTGGCGCAACGCCCAGCAAACCGACCGCTTGATCACTGCACGCGAACAACAAAGAGAACTCGCTATTGCCAAGGATATTCAACTGGGCCTCTTGCCGATCAAGGTTCCGGATTTTCCCGGTGTTCGCCTGGGTGGACTCTGTATCCCGGCCAAAGAGGTCGGCGGCGACTATTATGATTACCTGATCCACGAAGATGGGCGGTTGGACCTGGTGATCGCAGACGTCTCAGGTCACAATGTTGGTGCTGCGCTTATCATGGCAGAAACACGAACACTGATCAGGTCGCGCAGCGATAAATTCACAAAACCACATGAACTGTTGAGAGAACTTAACCAGTTCTTCTATGATGACCTGACCAGGGCCGAGCTTTTCATCACACTCTTTTACCTGCAATACCAGGCAGGAACCCGTGAAATTTCATTTGCCAGCGCCGGTCATTCTCCAACCCTGCTGTGGCAAGCCAGGAACCGGCAATGCCTCAGACTTGATCCGGAGGGTTTGATTATCGGCGTCAAAGAAGAGTTCACCTATGAGCAGGAATCATTGACACTGGAAGATGGAGATGTCCTGTTGCTCTATACCGATGGCGTGATTGAGGCGGAGAACGAGAGCCATGAACTCTTTGGTGAAAAGCGTCTGATAGAGTTGCTCAGTGAAAAGCATCAACTGGCGCCACAGGAGTTGATCGATTACATTGTCGAACAAGTTCGTATCTTCTCTGGGCATCACAACTTCCAGGACGATGTATCGCTGGTCGTCATGCAAGTAACCCAGCAATAAGCCACGAGAACAAGAAACAGGTGTTAAAGAGAATTTCCTTCAAAGATCGAGTGATGTGATAATATATCTGCATGGACTGCTTAGACTTGTAAGCTTTCCGATTTTTCGGCCAAGGAGTATGAAATGAATTTGCAGATTGAAGACAAGGGTGCAGCTGTTCTACTGGCGATCGATGAGGAGCGTCTCGACGCTCATAACAGTGGAGAGCTGAAGAACCAGATGTTGAAGCTGTTCGAAGAAGGCAAGAACAACCTGGTTGTCGACCTGCAGGCGGTACGATTTGTCGACTCTTCCGGCCTCGGTGCCCTGGTTTCAGGTTTTAAAAACGCCAGCTCACGTAACGGTAATCTAAAACTATCCGGGTTGCAGCTTCAGGTAAAATCGATGTTTGAATTGACCCGCCTGCACCGGGTCTTTGAAATCTATACCGACTCTACTGAGGCGCTGTCAAGCTTCCAGCAATAATCTTTCTCCAGGAAGCATACTCTGTCTTCAACCAGGCCCAAAGCCATGATGACTGACCGGATTGCTGTCGACATAAAAGTTCCTAATCAGACTCGTTATCTTTGCCTGATCGGACATATCGGCGAGAATATTGCGCGGACCCTGCGTGATTATAGCGGAGATCGTGAAAAACTGGCCTTCGACCTCAACCTGGTGTTGACCGAGGCCATGGCGAACGCCATTCAACACGCGAACGAGGACAACCCGGCCAAAGAGGTCCACATTGAAATCAGCATTGTCTCCCAACGCTTGATTATTCGGGTCTTCGATTTCGGCACCGGCTTTGATGTCCACCAGTATATCAAGCCGAGCCCCCCCCTCGATGAACACGGTCGCGGTATCTATCTTATCCAAACTATTATGGACGAAATATCCTATAATCCGACAGAGAAAGGGCACGTTCTGGAAATGGTTAAGAATTTAAACTGAAGGTCTCCTTACAGTAAATAAAGAGGGCGCTCCTGGTATCCAGGGTGCGCCCTTTTTCTTTCGGACTTATAATTCAAACAAAGGTTATAAGGAATATCGCACCAGAATTAGACGCTTTAGGCGAAGGCGCGGAGGGGTAGAGAAAGTCCACAGAGAAAGCCACTTCAAAAAGCGAGAATAGTCACTCTTTGGGTCTTTCTTGGCTTTTCTTGGCGTCTTTGCGTTGGTCTTTCGCCTCTTCCCCGAAGAGAAACAGCTCAACCAGATCATTGTGATGACCCAGCTGTAGATCAGCCTTCAATTCACCACGATAGTTGGCGAAAGGCATGCCCGCCTCGTGGGCCGCAGCCTGGTCAAGCTCGGAGTCGCCGACGAACAGCAGTTCGTGCGTTGCGCACTGCAAACGTTTTGCCGCCTCATGTAGCATGTCAGGCGCGGGTTTGGGACGCTCTACGTCACGACTGGTGACGACTGTATTGAAGTAACCGCTCAATCCAAAATGCTCGAGAATGCTCGGCATACTATAACCACGGTTCGTCGCAACCGCGAGAGGGTAGGAGACAGAGAGCCTGGCTAGGGCATCCTGCATGCCGGGTTCGGGAGTCATCAAAGGAATGAACTGCCGATAATCCAGCTCTGAGGCGAGAGAAAGAGCCAGCGGCGTACGCTCGGCACCCAAAAGCTGGCTAAAAACATGAGGGCTGGCCGCAGTGTGACAGAGATGCGCCCGTGCCTGGTCAGATTCCTCAACGTGGGGTTCATCAAAATGGGTCAGAATCGCATTATAATAGGCCAGATTGGCTCTGCGACTCTCAAATAGAACACCGTCGCAATCATAAATAATAGCGCGAATACGATTCATCGCGTGGCCTTGAAACGATAAATATAGATGAGGCCGCACAGACCGAAAAGAATCATCGGCAGAGAGAGCAGCTGCCCCATGGTTGCCCCACCCCAGAGAAAACCAAGATGGGCGTCCGGCTGACGAACAAACTCAACCAGGAAACGGAAAAGTCCATAACCGATAAAAAAGCAGAAAAAGGGCACGCCTTCTTTAGCCTTGCGTCGATGCAGCAGATAAAGGATCAGGAACAACACGAGGCCTTCCAAAAAGGCCTCATAGAGCTGACTCGGGTGCCTGGGCAATCGACCGCCGCCGGGGAACACCATCCCCCAGGGGAGATCAGTGACCCTTCCCCAGAGTTCACCGTTGATAAAGTTGCCAACCCGCCCCAAGCCTAGACCAATCGTAGACGAAGTGACAAGAATGTCACCGGCCAGAAGTATCGGAAGTTGGCGTCGCCAGCAGAAAAAGACCGTGGCAAGAACAACACCAAGCAAACCACCGTGAAAGCTCATCCCACCTTGCCAGACGGCAAAAACTTCCAACGGCTTCGAAAGATATTGGCCAGGATTATAGAAAAGCACATAACCCAGACGGCCACCAAGGACTACGCCAATGACACCATAAAAGAGTAAATCCGAGACGCCCTCTTTGCTCAGGGCGAGATTGCGCATACGTGACAGATGCGTAATCAGCAGGTAGGCAGCACCAAAACCGAGCAGGTACATCATGCCGTACCAGCGAATGGCCAAGGGCCCGATCTGAAAGATAATCGGATCAATTTGTGGGAATGACATCATAGCGGCGTTACAATACCTTATCCTTTGAGACCGTTCAAGGAGACATCCAGTTGCTTGAGGATATAGGAGAAATCATTCGGCAATGGTGCGGTGAAGGTCATTTTTTCCCCGGTGACAGGATGATTAAAAGAGAGTTCCCGGGAATGCAGCATCTGACGAGGAACATCAACACCACTTAACGTTTGCGGTCCACCATAAGCGGTATCGCCCAACAGAGGCAGTCCGGCTTCAGAGAAATGTGCCCGGATCTGATGTGACCGGCCTGTTATCAGCATGACTTCAACCAGACTGGCCTGTTGCATACTTTGCAGCGTGCGATAAAGAGTATCTGCCTGCTTGCCCCCCCGTTCGACAGAAACCATAAGGTTTGTCGATCGCCTTTTCGCCAGCTGGGAGGAGAAGTGTCCCTCATTTGTCTCAGGTTTGCCTGCGACCAGCGCCCAGTAGACTTTATCAACATCACGACCACGAAAAGCCTCGGTCATCTTCTTGTGTGCACGCTTGTGAATCGAGAACACCATGGCCCCGGAGGTGTCAAGATCAAGGCGTTGCACCATGCCAATACTTGGCTTCTGTCCTCTGTTCTTCTGCCCCTGCAGAAGGTTTTGCAGCTCGGCGTACACAGTGCCCTGGTATCGTGATGGAGCCGGCTGGGTTGCCATACCGGAAGGCTTGTCGATCACAATCAGGTCCTGATCCTGGTACAGGATCTGGCTCCGCTCCAGCTTCATTGGCGCTAAAGGTTGTCTGTCTATAAAGACCTCAACACCTTGCCCGGTAGAGACAGTCTGACTACATCTGCGCATCCTGCGACCGCCAAGGTGCACCCCCCCGATATCGATAAAGCGTTTTGCCAGGCTTCGTGAAAAGGCCTCGTGCGCTTCCGCGAGATAATGATCGAGGCGCAGACCATTATATTGCTCATCAACAGTAAATCGGTAGGCACCCGGCTTAGGTGCTTTGCATTGATTGGTCATAGAATAAAAGTAACCAGGCTCTCAATAATATGATTAGAATCATTAAAGAGAAAAACTTGAAAAATAATTGAATAGCTAACAACTCGTTATGATTAACATAATCAAATAACAATTGAAAGTGCCTGAACAATAGAGGTTCTTTTCGTGGTTCTTTTCGTTGACAGAAGACAACCCTGTGCTAGCATGAAAGTGAGTTTTGATGTTCTTTGACAACCTCTGGAATGTACGAAACGTCCCTGACTGTGCTGGCCAACTGAACGATTTTTTGCCCGAAGTCGGGTCGCTGTGAGCAAGCCCGCCCGCGAGCGGGAAGCCTAATGCACCCAACCTGGGTATCATTCGACTCTAAAAGGCTCTCTCAAAGGAATAAAAACGGCATTCTGGAGGTTGCTATACCCCCCCCAAAAAACATTTTCGAAATTTATACACAAACGCGGCCCCGTTTTTCAGAAACGGGGCCGCGTTTATATAGTAACCATTTAAAGCCTGGAATGTGCAAATCAGGAGATATTGACCCGCTCACGCAACTCTTTACCTGTTTTAAAAAAAGGGGTTTTCTTCGCTGAGATTTGCACGATATCGCCGCTTTTAGGATTACGAGCTTCACGGGCTTCACGTTCACGCACGGTAAACGAACCAAAGCCACGAATCTCAACGCGATCACCTCCGACCAAGGCACCACCGATACTGTCAAAAATTGAATTTACAATCAGTTCAGCCTCACGTTTATTGAGAACATCATTTTCAGTTGTCAGTTGTTCAATCAGCTCACTCTTAGTCATGGCAAACCTCCTAATTAAATCCTGGCCAAAGATATTGCAGCCCTACCGCACGTTGTTTCTGTAAGGCAAATTGTAGTTTTTGTATTGCTTCTTCTATAAAAAGATCAATGAACTTGGGACTTTTACCCGGAGGATAAACGACATTGGGTTCACCGTCAATACCGGCAAGTTCGGCGGCACGCCGAATGGCAACATCAAGATTACCCATCCGGTCCACGAGCCCCATATCCATGGCCCTGCGACCGGAAAAGATTCTGCCGTCAGCGATCTTGCGAACGGCCTCTTCATCGAGCTTGCGACCCACGGCGACAGAAGCCACGAACTGGCTGTGGACATCGTCGATCAAATCCTGAAGGATCTGCCGCTCCAGAGACGTCATCTCACGAGAAGGCGAACCAATATCTTTATATTCACCACTTTTTACAACGACACTGCTGAGACCGATTTTATCGAGCAGTTCCTGAAAATTCGTGAACTCCATAATAACGCCTATGCTTCCGGTTATCGTTCCAGGGTTGGCAACGATTTCACGAGCTGAAGCCGCTATATAATAGCCACCCGAAGCAGCAACGGAACCCATTGAAACAATGACAGGTTTTGTTGCATCGATGGCTTTTACTTCGTCATGGATTTCCTGAGACGGACCAACGCCTCCTCCTGGAGAATCGATACGGAGCACAATGGCCTTGATGTTGTCATTATCACGAAAGCCATGAAGCTGTTCGATGACTTGCCGAGAATCAGCAATAGCACCAAAAACTTCGACAACACCAATCTTGTCGCCAATCACGAAGTTGGCGGGACGCCCCAAGAAACTGGCGACAGTAACCGCCAGGACCAGGAAGAAAACAAATATGCCTGCTAAAAGGGCTGATGCCAGCAGAAAGGGACGTTTCTTCATGGATTGTCCTAAAAAAAGCGCGTTTCCACATACAGTGAAAACGCGCTAAAGGTTTTAACTGAATTACTCGGGTGAGTCCTCGCCGTTACGATCCATGGCACCCTGCAACAGAGCACCGAGGTTTGAGGTCGCCTGCTTCTGTGCGCCGAGGAACTCCTGAACTTCTGCCTTTTCTTTATGGCTGTTCAGTTGTTTGACAGAGAGCGCGATCTTGCGATCCACCGTATCAACATTGAGAACGGCGGCTTCAAACTCATCGCCAACATTCGCAATATCCTTGGGGCTTTCCACTTTTTCCTGGCTCAGTTCAGAGACATGGATCAAGCCTTCAATACCTTCTTCGATCTCGAGGAAGACACCGAAGTCAGTGACCGAAGTCGCCTTGCCGCGAACAATGGTCCCCGGAGCGTACTTGACAGGAATTGATTCCCAGGGATCAGGAGTCAACTGCTTGAGACCAAGTGAGAAGCGCTCGTTATCGCGATCAATATTCAGAACGACTGCCTTAACGGTATCGCCCTTCTTGAAGATCTCGGAAGGATGCTTAACACGCTTGGTCCAGGAAAGATCAGAGATATGAACCAGACCGTCGATTCCCTCATCAACACCGATAAAGACACCGAAATCAGTGATGTTCTTGACCTGGCCTTCGATAATGGTGCCGATCGGGAATTTCTCACCAATCACTTCCCAGGGATTCGGCTCGATCTGCTTGAGTCCGAGGGAGATACGACGATTAGGAATATCCAGGGCCAAGACAACAGTCTCAACCTCGTCAGCGACCGTAAGAAGCTTGTTTGGGTGCTTTATACGCTTGGTCCAGCTCATTTCAGAGACGTGAATCAGGCCTTCAACGCCATCTTCCAACTCAACGAATGCGCCG
>Ga0316191_10003190_pt1 | contig 12057 bp, 7 predicted proteins | sample Eddworburr2cm_MG_FD_204928 | JGI IMG/M metagenome (GOLD analysis project Ga0316191, IMG submission 204928) | Coastal sediment microbial communities from Maine, United States - Eddy worm burrow 2 cm | ecosystem: Environmental > Aquatic > Marine > Coastal > Sediment | place: USA: Maine | collected...
TCAAGCCGATTTTACGATTGAGCATACTGAACCGTCGGGACCAAAGGGTGATTTAATTTGGTTTGTCCTGAGGCGCAGGAGCCGGAACCATAAGACGTGCTGAAACCTGCAGAGTGATGATTTCATACATAGTAAAATACTTGGAAAGTAGTTCTTTTTTTTGGATATTATCGGGCGTGGTGAAGCCGTCTCTGAGCATAGTTTTCAGGTGTCAGGTTTCAGGCCGGCTCTCGCGTTTTCACTACTGACACCTGACACCTGAGTGCCAGTGTCCAATTTTCATGCAATTCTACGACAGTTAAAAAGCCACAGCTATTCTTCCAAGCTGAATGACGAGGTCTGGATTTGCGGAAGGTGCTTGAAATTCAGTCATACAAATGGAGTTCGATCAAATCGGCGGTTTCAGGGAAATTACCGCTTTCGCCGGCAGAATGGGTTGGCATTGGTTCATTATTGATCGCAATATTGCTGCTGTTTGTTGATTTCTGGATATCCCTAATTCCCTTATTGGGTTTTATCCTGCTCTGTGCAGCCGCACCTTTTTTCCCCCGCTTCAGTTTTTTCCTCCCCGTTATCAGCCGGGGCGTATCAAATAAAAAAGCGGTCGCCCTTACATTTGATGATGGCCCTGATCCACTGGTCACCCCGCAAGTGCTGCAGCTGCTTTTAAAACACCAGGTAAAAGCAACGTTTTTTGTTACCGGAAAGAAAGCCGCTGAACACCCGGAACTGATAAAAGAAATCCTGATTAACGGCCATTCTATCGGTAATCATTCTTACAGCCACGATAACCTGCTTATGTTCAGGAGAAGAAAAACCATTGCCACTGAAGTAACATCCGCTCAAAATGTGCTAAACGATTTTGGGATCGTACCGCTGGCCTTTCGCCCGCCGGTAGGTATTACAGGCCCCAGACTCCGTCCGGCCCTGTCGAATACAGGTATGTATATCGTCAATTTTAGCTGTCGCGCCTATGATGGCGGTAACCGATGGATAAAGGACATTGCAAAAAAAATCTTAAAGCGCATCCGACCGGGAGACATCGTTGTTCTGCACGATGTCATGCCGCATAAGCAATCACTTTTTGCGTATTGGCTAAATGAAATGGATCTCATTGTGTCAGGTATAAAAGATAAGGGACTCGCGGTTTTGCCGCTGGCCGAAATTATCGGCAGGCCCGTTATGATAATGAAGACCGGCGGAGTTAAGGAGGAAAGGTGACGTATTAACATGCGGATTGTACTTGTACACCCAACCGGATCAAACTGGGTGCCGGGCAAAAAAGATATTACCGCAACCGCCAACCGGATGGCGCCTCTGGGCCTCTTATCCATTGCTGCCTGGCTCGATCAGAATGGGCATGACGTATTTGTCCATGACTGTTTAGGACCGCAGGTGCCAAACAGCAATGCGGCCCATGCCGAAATTATCCTGGGATATAAACCGGATCTGGTGGGGTTTTCCGCCACAACATCCGGCTTTTTAGACGGTTATGAGCTGGCCGAGCGGATTAAAACCGCCAGACCGGCGATTCAAACTGTCTTTGGCGGCGTGCATATATCTTCTATGGGTGCAATCCTTTTAAAGGACTTTGAACATATCGATTTTCTATGCCAGGGTGAAGGGGAAGTCACTCTGGCGGAATTGGCGTCCGGCATGCAGCCCGCACAGATTAACGGCCTGATTTGGAGAAATGGCGACCGACCGGTATCCAATCCATCGCGATCGGTTATTACTGATCTGGATTCGCTTCCTTTTCCTGCCTACGACAAACTGCAAGGATTTCCCAAGGGATACAACCTGCCGCTTTTTAGCTATATTCTGGGCGCCGGGGCTACCATGGTCACCAGCCGTGGCTGTCCCTATCAATGTTCTTACTGCGACCGTTCCGTCTTTAAAAAGGGCTACCGTTTTAATTCTGCAGAATACATTTACGAGCATATGCGACATCTGCGCACGCAATTTGGCGTTCGCCATATTAACATTTATGATGATCTTTTCACGGCCAACCGGCGCCGCATTGTCAAACTGTGCGACCTGCTGATCTCGAAACCACCTGGGATGCAATTCAATTGTGCCGTCCGGGTCGGTCAGGCGGACGACGAGTTGTTGGAAATGTTAAAAAAAGCCGGCTGCCTGATGCTTTCCCTGGGCATCGAAACGGCTGATACGAATTTGCGTGAATTTCATAAACCGGGTGTGCGAACGGATGACATCAGTGATACGGTGAAACGGATTCAGGCCAAGGGTCTCAGGGCCAAGGGGCTTTTTATGATGGGACTTCCCGGCGAAACCGAGGAATCAATTCAAAAAACAAGCGAATATGCCATGTCGCTGGACCTTGACGATATGAACATGTCCAAATTTACCCCCTTTCATGGGGCCCCGATCTGGTCTCGCATTCATAAATTCGGAACATTCGAAGAGGACTGGCGTAAAATGAACTGTATCAATTTCGTGTTTGTCCCCAGAGAGATCGATTCCAAAGAAAAACTCGATCAGCTTTACAACACTCATGTAAAGCGCTTTTATTCCTCCCCGCAGTGGCGGCACAAATTTGTGAGACGGCTCTGGCAGCATCGAAGAAGCCTTTGGTACTTTGCCTCACATCTTCCATCGTTTTTGGCAGCTAAGCGAAATTTTGAACCGGACCGCTGCAATGATCAATAGAACAAAAAAATGACACAATCTATTGTGACAGTTAATGTGTCATAAAAACTTGACTCGCGACAAATAATCGGAAAGCCTCTAATCTTCGAGTTTTATGGATTTGTGATACATTTTTGAACAAGATCGGTGAGATCTTTTATTTCACTTCCATTGTGGAGTAAATCGCCGGCGCTATTTAACTGAAGTTTGCCATAGGATATTATTTCTCTGCCGGGGGATTTCTCAAGCATCAAAAAAACAGCGCCGGGAGGCACTTTAGCGGATTCGTCAAAAATCGGCGGACAACCCACATCACAAACACCACCGAGGATTTTTTCAACAGCCTCCCGGGCAATATGATCCAATGCCGTTTGCAACCCGGCCAGTCCTGTTGGCTGTTGTTCGGTGATCACATAATTGATTCCTGTAAGCCCGAATCGGATTGCTGCTTCTCCCAGAAAGCCGTTCGCCAATGTATATGAAAACAGGGCCGGACTGGCCTGAGCACCTTTTTCGGGGATTACTGTTTTATAGTAGTCGACATCCGTACCTAAACAACCATAGTAAGTGGATGCGATAATGCCAATATCCCGTTCACGGGTCCACTCGGATAGACCCGCATCTATCAACGCCAAAGCAGTGGCTGTTAATCCCAAGCGTGAATATTCGTCCATTCGTCTGAAATTTGGATAAGGCTTTTTAAACATATCTGCAGGATTAATTTCGGGCAGCTTTCCCCGTGGCATGGCAAAGCTCTGGTGTTCCCTGCCAAGTCCTATGCCGGCTGCCGTCACCCATCCGATTCCGGTAATTTCAGCACTCATTGTGGTCTTATCTTCCTAAAACAAGGGCGGCATTGACGCCGCCAAAGCCTGAATTGGTTGTTAACAGATAGTCGCCGGAAACAGCCTGCGGCCCGGGGCTTACTTGACCCTCGGCGCCCTTTTCCGGGTTTGAAAACCCAATGGTTGGGGGAATCATCCGATTTGACAGGGATTTCAGACCCAGGATGATCTCTATACCCCCGGCCGCGCCCAGGGTATGCCCGATGGCGCCTTTTATGGAATACATGGGCACCTTGCGTTCGCCAAACACCTTCCTGAATGCAGTGAGTTCCATTAAGTCATTATATACCGTACCGGTACCATGGGTACTGATGGCAGTGATTTCTTCCGGTTTTCTTTTTGCCGACCTAAGGGCCTGGTCAACAGCCAGAACCAGACCTCGACCACTTTTGGCCGGCGCCGTAATGTGGTTGGCATCATTGGCAATGCCCCAGCCGAGTACGGTACCCAGTTGATTGCGATTTTCTCGCTGCGCCCGGGCGGCATCCATTAAAAGTATGGCGGCAGCACCCTCTCCGAGCGAGAGCCCCTTGCGATCACGATCAAAGGGCCGACAGGAAAACGGCGACAGCGCCTTTAAGGCCGAAAATCCCGAAAACGCATATTCCGTTATCAGATCCCCGCAACACACCAGCACCGCTTCGGCTCGACCGGAGTCAATCAACCCGGCACCATGAGCGACGGCGATGGTAGAAGAGGCACAGGAGGCGCTGACACAAACACCGTTGTAACTCAGGTGGAGTTTGGTGCCGGCAATGTCCGCGATGGAAGACAATAAAACATCCCGAAAGTCGACCTGCTTGCCACGGCAGAACGATTCCAGATTATCGGCCCCCGACTTTATGGTAGCAGTAATCAGGGCGGTATCGGACGGCACCGATCCCATTCCAAGAAGCAGGCGCTCCAGTAAATCCTGCAGCATGGAGCGGCCACCGGAGGATTTAAGATCATCGATGTGGGCGGCAATTTTAGCTTTGTAATGGTCCTGATCCACGGGAAAGCGCGTTATCGGCCGGATGGCGGTTTCCCCAGACATAAGTCCCTGCCAAAGTGACGCCAGATTGTTTCCCAGAGCGGTAACCACCGCGGCATCGGTAACGACGACCCGGCTGGATTCTTTATTTTTTAAGTTATTAACACTCACGCATCACCTTTACTCTATTATTAAAAACCTGATACTCTGAGCCAGGTCAGAGGCAGCTGGCTATGCCGTAAAAAGGGCCGATAAGAAGACAGATTTCAGAAGACAGAATTCAGAATAAAGTATTCAACTTCGGCTCAGTCGGAAAATATAAAATGTGTAGGGTCGGCCACCGTGCCGAATTTTTCCCGGCAGCCACGGTGGGCTGCCCATCACTAAAAAAGCTTATTTAAGCAACTATGCCCTAAATTCCCTTTAAAGATAGGAACTTTACACCTGTCTATAGTCAGATTCCACTCATCTCCGTCATCTGTGACCTGTTCTCTGATCTCTGACTTCTGTCATCTGTCCTCTGTTTTCCGACCTCTGCCTGCTGTCAGAAAAATCGGCCGATCATAATTTCAACCGAATTCACCCCTCGATTATCGTCATGCAATCCGGCGTTCGAGATGTGAGAGAGCCGAACCGCCCCAAAAAACGGAAGGCCGGAACCCAATTGAATCTCACTCCCGATTCCAATCTGGGGGTTAAAATTAAACCGTGATCCTCAATCACAACTTCATACGTAACAAACACCCGGAATCAGGCTGTAAGATTTCTTGTTAAAACATGGAATTCGTAATTATTTCAAATAGTAAAGCGATATCACCGTGTTTTACGCATTCTTTATCTGGTTTGGGGTTGATGTTCAACCTTTTATTTCATCAAATTTTCTTTTCAAATATGAGCGCGGATTAGTGCGTTCAGAAATCCGAAAATAGATCTCACCTTTTTGCTGTTATTTTATATAGATAAACAGTTTTAGACTTTTTATGATGGCATCAATTTTAGTTGACATTCATCATTTAATTATGTAACAGAATCGGTTGTCAAGTTGTATTTACCGGTTGGGTCTGACTGGAAGCGCAATTTCTATTTGCCGGACCGACTCGCACATCTCTTTTCGCTTTTTCGATCCTTAGCATACCGTGCACTTGCCGTCGTTTCGAGCTACAAAAAAGGGAGCAAACCGGTTGCCATGTTAAATCATATCAAGACATCGCTGATTCCTAAGAGGCATTGCGATGATGAGGATGGTTGATCGGAATGTATACCCAACATTTTCAACTCGAAGAGCCGCCATTTTTGATTTCCCCGGATCCGCGGTACTTTTTCATGAGTCCTCAGCATCGGAAGGCACTCGACCACTTGATCAGCGGTGTGCGTGAATCGGGGGGATTCGTGCTGTTAACCGGTGACGCGGGCACCGGCAAGACGACCCTCATTCGCTATCTTTTGGCGCAACTTCCCGAGGATGTCGACAGCGCTCTAATTTTCAATCCACGCCTAAATGACGTGGAATTGTTGGCAACGATTTGTGATGAACTCCGTATTGACTATCCTGCCAACACGGACAGCCTCAAAGTCTTAGTCGACGCATTAACGGAATATCTGCTCGCCGCGCATGCGCGGGAAAGGAGAACCGTTCTGATCATCGACGAAGCGCAGAACCTGAGCATTGAGGTTCTGGAACAGATCCGATTGCTTACAAATCTGGAAACGACCCAGTCCAAATTATTACAGGTGATTCTCGTCGGTCAGCCGGAACTCAACCGTATCCTGCAGCGTAAGGATTTGCGTCAGTTCACCCAGCGGATAACCAACCGTTATCACCTAAAATCGTTATCGACTGTTCGATTGACAGGCGCTTATATTTACCATCGGGTCTCGGTCAGTGGCGGCGATGCTTCCAAGCTGTTCACCCGGGCCGTGATCCGCAAGATTCATCGGTTGTCGGGCAGCATTCCGCGTCTTATCAATCTCCTCTGTCATCGGGCTCTGCAAAATGCCTATCATGGAAAGCATAAGCGAGTAAGCAGACGGATCCTGCGCAAAGCGGCAAGAGAAGTACGTCCCGTCCTGGCGCGCCCATGGTTTCGCAAGCCTGCGTATTGGGCACCGGCGTTCGCGGCATTGTTAATTGCGGGGGGTGCGGCGGGCAATTTTATTTATCATTTCGGGCTACCTCGATTTATTGCAGCACCTGCCGTGAATCGGATGGTGGCGCCTACTGCCAACAAAATTTTGAAAAAAAAAATTTTGGAACAAAACTCCGAATCTGATACGCTTGCCGGTAATGTCAACCAGTTAACCACCTCTGTTGCGGACGACGAGGTGATGGCATTCCTGGATTCGAATGCCCCGCCGGCCGCAGATGAAGCGTCCGTCGATCCTCCCGCATTTGCGGAGTTGATCCGCGATCCGAAACTAACGCGAGAGGAGGCTTTTGAACGCTTATTTTCGCAGTGGAAAATTGGAAACAAACCCGAGGCAACGACCGACGACTGTGCTTGGGCGCTACAAAATGGCCTGCAATGTCTGTTTGAGAAAAGTAGCTGGCATTTTATGCGTCAGTTGAACCGACCGGTGATTCTAGAATTTCTTTCGGAAGACTCCCAAAAACGCTACGCGACGCTCGTAGCTCTGGATGAATATAGCTTGACATTGGATCTTGGGACTCAACACCTATCATTCCCAATTGAGCAGGTTCTACCATTTTGGCGGGGGCGCTACATTTTGCTTTGGAAACCGGTTTTCCGGAATATGTTTTTGATGCGGCCGGGCGATAAGTCAGAGGCGATTTTGTGGCTGCGTCAGCAGCTCAACAAACCTGTGTCCGCTGTCACCGGAGACGCGAGAGTTTTAGATGAAGAGTTAAAGATGCGCATCATCGCATTTCAGACCAGCCGAGGCATAACGCCGGACGGTAGAGTGGGAACGCACACGATGATCCACCTTAATACGATCGCAAATCCACAAGATATTCCAATGCTCGAACGTTCGTTTTAGGGCAAATAGATAAAAATTGCTCTTCCTGCTGAGTGTTGTTTGTGAAGTCAATACGATTAGTTGTTGTGATGAGCTATCTGAAGTCTTTAAAATCGAAAGTTATGCTAATTCTGATAGGTATTTTTGTTTTGTGCGGAGCCGCAGAATATGCAATCCATCGCCTCATCATTTACCCAAGTTTCCTGGCGCTTGAACGTGATGAAGCGCAGAAAGATTTGGAGCGTTCAGTGCAAACGCTTAAAAGAGAGATCCATCGTCTCGATACACTCGCCAACGTTTGGTCGGCGAGAATCGATACTTATGAATTTGTCAAAACTCCGTTTGAAGATTACGTCCGGTCCCGCCCTATTTTATCTTCATTACTAGAGAATAGTGTCAACCTAATTTACATCTTCGATATAGACGGCCGCGTAATTTGGAGAAAAATTTATAACTTGGATGCAGCGGGAGAAATGCACTTGGCCGACTTTCCCAAATATGAATTGCCAAAGGTCCATCCTCTCATTACGCACAGCACGGATGCAGGATCGCATTCGGAGGTAAATTTATCCGGCATTTTCATGAGCGACCCTGGACCAATGCTGATAGCCTCACGACCCATTCTTATCGGATCTAATAAAGGGCCGATCCGTGGCGTTTTCGTCGTAGGTCGACTACTGCGTGATTACATGGTAAAAGACCTCGCTGACCAAACGCATGTTGATTTCCAAATAATTCCGATTCCAACGGGTGGCGTACCAGATACCATAAAAGAAATAGCGAACCGGCTTACGCCCGAATCGCCATATTGGGTCGAAATGGAAAGTGATAAACATTTGCAAATATTTACTATTTTTCCCGATATCAAAGGCGATGCCGGCCTTCTGATAGGGGCCCGGGTTCCTAGAAAAATATCTGCTCGAGGATATACGACGATACGCTTCATATTGATTGCAACAATGGTATCAGCAGCCGTTGTGCTGATCGTGATGTTTTTTCTTTTACAACGGACAATTTTCGAACCGATAACAAATTTAACCTACCATGCCCTTTCGGTTGGTTATTCCGGTGACCTTTCAACTCGTATTCCCATGCATCGCCCCGATGAAATCGGCGTATTAGCGATGGGATTTTACGAGATGGTGACAAAACTCCGCAAGATTCAAGAAGGTTTGGAAACGCGCGTTAGGCTACGTACAGCAGATCTGACGGCCTTAAACGAAAAATTGGAACAGGAAGTTTTGGAACGTAAACGGGCCGAAGAAAAGATCAAAGGCTCGCTTAAAGAAAAAGAGATGCTGCTGAAAGAGATCCACCATCGGGTTAAGAACAATTTGCAGGTGGTTTCCAGCATGCTCAAAATTCAGTCCGAATACTCACAAGACAAGAAAACGGTCGAAATGTTTCAGGAAAGCCAAAATCGGGTTCGATCAATTGCCTTGATCCACGAAATGCTATATCAATCAAAAAACCTGTCCAAGATCGATTTTTCAGAATATATTCAACCTATTACCGCCAATCTGATGCGTACCTACGGTGTTGATCCGATTCGCATCAAACTCAATATCAATGTGAAAAATGTTTTTATGGACCTAGATCGTGCCATCCCTTGTGGTTTGATTATCAACGAGCTTTTTTCAAATGTGTTGAAGCATGCCTTTCCGGAAGGGCGGCAAGGCGAAGTCCTAATCGATCTTTTCCAAGAAAGTAGTCAAGAGTTCACACTGCTGATCAAGGATGACGGCGTGGGCCTCCCGATAGGCATGGACTTCAAGAACACCGACTCACTGGGTCTGCAGCTTGTAAATGCGCTGGTAGATCAGCTCGGTGGCGCCATCGTGTTCGAAGGTCGGGTAGGAACAACATTCAGGATTACGTTTCATAATAGAGAAATTAGAGGAGATATGTGATGCCCAATGCGAATATTCTGGTTGTCGAGGATGAAAGTATCATCGCCATCGACATTAGAAACCGGGTGCTGAATTTGGGATATGGCGTTTCCGGTGCTGCTGCTACCGGTGAGGATGCCATTGCGATAGCGGAGGAAACGCTTCCCGATTTGGTGTTAATGGACATTAAGTTGCGCGGAGAGATGGACGGGGTGGAAGCCGCCTCAAGAATTCGTCTGGACTTGGATATCCCGGTTGTATATCTCACGGCCTATGCCAATGCCAGTACTCTCGAGCGTGCCAAGTTCACTGAGCCATTTGGCTATCTGGTTAAGCCTTTTGAGGATACGGAGCTGCAAGCGGCTCTGGAAATAGCTCTCTATAAGCACAGAATGGAACGAAGGCTGCGAGAGAGTGAGAAGAGATTTCGGCGGCTTTTTGAAAATTCGCCGGATGCCATGTTCATCGCTGATCCTGAAACAGGCGAAATTCTGGATGCCAACCCTGCAGCATCGGAACTGTTGCTACGACCGCATGCAGAGATAGTCGGGCTTCATCAATCCAAGCTGTATCCTCCACGCATGTTTGAGTCGGCCATGACCGAATTTGCCAATTTGGTTCACGCTTCCTGGAAGAACCGCAAAACACATCCGGTTGAAAGTGTCGTCCTGAGAGCGGATGGAAGTGAAGTCTGTGTCGAAGTGTTGGCACAAATTGTTGAGATCAACGGCAAACCGGTCTTCCATAGCAGTTTTCGTGACATCAGCCAGCGCAAGCAGACGGAGGAAGACAAAAAGAGGCTGGAAGTGCAACTGAACCTGGCTCAAAAGATGGAGGCGATTGGGACCCTGGCGGGTGGCATCGCGCATGATTTTAATAACCTGCTTATGGGCATTCAGGGAAATGCCTCTTTAGTGCTCCACACGATGGATACTACCCATCCCCATTATGAGCGGCTCCATGCCATTGAACAGCTGGTTGAAAGCGGAGCCAAACTTACGGCGCAACTTCTCGGATATGCGAGCAAGGGTCGATATGAGGTTAAAACCATCGACCTCAATCGACTCGTTGAGGGGATTGCCAATACTTTTGGCAGGACGAAGAAGGAAATCACGATTCATGTGGAGCCGGCGGAGGATTTGTTTTCCATCGATGCAGACCAGGGACAAATAGAGCAAGTGTTGTTGAATTTCTTCGTCAATGCGGCCGATGCGATGCCAGGTGGCGGAGAACTTACACTAAAAACCATGAATGCGACCCCCGAGGATATGAAGGGCCGTCTTTACAAACCAAAGTCTGGTCGGTATGTACTGTTAACCGTGACAGACACAGGAACAGGTATGGACAAAGAGACTCAGAAGCGCATATTTGATCCCTTTTTTACGACCAAAGAGATGGGTCAGGGCACCGGCATGGGGCTGGCCTCGGCCTACGGCATCATAAAGGGTCATGGGGGCTATATTGATGTGGAGTCCGAGAAAGGCCGCGGAACGTTTTTCAGGGTATACCTGCCGGCAGCGACGCAAACAATCCCTAAAACCGTCGAGGAGTCCCCCCGACCTATTGAGGGAACCGGGACCATTTTGCTTGTCGACGATGAAGAGCTCATCTTGGATGTTAGCACCAATTTGCTCGAGCATCTGGGTTACACGGTGTTTGCAGCCAAGGGTGGAAAGGAGGCGGTTGATATCTTTAAGACCCATAAAAAAGAGATTGATATCGTCATTCTGGATATGATTATGCCGGATATGGGCGGAGCCGAGACCTTTGACAGGATGAAAGCGATCGATCCAAATGTGAAGGTGCTTCTTTCAAGCGGATACAGTCTAGCAGGCCAGGCACGCGAGATATTGAATCGAGGTTGTGATGGTTTTATCCAAAAGCCTTTTAACCTGGCAAAATTATCCAGGAAAATTAGTGAGATTCTGGAAAGGAGATAGGTGAGAACCTTGTCAACTGGAGTTCTCCTAAAAATTGCATCCATATAATTTCCTAAACTGAACGGATCCAGGATCAGGGCTCCGGGTTTAGTGGAAAGAAACAGCAGCCTGCTGAAAACTCGCAGGCTGCTGCTTTTAGATGGATTTACCCCTGTTGCAACATTGAGGTTATATATCGTAGTACAGATAGAACTCATGCGGGTGAGGCCGCAGCTTGATATCGTTGACTTCATTTTCGGTTTTATAGTCGATCCACATATCAATGGCATCCTGGGTGAAAACATCACCCTTCATGAGAAACTCCTGATCGGCCTTTAAGGCTTCGAGGGCCTCGTCAAGAGAGCCGGGAGCCGAAGGAATTTCAGCCAGTTCTTCCGGCGGCAGATTGTAAATATTTTTGTCCAGGGGATCCCCCGGGTCGATCTTGTTCTGGATGCCGTCGATGACCGCCATCAGAATGGCTGAAAATGCCAGATAGCCGTTGCAGGACGGATCCGGCGTCCGGAATTCAATCCGCTTGGCCTTGGGTGAGGTGGAGTACATGGGTATTCGAACCGCCGCGCTGCGGTTGCGGCTCGAATAGGCCAGGTTTACCGGCGCTTCAAACCCCGGCACCAGTCTTTTGTAAGAATTGGTGGTGGGGTTGGTAAAGGCACAAAGGGCCTGGCAGTGTTTCAGGATACCGCCGATGGCATACAGCGCATCCTGGGAAACCCCGGCGTACTTGTCACCGGCAAACAACGGCTGCCCCGCTTTCCAGATGCTGACGTGGGTATGCATGCCGG
>Ga0316191_10003192_pt1 | contig 12054 bp, 10 predicted proteins | sample Eddworburr2cm_MG_FD_204928 | JGI IMG/M metagenome (GOLD analysis project Ga0316191, IMG submission 204928) | Coastal sediment microbial communities from Maine, United States - Eddy worm burrow 2 cm | ecosystem: Environmental > Aquatic > Marine > Coastal > Sediment | place: USA: Maine...
TTTACGCCAACTCACGAGGCATGCAAATCAAGAAGCTGCATCGCTTCGAGGGCGTGCTTCCAAATCTCGAGCGTCGCTACCGCGAAACCGAGTCAAGTGCTGTACGCGAGGAGTTGTCGAAGTTCCTCAACAGCCGGGCCTGCCCCGACTGCGGGGGCACCCGTCTCAACGAAGCCGCTCGCAACGTGTTCATCTGCGACCACTCACTGCCCGAAATCACGAGTCTGTCGGTAGGACATGTGCGCGAGTTTTTCGACACGATGCAGCTTGACGGTTGGCGCGCCACGATCGCGGACAAGATCGTCAAGGAGATTGGCGATCGAGTTGGGTTTCTTTCCGACGTCGGACTCGACTATCTGTCACTCGATCGCAGTGCCGAGACGTTGTCGGGCGGTGAGGCACAGCGAATTCGTCTCGCCAGCCAGATCGGCTCTGGTCTCGTTGGCGTCATGTATATCCTCGACGAGCCTTCTATCGGCCTGCATCAACGAGACAATCAGCGACTGCTCGGCACGCTGACGCACCTCCGGGATATCGGCAATACGGTGATCGTTGTCGAGCACGACGAAGAAGCGATCATGTCAGCCGACCACGTCATCGACCTCGGCCCGGGTGCCGGCGTACATGGCGGTCGCATTGTCGCGGCGGGCACACCGGAGGAAGTACAAAATAATCCGCGCTCGCTTACCGGCCAGTACCTGTCCGGGAAACGCGCCATCGAGGTACCGGCAAGCCGGACGCCATGCGATCCAAAGTCACAGATTCGCATACTCGGTGCAGCAGGCAATAACCTCAAGAATATCGATGCATCGATTCCCGTCGGCCTGATGACCTGTATCACCGGTGTGTCCGGCTCGGGCAAGTCCACACTCATCAACGACACCCTGTACAAGGCTGTAGCCGAGGAAATAAACCGCGCAAGCCGAAATCCGGCGCCCTACAAGAAGCTCGAGGGCCTCGACGTCATCGACAAGGTCATCGACATCAGCCAGAGCCCAATCGGTCGGACTCCGCGCTCGAACCCGGCGACCTACAGTGGCCTGTTCACACCGATTCGTGAGTTGTTCGCGGGCACGCAGGAGGCGCGTTCACGTGGCTATATGCCCGGGCGCTTCAGCTTCAACGTCAAGGGCGGACGTTGCGAAGCATGCCAGGGTGACGGCGTCATCAAGGTCGAGATGCACTTTCTGCCCGACGTCTATGTCCCGTGTGATGTCTGCCGTGGTCAGCGCTACAACCGCGAGACACTGGAGATTCGCTACAAGGGTAAAAATATCCACGAGGTACTCGACATGACCGTCGAGGATGCCGCGGAGTTTTTCAAGAACGTACCCGTCGTGGCCAGGAAACTGCAGACGCTTACGGATGTCGGCCTGACCTATATTCGCCTCGGCCAGAACGCGACGACCCTGTCGGGCGGGGAGGCGCAACGCGTGAAACTCGCCAAGGAATTGTCCAAGCGCGACACAGGCAACACGCTGTACATCCTCGATGAGCCGACAACCGGGCTGCACTTCCACGACATTGAACAATTGCTGGGCGTACTGCATCGCCTGCGCGATCACGGCAACACAGTCGTTGTCATCGAGCACAACCTGGACGTTATCAAGACCGCGGACTGGATTATCGATCTCGGCCCTGAAGGCGGTGACGGCGGCGGCCAGATCATCGCAACCGGAACTCCGGAAGACGTTGCCGCGACCAGGGGATCCTTCACAGGCGAATTCCTGAAACCGATGCTTCTCCCGTCAGGGGGCGCCGCAAGGAAGGCGGCGATGACAAAATAAGTTACTGAAAATTCAAAGGGTTATCGCTTGATTGGTGTGCGCTCGACGCCAACCGGCTGTAGCCGCGTGCCCTGATACCGCTCACCGAAACAGACCTCGCTCGGGAAAGCTGGAATGACACTGCGAAACTCGAACGTTGCAAAAAAATACTAGGGACTGAATTGCCCGCTGCGCAGGAATTCGATGGTCAGCTCAATGGGCCGCCGCATGCGCATCATGAACGCATGTGAGTGCTCGACAACGACAAAGTCAGTCATCCCGTCCAGCCTGGTGTCATCTACAGATACGCGCCCGTCATCCGGGTTTTCGAGCACTGCTGACGTAACCGGATCAATAGTACGATTTCCTGCAATGACGCCGAGTTCAAAGTCGGCAGGGCCGAGCCGCAAGGGCACACTGTCCTCGCCCTTGCCAAGCTGGCGCCCGGCTGGACCGTTGAGCCAGTCGAACCCGGGCACGCCGATGAGTTCATCCACGGCCGCACTTCCCTGGTTTGGCGGCCCCATCATGACCACCCGTCCAAGTTCGGCAATCTCATTGGTGCTGAGGTACTGGCGAACGAGAATGCCGCCGAGCGAGTGGGTGACAAAGTGAATTTTTTCGATACCGTCGTTGGCGCGACATGCCTCGAGACCGTCCGCTACGGCAATGTCGGCCAGTTTCTCGACCGTGTATTCACGCGATGGATAATCGATATTCGCCGTCAGGAAGCCGGCATCTTCCAGTTCGCGCTGCATTTTGTTCATCGATGTCGATGTCCGTGCGAGCCCATGCAACAGCACAACGCACTCGGCGGCCGGGGCAGCGCCCGCCACCAACACCAGCAATGCAAACAGAGAAAACCGTCTCATCATCGTTCAGACCGCTGGCAGGAATCCCCGTTCACGCAATTGTCTATCGTGAAATTTGCTGAGCAGAACGAGGGCCAGCACTGCACCGAAGAATGCCCACCCCATGTCGGATTGAGTATCCCAGACGTAGCCCTGTGTGCCGAGAAACGCGTCGGCGGCTTCATCGGATAACAGCGCAACCCACCATTCGATCAACTCGTAAAACGCACTGAAAGCCAGGCAAAAGCAAACGATAAAAAAGTCGCGCCAGCGCGACGAATTGAACACCTTCAGTCGAATCATCAACTCGCGCGCAATCATCGCCGGGATAAATCCCTGCACGAAGTGTCCGAGTTTGTCGTAATTATTGCGTGAGCCATCAACGAGTTCGCGCACCCATTCGCCCAGCGGCACTTCGGCATACGTGTAGTGCCCACCAATCATCAGAATGATGCAATGAACCAGGATCAGCACGTAAACGAGAGTCGTAAGCGGAAAACGCTCACGCGTGAACCAAAGGACGACCCCTCCGATAACCGCGGGTGCAACCTCCAGGCACCAGGTTACAAAGTCCTTGGGGCCGATGCCTGACCAGATCAGTACGGCCAGGAATATTCCGATCCATGCAATTCTCATAGGTACCCTCGCTGGAGCTTTCACCAATTCCGGTGCAGGAGCCCGTCCAATGGCCGGCGACGGCCAGGGGCGTGCTCCTACGTTTTATTATTTTTCCGCCAGAAGCCGTCACTGCTGAAGCACTTCCAGACCCACGGCAGCCAACGAACCAGTGCAAAACTCAACCACAACGCCCATGCGAGGATGAGCACCTTGTATATCCACATGGGAACTGTGAATACCGATGCGACCGGCAAAGCGGATTCGCTTCGATCGGCGAACCAGCCTAGTTCCGTGCCAAAGGAGTTATGGCCGGTAACCTGCATATCCGGCGTTCCGAGCAGTCCCTGCGGCAACGTGACGATAATCGCGAGCAACGCCGCCACGGTGAGCCAGCCGATGACGACCTGTGCCAGGTTGAAGCGCCACCAGATCAATCCGTCTGTATTCAGCTTGCCGCGGGCGCCGCAGGCCAGTAACCAGACCACGACGAGACCGAGAACGGGCCAGCTGAACGTGCTGAAGCCGAGTCCGAGCAGCAGCCATTGCCAGGTTTGAAGCGGCGCAAGACCGATGCGGCCAAGTATCAGGGCAAACAGGATCAGCGCCGCAAGCTCAGACCAGTAGAGTACCGCCGGGCCTAATTTCGGTCCGCGCGTTCCGAGCAGCCAGCGATCATGTGGTCGTGACAACGCCAGTTCGATATTGCTAGCCGGCGCCCCGAGGTCCACCTCGGGCGTCACAGTTCGCAAGCCCATGCCGCCGGCAGACCGCCAGGCGATCGTTACAAGATGCTCGCCGGGCAATATCGGCAACGTCAGCTCACCATTTTCGGCACCCAGTGACTGCTCACGGCCGTCGATTGCAACTTCCGTAATCTCTGCGTCACCGGGGAGACGCACGACATGCTGCGCTCCGCGCGTGCTGCGGTACTGAAGTGCCATGCTGACATCGCTGCTGCGATTGCCGTAGTCGACGTTCAGCGAGACCGAATCAAACGCCAGGGTCGATCCGGCACTGGCCTCGGGCCTGCTTGCCACGACTACAAGCTGCTCGCCCGCGCGCGGATCGAACTCCGCAACCCGCACATCGCGGGCACCGAAACTCGTATTACTTTCAGGCACGCCTTCAAATGAAGCGCTCCATATATTGCCGACAGCGACACGCCATACCTCTTTCCATGACTCGCTATCCGAAGCACGAAGCGTCAATGGCGACTGCAGCGGAAGATTGGATGTCCAGCTCACGACTTGTTGCTGGGCGTCCATGGATACCAGCACGTGGCCGTCTTCGACCGTGAAGTCACCGCTCACGATCGTTTCACCCTCGACCAGCGGAATCTCCAGCGTCAGCGCACCTTCCGTTGGTGCGATGCGTCGAACGGCTGTACGGACTCGCCAATCCAGATCGAGTTCTATCGTCCGTTCAATGCGTGCAAATGCGGGGAAGCGACTGCTCTCCCACCTCACAGCCTCCCCGTCTTCGTCCGCTCGAAGTCGCGTCAGCTGCAGTGAACCGGATGGTAGGCTGCGATCCTTGATTCCCGCAACGAGCCAGCCCTCGCTCTCGACACTGATAACACGTGGCGGTGTATGGAATGGAATCTCCAGCTTGTCGGCTTCCGGAACCGGCCCACGCAAGGAAACGTCGTGCCGACCCGGAGTAACGAGCAACCATAGTGCGCCGTCGGTCGCACGCAGTACCCGTGCGTTGGATGCACCGTCGACGAGCACGGCATCGGGACGCCAGCCGTGCAGCGATCCAGGCAACGGGATTGCAACGTGTTCCACGGCATGAACAGTCAGGTTCATCGCGACGGTATCGGCCCCTGCATCAACACTGGCAGCCGCGATTTCGGCACAACGGGGAACACAGTCCGGCGGCTCAAGCAGCCGTTTCTCGAGTTGCTGAAGCAGCTCGGCATCCGGAACCTGTGCTTCGGCGGGGGAACCAGCAAGCAGGATCGGTGTGCATAGTACCGCCGCAAGTACGCCTGCTGCTCGGCCCTGTCCGAGGGATAAACCACCGGGCAACGTCCAGCGGCGATTTGCAATTTCTGCGGCCAGAATGCCGGCAAAGAGCAGCAACAAGCCGACTTCAATGAAGCGCAACGCGCTGACCAACCAGCGTGGCAATACAATCAGGCGCATGCTCTGATCCGGGTCGACCGGGCCGCCCCAGCGCAGCGTGTAGTTATTCCAGCGCCAGGTCGGAATTCCGGGACCGGCCTGCACGATGGCATTGGGCGCGTAACGTGAGAATGCCTGCGGCGCCTTGGTGCGGACGGCAGGCGCTTCATCGAGCATCGCGACCCCCGGCCTTGCCAGGCTCGAGACTTCCGCGGCCTGCTTGCTTGCACGCCCTTCCAGCATCTCCTGCTCCATCATGGGCGCCGTTTGGGCATACAGGTCATACGCGTTGTACTGCGGTTCCAGTTGCGGGTAGATCGCGACGCGCAGTTGCCCGGCTATGAACGGCACAAGTACAACGACTATGGCGGCCGCGCTGAGCAACTGGTAGCCGCGCACCAGGTTGCGCAGAAGCCCCTCTGGTGCGACGCGCAGCAACGCGATGGCGGCGAGCAAGTTCAGCCAAAGCCACGTCGGCGCAAACAGTTCATGGAAACTAAGTCCCAGCGCCAGCAATGCAATGACGCCGGCGACCGGGCTGAACAGCCGCCAAACGGCGATAGTAATGATAAGAACAAGGAAGAAATCGAGCAGTTGCCACTGGCTCATCCAGCTGCCGTGCGCATCGTCAACACCCGGTGCCGTGAGTAACTTGTTTCCGGGTGGCAAGTTAAGAGTTGCCTCGACCTGCGCAAGACGGGCGTCCCAGCCCGTGACCGGCATGGCACCGCGCGTATTGCTGCGGGCAAGTGTTTCCAGATTTACATTCGTCTGACGAACTTCGACACCGGTCTGCCCTTCCGCCTCGCCATTCGTGATCAGCAGGTTCTCGCCATTTTCCGTGGCAGACAGCAATGTATATGAGCCGGCCATATCCAGTCGCCAGTCCGTGCGCATTTCGCCGCTGATGGCATCCTGAACAACATATCCACCGCCATCGAAATCGAGCCACATCGTGCGGGCCAGCGATAATTCGTTAGCGGCAGAGACCACACCACGGCTGCGCTCGGTAATGCTGAACGTCGCGCCCGCATCGACGCGGAACGCCGGATAGCTCTGCCAGTTGCCCGGCACATTTACTTGCGCCGGATCGACCGGCGGCAGTCCCTCGGCAGCCGTAACGCGCACGCGGTCATTCGACTGGTAACTCCATATCTCCGACTCTGGCAGGTTGCTTCCTGCCCCCGGCGCGGGAATCTCGTTCATGACACCGGGTCCGCGTGCACCCAGGTAAACCACCCAGGTACCCGGACGCACCTGAAGACGCAGCCGTCCATCTGCCTCGAATTTGGCCGGAAGCGGGGTTTGCAGATTGAGCGGCACGAACCCGTCAGGCAGGATCGGGCCAAAGAGTTCTTCACGCACGCTGCCCGATACGTCAATCTGCAACTGCGTAATGATGCGCGTGGGCACGTCGTCTGCGACCAGGCGATAGATCACGGTGCGTACCGCATCGACAGTGCGCGTATCGCGAGTGCGCTCGCCGAGAAAAACCCCTTCGCGGTCGATGTCTGGCCGCGCAATCTCCCGACCATCAATAGTGAGGGTCAGCAAGGCACTTTCGGGCGGCAGGCTGAGAACGCCTGGCCGTTCATCCCAGGCAAAGCGTCCACTGACTCGATATGTGCCAGGCGAAACCCTGATACTCGGAACATCGTTGCGCGCGATGACTTCAACCGCGCGATCATTCACGGTTACACGATCTGGCCAGTGGTCCGGGCTGCCCGGCAGCGCGATCCACCGGTCTTCGCCCTGGACAGTCCATTGTTGAGTAAAGCGGCCACCCGTCGCTGTGACGTCGAGCTGCAAGCGCCCGGGCCAGGCACAAACGAAATCTTCGCGCTCGGCAGCACTACGATGAAAATAGAACGGGCAGTCCCGGTATTCCTTGTCCTTGAGCACCCACCGCTGCCACCCCTCGAGTTCGTCCGGGACGTAATTCTGGGCGAGAGTGGTGCCCGTGGCGAGCACAAGCAGGGTAATGACGACTAGCCAAAGTTTCGATGACATGGGGCCTCTCCGGCGTTGCGTAACTCACACTATACGCCAACGCAACAGAAGGATGTTCAGGGTTAAACGTCAGTAATGTGGCGGACGCTCATCACCCGGATCCCCGGCAGACACGCCGTCGCCTATCGAGCGGACGCGGTCAATCAGCGAACGACAGAGCTCGTCCAGTTGCATTATTTTGGCCTGCTGGGCAGTTACGACATCATTAAGTTCATGTAGCAACTGGTCCTGGTGGGCAAGCCTGGATTCGAGGTCGATGAAGCGTTCCTCGCTCATGAGTGTCCCCTGTTCACATGTGGTTATTGAGGTAGGATACACGCCAATTTCACTCGGAACCTATCATGTCACTGCTTCGATTCGACGACATCGGACTGGAATTCGGCGAACAGCTCATTCTGCGCAACGCCGAGTTCTCGATCGAGCCCGGCGAGCGCATCTGCCTGATAGGAAGAAACGGCGCCGGCAAGTCAACGACGCTGAAGCTCATCATGGGAAGCATTGAAGCGGACCGCGGTGAGATCACGGCAAAGCCCGGCCTGATCGTCAGCCAGCTCGAACAGACTCTGCCCGAGGCCATGGATTTGCCGGTCACCGACGTTATTCGATCAGGACTGACCCAGGTCGAATCGCTGCTCGAAGAGTATGCTAACAAGTCGCAACTCGAACTCGACAAGCATGGCTTGCGTGAGCTCGAGGCGCTGCACGCCAAGATTGATGCACACGATGGCTGGCACCTCGAGCAGCGCGTCGAGACAACCATCACCGAGTTGAACCTGCCCGCCGACAAGAAAATGAACGAACTGTCAGGCGGCTGGCGACGGCGCGTTGCGCTCGCCAAAGCGCTGGTACAGAAGCCGGACCTGCTGCTGCTCGACGAGCCCACGAACCATCTAGATATTGCGACAATCAAGTGGCTCGAGGACCGTGTATACAACTACCCGGGCGCCGTCCTGTTCATTACCCATGACCGGGCCTTCCTGCAAAGACTCGCGACCCGCATCGTGGAAATTGACCGCGGCAAGCTGACCAGCTGGCCCGGCAACTACGATAACTTCCTGAGAAGAAAGGAAAAAGCTCTCGAAGATGAAGCGGTTGCCGAGGAGAAGTTCGACAAGAAACTGGCTGAGGAAGAGGCCTGGATCCGCCAGGGAATCAAGGCACGGCGGACGCGCAACGAAGGCCGCGTACGCTCGTTGATGAAAATGCGCGAAGAGCGCGAGGAACGCCTGGCAAAGGAAGGCACGGCACGTATCCACATCGAGGAGGGTGAGCAGTCGGGCCGCAAGGTCATTCGTGCCCGCAATGTCAGTTATAGCTACGGCGATGAAGAGGTCATCAGGGACTTCTCGATAAAAATCATGCGTGGCGACCGCATAGGACTGATCGGCAATAACGGCGTGGGCAAAACCACGTTGTTACGCCTGTTGCTCGGTGAGCTCGAACCACAGAGCGGAACTTTGAAGATGGGCACGGGGCTGCAGGTCGGTTATTTCGATCAGCTGCGTCAGGCGCTCGACCTCGAGAAATCGGTTGCCTATAACGTGGGTGAAGGGCGTACTTACATCAAGATCAATGGCAAGGACAGGCACGTCGTGGGTTACTTGACGGGATTCCTGTTCAGTCCGAAACGGGCGATGACGCCCGTAAAAGCGCTGTCGGGTGGCGAACGCAATCGTGTCATTCTTGCGAAACTCTTTACGCGCCCGGCGAACTTGCTGGTTCTCGACGAGCCAACCAACGACCTCGATATCGAAACACTCGAGGTACTCGAGCAGAAGCTCTGTGAGTTTTCGGGCACGCTGATCGTCGTCAGCCATGACAGGGATTTCCTCGATAACGTCGTTACCAGTACGGTCGTCTTCGAAGAAGGCGGCAAGGTCCAGGAATACGTCGGCGGGTACAGCGACTGGCTGCGTCGTGGGCATGAGCTTGCCATCACCGACAACCCCTATGAGGCCGAACGTCGGAAACAAGAAGCCGCCGAACGAAAGAAAAGCAGGAAACCAACCAAGCTCAGCTACAATGATCAAAGGGAACTGGATTCCCTGCCGATTGAAATCGAGCAACTCGAGGAAAGTATCGCGGCACTCCAGGCCCTGATAGCCGCGCCGGATTTCTATGCGCAGGAGGCCGAACTCGTGCAGAAAAAGCTGCGCGAACTCAACGACGCGGAAGAACTGCTCGAGCAGCGTATCGAGCGCTGGGGCGAACTCGAAACGCTACAGGAATCGTTTCTAAAGTAGTTCCACCAGCAGCGCTACGCAGGATATCCAGCCGGCGAGAAACGCCAACGTTCGTACCCACGGAATACCAAATGTGTAGGCGAACACATGTACGACCCTTGCCCAGAAGTACACGTTGCAGACCAGCACTGTTGTCTCATTGCTGATTCCTGCGGCGTTCGCGACCAGCACAAGCGTCGCGAACAGCACGAGATTTTCGACCGAGTTGTAATGCGCGGCCTTCAGGCGCTGCGCCCAGGGGGCCAGCGGCTTGGGGTCTTCAGGGTAGCCAACAGCATCAACAAGACCGCGGACCATGATCGTGTTGAGAACGTAAGGCACCCACATGATTGCCGCCAGTGCGGCTACCCAGGACAGGCTCGTTAGTTCAGGGCTCATGATTGTCTCCTTGTTGATTCTCGCGTAAGGAAATAACACTTGTCGGGCATCGGTGCACCTTCCGGGTAGTCCTGGACGACGAATCCGAGCGACAGGTAACACTGGTACGCCGGTATATTATGCCGATAGACGAACAGCGAATACTCTTCGTAGTCGCGTGTTTCTTCGAGCGACATGATAATCCGTTCAATTAGCTGCCGGCCTGCACCCTGCCGACGCATGGCGGGGTCGCTCACAAGCCGGGCAAGATGCCCTCGCCCGTCGCGCTCATAAGCCTGCCCGAATGCCGCAAGCTGCCCCTCCGCATTGCGGAGACTGAACGACTCCATCGCATGGAAATGGCAGTCTTCGCGAAACGTCTCCGCCGTAAACGGGAAACGAAAGTTCGGTCCGCCCCAGATATTCACCGAGTCGGCGTCCGGGAACCAGCTCATGATTTGATCGAGATCGGCAACGGACGTGGCCGCCAATGTCCAGCCTGGCATCGGCTGATCCGTCAGGACGGGTCTTCGAGTACTTGCTGGAAACTGACGCTCAAGCCACCGGGAGCAACAGCAAAGTAGATCTTCTCGCCGTGCGCTTCCATGGGACCGTTTACGTCAATACCGTTTTTCCTTGCTGTTGCCGCGACGGCATCGGCGTCATCGACGACGATTTGGAGCATGAGGCCTGCCGGCATGTCAGCCGCCTTTTGCCAAATCTCGATCCAACTCGTGCCGGCAGGTATGACCGCGCCATGAAATCCCTCGCCAGCATCGAGGGGTCGCTCGGGCAAACCGAGGCCCTTCGTGAAAAATTCAGCCATCGGCTGCGCCTCCTCAGCGACAGCACAAAACCGTATTCCCAGGACTTCCATCCGTTATCCTCGCTGTGTTCTCGTTGTGACTAATCGCCCGGCATCGTCTCGGCAAAGTAGCGATCAAATGCCCGGTGCACAACTTCCGGTGCGATACCAATGGCCTCCATGGCCTTATTGAACTGCTCCATCTCGTCAAACTGGCGCGTTCCGTCCGCTGCCACGACCTTCAGTCCCATCAAGGCAATGTCTTCCTTGTCGCCTTCCGACAGCGTCGGACCAAGATCGGTCAGCAATGCGGCCAACGTGGGCTTATCTGCCATTTCCGTCATTGCCGTTGTGATGAGTTCGAGCGACTCGGCACCCTGCAAGTGAAAATGCTCTTCAATCAGCTCGATCATCTTGGCTGATTCTTCGGGCTCGATCTGCCCGCTACCCTTGGCAACGAAAACAAGCAATGCGGCTACGAGAAACTGCGAGTCGTAACTCTGCGTACCTTCCGTAGTCTCGATAATCAGCTTTGTACCTTCGAGCCTCGAATTCAGGATTTCACTACTCATGACAATCTCACCAGGTCTCGTAGTGCTCGCGCATATATTTGACGGAGCGATTGATTAGCTGTTCCAGGATCTTTTCATCGACATCGGACAGCCACTTGATATACAGACAGGACTTGCCCGTCTTGTATTTGCCGAGCTTGTTCATCAGGGTCTCGAAGTGCTCGAAACCGGGAATAACGTACACGGTCAGTGCCTGTTTGCGTGGCGAAAATCCCGTCATCAGGAAGTCGCCTTCGCGACCACTGGCGTATTTGTAGTGGTATGTACCATACCCCACGATACTCGGGCCCCACAATTTCGCGCGCTTACCGGTCGCCTTGCGCATCATCGCGGCAACTTTCCGCGCGTCGGCACGCTTTTGCCTGTCATCAATCGAGTTGATGAAGGCCGTAACGCTCGCCCCTGTTGCCTTTGTTTTGTTTTCAGCCACGCACTTATGCTCTAGTGATCCGAGGTTCCAAACAAGCGGTCTCCGGCGTCGCCCAGGCCCGGAACAATGTACTTTCTCTCGTCCAGCTTCTCGTCTATGGCGGCTGCGTAAATCGGTACATCGGGATGTGCCGCCTCTACGAGTTCGATACCTTCCGGGCACGTCACAATGCAGATGACAACAATATTTGCTGCGCCATTTTCTTTGAGCAGATCAAGTGCAGCAATGGTCGAGCCACCCGTTGCAAGCATCGGGTCGATAACGATGCACGTACCA
>Ga0316191_10003194_pt1 | contig 12051 bp, 12 predicted proteins | sample Eddworburr2cm_MG_FD_204928 | JGI IMG/M metagenome (GOLD analysis project Ga0316191, IMG submission 204928) | Coastal sediment microbial communities from Maine, United States - Eddy worm burrow 2 cm | ecosystem: Environmental > Aquatic > Marine > Coastal > Sediment | place: USA: Maine...
GAAAGCCGAGCACGGCTTTCGGGTGATCGGCCAGCACACGGTAATGGCACGCCAGGCAGACCTCGAGCCCGCCCCCCAGGGCCAGGCCGTTGATTGCCGCGGCAACCGGCTTGCCGCAGGTCTCCATGTTGCGCAGCGTACGATTGAGGGCGTAACTGAATTCGTAGCCTTCCCGCGGTGTAACGCCGCGGTCATAGGCCGTCACCATGTCCTTGATATCCGCGCCGGCGATGAAGGCGGCCTTGCCGGAAGTGAGGACGAGGCCCTTGACGGCGTCGTCCGCCGCAGCCTGTTTTACCAGGGCGTCCAGTTCCTGCATCAATTCGGGCGTCAGCACGTTCATCGACTTGCCGGGCAGGTCGAAAGTCAGCAGGGCGATGCCGTCCGTATCAACGGTGTAATTGATGGTGTTACTCATGATCGGATTCCTTTATACGCGTTCGATGATGGTGGCGGTGCCCATGCCGGCGCCGATGCAGAGCGAGACCAGTCCGGTCGACAGGTCGCGCCGCTCCATTTCGTCCAGCAGGGTGCCCAGCACGACGGCGCCGGTGGCGCCCAGCGGGTGGCCCATGGCGATGGCTCCGCCGTTCACGTTGATCTTGTCATGCGGAATCTCCAGCAATTTCATGTACAGCAGCACGACCGAGGCGAAGGCTTCGTTCAGTTCCCACAAGTCGATGTCCGCGGTGCTCATGCCGGCCCGCTTCAGTGCCTTGAGCGAGGCTGGAGCAGGCCCGGTCAGCATGATGGTGGGCTCGGAGCCGATCGAAGCGAAGGCCCGGATACGGGCGCGGGGTTTCAGGCCCATCTTCTCACCGGCTTCCTTGCTGCCGACCAGCACGGCCGCGGCGCCATCGACGATGCCGCTCGAGTTGCCGGCGGTGTGCACGTGGTTGATCGCCTCAACCTGTGGGTATTTCAGCAGTGCCACGTCATCGAAGCCGGCCTGGTCGCCCATCATGACGAAAGCGGGATTCAGGCTGCCGAGGCTTTCCATGGTGGCGTCGGCGCGCACCGTCTCGTCGTGGTCGAGCACCACGTCGCCGACGTGATTGCGGATCGGCAGAACCGAGCCGTTGAAGTGACCGTTCGTCCAGGCCTCGGCTGCGCGTTTCTGGCTGGCCAGGGCGTAGCTGTCGACGTCCTCACGGCTGAAACCGTGCAGCGTGGCGATCAGGTCGGCGCCGATGCCCTGGGGTGCGAAATGGCTCTTGTAAGCAGTCTGCGGGTCGATGGCCATGGCGCCGCCGTCGGACCCCATCGGCAGTCGGGACATGCACTCGACGCCACCGCCGACGGCCGCGTCGGACTGTCCGGACATGACCTGTGCCGCCGCGGTGTTGACCGCCTCCAGCCCCGAGGCGCAGAAGCGATTAAGCTGCTTGCCGGGGACGGACTCTGCGTAATCCGCCATGATCGCGGCCACGCGGGCGATGTTCGCGCCCTGTTCACCCACGGGAGTGACGCAGCCCAGGATGACGTCGTCCAGCAGCGAGGTATCCAGGTCGTTGCGATCCCGCAGGGCCCGCAGCACCTGGCTGGTCAGGTTCATCGGGGTGATCGAATTGAGGCTGCCGCCCTGTTTCCCGCGGCCGCGCGGTGACCTTACGTGGTCATAGATGTAAGCGTCGGTCATTGCCGTTCCTCTCTGTTCAAGGTGTCTGGTTTGCGTATTTGCGTGGTGGGCGCGCTCAACAGGCGCACCATGTTGCGTTTGAAATCTGTATAGGCTGCCGCGAGATCGAAGTCCGGGCTGACCAGCCACTGGCTGTTGATCCCGATCAGGCCACCATAGTACTGCTCGGCGATCCGCTGCGGATTGATCTCCGGCAGGATCTCTCCACTCTTTTGTCCGCCCCGGACCCAGGCTGCCACCGATTCCCGCTGAATCTGCATGAACTCGGCCACGTTGGGCTTGAACTCGGAGGATGGGTCGAGGGCCGCGCCCCACAGGATGTTCTGTGCGCGGATGTACTCGGGGTGGCGCAGGACATGGGCCAGGTGGGCGTCGATGGCGGCGCTGATCGCCGCGACGCCGGTGCGATTGCCCAGCGCGGCCTGCAGGTCCGCCGTCCAGTTGGCCGTGATGCGCTTCAGTACAGCCCGGAACAGGCCGGCCTTGGAGCCAAAGTGGTGAGTCACCAACCCGCGGCTGTACCCGGCCTTCTCGCCGATGGCGACCAGCGTGGTGCCCTGGATGCCGACCGTGTTCAACAACTCGATCGCCGCCTCGATCATGCCTGCCTCGGCCCGCGCCGTGCGCTCCGCCTGGGTCAGCGGCTGGTCAGAACTTGTGGCGGTTTGAGTGGGTTGGGGCACGCTGGATAGTAAACTTGTTGGTAACAAGCAAGTTTATCAGAGGCGAGCGGGATGTCAACTTGGTTAATCTTGTAGTGAGCTACAGAAAAGCCCCGGCGTTGCCGGGGCTTTTTTCCGCGTCAAATGTCTCTAATTCAGTTAGTTAGAGAGAGGTGTCAAAGATCCTTTCGCGGCACGTACTTCCTGTGCGGTAACCATCCGAGGTCCCAGCACAACCTCGGCTTCGGCAGCCGCATCCTCGCCAACAATGGCAACCCACGCACTCAAATCGAAGACTGCAACAACATCGTACATCCCCTGATCCAGATCTACTCCGATGAAGTTGAAGTGATGAGCACTGGTCGTGTCGAGCAGCAAGCTGACGAGTACCTCACAGTCAAGGTAAGTGGTAACCAAATCTACCGTTTCTGAGCAATCGGGAACGTTTACTTTCAGCTCTTGAAGCCTGGATGCGAACGTAACCGTACCCGGCGCCGCGGTTTGAACGACGTTATTGGTTCCCGCCTGACGAAGTTCCACGGTAACGTCAACTCCTGCTGCCGCAGTCGCGGAACCCATCGTTGCCGTACCATCGGCGGCCATTTTTCCTTTAGCTTGCGTGAACGTTACCAGACCGACTTGTCCGGAAACGCCAATCAAAAGGTCTTTTTGCTGGGCGACATCGAGTGTTGCAACGGTATATTCTGCTACTACACAGGGGTCGGCCATGGTACCTGAGCCACTATCTTCTCCAGTACACGTCGGCGTGGTTGCAGGGTCGGCAATTTCGGCCTTGACCGAGACTAAAGTGTCTTCCCAAGTAGCGTCGAATTTCGAGGATTGAGCCAATACAGGCCCGGCAAATAACGTAGTCGCCGCAATCGCGGCAATCAATACACGATTCATAACTGTACTCCTCTTACTGTGGATTTCCCCTGTGCATTCGGAGCCCCTTGGAAGACACCCTTTAAAAAACGCAGGGACAAAAAAAGCCGACGCAAGGCCCTTCCTTGGTCGACTTCTCGCTTCAACATAACCCAAAATTTTTATGTTTTTTTATGATATTGGTCAATTCGATGACGGGCGGTATCGGCTCGCTGAAAGTCGGTTACATAAAAAATAGCCGGCCCTCGAAGGGCCGGCTTAGGGGTTATTGAGTGATTCGGGGGGGGCGACTACGGCTCGATAATCTCCGCATCGATAATGCCGCCCTTGGCCGCGCGTACCTGCTGGACGGTAACCATGTAGTTGCCGACCCAGGCCCTGGCATACGCGCTGGCTTCGGCGAAGTTGTCCTCCTCCAGTACGTAGGCATCGACTTCGACCTGTGCTGCCGCACCGGTCAGGAAGACCACGACGATGTCGTACTCGCCCTGGTCCATGTTCGGCAGCACGAAGTTGAAGTGGTGCGACGCTAGGGTGTCCAGCATCAGGCCAATCTCTTCGTCGCTGACGGTGCATTCCGTCGCCACGTCGATCACGCCGTCTGGGTCATTATTGTCTCCAAGGCCATCCTCGCAGCTCTCGATCACGCCACCCAGGGTCGCGCTGAGTTGCTGCACGCGCTGGGACAGGGTAACCCGTCCGGGTGCCGCGAATGCCGTGCAACTGGCGTCGTAGTCCGCCGGGCCTTCGAAGCCCGTGGGGCAGGCAAACACCAGAGCGCGGGCGCGGGCGCCTGCAATGGCCTTGGCCGCGCCTCCATTACGGCCCTTGATAGAAGTGTCGGTCGTCAATCCCACTTCAGCAGAAACGCCGACCAGCAGTTCCTTGTCCTGTGGAACCTTTATGGTCGCCAGCGTAAAGCCGGCATTCCGGTCGATCATCATCGTGTTATCGGCCGTATAGGGAATATCGACCATGGAAACAACGTAGGGTCCGGGGCCGCCGTAGGTGGCCGCAAATTTTGCGGATGGCCCTGCAATGGCGCTGGTAGAGAGAAATGCGGACGCTGCGACCGCAGCAATGAGTACACGGTTCATATCAAACCTCCTTGTTTGATTAAAGTTTTGCCCTTTGCATCCGCTCCGCTGCAGCGCCCCCCAATTGCCGCGGCACGCGAGATGCCCCGTCAACAAGCCATCCTTGGTTTATTGACAGTATTCATACTACTACAACTGAGCTGGCTTTGCCGGTCGTCCGCCGTTTTCCGGAATGCGGCGGACGACACCGATCCCCGGGACCAGCCCGCAACTGGGTCGTCATCGCGGGTCGGGTGATCGGATTTCAGTTAAGCGCGAGGTCACCCAGCAGGGCCTGGCGGGTCGGCTCATTCAGGCGCACGCTGTAGCGGTACAGGTCGTGCTCGACGCCGAACGCGAGCGTTCCGCCTTCGGCCAGCGCCTGCTTCATTGCCTCGGTCAGCTCAAAACGCATGAAGTGCACGGCCGAGGTCTTTTCATCGGTGGAGCGCTCGAGGTCCTCATTCGCAATGGCATAGACTTTTTCGAGGTCATCCACCTGCAGCCATACGTGATTCTCGATGCCGGTCAGCTCCGCCAGCCGCCGGCGGCGTTCGGCCACGTCGGTGAACTCGAACATGGCGGTGCACTTGAGGTTGCTGCCGTCCGGGATCAGCGGGTTGTAGGCATCCAGTTCTTCCTGGATCGCCTCGGCCTCGAAGATCCGCTCGATGCGCAGCATTTCCTGCACCTGGTACTGCACGGTGAGGCGGTCCTCGAAGTACAGCGACAGGTTGGGGCCGATATCGACCCGGCGGTCTTTCTTGTGTTCGATGACCTTCGCTCGAAACGCGGGGCGCTTCTCGGCGTATTGCTCGAGGGAGAAGAGATTCTCCCGGGTCAATGGGTTCATTCGTTTTCTCCGTTTTGTAGGACCGAACCTTGTTCGGGAATTGATCGCGGACAACGTCCGCTCCTACGGTCAGATTCCGTACGCCTTCCGTAACAGGGTCAGCGGGTTGGTTTCCGGGTTCTTCAGGTCCAGCCCGTTGGCGATCTGGGTGGCCGCCATCGGGCAGTCGGAGACCAGGTAGTCCGGTTCCGCCTTCTTCGCCCGGCTGATGACCGGGCGTGCGATTTTCTGCGACTTCTCGTAGGTGCCGGCTCGCACGCCATAGGTGCCGTCGTGTCCAGAGCAGCGTTCGATCATCTCCACCTGAGTATCCGGCACCAGAGCCAGCACGTCTCGGGTTTTGGGCCCGATGTTCTGCACGCGCTGGTGACAGGGCACCTGCCAGACCACCTTGCCCAGCGGCTGCTTGAACTCGGTATTGAGCAGGCCGGCCTTGTGGCGGTGCATCAGGTATTCAAAGGGGTCGTAGATGTGCTGCTTGACCTTCTGCACGTCCGGGTCGTCGGGGTACATCAACGGAAGCTCCTGCTTGAACATCAGTACGCAGGACGGAATCGCCGCCACGATGTCCCAGCCGTCGTCGATCAGGCGCACCAGCTCGGGGATGTTGGCCCGACGATACTTGTCCACTGTCTCCAGGTCACCCTGTTCCAGCTTGGGCATGCCGCAGCATTCTTCCTTGTCGGTCAGGCGAACGGGTATGCCGTTGTGCTCGAAGACCTTGATCAGGTCCTGGCCGACGTCGGGCGTATTGACGTTGCAGTAACAGGTGGCGAACAGGGCGACTTTACCGCGGGTCGGCTCGGCCTTCTTGACCACCGCCTGCACCGGCTGGTGTTTCTTCTCCCGCCTGCGCAGCGTATCGGAGTGGAACTCCGGCAGGTGCGCATCTGGGTGCAGGTCCATGACTTTTTCCATCACCTTGCGCACGGTCTTGCTGCGGTTGCCTGCGTTCAGCATGCTGCCGACCACGGGCAAGCTGCCCACAGTACCCTGGAGCTTTGTGTTGCTGAGCAGTTTGTGGCTCAGCTTGCGCTCGCCCTTCTTGAACTGGACAGCTTTGGCGCGCAGCATCAGGTGCGGGAAATCGAGCGCCCACTCGTGCGGCGGCACGTAAGGGCACTTGGTCTGGTAGCACAGGTCGCATAGATAGCACTGGTCGACCACTTTCCAGAAATCTTCCTTGGCTACTCCGTCCACTTCCATGGTCTTGGATTCGTCGACCAGGTCGAACAGCGTGGGGTAGGAGTCGCACAGCGAAACGCAGCGTCGGCAGCCATGACAGATGTCGAAGACCCGCTCCATTTCTTCGAGGAGTTTTTCCTCGTTGTAGAAATCGGGGTTTTGCCAGCCGAGGGCGTGGCGTGTTGGGGCCTCGAGACTGCCTTCTCGCATGGTGGTTCTCCCAAATGGGGTCAGAGTAAAAACTCCCCGGAGTTTTTACTCTGACCCCGATTTTGCCGTCAGCCCAGTTCGTCCAGGGCCTTCTGGAAGCGGTTGGCGTGCGAGCGCTCGGCCTTGGCCAGCGTCTCGAACCAGTCGGCGATCTCGTCGAAGCCCTCGTCGCGCGCGGTCCGCGCCATGCCCGGGTACATGTCGGTGTACTCGTGGGTCTCGCCGGCAATCGCGGCCTTCAGGTTGTCGGCGGTGGGGCCGATGGGCAAACCGGTAGCCGGGTCGCCGGCCTCTTCGAGGTACTCGAGGTGGCCGTGCGCGTGGCCGGTCTCGCCTTCGGCGGTCGAGCGGAAAACGGTCGAAACGTCGTTGTAGCCTTCGACATCGGCGCGCTGAGCGAAGTACAAATAACGGCGATTGGCCTGCGACTCACCGGCAAATGCGTCTTTCAGGTTCTGTTCGGTCTGGGTGCCTTTCAGTGACATGATGGTTCGTACCTCCGTTTGGATAGGGTGAGCGAATGCTTGCCCCAAAAGAATAGACCTTCAAGCTTTATAGTTGAAATTGAATTTTCTGATAAGCCTTATAGGCCAGTTCAATGACCAGGGTCAGTCAGCGATCTCACCGGTTAGGCAACAACGCGGGTATTTCACTGGCGCAGTCGACCAGGTGATCCGGGCCCGCGGCGGTCAATTCCTCGAGGGAGCCGAAGCCATAGGTCACGGCCACGGCATAGAGGCCGTTCTGCCGGGCGCCGTTGATGTCCTGGGCACGGTCACCAACCATCAGCGAGTGGCTGGCCTCCAGGCCATACTGTTGCAGCACATGGCGAATGATGTCGGCCTTGTCGCGGCGAGCGTGGTCCATGGAACTGCCCGCTACCCCTTTGAAATAGCGCTGCAGCCCCATGTCCCGCAGTACCTTTGTGGCGATGGGCGAGGGTTTGACCGTGGCCACGAACAGCTCGATGCCGGATGCGCACAATGTGTCCAGCGTCTCCGCCACCCGCTCGTAAACCCGGGATTCGGCCTGCGCCTGCTCATCGTAGTGCTCCCGGTAGTGCGTGATGACTCGTTCGGCCGGTTCGCCCACGATGCCGAACCGGTCGCGCAAGATGTCCAGCAGCGGCATTCCGATCAGCGATTCGATCGCGCAGTCGGCCGGATATTCCAGCCCAAGACGCTGCAAGCCATGCGTGAGTGCAGCCTGGATGGCCCCGCTGCTGTCGACCAGGGTTCCATCGAGGTCAAACAGGATCTGGTTTATCTTTTGCATGCGCTGCATTTATGATGGACCGCCCAGCGTTTTGGAAGGGAAGAGTAGCATGTCTTCACTGCCACAATTGATTCGTACAAACGTGCAACTGCACGGAGACAGGGCCGCCACGCGATTTCAGGGCCGCGAACAGACCTGGCGTACACTGCAGGATCGCGTAGCCCGGCTTGCGGCGGGACTGCACGGGCTCGGTATCGCCGAGGGGGACCGGGTTGCCGTCCTGGCCCTGAACAGCGACCGTTATTTTGAGTTCTACTTCGGCTCCTCCTGGGCAGGGGCTGTTTTCGTCCCCCTCAATAACCGGCTGGCGCCGGCGGAGTTGGTTCACTGGCTCAACGACTCGGGCAGCCAGGTGCTGTTCGTCGACGATGCCTACCTGGCCGCGGTCGCCGAGATTCGCGGTCGCCTGGAATCCGTGCGCCACTATGTATACATGGGCGAGGGCGACCTGCCAGACGGCTACCTCCGGTTCGAAGACCTGGTGCATCAGCATGCGCCTGCGACAGCCTCGACGCGCAGCGGTGACGACATGGCCGGCCTGTTTTACACCGGCGGCACCACGGGCAAGTCCAAGGGCGTCATGCTCAGTCATCGCAACCTGACCTACAACGTGCTCCAGGCCCACCCCTTCATGCCGGTCGATGCCGGTGACGTCTTCCTGCACGCCGCCCCCATGTTCCACCTGGCCGACGGATTCTTCTTCATGCTGGGAACGACCATGGGCTGCACCCACGTGATCGTGCCGGGGTTTGAACCCACGCTGGTGCTCAAAACCCTGCAGGACGAGAAGATCAAGACTGCCCTGCTGGTGCCGACCATGATCAACATGGTGGTCAACCATTCCGGGATATCACGTTACGACCTTTCGAGCCTGCGCCGCCTGCTATACGGTGCATCGCCGATGCCGGAGGCAGTGATCCGCAAGGCTTTGGAGGTCATCCCGGGGGTCGATTTTTACCAGGCCTACGGGCAGACGGAAGCATCACCGGTGGTCACGGTGATGGGGCCCGAATACCACACCGTCAGCGGACCGAAGGCGGGCAAGCTGAAGGGCGCCGGCCACGTCGTGGCGGGTATCGACCTGGCCATTCTGGACGATGACGGTTGCGAGGTTCCGGTCGGTGAGGTCGGCGAGGTCTGCATCCGCGGCGACAACGTGATGCTGGGCTACTGGAACCTGCCCGAGGTGACAGCCGAGACCCTGCGCGATGGCTGGCTACATACCGGGGACGGCGGGAAATTGGACGAGGATGGCATGTTGTTCATCGTCGACCGGGTCAAGGACATGATCGTCAGCGGCGGAGAAAATGTCTATTCCGCCGAGACGGAACAGGCCGTGTATGCGCACCCGGGAGTGGCCGAGTGCGCCGTGATTGGCATACCGCATGATTCCTGGGGCGAGCAAGTGCACGCGATCGTGCGCCTGAAGGAGGGTTATGCCCTGACGCCGCAAGACCTGATCGAGCACTGCAAGGCGTTGATTGCCGGTTACAAGTGTCCGAAGAGCGTCGAGTTCCGGGACGAGCCACTGCCCCTCAGCGGCGCCGGCAAGATCCTTAAAAAGGATCTGAGGGCGCCGTATTGGGCCGGGCAGGACAGGAACGTATCCTAGTGGCCTGTACCAGAGAAATCGAAAGCGTCTCGCTCGGTCTGATGGCGCCTGGCTTGGTCTTCACTCAGCCGATAGCTACAGCTATCGGTTTCGCTCCAGACCGGCGCCAGTCGTCACCATCCCTTCGCGATACTTCTTCCGCTTCCTCTGGTGCAGGCCACTTGCCATGAAACCGGATTTGCTGCAACGCCGCGAGCGGGCCCTGGGTCCCGCCTACCGCTTGTTTTACGATCAGCCGGTGCACCTGGTGCGCGGGGAAGGGGCCTGGCTTTTCGATGCCGCGGGCAAGCGCTATCTTGACTGCTACAACAACGTGGCCTCCGTCGGTCATTGTCATCCACACGTGGTTGGCGCACTCAGCCGCCAGGCCGCTACACTGAACACGCATACCCGCTACCTGCATGAAAACGTCATCGCCTACGCAGAGCGGTTGTCCGCGACCTTGCCGGACGAGCTCAGCGTCTGCATGTTCGTATGCACCGGCACCGAGGCGAACGACCTGGCCGTCCGGATCGCCCGCGCGGTCACCGGCAACGACGGCATCCTCGTCACCGAGGACGCCTACCACGGCAATTCGACCACCGTGTACCAAATGTCCACCGAGGAGTACCCCGCCGCTGAGCGTCCGGGATGGCTGGAAGCCGTCGAAGCGCCCTGCAGCTACCGCGGCCGCTTCCGCGACCCCGGTCCGGCATCCGCGCTCGAATTTGCCGGCTTGCTGGGGCCCGCTATCGAGCGCCTGGCAGACCGCGGCCACCGACCTGCGATGTTCCTCACCGACAACATCTACAGTTCCAACGGCGTCCTGACCCCCGCCCCGGAGTACCTGGCCGAAGCGTACCGGCGCGTGCGGGCGGCCGGGGGGCTGGCCGTTGCCGACGAGGTCCAGTCCGGCCTCTGCCGTCTGGGAGATCACTACTGGGGGTTTCAGGACGCGGGCGTCGTGCCCGATATCGTGACCATGGGCAAACCGCTGGGTGACGGACACCCACTGGCCGCCGTAGTCACGACGCCGGCGATCGCCGAGCGGTTCGCACGAAAGCACCATTACTTCAATACGTTCGGCGGCAACCCGGTGTCAGCGGCGGTGGGCCTGGCCGTGCTGGACGTGATCGAGCGCGAGGATCTCTTGAAAAACGTCCACGACACCGGCGCCGGTCTGGCGGATGGGTTGCGGGGCCTGATGGCCAGGCATGCCCTGATCGGCGACGTGCGTGGCAAAGGACTGTTTTACGGGGTGGAAATCGTCCGCGATCGGGAAACACGGGAACCTGCGGCCGACCAGGCCGCGCGGGTCCGTGAGCATCTGCGCGAGAATGGAGTTCTGCTGGGCACCAGCGGGCCCGGCAACAATGTCATCAAGATCCGGCCGCCGCTGGTCTTCAATCGTGAACATGCGGCGCTGCTGCTGGAGGCTTTAGATCTCGCGCTTGGGTCGCTCTGAGCAACGATCACTCGCGAGGCGAGCTGGCATGCGCTGCAGAGAAGGCATGCAGGAGGGGAGGTCAACCACCCCTCCCCTGAACGATGCTCCAATGTCCCGCAGGCTCGACAATGCCGTCAGCCTGCGGCGAAATCCGCGTGAAATACATTCAGTTTGTTGCCGTCCAGGTCGCGGAAATAGGCGGCGTAGAAACCGTCCATGCGCGGTCCCGGCGGACCTTCGTCCCGGGCGCCGAGCGCCATGGCCTTGTCATACACTTCCTGCACTTTTTCTTTCGAATCGACCACCAGCGCCACCATCGTGCCGTTGCCGTGCGTGGCGGGCTTGCCGTCATACGGCATCGTCACCGAAATGGCCGGTTTGTCCGGGGCGACCGCCCAGGCGACGAAACGTCCAGGGTCTTCCATGAACCGTCCGGCGCCCAGCACGGCGAACAACTTGTCGTAGAAGGCGACCGCACGTTCGAGGTCATTGGTGCCAAGGGTAATGTATCCAATCATGGGCTATCTCCCTTATCGAATGAACGGTGAAAAGCCGAACAGCCACTGGTGCGCTGCAGCAACGACTACGTAGACAAGCAGCCCCACGGCGGCCAGGACGAAGTCGTTTTTTCGCGGCACTGCTGCCGGCCGGTCCCAGGCACCGTCGCGGCGGTTGATCAGTACCATCTCGAGAACGGCCCAGAGCGCCAGGCCGCCGAACAGGACGATGGAACGTCCCTCGCCGTTGGCCAGCAGGTGTCCGACGCCCCAGCACAACACGCCGGTCAGCTGTGGGTGCCGCAGCAAGCGCTTGACGTTGTTGGCGGGGTAGGGCGCGAAAAACAGGACAAAGCCGATGAGCATCAGCAGCGCGGTGACGTGCCTGCCCCAAACGGGCGGCAGGTAGAGGCTTTCCGGCACCCAGGCCTTCCAACCGGAAATCAGCAGGTAAATGGCCAGCGCCATCAACAGCGTGAAGATGCCTTTGTAAGCATTTTCGCCCATCCGGGCCATCAGCGATTTCTTGAGGCCGGGAAAGGCTGCGGGGATGAGATGCGTGAAACTCCACAGGAGAACGCCGAGGGCGAGCTTGTTCATGGCAGGGTTCCAAAGTTGGGCTCGGCTCAAGTTTAGTCGAATTCGATGGCCGGCGGTAAGTGGCCGGGCCAGCGCATTGCAGGGTGGTTCTGCAGAAGAGAATGCCCGCCGGGCCCGGCGCGAACTCAGGT